>Ga0187780_10000668_pt1 | contig 25272 bp, 23 predicted proteins | sample 1015_Q2_SP10_20__FD_132429 | JGI IMG/M metagenome (GOLD analysis project Ga0187780, IMG submission 132429) | Tropical peat soil microbial communities from peatlands in Department of Meta, Colombia - 1015_Q2_SP10_20_MG | ecosystem: Environmental > Terrestrial > Soil > Wetlands > Peat | place... | reverse complement strand
GCCCGTCCCACTGGGGGATCATCGGATACGGAGGCGAGGTCACGACGAGGTGGACCGACCGGTCCGGGAGCTCCCGCAAAGCGCGAGCATCGCCGTGAATCAGTCGGACCGACCCTCGGTGAGACCGCTGCACATCCCGGTCGAAGCCGGGGACGGTTAATACGGGCTAACCTGTCCATCCGATATGCGCCTTGACCGGCCGGTCCTCCAGGTCGCGCTCGACTTCGAGAACCTCTCCCGGGCGCTGCTCGCGGCCCGCGAGGCCGTGGACGGGGGGGCCGACTGGGTCGAGGCCGGCACCCCGCTCGTGAAGAGCGAAGGGCTCGACGCGGTCCGGGAACTCAAGAAGGCGTTCCCGGGGCACCGGATCGTCGCGGACCTCAAGGTGATGGACACCGGTGCGTTCGAGGTCGAGATCGCGGCGAAAGCGGGGGCGGACATCGTCACTGTTCTGGGTGCCGCGGACGACGGCACGATCGCGGACGCGGTCCGAGGGGGAGAGCTCTACGGGGCGGAGGTGATGGTTGACTTGCTCGGCGTCCCCGACCCGGTCGCGCGAGCGAAGCGTGCAGCCGAGCTCGGGGCGGCGGCGGTCTGCTGGCACGTCGGCATCGACATGCAGATGGCCGGAAAGACCCCGTTCCAGGTGCTGGGAGAGCTCGCTCGTGCCTCCCCCGTTCCCGTTGCGGTGGCAGGGGGACTCACCAGCGAGACCGTCGCGGAAGCCGTTCGCGCGGGCGCGCAGGTCCTGATCGTCGGGGGCGCGATCACGAAGAGCCCCAACATCGTCGAGGCGACCCAGCGCATCCTCGAAGCGATTCGAAGCCAGAAGGAGGTCCCGAGCGAACACTTCCGGAGGTACCGGGACGAAGACCTCCGGACCGCGTTCGCAAAGGTGTCGAGCCCCAACGTGACGGACGCGATGATGCGCCAGGGAGCTATGCACGGCCTCACCGCCCACCTCCGCTCCCCCGCCGTTCGTGTGGCGGGGCCGGCGGTGACGGTCGTGACGCGGGACGGCGATTGGGCGAAACCGGTCGAGGCGATCGACCGGGCCGCGGAGGGCGACGTCATTGTGATCGACGCTGGTGGAGGTACGACCGCTGTCTGGGGAGAGCTCGCGAGCTGGTCGGCCCATGGTCGCAAGCTCGCGGGGGTCGTCGTCGACGGGGCGATTCGGGACCTCGACGCCATCCTCGAGCTCGGGTTCCCGGCGTTCAGCCGAGCGGTGAGCGCAAACGCCGGCGAACCGAAAGGTCATGGAGAGATCGGGGTCGAGGTGACCGTCGGTGGCCAGCGCGTCCGTCCCGGGGACTGGATCGTGGGCGATGTGAGCGGCGTGGTCGTCGTCCCCCGCGAACGGGCGAGCGAGATCGCGAACCGCGCCCTCGACGTACTCGAGCACGAGAACCGCGTGCGCGAAGAGATCCAACGAGGCTCGACGCTGAGTGCCGTTCAGAAACTCGAGCGGTGGGAACGCGTTGGTTAGTACGGGATCCCAGAACGTCCGTTCGCAGGGACGGATGACTCACGGTGTCGATCGACTCGGCTCCGCTGTCAACGCCCGGACGACTTCCTTGCGGATCCACAGCTGGTCACGCATCGAAGCCTCCCAACCCGATTGATGGCGGTTCGGGCCGGCCCATCGATGCACCCACGGCTCGGCGTATTCCACATCCCAAAGAACCAGGCGCTCGGGCTCGGCCATAGGCAGGGTGAGCCGGGCGTCTCCGCGCACCGCCGCCTCGAGCCGGTCGATCGACACTCGTCCGGCTTCGGTCTCCCGAAGGGCGGCCACGATCTTACGGACCATCCCCCACACGAACGACGGAGCGCGAAACTCGACCATAGCCCCTCCCGAAATGGGCGAGACGGTGACGGACTCCACGGTCCGCCAGACGGGCTTTCCTGCCGGAATACCCCGGCCGAACGAGCGAACGTCGACCAAGCCCGAAAACCGACGCGCAAGCGATTGCCAAGTGCGGAAATCGTGGTTCCCTTGCGGCTCGAAGTAGCGGTAGACCCTCCGGAGGGCCGCACGGGCTCGGAACCCGTCGGGGACAGGCCTTGAGGCCGTGAACAGAATGTCCGGGGCGATCCCGTTGAGGGCCCTCAACAACGCGTCCGTCGGGAGAGAAGAGCTGAGGGCGAGCGCGTTCCCGACGGCGCTCACCCCTCGGTCGGTGCGGCTCGCCACCTCGAGACGGGCCGACGCTAAGGTGGAAGCGACCCCCTTCCGGACAATCGCCCGGCCGACCTCTCCCTCGACGGTCCGGAGGCCCGGCTGCCGGGCCCACCCGTGATAGACGGACCCGTCGTATCCGAACCGAACGACCCATCGCGTCGTGGCCGGGGGAGCGTCCGTGGACACTTGAGCGTTCGACCGGACCGACCCTCGGGAGTAAGGGAGGTGCGAACGCCGTGACGCGGGGGACGGCCGACCGCTCGAACAATTCCCTTGTGTGCGAAGCTTCGCGCGGAGTTAGCAGTTCTCCGTAGCTATATGCAATACTATCGTGAATGTACGACACTATATTCTATCGAGGTTATCTATATGACTAATCCACCGCTCGCTCGAACGATGCGACACACCGGGGCAGCGGTTTCCCCGACAGGGGCTGCGAGCGGGAGCTATTACGTCGCAGGCCGAGGACCCGCAGGGTCCGCTCGGTTGGCTTCCGCGGACCTCGGTGTGTCTGCACCATCCCTTCGTGGAACCGCGCGTGCGGCTCCTCGAGCGGGAGCGAACGCGAGCGGCAACAGAGGAAACGAAGGAGAAACGAAGAGATGAGCGGAACGAGCGAAAGTGCGAGTACGACAACTCCGGGCGATCAAATCGTCCGGAAGAAAGGGTCGGGCCGAACGGCGGCCTACGTTGTGGTAGGAGTGGTGATCGTTGTGGTCATCATCCTCCTGGCGGGCTACTACGCGGCGGGATGGTTCAAGTCCTCGAGTAGCTCCAGCGGCGGCACGTCGGGGTGCACAGCCCCGGCCGCGACCACGATCAGCGGCGCCGGGTCGACGCTGGTAGCACCCCTCATGGACGCGTGGGCCCTCAGCTACACGGCCAGCACCATGAACTACGCGGCGGTCGGTAGCGGGGCGGGTATCTCCGATATCACCGGTAAGACGGTTGACTTCGGTGCCTCAGATGCCCCCTTGAATCCGGCGCAGCGGGGTGCGATTCCCTCCCCGGGCGTGCTGACGATTCCCGAGTCCATCGGAGCCGCGGTTCCGATCTACAACCTACCGACGGTGAGCACCACGTTGAAGTTCACGGGACAGGTCCTCGCTGCGATCTACCTGGAGGATATCACGAACTGGAACAACTCGGCACTTCAGGCGATCAACCCGGGAGTCACTCTCCCCAATGCAGCCATCGTCGTCGTCCACCGGTCGGACGGAAGCGGGACCACCTTTGCCTTCTCGAGCTTCCTCTCGGCCTCGAACGCCACCTGGAAGAACACCCTGGGCCACGCCACGACCATCAACTGGCCTGCCGGAGAAGTGGGTTCGAAGGGCAACTCGGGCGTTACCGCGACCGTCAAGACCACAGTGGACGCCATCGGGTACGTCGACATCAACTACGCCCTGACGAACAGCGTCTCCTTCGGAGCTGTCCAGAACCCGTCCGGGAACTACGTCGTTGCGAACCTCACGAACATCGCGTCGGCGGTCAAGGACGCAACCGCGACCTTCCCATCCCCCTCCGGGGACTGGTACAATTTCACGGTCGAGAACTCGCCGGGAGCTCACGACTACCCGATCGCGACGTTCACGTACCTGTTCGTCTACTCGGACCTCGGGGTCGCGTACTCGGGCTACACGATGGACAAGGCCCAGAACCTCATCAACCTCCTTCTCTGGATGGTCGGTGACCAGACGGGCCAGGGTCAGACGTTCTCGGCCGCGAACTACTACGTGCCGCTGTCCACCGCCGCGGCAACCTACGATGTGAACGCAATCAACTCGATCACGTTCAACGGAGCGAAGATCACGAGCTGCGTGCAGACCTAGGTCGGCGGACGACAAGGACACTCCCCCTCGGCGAGGTGGTCGGACGATGACCCGAGGAAACCCCTTCCGTGCCCCCTCTTCCCGCAAGAGGCGAAAGGTCTCGAAGTGGGGAGATCGGATCTTTCTGGCGTTAACGGCCGTCGGCGCGGCCGGGGTCATCGGGATCCTGGTCGCGCTGGTCGTCGTCCTCTACCACGGCTCGCTGCCGATCATCAATGCTCTTGGAATCAAGTTTCTGTACACTCAGACCTGGAACCCGTACGGAAACGTCTACGGAATCGTTCCCTTCGCCATCGGCACCCTCCTCACCAGCGCGATCGCCCTCCTGATCGCCATCCCCCTATCGATCGGGGCCGCCATCTTCCTCACGCAGCACGCCCCCACATGGTTGCGCGAACCCGTGGCCCAAGTGGTCCAGCTCCTCGCGGCCATCCCGTCGGTCGTCTACGGGTTCTGGGGTCTCATTGTGCTCGTGCCGATCATGCGATACGACGTGGACCCGATTCTCGCGAACGTCCTCGGGTGGACGGGCTGGTTCTCGGGCCGGCACATCGGGCTTGACGTCCTCACGGCGAGCGTCGTGCTGTCGATCATGACGGTGCCCACGATCACCGCGATCAGCAAGGACTCGATGATGGCCGTGCCCCGGAGCCAGAAGGAGGCGGCGATCAGTTTGGGCGCGACCGATTGGGAGGTCACGAGACGCGCCGTGATTCCCTATGCTCGTGGCGGAATCATTGCCGGCGTCGTCCTGGGACTCGGCCGCGCGCTCGGTGAGACAATGGCCGTCACGCTGGTGATCGGGAACGCGAACGTGATCCCGACCTCGTTGTTCTCCCAAGGACAGACCATCGCGAGTCTGATCGCCAACGATTTCTTCGAACAGGAGACGCCGCTCGAACTCCCTGCCCTCCTCGAGGCCGCGCTGTTCCTGCTCATCATCACCCTGGCCGTCAACATCGTGGCCCGCTGGATTCTGGCGCGGTTCGAGGCCGGTCGGGCGGTCGGAGCCGAATGATGAAGTTCAACCGCGCGACGCGACGGAAGCTCTTCAGCCACGGGATGACGGTTCTCACCGGTGCCACGGTCGTGCTCGTCCTCATCCCGCTCTTCTGGATCATCTACGAGTCGGCCATCCTCGGTGCGAGCGTGTTCTCCCTCGGCTTTTTCACCCAGAACATCCCGGCGCCTTGCTCCCCCCACCCCGGCGTCACGTGCTCGACGAACGGTGTCGGGTCGGCCATCCAGGGTACGGTGTACCTCTTGCTCCTGGCCGCTCTCTGGGCCGTCCCCGTCGGCCTCGGTGCAGCGATCTTCGCGGTGGAGTACGGAGGCGAGCGAGCGATCGCCCGGGTGATCAGCATGGCGGCGGATGTTCTCTCGGGTGTTCCTTCGATCGTTGCCGGGATGTTCATCTACGCGCTCTTGATCGTCTACTATCCCCTCCTCGTGTTCAGCGTGATCTCCGGGTCTCTCGCCCTGGGAGTGATTATGCTTCCAATCGTCATGCGGACGAGCGAGGAGGCCCTCCGGACAATCCCGCACTCCGTTCGAGAAGCGGCCCTGGCCCTGGGGATCTCCCGGTGGAAGACCTCGGTGAGAATCATCCTGGTCGCCGCGATGCCCGGAGTGTTGACCGGCGTCCTGCTTTCGATCGCCCGTGCCGCCGGCGAGGCTGCACCGCTATTGTTGCTCGACAACGGGAGCCTTCACCCGTGCATGTCCGTCGATACGGTATGCCAGTCGCTCTCGTTGACCATTTACCTCGGGGCCACGTCGCCCTCTCAGAACTGGGTCTCCATCGCGTGGGGAGCGGCCCTCATTCTCGTTATCTTGGTTCTGGGGCTTAGTATCGTGTCGCAGCTCGTCTTGAACCGGACGGCTCGCAAGTGGGGGCAGGTGGGCTAGGGATGGCGATTCCGAGTGTGGGCGTCAAGATGGACGTCCAGCACCTGAGCGCCTTCTACGGGGAGCACCGTGCGATCGAGGACATCAGCATCCCGATGGCCGATCGGGAGGTAACGGCCATCATCGGACCCTCCGGGTGCGGCAAGTCGACCTTGATCCGATGCCTCAATCGCCTCCACGAGACCGCTCCGAAGACTCGCGTGGAGGGAAGCGTCTTCTTGGACGGGGACGACCTCTACCGTCTCGACCCCACCGTCGTTCGACGTCGAGTCGGGATGGTCTTCCAGAAGCCGAACCCGTTCGCGACCATGTCGATCTACAACAATGTCTCCGCCCCGCTTCGGTTCAACAGCCGACCATCGCGGGAGGTGATGGACCAGACGGTCCTGCGCGCATTGAAGCAGGCTGCCCTCTGGGAGGAAGTCCGGGACCGGCTCGATTCCGCCGCGACCTCGCTCTCGGGTGGCCAGCAGCAACGGTTGTGCATCGCCCGCGCCCTCGCGGCGGACCCCGAGGTACTCCTGATGGACGAGCCGTGCTCGGCGCTCGACCCGATCGCCACATCGAAGATCGAGGACCTAATCTCCCAACTCAAGAGCAATTACACGGTCATCATCGTGACGCACAACATGCAGCAGGCCGCGCGGGTCTCGGACAATACGGCGTTCCTCTACCTCGGGAAGCTGATCGAGTTCGGTCCGACCGAGGAACTCTTCGAGCGGCCGAAGGAGAAGCTGACCGAGTCCTACATCACGGGGAGGTTCGGATGAGTCGAGATCCGCTTGCCGACACGGGCGAACCCCGGGGGTACGATGTCCTGATCCGGCACCTCAAGGACCGGGCGGTCACGATGGGTGGTTGGGCGCTCGGGATGGTGCACGATGGCTGGCGAGCCTACAATGCGGGAGACCTCGTAGGTGCTCAGGCGGTCCTGAACCGGGACGAACGGCTCGACCAGCTGGACGAGGACATGGAGCACGCCTCCATCGCGTTCCTCGTCCTGCGCCAGCCGGCGGCGGTCGACCTGCGGACGGCCGTGGCGCTGCTCAAGATCACCACTCATCTCGACCGGATTGGCCGGCTCGGGTTCGACATGGCCCGGCTCACCTCCGCGCCGCCCGAGACACAGCTCGACAACCTGACCGAGATCCACAAGCTCCTCCAGCAGATGGACGACTACGTCGAAGCCATGGTCCGGCAGGCGCTCGATGCGCTGGACGGGGACCGTGTCGACCTCGCCCGCGACCTGTTCCTCCGGGACGATGCCGTCGACCGGATGCACCGGCAGGCGAACCAGATGATCGTCGCGAGCCTCGGGAAGAACCCCCGGCTCGCCCCGCGCCTCGCGAGCGACCTACTGGTCGCGCGGCATCTCGAACGGATCGCCGACAACTCCTGCAAGGTCGCCGAGAAGACGATCTACGCAGTCACGGGCCAGAGACGGTCGGAGTACATCCCGCGCCATCCCGTCCGGCCGTACGTGCTCGAGACCCCGACCCTCTTCGGCGCGGATTCGGGGCCATCGCCGGAGGCACCCTCGCCCCCCACCGGAACGAAAGCTCCTTAGCGGCCCGGTCGTGTGGCGGCGGTCGCGACCGGGCACGACGGTGCTCCCGTAGTCTAGTCCGGTCAAGGATAGAGGGCCTTCGAGGCGTCTTCCGGGACGCCAAGGATACCCTCCAACGCGGGTTCAAATCCCGCCGGGAGCACTATTCAATTCGCGCGCCGCGGCGGTTCGGCCTCCGACGGTTTCATCCCGATCGCCGCAACGGCTCGCCCGCGTCCCGGCCCCGGTTGATTACGGCCGCAGCGAGAACCGCAAAACCCCCCGTCGTGCCACCGATGATGAGATAGGCCCAATCAGGGACTCCGGAACTGGCGGATGCGGCGGAGGGGGGTCCGAGGACGATGAGAAACCCCGGCTTCTCAGTCTCGTTCGAAATCTCGCCGCAGAGGGGCACCAGACAGCCCGTCCACGTGATCACGACAGTATCGCCGCTGGCAGTGTCGTAGGCCGCACCGGTGGGATACGCGGCCACCCCGAGGCTGAGGCTGGCCAAGTTCTCGGTATCGTTGAACAGTTGAACGGCATCTGCCTCGTTGCACTGCGATAGGGGAAAACAGGGCGAGGTTACTATCTGAACGGCATCAACGTCCGAATCGTAGACAGACTTGACGGTGCAGCAGGCCACGGGAAGAATAGAAAGAAGCGACGTGCCCCGGATGACGCTAACGTTGTTCCCCATCAGTACGTAGAGGTCGCCCGTGCGAGGGTCGACCGGAGAGAAAGAACAGTCGGAGAGCGACGGAAACGCAGGGGGACAGCTGTCCGGCACGTCGGGAAGCACGACGGTTCCGACAACGGTTGATCCGTGCACCAATGTGATCTCCGGCCCCGAGCCGGCGATGTACACGTACCCGTCATCCCCGTCGTAGATGGCGGCGGACGGCGTCATGTTCAGAGAGAACGTGTCGACGATGGTCAATCCGTTGAGCACGGTCACGTTCTCCCCGCCGCTCGCTACATAGACGTAACCCGTTCTTCCGTCGTAGGTCAGAAGAGCCGATTCCGTTCCGACCGTGAACGACCCGAGCACGGAGGTCCCGTTCAGCACCGTCACGAGGCCATATTGGCCGTAAGGATTCGTGAGGTTGTAGCTCGCGACGTACACGTACCCATTGAACGGGTCGAAGAGACCCGTCGGCCCAAGGTCGGTCGAAACATTCGCAATCTGCCGGCCGTCCGAGACAACCTCGACAACTCCTCTGTCCACCGAATGCGGCACAAGGCCCATCGCGTAGACAAACCCGTTCACCGGGTCGAATTCCAATGACGTAACCGGGTTCGCGAGGGAGATGTTCGGTAGGAGCGTTGTGCCGTGCAGCACGCTGACGTTTCCGTCGCCATTCACGAAATAGACTTCAGCGTTGGCCGAATCGTAAATCGGATCGGTCGGGTTGACCTTCAGCGGAATCGTTGCAATGACTCCGGGAATAGCGACGCTGCTCCCGGCGGCAGCTAGGCGCGCCCCAACCGGCGACGTCAACGTCAGAACCGAGAATGCCAGCACGAGGGAGACCGTGATGGCCCCTCGTAGGCGCCGGATGCATCGCATGCGACGACCGTCGGCCCACGAATGAGGCTCGGGATTTAATCCGTTTTTGGAACCCGCAGCAGACCGTGGCCTCGCGACCACGCCCGCAAGTTCTCTCCCGCGTCGAGGTCCCTCAGCTTGTCATGCAGAGTGCGAAGCGCCAGAATCCACTGTTCCAGTTTTCCGAGGATCGTGCGGTTCACGCGTGCGGCGGCTCCTTCGCGGTCTCACCATACCGGGTGAGGTTTGCGAATCCGCCGCGTGCAAATTCGGACCGTTTTCGGACTGCGGAACTCCCATCACGGCTGCCGACCGAACTGTGGCAGGGTCTCCCGCACGGTTTGAGGACGACCTGCGCCGGCAACCACCGGGAGTAACCTTCCCATTCCACTGGGAACGCACATCTCATAGCTCCCGGAGCGCCCCCGGACTGCGGACCACCCCCGGGGTTCGGGAAGTTCGACAATCGCGGAACTTTCTGTCCGATAGGTCCGACAATCGCCGGGGAATTCGGTCGCGGTTGGACAAAGATAGAAGAGGGACGCGTGGGCCAGGGCGGACACCCAACGCGAGGTGAGACGAAGATGGCAGAGATGTGCGCCTACTGTGACGGATCGTTCGCCACCCCCGCTGACATCGTCCGGCACGTAAAGACCGCGCACTCCGGCAGAAGTTCGCGGTCGAGTCTTGCCGCGAACCCGGAATCCATGACCCCCGGAGTCGTCTGCGCGATGTGCGGCCGAAGGTTCGAGACCCCACACGCGCTCGCCCGCCACGCCCTGAGCCCTCACCCACGACCGGCGAGACGCGCAGAACCGGTCTATGCTCGCCGACCGGTCTACTGAGCTCGCTTCCTTTGCGGAGGAGAGAGCCTCCGGAAACCCCCGAAGACTACGAGAGAGCCGAATTGCACGGACGGTGGGTTGTAATATCGGAAGGGCGTGAGACCGATGTACTCACAAGAGTCCCTTTTGGGGCACGACGGCGGTGCTGCGGTCGTGCGGGCGGAGGAGCGCGAATCGCATTCCGACTCCGGGACCGGGGCCTCGCCGGGGGCCCGGGCGAGGGCGGAGAAGCGGATGGACCCGATGAGCATCTGCATCAACACTCAGACGCCACTCCTCCAGTTCCCGCGAGCGCAGGCCGGCCGTCACGCGCTCTGGGAGCTCGATCCAAACATCTCGAGGTTGATGGAGGGAGTGGACTACCGGTTCTCCCCCGGTGGAGTCACGCGAATGGTCTACCCGCTCGTCCGCCGCATGCTCGCTGAGGGGGTCTGGCGCGACGTGCACTGGGTCTCGCTCAGTTCGCACGGTCCCGAGACGGTCCGGCTCGCCCGTGGAATCACTCTCCACAACGTGACAATCCCGAAGGAGCGCCTCGGCGGGTACGGGAAGGCCAAGGAGGCGATCTGGTCGACCGTACACGGGCTGAGTTCCCTGCGGTCGTCCCGGGACCTCTTCTGGTCGGACGACTACGGAGAGTACACGTACTACAACCGGGTCACGGCGGAGGTCATTCGCGACCTCGACCAGTTGCACGATTTCGACCTGTTCTACATCCACGACTTCCAGCAACTTCCGGTGGCACAGATGCTCGGAACGGTCAAGCCGAAGCTGTTCCGTTGGCACATCCCGTTCGACCCCCGAAAGATCCCCGCCGAGTGGCGACCCTTGATCTCGACGTACCTCCGCTCCTACGACGTCGTTGTCGTGAGTTCCGAGCGATACCGGAGAGCTCTCCGCCGGTTCGGTCACCGGGGCCGGGTCGAGCGAATGTATCCCTGCATCGACCCCATGGAATACAAGAGGGCGGGTGGGGCCGATGTCCACGCGGTCGCCCAGAAGTTCGGGATCACGGCAGACGACACGGTCGTGCTCGTGGTCGCGCGGATGGACCCGGCGAAGGCTCAGGACCGGGTCATCGATGCCGTGGCACGCCACCTGCCCACGTTCCCCCGACTCCGGCTCGTCCTCGCCGGGAACGGTAGCTTCACGAGCGCGGCCTCAGGATTGGGACTCTCGAAGTCCGAAACCTGGCGCCAGCATCTCGAAGAGACCGCTCGATCGCGTGGGGTCAGTTCCCGTGTGGTCTTCACTGGGCACGTCTCCCAGCGAGAGCTTGAGTCCCTCTACGAGCGCTGTGCGTTTACCGTCCTTCCATCGGTCCGGGAAGGGTTCGGACTCGTCGTGGTCGAGAGCTGGCTCTACCGGAAGCCGACGATCGTCAGCGTGCGCGCCGGGGTCGCCGACCTTGTGGAGCCGGGCAAGAACGGGCTGCTCTTCGACCCGGCCCATCCGCGTTCGCTCGAGCGGCAAATGCTCCGCCTGCTCCAGGACTCGGGCTCCCTTTCCCGTCGGCTCGGCGACGCCGGTCATGCGACGGCCCGGCGCTGCGCCCTCGACACTGCGGTCCGAAACGAGACTCGACTGTCCGGTGAGCTCGGGGAGAACTAAGAGATGGTCGATTTCGTCTCCGACCCCTGGCCCCTCGTGTACGTGGGCGCTACGCTTGGTCTGACGGCGCTGCTCGCGTATGTCGCAAAGCTGGTCATTTGGGGGCTGATGCGCCAGAGCAACCCCCAGATCACCGTGGCCGCCCAGCGCCTCGGAATGAGCATCGTTTGGCTCGTGGGTGCGGTCCTCGCAGTGCAGGAGCTCGGGGTGAGCGTCGACGTCCTCTTGCTCGTCATCGGACTCCTCGGCGTCGCGACCATTGTGGCCCTTCGTCAACCGCTCGAGAACTTCGGCGCGAAGTACTTCGCTGACATCTATACTCCGTTCAAGATCGGGGACACGATCCGCGTCGGGGACCACGAAGGACGGGTGATCGAAATCAACGCGATGAGCACGGTCCTCCTTTCGAAAGGCGACCTGCTCGTCTCGCTCCCGAACTCTGCGTTCCTCCGCCAACCGGTCATCAACTTGACGCCGCAGGCCTGGAAGGAGGTGGACGTGCCGATCACTCTCCCTGGAACGACAGATCTCGCGTCGTTCGAGAACACGATGCACCGGGCGCTCGCTCGAATGCGGGTGCGCCTCGACCGTCGTTACCCACCGGTCTTCACGGTGAAATCGCGGTCGGCTCAGTCGACCGACCTTTTGCTCACGGTCATGGTCCGACGGCCGGAAGACCGCGACCCGGTGCTGGCCGAAGTGAACCTCCGCCTCACGGAAGCGATGGAGAAGGTCCGGTCCTCAGCTCCGAACCCCTCACCCCTGACGGAGGGGGCCTAGCGTCCCCGCTCGACGGCTCGGAGAGGCCGGTCGATTCCCGTAAGTCCGCGTGGCTTAACCTCCGAGTCCGAGGACCTTCTCCTTCTCGATCGTCCAGGTCTGCGCCGCCGGGTCGTAGCGTGAGATCAGGAAGACCTTCCACGCGGCATCGTCGAGCCTCGGGAAATCCGACCGGTAGTAGTACCCCGGCCATCGCGTCTCCTCCCGCGCGATCGTGTGACGAAGAACGGCCGCGGCAGTCCAGACCCGGTGCGTGAGCTCCCACGCGCGCGTGAGCTGGTGGAGGTCCTCCGCTCCCAGGAGGTCAAGGTCCTCGCGCAGCATGGTGAGAAGCTCGAGCCCGCGCTCCAACATGGTCGCGTTCGTCGTATACCACGTCGTCGCGCCCCCGGCGTACTCGTCCATGATCTTCTCGAGGCGCTTGAGCGCCTGGGACGGGTAGAGATAGAGAGGGGAAACAGTGCCCTCGGTGATGTAAGGCCGGCCGAGATGGAAATTCTCGAGCGGTTGGAAGATCTCCTGCCTTCGCCTTTCGATCTCGGCCGAGTCGGGCTCCGGAGTATGGTGGGCGTTCGCGAGGACGAACCGCACGGCGCTCTTCCCCGCGATTCGACCTTCCGCGAACGACCCGGACGAGAACTTGTGCGTGGCACCTCCTGCCGCGTCACCCGCGGCGAACAGGCCCGCGACCGTGGTCATCCGGTTGAACCCCCAGCGGTACGGCTTGGGCGCGATGTCCTCGGGTCCGCTCACCCAAGCTCCGGCATTCACTGCGTGAGAGCCCATGATGTAGGGCTCCGTAGGAGCGATCTCGGAGGGGCGGTCGGCGGGTTCGTGGTTCTGAGAGGCCCAGAGGTGGGCCTGGCTCACCGTCATGTCGAGGAAATCCTCCCACCCCGACTCCACCTTCTCGGGGGTGTCGAGGACCTTCTCGGTATGCATTAGGATGGGGCCCCTCCCTTCCTTCATCTCCTCGATCATGAGGTGGTTCCTAAGACAGGTCGGCATCGGCTTCGCGTCCGCGTAGCTTCCGACGAGCGGACGCAGCCTCTCGCGGTTGTCCTCGTATTTCTCTCCAAGCCGGTTGGTCGCGTAGGACTTGAGGTAGAGGAACCACGTGCCGACCGGTCCGTATCCGTCCTTGAACCGCGTGGGAACGAGGCGGATCTCCATCTGGACCATCCGGGCGCCGGCCTCGATCTCGAGCCCGTACGCGGAGCCCGAACTCCAGGGGGAGTACCACGTCCGGCCCCACCCTTCTCCCACCGACCGGGGCCGAAAGACGTGGGTGGCCCCGCCGGCGGCAAGGATCACTGCCTTGCTCCGAAAGACGAGCAGGGAGCCATCCCGCCCGTCGAACCCAATCGCTCCCGCCACCCGGTTCGGGTCCGTCCGGTCCTTGAGGAGATGTGTGATGACCGCCCGGTTGACGACCTCGCTCGCGGCCTTCTTGGCAGCCTCGGCCACGATCGGCTTGTAGCTCTCTCCGTGGATCAAGAGCTGCCAGCGGCCTTCGCGCTGGAACCGACCGGTCTTGGGGTCTTTCACGATGGGAAGACCCCATTTCTCCAGCAGTCGGACGGAGGGGTCGACATGCCGAGCGATGTCGTAGATCAGGTCCTCCCGGGCGAGTCCCATCACGTCGCCCCGGGCGTACTGGACGAAGTCCTCGACGGTGTTCTCTCCTTCCTGGGTTCCGACGTAAGTGTTGATCGCCGAGAGGCCTTGCGCGACTGCCCCGCTGCGGTCGATCTGTCCTTTCTCCGCGATTACGATCCGGAGATTCTTTCCCCAGTACCTGGCCTCGTAGGCCGCCCCGCAGCCGGCCATGCCTCCGCCGATCACCAGGATGTCCGAGTCCACCTTCCTCACGTTCATCGGCGTCCCCGTTACGTACGGCGGTGACGGGAATCGAGACTCAGAGCGCTGCCGTGAGGGAGCTCCTCCCATTCCCCGGACAAGAGCTCGGACTGGAGCTCGGGGTCGGAAGGATCCGGCCCGGACGGGATCGGGATCGACCCCCACGGCGTCGTTCGGATCACGAAATCGAAAGTCTTGACGGTCCGTTGGTCCCGGTAACGTATCTCCCACCGGATCCGATTCGTCGCTTCGTCTCGGAGGACCGTGACCTCGGAAAGGTAGGGCGAAATGTCGGCGTAGGGTCGTATGCTGATCGCGTGCTCTGGACACGTCTTGACGCACGTGAAGCACTCCCAGCACATGTCCGGTTCTAGGTTGTAGGAGAGGTTCGTCTGTTTGTTGACGAACATGATGTCGCTCGGGCAGATTTCCATGCACTTCGCGTTGTTTTTGCACAGCTTCGGGTTCACGTAGGTCGGCATCCGATTCCCCCTACCCAGTAATTGAAACGCCCTGGGTGCGCACGATTGCAGGCGGTGCGTTTCTCCGGCATCTTCGCGCAACGACGAACGACCGGGGGGCGAGGATCTTCATCCCCCGTGGGATCCCCCTCGTTCTCGCGCGCTCTCTCGATTTCGCGTCCGGCTTAAGGTCCGTTGGTAAAATCCGTCGAACGAGTGCGTCGCGGGGTTGACCCCAACCTTCGCTTGCGACGCATCAGGATGCTTCGCCTTGCGCGTAGGAGAGGTTGGCCCGGATTGACTCATTAAGCCCTCCCCGGAAACTCAGATGTATGGTCGGCGCCTCCCGGCTTGAATCTGGGGGTCCGGACCCCGGTCAGGGTCAGAGGCACGCTCTCCGATGTTTCTTGTCGAGGAGGAAGGAAATGCATCGAGGGGTCGACATCGAACTCCACCTCGTATCTGGGCTGCCTAACGAGAACTTCGTCGCCGAGGCCCTCGGGAACGTGGCGGCGTTCCGGCTCCAGAAGGACCGTGGTGAACCACTCGCGTGGCAAGTGGTCCGGGTCGAGGCGAGACACTCCCACCACTTTCGACTGGTGGTCCGCCATCCCGAACGAGCCCTCGACCCAGGGTTCGCCCACGCCCTCGCTCGAATCCTCGACTCGCTCTCGAAGGAGACGGTCGACGACCTCCGCCAGGAACTGCATGTGGCCGAACGGGATGGGCTCCGACCGACCCGTTTACGCCATGTTCACGAGTCGGTCGACTACTGGAACGACGACTTCTGGAACTGGTTAGGATAGCCGTCGTCCGCCCGTCGACACGCGACCGTTCTACGACCAAAGCGAGGGCAAGGGCCCCTCCCCGCCACTGACCTGCTGACGGCGAAGGGACCGAGCGTTCCCTAGGTCTTGGGTCGCTGTTCCTGGACGGGCATTCCTGCCGCCGAGGACGGAGGAGCGGGGGAGAACATCGCCGCCACCCAAGGCAGCGGATGACCCGAGATTCCGACCACCAGCCGGTCCATGCCCATGAAGAGCAGGCCCAGAGCGAGGAGGAAGATCAGCAGCCAGACCGCGAGTACGGGCTCGACCAGCACGATCAGGGCCAGCACGATCGACAACACGCCGACGACCGAGGCCAGGACACGGTACCACATGGGTAGCTTGATCGACGCCATGGAAACCTCCCGGCACCAATTCCTCTCGGCGGGATAATCGTTTTCCTGGCTCTCGACACGGACGCGTTGCGGACCCTCAGGCGCGATCTCGTCGGCCGGTCCATCCGCAAGCGCTCGCGGGTGACTCCGATCCTGTCGGTTGCCCGGGCATTGCCAGCACGGCGTTCACGGGAGGGCTCCGAAGAGCGCCAGCTCCGAACCAGGCCTTCAGACGAACAGCGGGTCGCCGTAGACGTAAAAGGCGATTGCCAGCGCCCCCGCGAGAATGGCGGTCCCCACGAAGGCGGCGGCCCAGACCCCGCGGCTCCACCGAAGCACTTTCCGGCCGTCGAGAGGGCCGATGGGGATGAGGTTGAACACCCCGAACCACCCGTTCACGAAGGCGAGCATGAGGAGCCAGAAGTACGCATCCGAGGAGGAGAAGACGAATGCAGCGGCCGATCCGGCATAAAAGACCACCGCGAACACCACGTTCATCATCGGACCAGCGAGCGCGATGTGACCCCAGTCCTCCCTGTCCCGCTCGTCCACCCCGCTCACGACGGTCGCCCCGGGAGCTGCCCACAGGAATCCTAGGAAGGCGGTAATGACCGACACCAAGAGACCGGACGGAGAGAGACGGAACTCCGCCCAGAAGCCCCTTCTCTGGGCGGCGACCTTGTGGGCCATCTCGTGGGCGACGAACCCGGTCAGGGCGGCAGCTGCCGAGACCGAAACGAGCGGCACGATGTACTGTTGGAGAAACGACGTGTCGTACCCGCTGAAGAGATTAACACCCCCGAAGAGAATCACAAGGTCGAACGTCAGCACCACGTACGCGATGATAATCTGCGACACCTCGGTGGAAGAGGTGGATGCCTCGGTCCTCTCGTTCGGCCAACCGTATGCGTAGCTCCGGGTCCAGCTCATGTTTTCACGTCGTACTTCCCCGCGGACCCTTCCCGCAATACCGACAGTGATTCTCTGTCGGAGCAGTCTCGACTCGAACGTCCTGCGGTCGAAGCCAAGGGGTTCTGCGAGTCGTCGACCTTTCCAGACCTTGGCGGCACGGAGGTCCTCCTCTTTCCGCGAGTGAAGGATTAGCCATGCAGCTCTAGGAAGTGAATCTTGTGGCGAGATCATCGCCATGGAAGAGGTGCAGTTCCAGAACCCGGTCTCCGACCCTCTCGACAGGTGTTGGCTCAGCGTGCCTCAGTGTTATCTGAGGCACAGGGCGTGCGTGCCTCATGAACGGCGACCTGCGCGACCATGAGGCGGGCATCCAGCGTGAGCTGAAGCGCATCGGGACCCGGACGTCGTTCGTCGAGGCCCTCGCACAGCGGACCCGCGGATCGACCGTCGCGGTTGACTCGAAGTCCCGGAATGCGGTGGGGGCTCCCCGCATGGAAGGAGTCGCGTTCCGGGCTTGGGCCGGAACGCACTGGGTCGAGTCCGCCACCGTCGGCATTCGGGATCCGGGCCTTGAGATCGCGGCGGAAGAGCTTCTTGATCGGTTGGGGAAGACAGGGTCGGCCGGCGACCCTCCGGGTGCCTCCGCCTCGAGCACCATCACGTTCGATTCGGCTCCAGCGCGCCCGATGCGGGACCTGGGTAACGAGGGCGCGCTCGCCTGGGCTCAGGAGGTGTACGGCTGGCTCGCGAGCGAACCGTCGATCAAGTTTGGTATCGCGAACCTGCAGTGGACCGAGGAGGAGCGCTACTACCTCAACTCCGCCGGGGCGAACTGTTTCGAACGGCTCAATCGCGCGTTTTCGGCCATCGTCGCGGTCGCTGTCGAGAACGGACGGTCGGAGTCGTACGCGGAGAGCGAAGGTCGCTTAGGGGGACAGGAGGTCCTCGGAGCGATCACGCAGGAGAAGGCACGAACGGTGTGCTCCATCGCGCGTTCTCTTCTACGAACGAAGGCGCCTCCCGTGGGGAGGATGAACGTCGTCCTCGACCCCGGCACCACCGGAACGTTCGTCCACGAATCGTTCGGACACGGCACCGAGGCAGACCAGTTCCTTCGGAACCGCTCGTACCTTCAGCCGCTCCTCGGAACGGTCGTGGGCCCCGAATCCCTCACGCTCGTCGACGATGGGTCCATTCCAGGAGGCTGGGGGTCGCTCGGATTCGACGACGAGGGCAATCCGACCCGGCGGACACCGCTCGTGAAAGACGGGCGGTTCGTCGGGGCGCTCCACGACCGGACGACCGCCGCGGCTCTTGGGGCGACAGCGACGGGCAACACGCGCCGGTCCGACTTCCTGAGCCAGGCGTACGTGCGGATGACGAACACGCTCATCGAGCCTCGCGACTGGACCTTCGAGGAACTGGTCGAGGAAGCACGGGACGGAGTCGTGCTCGAGCGGTGGCTCAGCGGGATGGAGGACCCTCTGGGTGGCCGGATGCAGCTCAAGGTCCGTACGGGCCATCTCATCGAGAACGGGAAAGTGACGGAACGGCTGTCCTCGATGGTCCTCTCGGGAAGCGTGCTCGAGTTCCTGCGCGACATCCGGGGAATCGGCTTGGAGAAGGACATGCAGCTGAGCGCGGGCTCCTGCGGCAAGGGCCACGGAGACCTCCTGCCCGTCGGGGACGGAGGGACCTACCTACTTTCGCGCGCGGTGGTGGGGCCGTCATGATCCACGCGCCCCTCTTCGCGTCCGCGGTCGCCGAAAAGGTCGGGCCGCTCGATGTCCCGTGGGAGGTCTATGCGGAGCGCGCTCGTCGGTTCGAGATTCAGCTCAGCGGGTCCCGGGTCGAGATGACCCGCGGACCGCTTCGGCTCGAGGGATACGGAATCCGCGTCCTGACGGAGGTCGATGACCAGACGGGGGTCGGGTTCCAGGCCTCCACGGACGTGTCCGAGCGGGGAATCCGCGCCGCAGCAGAAGACGCTCGGTCTGTGGCCAAGTTCAACCGTTTCCCAGCGCACCGCCCGGAGCTCCCGCCCGGGAACGGGGGGCCCGAGCACTCCCCCCGGATCGTCGACTCCGCCCTCTGGTCCCACCCGGCCGAATCTCTCGCGCAGGAAGCGGACGCTCTCCTTGGGGCCTGCGACGCCCTTCGTCACCCCGCTCCCACCTTCGCGACGATCAAGGCAACTCTGGTCGAGACGTCGATCGCCAACTCCCGTGGGCTGGCCGCGTCATACGCGCACACCGCGGTCGAGCGCGAGATCGCGGTCAAGGCGGACGGCGGACCCGAAGGTCGTCCGGCGGGTGAGTTCTGGGTCGAGGAGACCGGTCGCCGAATCCGACTCGAAGGGTTGACGGAGAAGGTGGCCAGCTGGTACCGGTTTGCCGAGGATGCTCGACGCGGTAGCTCGCCGTCGGCCGGAGAATCCACGGTCGTACTTCCTCCCGAAGTCCTTTCGGGCATCCTCCCGTACGTCCTCTCGTTCCAGTTCGGTGGTTCCGCCCAGCTTCGGGGAATGGGGGTTGCCCGGGACACGGTCGTGGGAACTCCCCAACTCGAAATCACGGACAACGGGCTCCTCGACTGGGCGGTAGGGTCCTCCCCGTTTGACGATGAGGGGACGCCCCAACGCGTTCGACGCCTCATTTCGGAAGGAAAGGCGGGAGAGACTCTCACCGACGTCCTGCACGCGAACGCATTGAAGAATCCCGTTACCGGCAACGCCAGTCGCACGACCGGCTTCAGCCTCGGCGGGGACTACTGGCGGAAGTTCGTTCGACGACCGGCTCCCGATGCGAGCACGATCGTCGTCGCCTCTGGTAGCGGAGGAAATGATGCCGAGGTCATCGAACAGGTGGACGACGGGCTCTGGGTCCAGCAGCTCGGCTGGGCCAATCCGGACATGGTCGCCGGCACCTTCGGTGGGGAGATCCGGATCGGCTACCGCATCCGGAGAGGGAAGATCGCAGAGCCGGTCCGGGGCGGGACCGTGGGAGGCGCGGTCCTGACCCGCGACGGTCGTCCCTCGATGCTCAACGGGATTCAAGCGATGGGGTCCGTAGCCCGGTACGCGGGGGACCTCCTGAGCCCCACGCTCGTTGTCCGAAACTTGGTGATTTCGGGAGAGCGGTCCGGAACCGGAGCGAGCCCGACGTAACGGCCCGCCGCGACGTCTATCCCTTGCCGAGGGGAAGGTCCTTGAGAGAGGGAAGACGCGCCACAGGATAGTTACCGACCCGGTTGGCGCGTCCCCAGGGAGACCGGTCGTAGAAGAACGCGAGCCGCGCGCTCGGGTTTCCGGCAAACTCCCGGTCGGTCTCGACCCGGTGTTCGAACTCGCTCCGGAGCTTGGCGTCTTTCGCGAGCTCTTCCCGGGCAAGCCGCTCCATCACGTAGGCCTCGCCAGTCTCCTTCTGCTCGAAGATCGGGTCGAAGAACCCCCAGCGAAGCGCGGAATCCGGCGCTTCGGGCTCTAGCCAGTGCACGACCACTCTCGAGAGCCGCTGGTCGAGCGGAACCACGGCGGACCGGGCGGGGAAGGTGAGCGTCTCGGTCGAGAGTGTGCACGTACCGAACTGCCCGAACCCTCGCTCCACGTTGCCGCCCCGGAGGATCGGATAGTGGCCTTCGAACGGTCGCGAGGGCCATTTCATTCCGGTGAGTCGGTACCGCTCCACCGTTCCCTCCCAGGACTTGGTCGTTCGGCGAAGCTCGACGCCGTGTGCCTCCAGGACGTCGATCACCCGCGTCCACTGGGGTGGAACGATGTAGCCGGCGGGGAGCGTGACGGAGACCACGACCCGGACTCCGGTCTCGAGTGGGAGCGTGAGGTCGACGGGTCCGCGATCGTACCGTATGGCCATCGTACCCGAGACCTCGCTGAGGCTTCGAGTCAACCGGTAGCCCCGGAATGGCGTTGGGGTAGTCCCACCGCTTCCCCCGATGACCAGAGGGAACGGTGAACGCCGCGCTCGCGGCATCCCGAGGCGGGCGGCGGCCCGGTCGGCGTTGTGATTAAGCCGGATGAGCCGGGCCGCGTCCCGGTTGAGCACCTCCAGCAAAGCGCGTAGGATCTCGTAGTCTCCCGTGACCCGGGTCTTGTAGTCCTTCAACATGTGGAGCTCGACCAGAAGACCCGGGCGATTCTCGAGGATCATCTGCCCGGTCGAGAATCGGGGCGGGTTCTCGTTGAACGCGAGCCCCTTCGAGGGGTCGGTGTCGTCGACCAGGAAGACCGCCGCCGGGAACGCAAGGTGGCCGCTCGCGTTCACTCGTCGAACCAGCTCCGGTGTCACGGCCCTGCGAATCCACCGGGCGGTGGCCGGAGAGACGTCGGGCGTAGCGTCGAGAGCGAACGTCACGTCGTACTGGAAGTCGGCGCCGTCGGTGACGTGGTTGTCCACGAAGAAGTCCGGGAGCCACCGGTGAAACATCCGGAGGAACGCGCGCGTCTCGGGCGCGTCGGCCTTCATGTAGTCCCGATTCAGGTTGAGGTTCGTCCCGTTCGCTCGCCAGCCCATGACCTCGGGACCGTTCTGGTTCACCCGGTTGTACGGCGACCGCCGTTCGTGGCCATCGATGTTGTAGACGGGAATGAAGACGAGGACCACGTGGTCGAGGAGATGCGTTGACTCCGGGTTCCGGACGATGTCCCGGAGCAATGCGAGGCACGCATCCTTGCCGTCCATCTCGCCGGCGTGAATTGCGTTGAACCAGCAGGATGACGCGACCTGAGGCGTGGATTGCCGTAGGGTCGAATAGGCCATCTTTCGAGGCGATGACGAGCTTGAGGTCACGACCCTCTCCGGTCCGACCGAACTCCTCGATCCGAACCTTGTCGGGATATGCCGCGGCAATCCTCTCGAGGAACGCGATGGTCTCTGTGTAGTCGGGTGTCGTGCGATAGTTGTCAACCTCGCCCGGAGTCCGCCAATCTTCTGGCGAACTCCGCGCAGGTCGGTTCGGTTTTGCCGCCTTCATACGAAAAGCACGCCCACGAGAGTTCTCTCCCAGCGAAGTGTCCCCAACTTCGTATTTCATATCAAATCTCGGCTCCTGCGAGACGATGGGACGCGACCGTCGAATGGACTGGACGAAAGACTTCACTCCCGAGCGTCGCATCCGTGAGTGCGGGGAGCTTCCGGATGACCGAGATGTCCAAGCTCGAGAAGCGCTTCGTCAATCGCAGGGGTGCTCGAGCGTACCAGCGGTTGCTGAACCACCTGGAACGGGCCGGCCAGCTCCCGCTCGCCCCGACCGCGACCGTGCTCGAGCTCGGTGCAGGCAACGGCAACTTCTCCGCGTTGATTCAGCAGCGCTACCATCCCGCGAGAATCCACGTTACCGACTACGACCCGGAACAGGTCGCCCTGGCGCGACAGAACCTTGAGCGCATCTTTGCGCCTCTCCCCCCCACGATCCTCGTCGAGCAGGGCGACGCGTCTCACCTCCGCTATCCCGACCAGTGCTTCGACCTCGTGATTGCTCACCATGTTCTCCACCACCTCGGAGACGTCCCGGAGATCCTCCGTGGACTGGACGAGATCGCGCGAGCGTTGCGTCCCGGAGGACGTCTTCTCTACGTGGAGATGTTTCACAAAAGGGCGATCCGGGACCACCTGACCCGCCGTGGTTTTGCAATCGTCTTCCGCGAGCGCGCTCTGCGGCTCTTCACCACCGCGGACATCGTGGTGGCAGTGCGGCCCCAGCAACTCACCGCCGGGACCTAGTTCTCCGGGAACGACGGCGGGCACCGTCTTCTCGTTCGATGTCCCGGACGACGTGCGTCTCGGTATCAACGACCATCGGAAGGTTCACGATGGCATCGATCGGGGCATCCATCTCGGCAAGGTCACGGCCTTCGACGAGTGCAATGACCGGCGGTCCGCCGAAGAGAGCGTCCGCCCGCACGACCCCGGGGATCTTTCGGATGGCACGACACGCGGCCCGGGGGCCTGGGTTCGTGGTTGTGACAAACACATACGCTCGAACTATCATGTCCCCTCGTTCAAGGGCCCATCTTTCGGCCGCAGGCCGGACAGAACGCATAGGCACCGAGCGGGTAGACACGTCCGCAGCCGGTGCACGCTACCTGAGCTACTGCCGCCGGCGCTCCGTAGGTGGGCGGGGGCCCCTGTTGCTCACGGGCGGCGGAATCCAGCTTCGCGTACCCGATCAGGTAGAAGATTCCCGGAATGAGGCCGAAGAAGAGCGAGAGAATTCCGATGACCAAGGTCGGAGTCTGGGCCTCGGCATACTCTCCCCGCTGGATGCGCCGGTACGAAAGCGTGTACGCGAAGTAGAGGAACAGGATCACGAGAACCCCCACCGTCGCCGCCGCCGTCAACACAATCCACGCATATCGGAACGGTCGCACAATCGAGAACCCGAACACCCAGGTGATCCCGAAGATGACCAGTACTCCTCCGATGATTTGGAGAACGAGAGCGATGAGAACCATCGTCTCGGCTGTGTTTCCGGACGGCGTGCGAACCCGGCTCGCTGGCCAGGGAGCCACGGGCGTAGGGTATGCCGCGGACATCGGGAGCTCGACCGTTTGAGGGACGATTTTCGTTTGGTGAATCGCGTTCCACTCCCGTATCCCACTTCGGACGCTGCTCCGTCGGGGACGGGAATCTTGTTCGCGGGCCGATGGTGAGCCGTCCCGTCCGGTTACGGGAGATTACCCAGCAGAAGCTCCCACAGGACCAGTTCCCCCATGCGGAGAATTCCATTTCGCATCCAAGGGTCCTCCTCGAGCCGCGCTCTCAGCTGAGATTCCTCGGGAGCGCGAAGGACCAGCAACGCCCTGTGACGTGGCCCACGTCGGAGCGGACCTCCCAGGACCACGATGTGCTCATCGACCAACGCATTCATGAACTTCGCGTGGTCGGACCACCCTTCCTGCTCTCGCATCGGACGGGACTCGTTCCACCTCGGGCCCTGCTCGTTGATGAGGACGTAGAGCGGCATGCCCGAGACCTCCCTGACGCCCGCTTTACCTCTTCGGACCTCTTCGGAAACCCCGCCGGGAATCGCTAAGAACTCTCGTCCGGCTTGCAGCCAAAGGAAAGTTACATGACTTCCGGACCACGGATTCCCAACCAACCGCGGGCCCCCGCGTAGGCGACCATGGCCCTCAACCCAGGGAACACCACTCGGCGTCGCGCCACCGGCGATTCTCCCCTCGGATGGCTCGGCCGCAAGATCGTACGTCATCCGTGGTACTCCCTCATCCTGTGGATCGTCATCGTTCTCGTTTGCCTCCTTCCGGCAGCCAACGTCGGGAGTGTGATCACGAACAACTTCAGTAACCCCCTTCCGAGCTCGGACGAGAGCGTCCGGGCGCAGAACGCCTACAGCGCGGCGTTCCCGCAGATGCAGTCGTCTCCCTCGTCTGCGATCGTTCTCCTGGAAGCCCCCAACATCGTGGGACCTGTCGGGAAGAACGCGACCCTCGCGCTCACGGCCGCCCTCACGCAGGACCATCGTCTGCACAACGTGAGCTCTATCGAGTCGGTGTACGCCGCATACTCCGAGTACCTGGTCGGTCAGGTCAAGCTCGGATGGGCGTTTCTTGGTCCCGCCCTGAGCCAGACTCCGTCACTCCCCGCGAGCGTGAACCAGACCGCCGGGCTGCTCTGGAGTCCCGTCGCCGCCTACGTCCACAACTGGGAGGGTATCGTGGCCAACCTCTCCTCCAGCACTCCCAAGTCGGCCGCCAATCTGCCGGCGTTCAACGAGACGAGGACCGAATTCCAATCCGTCCCGATGGAACTCGAGGTCCTGACCTATTTCTACGATGGTAACGGTGGAGCGGCCGGCTTCAACGCCAGCGTGAACGCCGGTTGCCTCACGACCCAGAACGTCACCTCCTGCGCGAACGAGGCGGCCCTTGGCACGCTGTCGAGCGAGCTCTCCAGCTGGTTTCCGGCTCCCTCGGCTCTCGAGCTCGGCCAGCTCGTCCTCAACGACCTGAACGTGGGGAACTGGAGCGTCCTTTCGGCCCAGAAGGTCGTCGCGACGACTGACCTGGGCTCCGAGGTGGGAATCTCCCCGGCGTGGTTGCTGACCATCTGGGATGCCTTCCCAATGGGCGCCCCATCGAACGCCACCGCATTCGCTTGGGTCCAAGCCCAGGTGCAACAGGACCCGATCGACCGACTTCCGCTCCCTATCCCCTCCCAGATCTACGGGTCCTTTGTCAACGGCGCCGGGTCGGCGACGCTCATCGTGGTCTCGTTCGGAGTCGACGATAGCTACCTCGTGAACGGAACCTCGGTCACGTATTCCGATGTGTCGGAGATCAACACGGTCGTCTCCCAGGTCCTTGGAGACGCCCCGGGCTATGGGGGAATCGCCTCCTACGTGACCGGTGGTGCTCCTCTCGATAGCGCCACGAACTATCTCGCGACATCGGCGCTGAGCCTTCTCTTCGTCCTCACGATCATCGTCCTTCTCGTGATCATGATCCTCTACTTCCGGGCGCCGGCCGCTCCGGCCCTCGCGTTCGGGATGATCGGGATCGCGCTCGTCGCGAGCTTCGCCGTCATCTTCGTGGTCGGCACCTTCGTGACGAAGTTCGTTTCGGAGATCGAGTCGATCGTCCTCGT
>Ga0187780_10000667_pt1 | contig 25273 bp, 23 predicted proteins | sample 1015_Q2_SP10_20__FD_132429 | JGI IMG/M metagenome (GOLD analysis project Ga0187780, IMG submission 132429) | Tropical peat soil microbial communities from peatlands in Department of Meta, Colombia - 1015_Q2_SP10_20_MG | ecosystem: Environmental > Terrestrial > Soil > Wetlands > Peat | place... | reverse complement strand
TCGCCGAGAACTCCGCAATCGGCAGACGCATGACCAGCGTCGCTCTGAGTTCCTTCTCGTTCGGTTGGCGTGACTCAGCCCACCGCCCGTGAACAATGTGCTCTGAAAGCAACCGCAAAGCTTCTAACTTTTCCTGCGGGTCGTTGACCGCGACCGCCGTCCCCAGCACCACCACCGACCGATAATTCATGGAGTGATTGAAAATCGATCTGGCCAGCACCAGACCATCCAGAAGCGTAACCGTAAAGCAAATCGGAACACCCTGATCGAGGTTTCTCAACATCCGGCTCGCGGCCGATCCGTGAATGTACAAGTTGTCGCCGGCCCGGCCATAACCGGTTGGAATTACAAACGGCTGTCCATCGACGACAAATCCGATGTGGCAAACCAGCCCTTCGTCAAGGATTCGGTAAGCAGTTTCACGATCGTAAACACCACGATGAGGTTCGCGCACTACTCGCGTGCGCGCGGTGGGAACATGGTTGCTGGACATTCAGGGTTGCGCTCCGGCAAACGCCAAGGATGGAATGAGTTTAGCAGGAAGCTGCTCGCCAACCAGGGCCAGGTTCCTCGCCTGGCGCGGCAGAGAACCTATCTTTTTCCCATTGCAACATAGTGTTGCGGATAGGAGGGACCAATATAGTCGGCCCGTGGGCGGATCAGGCGATTGTCATCCAACTGCTCAATCACATGGGCCGTCCACCCGCTGATACGCGAGACGGCGAACACCGGCGTGAACAAATCCATGTCGATTCCCAGGGCGCGGTAGGTTGACGCGGAATAGAAATCGACATTGGCGTTTAGTCTCTTGTCCGCCTTGACAAATTTCTCGATTGCGTCAGAGTATTCAAACCATTTCGGTTGACCGCTGGAACTTCCGAGTTCCTTGGACATCTGGCGCAAGTGCGTTGCCCGCGGATCCTCGGTGTGATAGACGCGATGCCCGAAGCCGGGAATCTTCTTCTTCTGCGCCAGCATGCCTTTGATGTACTGCACCGGATCGGCCCCGGCGCTATCGATTGCCTGCAGAATCTGGAACACCGCCTCGTTGGCCCCGCCATGCAAAGGCCCTTTCAGGCAACCAATGGCCGACGTGATGGCCGAGTGCATATCCGAAAGCGTAGCCGCGGTGACTCGCGCCGCGAAAGTGGAAGCGTTGAGCTCATGATCGGCATGCAAAATCAGCGCAATGTCCAGCGCGCGCTCCGCCGTCTTGGAAGGATACTCACCATTTAACATCAGCAGAAAGTTCGCCGCGTGGGAGAGCGAACGGTCCGGCTCAACTACCGCTTTCTCCTTCCGAATACGGTCGTACGCCGCCACTATCATCGGAATCTGCGAAGTCAGACGAATCGCCTTGTGGATGTTGGCTTCACGATCATTGTTCTTTTCTTCTGGATCAAAAAACGAGAGCGTGGAAACCATCGTTCGCAACACATCCATCGGCAAGGCGTGCTTCGGCACGAGGTGCATGCGATGGTAAATCGAGGCATCCAGTTTCCGCTCTTCCGCCAGGCGGTCGCGCAGTTCGCGTAATTCCTCCCGGGAGGGCAACCGTCCAAACCACAAGAGGTAGCAAGTCTCTTCAAAGCTCGATTTGTCGGCTAATTCGTGAATGTCGATGCCACGGTAAGCCAGAACACCCCGTTCCCCATCGATGTAGCAGATGCTGGACGTGGTGGCGACCACTCCTTCGAGGCCCTTCGAAGGGTGCGCGCTGGTCAAACTGGACATGGAAACCTCACCTGGATTTTGAGATTTTCGTTGGCCGCGCGGAGAGGGAGACGTGCGCGTCCCAACTGACTTTTATACGCTAAATCCCTTCAACTTTCCAACGCAAGTCCTACGAACGCTCATTCCCTTTGCTTCGAAGGCTGAACCTTCGTCATCCGTTGTCCAGAAAAGTTACTTGGTTAGAACAAGGGGCGCAGGTTGGTCATAGGGCTGGATGCTGATCTTCAGAATTTTGCGGTTTGCGAAAGCATCGGGTGTGACGGGGAAGCTGAAGATGACCGTCCCTTGGATCTGCGCGCCGGGGTTGATCTTGGCTTCGGTTTGCAGTGGCGTAATCGCATACTGCTTGAGGGCGGGAAAGGCTTGGTAGTACCGGTCAAAATCTACCGGCGATGCCGCGACGTCCGAAAACGTTCCGCCAGCCGTTTCAAGATCAGCGTTAATGGTGTGAATCCAGAATGGTTTCGCGCCGTTGTTGATGAACGAAACATTAAGCGCGACCATGACCGAACCCTGATTCGGAATCTCGACTGACACCATCTGGTCAATTGAGCCGGTCGCCGAAGATGTGGGCCGCTGTAGCAAGGCCACAATTGCGGCGACGACCGCCAGTAGGCCAACTCCGATCAGGACAATCTTGGCCGGCGGCAGGTTCCTCTTTGCCGTCCCAAATTCTTCGCCAATCTCAAATTTGGTAGGGGGCTCAGGGCCCGGCGCAGGGGTATTCATCTCGGGTTGAGCTGGCGTTTCGTCAGCCATAAGGTTAGCCAATTTTAATCACTTTTCACGAAAATTTGCTGCGTCATCCCGATTCTGGCTGTGGTCTCCACTTCTCTCAAGCTTGGCCAAGCAGCCGAGCCATACAGCGAATCAGGTCTTGTCGCCGACTGGCCTTTGGAGACTTTGGCCGGCATCCTCCCCTGACATACCCTAAGCAGAAGATCGTCGCTTCCTGATACCAAAGGGGGTAATTCCTTCGCTGGGTATCCATTCGCAAATCCGATTGGGCCGCGGGGCGGGCCAACTGCTCGCTGTCTCATTCATCCTGGCGCTGTGCGCCGTCTTGCTTGCTTGCGGTGGCCAGCTATCTATGTCGGCCGCCCCCTCGACGCCTCCCACAGCTAAAGGCTATTTCGGCACTGAGCCATCGCATGCCACCTATCTGCCTCGTTCAGACTCATACTGCGCATCCGCCGTCACTCTCAATTCCTGGGAACCAAGGCCGGACAACAATCAGGCAAACCACACCGTAATAAATCCACCCTACAACTGGTCCGTGGAGAATTATTGGACGCTGTGGCGTGACAAGCGGGACAAAGTGACCGGCAACTTCACCGGAACCACCACTGAGATCATTCAGTGGGCAGCATGTAAGTGGGGCATTGACGAAGACACTATCCGCGCAGACGCGGTGCAGGAATCGTACTGGCACATGAGCACCATCGGCGACGTCTGTGGGCCACCGGGCGAAGGTTCCTACGGATTGATGCAGATCAAGAACGAAGATTGCTCAGGAACGGTCGTTCACGGAGGTTATCCTGACACCGCTCAGTCGACGGCATTGAACGTCGATTGGTATGCGGCGCACATCCGCTCGTGCTATGACGGTGATTTTTACGATGGAGGAAATTGGCTCTATCTCGGGCAGACTGTCGACCAGATCGCTGCGCAACACGGTTGGAATTACGTCTTTTGGGCGTGCATCGGATTCCACTACTCAGGCAACTGGCAGCCTGGCCAGCCCTACCAATTGCAAGTGCAGCAGATTCTCGCGAACCGCACGTGGGAAAGTCCGAACTTCTAGACGCAAATCCTGTCGAATTTTCCCGAACTTTGTCATTCTGAGGGGAATTGTGGCGGATGGTGCAACGCAGTCGAGGAATCTGCTTTTTTTCTTTATGCGACCCAGCACGCATCAGTGTGGCGCGCAGCACTAGCCAATCTTGACCAACTTTTCAACCAGTCCTGAATAATCTTTCTTCTCCAGCCCGTGAACTTCCTTGTTGTATTCATCCACTTTCGACGAATAGTTCATCGAGCAGAATTTTGGGCCGCACATGGAACAGAAAGCGGCTTCCTTGTAGTAATCATCGGGCAGAGTTTCGTCGTGCATGGAGCGCGCTGTCTCCGGATCGAGAGAAAGCGCGAATTGTTTCTCCCAATCGAACTTGTAACGCGCATAGCTCAGCGCGTCATCGCGATCTTGGGCGCCAGTCCGATGGCGGGCTATGTCGGCCGCGTGAGCCGCAATCTTATAAGCAATGATGCCGTCCTTCACATCTTTGTCGTTCGGCAACCCGAGGTGCTCTTTCGGCGTAACGTAGCAGAGCATGGCCGCGCCGTGCCAGCCGATCATGGCCGCACCAATCGCCGATGTAATGTGGTCATATCCGGGCGCAATGTCGGTCACCAGCGGCCCCAGCGTGTAGAAAGGTGCCTCGTAGCACATCTCTTTCTCTTTATCGACTTGCTCCTTGATCTTGTCGAGCGGGATGTGCCCGGGCCCCTCGATCATCACCTGCACATCGTATTTCCATGCGGTCTTTGTTAACTCGCCCAGCGTCTTCAACTCTGCAAACTGCGCCTCGTCACTTGCATCCGCAACGCAGCCCGGTCGCAACCCGTCACCCAACGAGAACGAGACATCATGTTTCGCTAAAATCTTGCAAATGTCCTCAAACCGCTCATAAAGAAAATTCTGCTTGTGATGATGCGCCATCCACTGTGCCAGGATCGCCCCACCACGGCTCACGATTCCGGTGATGCGCTTAGACACCATGGGCAGATACTGAATCAGCACCCCTGCATGAATGGTCATGTAATCAACGCCTTGCTCCGCCTGTTCTGCAATCACTTCGAGCATGACGTCGGCGTTCAGGTCCTCGACCCGCTTTACGCGCGAGATCGCTTCGTAGATCGGAACTGTGCCGATCGGCACTGGTGAATGGCGAAGGATGGCTTCGCGAATCTCGTGAATGTTGCCGCCAGTGGAAAGATCCATGACTGTATCAGCGCCGTAATGAACAGACGTATGCAGTTTCTTGAGTTCCTCATCGATGTTCGAAGTAACGGCTGAATTCCCGATGTTCGCGTTGATCTTGCACAACGAAGCCACTCCGATGCACATCGGCTCCAGTTCAGCATGGTTAATGTTGGCGGGTATGATCATTCGCCCACATCCCACTTCATCGCGTACAAGTTCTGGAGAAAGCTTCTCGCGTCGCGCTACATATTCCATCTCTTCCGTAATTTTTCCCTTGCGCGCGTAGTGCATCTGCGAGAAATTTCCGTCGCTGTTTTGTGCTTTGCGCTGCGCAATCCACTCTGCCCGCGGCCGTGGGACATCGTGGCCATTACTACTTATGCCGTGAGAATCATTCGCCGGATTCATACGTTGCACCGCCCTGGGATCTTTTCAGACGTTAATTATACGCTGCACCCTCGGCTCGAGGCGGTAATCAGCATGCGCTTGTCTGGATACGAACGTTTACATTTCCACCGCTTGTACGTCTAAGCTTCTCAGGCTTAGAATCTGCCGTTCAATGAGAATCGAGGTCTTCATGCGCACCTGCCATCTCCTGACGATTTTGTTGTTTGCCACCAGTTTGATTGCACAGACCGCTCCCGCTGTCCAGTCGAGCGCTGAATTCAACATCGATGTCATCGATAAAACCCTGGATCCCTGCACCGACTTTTATCAATATGCTTGCGGGAACTGGTTAAAAACCGCCGAGATCCCTGCTGATCAGCCGCGATGGGGCAGTTTCACTGAGCTATTCGAAAGCAACCTTGCGATCGAACGCAGCATTCTGGAAAAAGCCGCAGTCGATAGTCCAACACGCGATGCCATTGACCAGAAGATTGGCGATTACTATGGCTCCTGCATGGATGAGTCCGCCGTGAACGCAAAAGGCCTCGATCCGCTCAAACCGGAACTCGACCGAATCGCAGCGGCCAGCGATAAACAGACACTGATTGATGCCGTTGCGCGAGTCCACTTGATCGGCCCGAACCCGTTGTTTAATTTCTACTCTTCACCCGACCTGCACAATGCCAATCAGGTCATTGCATTCATCGACCAGGGCGGCCTCACACTGCCCGATCGCGACTTCTACCTCAAAGAGGATGCTAAAAACCAAGAACTGCGCAAGGCTCTGGTGGAATATGCGACCCAGGTGTTCACCCTGACCGGGCAATCCGCGCAACAGGCTGGCGAGTCGGCCCAGACAGTACTACGTATCGAGACTGGCTTGGCGAAGGCCTCTATGGACCGCACCGCCCGCCGTGATCCCAAGAACCGCGATCACAAGATGTCCCGTGATGCCGCCGAGCAACTGGCTCCGAACTTTTATTTGCAGCGCTACTTCTCTGACGTCGGCGCGCCGAGTTTCTCTGAGCTCAATGTTGCGAATCCAGATTTCTTCAAGCAAGTGAATTCCGTGATCGAATCTGAGTCGCTGGATTCGCTCAAGACCTACGTAAGCTGGCAGATGCTGGACGCGTCCGCGCCTTGGCTATCTCAGCCGTTTGTCGACGCCAACTTTAAGCTCCGTCAAGCATTGACCGGCCAGAAGGAAATTCAGGCACGTTGGAAGCGCTGTGCTAACGCAACCGATCGCGCACTCGGCGAAGCCCTTGGCCAGCGCTACGTCGAGCTCACGTTCGGCGCCGATGGTAAACAGCGAATGCTGAAAATGGTGGATGCCCTGGAGAAGTCGCTTGATGACGACATCCAAACTTTGCCTTGGATGACCCCCGACACCAAAAAGCAGGCCAAGTTGAAATTGGACGCCATTCGCAATAAGATCGGCTACCCCGACAAGTGGCGCGATTACAGCAAGCTGACGATTGTGCGCGGCGACCTGCTCAGCAACTTCCTCCGCGCGAATGAATTTGAATCCAAACGCGACATCAACAAGATCGGCAAGCCCCTCGACCGCAATGAGTGGGGGATGACGCCGCCGACTGTCAACGCCTACTACAGCGGATCGTACAACGAAATTGTCTTTCCCGCGGGCATCCTGCAACCGCCGTTTTTTGACAAGAAAATGGATGACCCCGTGAACTTCGGCGGTATTGGCATTGTCATCGGCCACGAACTTACCCACGGCTTCGACGACCAAGGCCGCAAGTACGATCCCGAAGGAAATCTGCGTGATTGGTGGACTGAGCAGGACGCCAAAGAGTTCGAGAAGCGGGTAAGTTGCATCGCCGACGAGTACAGCGGCTTTACCGCTATCGATGATCTAAAACTCAAGGGCCGCCTCACTCTTGGTGAGAATACAGCGGACAATGGTGGTGCTCGAATTTCCTACAACGCCCTCCAACGGCTGATCGCAGAAGATACTACCGGCAAAGCTGCACAACCGATCGACGGCTTCACCCCGCAGCAGCGCTTTTTCCTGGGATTCGCGCGCGTTTGGTGTGAAAAGCAGCGTCCCGAATTTGCCCGCATGCGCGTTAGCGTGGATCCACACTCTCCGGGCAAGTACCGGATCGATGGGGTCGTACAAAACATGCCGGAATTTCAAAAAGCCTGGGGTTGCAAAGCGGGACAGCCTATGGTTTCGGCAAGTGCCTGCCACGTTTGGTAGCCGCTCGTGAATCGGCCGGGCCACCAAGCCCGGCCGTCTTCTTCAGGTCGTCTCTCGCTTCTGGATTTACCACCCCTTGACAGAAAAATGACTGTGAAGTGACCCCTCCATTACTTCAACGTGACAACGCGCCTCTGCGCCTTCTCTAGGTTGGAAATATCCGGCGTGAAAATCCGGAATTCCACACAGGAGTAGAAAGCGCTCACTCGAGGCGCAACCCCCATGAAAACCAGAGTCCTTATTTTCCTTCCAGCGTTGACGTTCACTCTTTTGCTGGCAAACCTTCAACCAGTCAATGCCGGCAGTACATCGATGTCCAGCGGTGCCAGTGTTAGAGGCACGGTGAAAATTGAAGGCGCTGTACCTAAACCCAAACCCATTAACATGGCCGCCGACCCCGGCTGCGCCAAGCAGCACTCCGCGCCTGTTCTGACACAGGAAGTCATCACCGACGGCAAAGGCGACTTGCAAAATGTGGTGGTCTTCATCTCTGACGGGCTTGGCGATCGCACGTTTGATCCGCCCACACAGCCCATGGAAGTGAAACAAAAGGGTTGCATGTACGAGCCTCATGTTCTGGCCTTGCAGGCGAACCAGCCGGTAGACGTCACAAACGATGACCCTACCACTCACAACATTCATCCCTTGCCGGCAAATAACCGCGAATGGAATAAGGCAGAAATCCCAGGCTCAAAAATTGAGGAAAGCTTCCCGCGGCCTGAGATTGCCATTCCGGTGAAATGTAACGTCCATCCCTGGATGCGTGGGTATGTTGCCGTTTTCAAGCATCCCTACTTTGCGGTCACAGGTAAAGACGGCAGCTTCTCCCTGAACAACCTGCCGCCCGGGACGTACACCATCCAGGCTTGGCACGAAAAACTGGGCACTGCAAGTCAGCAAATCACCATAGGTGCCAACGAAAGTAAGAACATTGATTTCGTCTTCAAGTCGATGTAAGAAACAGAGCGGCGGGAGGCGACCGGTAATGCACCCTCCGCCGCTTCTGTCTTAACTAAGGCTTCCCTCCTCACAATTACACGCGACCGGCCTTCTGCCGCCCGCGTGGTAGTATCAAAGTCAAGCTCCATGACCCTGCAGCACGTTGCGATTCTGTTCCAGTTAATCGCGTTTCTATTCGCGATTAGCATTCACGAGTCTGCCCATGCATGGACTGCGAACCGTTGCGGGGATCCGACTGCAAGGATGCTGGGACGAATTACCTTAAACCCCATTAAGCACATCGATCTCTTTGGAACTGTGATATTGCCCCTTATCGCGATGCTCACACATTTTCCAGTCATTGGCTGGGCCAAGCCAACACCGGTAGATCCACGCAATTTTAGGAATCCGGTCCTCGACGATATCTTGACTTCGGTTGCGGGGCCGGTGAGCAACTTTATAGTCGCCACCGGCGCCACCATCATCTTGGCAGCTATTGCCCTCACCTCGAGTAACGGGAGGCTGATTGTTCAAGGGACACTAACCGGCTTCGCTGGTGGCAATTCCCCTCTGGTTCCAATCAGCCTCCTTCTGTTCGCGTTCCTGCAGATCAATGTCTTGCTTGCTGTCTTTAACCTGATTCCAGTGCCGCCGCTGGATGGGAGCCACGTACTTCGCCATTTTCTCTCCGAAGATATGCGCCGAATCTATGACACGTTGGGCATGTTTGGTTTGATGGCACTGGTATTCTTCGGAGGCAACTTTTTGATGGCACTTATCCGCCCTGTGTTGCTCTTTTACGTCTCCCTTCTGATGAGAATCTGATGCCCTTGGGATCTCAGCCTCGCAAGCGCGTACTCAGTGGCATGCGCCCCACCGGCAGATTGCACCTGGGAAATTATGTGGGTGCGCTCCAGAACTGGGTACGCATGCAGGACCAGTACGAATGTTTTTTTGTGATTGTCGACTGGCACGCCCTCACGACCGACTACGCCGATACTTCAAAGGTCAAAGAGAATTCCGTCGAGGTGCTCTTCGATTGGCTGGCCGCGGGACTCGATCCCGAGCGCTCCACTCTCTTCATCCAGTCGCATGTGCCGCAGCACGCCGAGCTGCATCTGTTGCTTTCCATGATCACACCGCTTGGCTGGCTGGAACGCGTGCCCACCTACAAAGAGCAGCGCGAGAATATCAAGGACAAAGACCTTGGCACCTATGGGTTCCTCGGCTACCCCGTTCTCCAGGCGGCCGACATTCTCATTTACAAGGGCGAGTTCGTTCCCGTCGGAGAAGACCAGGTTCCGCATGTGGAACTCACACGTGAGATCACGCGTCGCTTCAACATGTTCTATAGCTGCCATGGCAAGCCGGTTTTTCCTGAGCCACAGCCGCTCCTGACCCCGGCTGCAAAGCTCCCTGGAACTGATGGCCGCAAGATGTCGAAGTCATACGACAACACCATCATGCTGACCGATCCTGAGCCGGTCGTTCGGCAGAAGTTAAAGACGATGGTCACTGATCCTGCCCGCGTCCGCCGAAGCGATCGCGGTAATCCCGACCTTTGCCCGGTAGGTGATTTGCACAAAATTTTCAGCGATGCCGGTACCATCGCCAAGGTGAACCAGGGCTGCCGTTCGGCAGGCATCGGTTGCATCGAATGCAAGAACTGGGCGGCCAACGCGCTGGTTAGCATCCTGAATCCCATGCAGGAACGTCGCAAGAAATACGAAGACAATCCGCGCCTCGCTTGGGATATTCTGGAAGCTGGCTCGGCCAAGGCAAGTAAAGTAGCAGACGCGACTATGCAGGAAGTGCGCGAGGCAATGGGAATGTCGCCCCAGTATGAGGCGCCAAGCCTGGGCCACAAAGCGACTGACTGACTGAACCTGACAGCATGAGCAGCGAAGTAAAACTACGAAACGGGACCACGGGAGGCTTCACGGAAACCTACGCGGCCACGCCTGCAGCCCAGCAGAGCGATTTCCCCTTTGCCGTCTCCGTGGGAAGCGTTTACGAAGGGCCGCTTGACCTGTTGCTTGATCTGATTCGCAAGCAGGACATCGATATCTACGATATCCCGATCGCCCGCATCACCGCACAGTATCTTGTCTACGTAGAGAAGTTACGCGAGCTGGATGTGAATGTAGCCGCGGAATTCGTTTACATGGCGGCCGTTCTCATTCACATCAAGTCGAAAATGCTTTTGCCTCGCGATCCTGCGGCGTCTTCCGAAGCCCAGGAAGATCCGCGCATGGAGCTGGTCAATCGTCTGGTTGAACACGAAAAATTTAAAGCTGCCGCGCAGATGCTCATGCAGAAGCAGCAGATCGAAGACGCCGTGCGATCGAATCCGGCTATCAAGGACTTCATCGATGCCGAAGGCGCTGAGCCGGAGATCGCCGCCGACGTCATGGACCTGGTGAAGACCTTCCAACAGGTTCTGGAGCGCGCCCGTAATCGGCCGATAATCCAGGTCGATGAAGACCGGGTCACCGTTGGGCAGATGATCGATTACCTCAAACGAAGGCTGGCCCTTGAGGACCGCCCAATTCGCCTGAAGCAACTTTTGCGCAACATCGAATCGCGGCAGATGCTGGTTTGCGTGTTTCTGGCACTGCTGGAACTCGTGCGATTGCAGGCCATCCAATTGCGCCAGGACCGCCTCTTCGGGGAAATTTTGGTTCGTAAGCATATAGGGTTCGAAGCGGTCATGGCCGAAGAGGCGGCCGTGCGCGACGATTGGAAATGAATTGTCATCCTGACCGTGGCTGTTGTGCGGAGAGGGTCCGGGTGAAGTGACCGCGCGCCATCCCGCCAGGCGGGACGGCAATAACCGCGCGGCGCGAGCTTCCTCATTGAATGGACATGAGTCTCAAAGCCAAACTCGAAGCTATCATTTACGCTGCAGAAACGCCGGTCACGCTCGACCACATGATTCAGCTCGTCAAGGATTCATTGGTCAGCGAGGGCGCGGCGAACAACACTGAGGTGCAGTTGCGTGTTCGCGGAGCGCTGGAAGAGCTGATACGCGATTACTATTCCCCCGACCGCGGTCTCGAGATTCGTCAGGTCGCCGGTGGTTATCGGATGGCCACCAAACCCGAACAGCACGATGTGGTCAGGGATTTCGCCAGGAGCCTTAAGCCGCCAATCCGGCTCTCGCTACCTGCGCTCGAAACTCTTGCAGTTATCGCCTACAAGCAGCCGGTGACAGTTCCGGAAATTAGTGAGATTCGTGGCGTGGACGCGGGCGGTGTGATTGCCACCTTGCTCGATCGTAAGCTCATTACCACTGCCGGTCGCAAAGCTGTCATCGGCCGACCAATTCTTTACAAGACTACTAAGGAATTCCTCTTGCGCTTCGGTCTGAATGATGTGAGCGAACTGCCGAGCATGGAAGAATTCGAAAAACTCGTGGCCGAGTCTTTCCAGAGCGAGCTGGCGATCGAGGAAAAGTCTTCCGCTTCCGGCCAATCCGGCGACCCGGCGTCAGGTTCGGTCGCCGTGCCCACGAACTCGGCACCAACCGAAGACCCGGTTACAGTACCACGCGATGTCCAGGGCGAAAACGATCCAGCGGCGTAATTGTCTACCATTTTTCTGCTATGCATTTTCTTGTTCCATTCCGGATGACGTTCGGATCTGATTTCCATGGCTGTTGAGCGTCTGCAGAAAATCATCGCTGCCGCCGGGATTGCCTCTCGCCGCAAAGCCGAGGACCTCATTACTGGCGGACTAGTCAGTGTGAATGGGCAAACCGTCACCGAGCTAGGCAGCAAAGCCGATCCGGAACGCGATCATATTCGCGTCGGTGGGAAGCTGCTGCGCGGGCCTGAGCGCCACGTCTATCTCCTGATGAACAAGCCGAAGGGTTACGTCACGACGGTGCGTGATCCTGAGAACCGTCCGACCGTGATGGATCTGCTTCGCGGTGTCGGCGCCCGGGTCTATCCAGTGGGCCGATTGGATTACGCCAGCGAGGGTTTGCTTTTGCTCACGAACGATGGTGGGCTTGCCCATGCCCTCATGCAGGCGGCATCGCACGTTCCCAAGACATACCTGGTCAAAGTGGCTGGCACTCCGGCGGTAGAAGCGCTAGCTCGCCTGCGGGAAGGAATATCGATCCCGGATGAGCGGGGCAAAAGAATAAAAACTGCGCCCGCGAGAATCCGAGCAATCCGAGAGGCCGAGAATCCCTGGTATGAAGTCACCCTCACTGAAGGGAGAAATCGCCAGATCCGGCACATGTTCGAGGAAATCGGTCACCACGTCGAGAAAATCAGGCGCGTTCGCTACGGGCCTCTGCAGTTAGATGTACATCCGGGGGAATTCCGCAAACTCACCCTTGAGGAAGTTTTGCGGCTGAAGGATTCGGCCAGCTTCTCGCCGGGTACAGCGAAACAGAGAAGACGTAGCAAAACTCGGCAGCGTTCATGAGCGACTTCAGCGAGCTGGTGCCTGCACACGTTCGAAATCTGGCCGCATATACACCTGGAAAATCTCGACGTCAGGCGCAATTGGAGAGCAGCGTGGACTGCATCAAAATGGCTTCGAACGAGAACCCATTCGGCCCGTCGCCGAAAGCCCTCGAAGCCATCCGAGCTGGACTCGCCGAATCAAATCTCTATCCGGACAACGATGTAACCGAACTGTCCTACAACCTGACCCGGCGTCACTGGGTGAATCCGGAAAACCTGGTCGTTGCTGCAGGCTCGACCGCGTTACTCGAGCTCATTGCCCGGGCCCTGTTGTCACCCGGGCTGAATGCCATAACCAGCGAGCGCTCGTTCATTATTTACCCAATCGCCACCGAAGCTGCTGGCGGCAAGCTGATCCAGGTTCCCATGCGCGACAATGGCTTCGACCTGAATGCAATTGCTGCTGCCGTCGACCACAATACTCGTATCGTTTACATAGCCAACCCAAACAATCCGACCGGAACCATTGTCACCGCTGGCGAGATTGAGGATCTTCTCGCGAAGCTTCCTGAGCGCGTTCTTGTGATTCTGGATGAGGCTTACCACGACTTCGCGCAGTACTTCGCCGACAGCCGCGGCGCGACCTATTCACACGCCATCGATTACGTGAAACAGGGCAAAAAGCTTGTGGTGTTGCGGACGTTTTCCAAAGCTCACGGCTTGGCGGGCATTCGCATTGGATATGGGATTGGACCGGCCGAATTCATGTCGTATATCGCGCGTCTGCGGACCACATTTTCAGTCTCCTCGCTTGCCCAGGCTGCCGCTCTTGCCGCCCTCGAAGACGTGGCTCATATCCAGAAGACGCTAAAGAACAATGCGGAGCAGTCGGAATTTCTAGCTGAAAGCCTGGCTGAGCTTGGCTACCCAACCGTTACCACCTGGGCCAACTTCCTGTTTTGCGAGCTGCGGGAAGACGCCGCTGGTTTTGCGCAGCGAATGCAAGCCAAGGGCGTGATTATCCGTCCGCTGGGAGCATGGGGTGCACCGACCGCCATCCGCATCACCATCGGGACACCGGAACAGAATCGGATATTTCTTGACGTCTTCAGGAAGGTGATCGAGCGAACGCAGGAGCGCTAGCAGGAGCATGGTTCGCATTCACCAGCGGCAACCTCGCAGCCCCAAACAAACCGGCATCGCTACCCAGCAGCGCTCGGGTAACAATGGTTTTTGTTCTGCCGGTTGGCTCGACGTGCGCTGAAGCGCCGTGCTTATTGATAGGCTCGGGTGAAGTCGCAGCATAGACCATACAACGCTCTCGAAGTTCTTCAAACAGCGATGGCGCAAACGCGTCCCATGCACTGGACACACCCCCACCAACTACGTACATCGGAAGATTCAGCCCATTGATCAAATTCGAAAGGGCGATCCCCAGGGCCCTCCCGACTCGGCGAAAAATTCTCTTCGCGCCTTCGTCGCCTTGGATCGCCAGATTGTAGATCGCCTTCGATGTGAACTCCGGATTTGAACTGGCTGCGCGGGAAAGTCCCGGTGCGACCCCGCTCGCGATGGCTTCGCGAGCCATCCGAACGATTGCAGTGGCCGACGCCAAAGCTTCAAGGCAACCTTGATTGCCGCAGCCGCAGCGTGGCCCATCAGGTTCTACCGTCATATGCCCAAATTCACCGGCCATCCCGGTCATGCCGTGCCAAATCTGCCTCCCCAGCACCAGCCCACCGCCGACGCCGGTGCCAAGCGTCAGGATCGCCATGTCCTGCACGCCACGAGCTGCGCCCAACCAATTCTCACCTAGCGCCGCAGAATTCGCATCGTTCTCAAGAATTACTCGTGTTCCTAACCGGCGTTCGATCTCCGATCGCACCGGATAATCCGTCCAGCCTGGGAGGTTTGGTGATTCGTGCACCATGCCAGTCTCCATGTCGATAATTCCCGGCACACCAATACCGATTCTAACCGGCGAACCCACATCCCGGTACTTGGCAACCAGGCGCTGAATGGCATCGCACATGTCATTCAGAACTTGGTCGCGGCCGAGGACCACCTGGGTGCCAAGGGTAATTTTTTCCAGCAGTTCCCCTTCCTGATCGACTGCTGCAATCCGCAGGTTAGTGCCGCCAAGATCCACGCCAATCGAGTATTCAGGCATAGTGAAAACATCAGACTAACACCAGGGAATTTGTATTGTCGATTACCAAATGACGTATTAAATCGTTTTCGGCGCAATACTCGGAACGCTACTTCTGGCACTTCGGACAGTAATGGCTGCTCCGGCCAGCAATGACAACCCGCTTAATCGGTGTTTTACACACCAGGCAAGGCTCGCTTTCCCGCCCGTAAACCCGGTGCTGAAGTTGAAAGAATCCCTCGTTGCCATCGGCGTCAACGTAATCCGACACAGAGGAGCCCCCCAGATTGATGGCCTCATTCAGCACCTCCTGCACGGCGAGATAGAGCCGTCGCAGCTGCTCTCTGCTCAGCGAAGCCGCACGACGTCTTGGCCGGATGCCGGCCCTGAACAGCGCCTCATCCGCATAAATGTTGCCGACCCCACTTAATAACTTCTGATTCAATAACGCGCTCTTGATCGGCGTTTTACGCCCGTGAAACAGCTCCACAAATCTTTCCAGTTCGACTTTCAGTGGCTCCGATCCCGGCGCTTCAAATCCGTGCGCAACGCTCAGTCGGCCAAACCGCCGAGGATCCACAAATCGTAGCTCTCTACCAGAGGTCAGCTTCGCAATCGCATGCGTATGCTTTTCCATGGGTTCGTCGGGCTCACATATGAGGATCCGCCCGGTCATGCCGAGATGTACCACCCACTGAGAAACATTCGATGAGTTTCCCGACGGCTTTGCCTTTCTCGTCCCACGCGAAGGTAACATCGCTCGCGCAGGACGACTTCTTTCCAGATCAAAAACGATGTGCTTGCCAACCCGCCGAACCCCGGCTATCCGCGCGGACTCCAGCGTATTGACAATTTCGGATGCCGGTGACTTCAAAGGCTCAGGCTTAGAGCCGAGCCACACTGATTCGATCACCTCTCCGGTTACTCGCTTCGCCAGACCGCGAGCGATGGTTTCGACCTCGGGAAGTTCGGGCATTCAATCATCCGATGCGTCTTATGTGGGCTTCGGTCCACGAGTTTATATCCACGAACATCCACGCGGCCGTTTGCCGATCGAAGCTTAGGCGGGTTATCATTTTGCGTACACCTCTGCTCCGCCTATCCTTGTAATTCAGAGACCCGGTTTTCGCGGGCAACGAGTGTGTGCGACTCCGCAACGGCAACTGGGTAAGCTGCGCAATCGGTCTTGGAACTTGCATTGAACAACGGGAAAACTGCGGTCATCGTCGGCGCTCAATGGGGTGACGAAGGCAAGGGTAAGATTGTCGACGTCCTCTCGGAGAACTTTTCCATTGTGGCGCGCTATGCGGGGGGACACAACGCAGGTCACACGGTCATTATCAATGGCAAGAAGTTCATCCTGCAGTTAGTCCCTTGTGGTGTGTTGCGCCCCGGCCGCCGCAGTCTCATCGGCAACGGCGTCGTGCTTGATCCCATGGCCTTTCTTAAAGAGGTTTCGGCGCTTCGTGAAGCTGGAATCAAGGTTGACGGCAATATCTTTGTCAGTAACCGCGCTCACGTTATTCTTCCCTATCACCGCATGATTGAGCTGGCGTCCGAGAACGCGCCCGGCCGCGTAAGGATCGGAACCACCTCGCGCGGAATCGGCCCCGCCTACGAAGACAAAATGGGCCGTCGCGGTCTGCGAGTTGCCGACTTGTTGGACCTGCAACTCCTCAAGACCCACATTGAAAATGCCTGTCAGGAGAAGAACCTGATTGCGCATGCACTGTTCAACTCAGAGCCGCTCGATCCGGACAAAATGTACGCGGACTACGCCGCTGCTTCCGTCAAGATTGCGCCCTTCGTATGCGATACGGCCGCCTTCCTCAACAAGGCATTAGCCAACGGCGAATCCGTCATGTTTGAAGGCGCCCAGGGCACCATGCTCGATATCGATCACGGAACTTATCCGTTCGTGACCTCTTCGAGCGCCACCTCCGGAGGCGCCGTAACCGGAACCGGCGTCGCACCCACCGCCATTGATACTGTCATCGGCGTCACCAAGGCATACTGCACTCGAGTTGGAGGTGGTCCTTTCCCCACCGAGGCGCTGGACGAGAAGGGCGATCTATTGCGAGCTCGCGGCAACGAATTCGGCGCCGTTACCGGTCGGCCTCGCCGTTGCGGATGGATCGACTTGCCACTGCTTCGTTACGCTGGCATCATTAACGGCATCTCCTGGCTGGTAGTCACGAAGTTGGACGTTCTGGACGAACTCGATCAGATTCCAGTCTGCGTCGCATATAAGATCGACGGCAAGACGACCGAAGAGGTCCCCCCGCAGGACAGCGGTTTCAAGAAAATTGAATGCGTTTATCGGAACATGCCCGGTTGGCGCAGCTCAACTCAGGGGATCACTCAGTTAGAGAAGTTGCCGAAAGCGGCACGCGAATATCTTAACTTCGTTGAGCGGGAAAGTGGTTCTCGGATCGGTGTCATCTCCACGGGCGCCGAGCGTGAGCAGACGGTTTTTATCGATGAATTTATCACCAGGTTGCACGAACTGACGAGGTCAAGACAAGCCCGGGCAAAATCTTAGAGCGGAGCAGGCGATGGTCGTTCTTGCGGTGATATGGATGGCAAAACAGGGGCGCGAAGCGGAAGTTGCCTCGATTTTTTCAAAGCTCACAGAAGAATCCCGCAAGGAACCCGGCTGTCTCATGTATGTGGTACATCGCCATAAGACCGATCCGCGCCGGTATTTTGTTTACGAACAATATAAAGATGATGCTGCGCTGGAAGCGCACCGTTCCTCGCCCCATTTTTTGCAATACGCTAGAAAGGACTTACCAAAGCTTGGAGATCGAATCGAAGGCCAGGTTTACGAGCCCATCTCCTGATTGGGGCACAATCGCCCGTGATGTAATCATGCGATTGGCAACAGAAATCTATTCCCCTTTGTCCGCCACGAGCACGCCGCCGGACGCGTAGCTTTCCTTTGAAACCTCGTGAAAAGCGACCACGACCGCCTCGCGTCGCGCACCCGCTTCTTCGACCATTGCATCAGTGATGCGTTGCGCCAGCTTGCGCTTCTGGTCGGCCGTGCGGCCGAGCAGCATCGTAACTTGAACCAAAGGCATGAAAACAACTCCAGCGATTGAAATTCGGGACTGGCAGCTAGCCGGCCAACTCATAGCCTGCAAAGAAATAACTCAGCTCGAACCGGGCAGTCTCATCGGCATCGGAGCCGTGGATAGCGTTGTGCTCTATGTTGGTGGCCCACTTTTTGCGAATCGTGCCTTCCTCGGCATTCGCCGGGTTGGTTGCTCCCATCAGTTTTCGCAGATCGGCGATCGCGTTTTCCTTTTCCAGTGCGAGCACCACAATCGGGCCGCTGGACATGAAAGTCGTCAAAGAATTGTAGAAAGGCCGATGCGCGTGCACCGCATAAAATTGTTCTGCCTGATGTTTTGAGATTTCAAGCATCTTCATCGCCAAAATGCGGAATGAATTCTTTTCAAATTGCTCGATGATATCGCCCACCGCATTCTTGCGTACTGCATCCGGTTTGATAATGGTTAGAGTACGTTCCAGAGTCTTCATAGATTTGAATTACTCATCCGTTGGTGCTGGGTTGCTCGCTGCTAGCTACGAGCTGCTAGCTTCACGCCCATCGCTGCGACAACCATCTCTCCAATATCTGCAGGAGATTTTGCCACTCGAATTCCGGCGCGCTCCATGGCCTTGATCTTTTCAGCGGCTGTTCCCTTCCCTCCCGAAATGATCGCACCCGCGTGGCCCATTCTGCGTCCCGGCGGCGCAGTCTGGCCGGCGATGAATCCGATCACCGGCTTTCTCATCCGAGTTTTAACATATTCGGCCGCAGTCTCCTCGGCGTTTCCCCCGATCTCACCAATCATGACCACAGCTTCAGTCTGCGGGTCCTTGTTGAAGAGTTCCAGGGCATCTACAAAATTTGTGCCGATGATCGGATCGCCGCCAATGCCAATCGCTGTCGATTGTCCGATATTTCGCGTCGTGAGTTGGTACACAGCCTCATAGGTCAGTGTGCCTGAGCGGGAAACGATTCCAATTGGCCCTTCGCGGTGAATGTGCCCCGGCATGATGCCGATCTTGCATTTTCCCGGCGAGATGATCCCCGGACAATTCGGGCCGATGAGACGAGCTCTCCGGTTCTGCAGAAACTCCCATGCCCGAACCATGTCAAGTGTCGGCACACCTTCCGTGATGCACACGATCAGTTCAATTTCGGCGTCAGCCGCCTCCATAATGGCGTCAGCTGCGAATGGCGGCGGGACCAGGATCATCGAAGCGTCCGCCCCGGTTTTATCTACCGCTTCTTGCACGGTATTGAAAACCGGAAATCCCTCATGGACGGTTCCGCCTTTGCCCGGAGTCACTCCCCCCACGATCTTCGTTCCGTACTCTGCGCAAGCTTTGGCGTGAAACGTGCCTTCCCGCCCAGTCAAACCCTGAACGATCACTCGCGTTGATTTATCAATAAGAATGCTCATGAGGCCCTTCTCTAAATAATGTCGTCATCCTGAGCGGAGCAAATCCTTCCTATTTCACAAAAAAGCGCATAGTCGAAAGATCTGTGCATCATGCGGCTCGTCCTGCTGCCGCCACCACTTTTTCTGCGGCGTCCTTCATGGTTTCCGCCACAATTAAATTCAGTCCCGATTGTCGAAGAATTTCCCGTCCAGCTTCGACGTTCGTGCCCTCGAGCCGCAGAACGATCGGCAACTGAATATTAGTCTTCTTTGCAGCTTCAACCACGCCAGTTGCCAGCATGTCTACGCGCAGGATGCCGCCGAAAATGTTAATCAATACCGCTTTCACATTCCGGTCGCTGAGGAGAATCTCGAATGCGTGGGTCACTTGCTCAACGTTGGCGCCACCGCCCACATCCAGAAAATTCGCCGGCATCCCTCCCGCGTACTTGATAATATCCATCGTTGCCATCGCCAGACCCGCGCCGTTGACCATGCAACCGACGTTACCGTCCAGCTTGATGTAATTCAGGTTGTATTTCGAAGCCTCTACTTCCAGTGGATCTTCTTCGGTTATGTCGCGCAGTTCTCGAATGTCCGGGTGGCGAAACAGCGCGTTGTCATCAAAATTGATCTTGGCATCAAGCGCAAACAGCCGTCCATCGGTGCAGCTCACGAAAGGATTGATTTCCATCAGAGAGGCGTCGGTTTCCTGAAATGCGCGGTAGAGTCCGGTCATGAAGCGCACAGCCTCGTTGATCTGCTGCGGTGTCAAACCCAACTGGAATGCGAGCTTGCGGGCTTTGAAGGGCTCCAGGCCCATGCCCGCTTCGATGTGCTCCTTAAGAATGGCCTCGGGATTTTCGGCGGCTACCTGCTCGATCTCCATGCCACCGGCGGCAGACGCCATGAACACCGGTTTCGCCTCGACTCGATCGATCACGATCCCCAGATAAAGTTCTTTCTCAATCGGCAGTGTTTCTTCGACGAGCACACGGCGCACCAGGCGGCCTTCAGGCCCAGTCTGATGCGTCACCAGCGTCATTCCCAGAATCTTGCTGCCGATCTCCGCCGCTTCCTCAACCGAGTTGGCGACTTTCACGCCACCGCCTTTACCACGGCCTCCGGCATGAATCTGAGCTTTGACCACCACGCCAGCGGCCCCGGCGTTGAAAAGGTTTCTGGCTGCAGCTTCCACTTGCTCGCGCGTTTCAGCCATCTCCCCGCGCGGCCCCGAGACACCATACTTCTTCAGGATCGCTTTGGCCTGATACTCATGAATCTTCATATATGAATTCCTGATTAGCTTTCAGGCAGGACTTTGCTTGCAGCTTACGTGCATGGGCGGCAAACACTCGATTTTATAGAAGCGATTGCCATACAGCAAACCTGCACTATCACAAATATTGGTGACCGCTGCTGAAACATGCCATTTTGGACCCAACAAATCTCCGGACGTAATCGGTGCTAGGCTTATATTCCCTGATGATCTCGGAAGCCCTTCATCGCATTGCCGATCACCGCCAGTCCCTCGCTCGCGAGGAGGCGCGGACTTTGATGTTTGAGATTCTTTCCGGCAGGTGCACTGACGCCCAGATTGCTGCCCTTCTCGTCGCCCTCCACATGAAAGGCGAAACGGTCGAAGAAATCGTCGGCTTCGCCGAAGCCATCCGGCATGCCGCGACTCCACTTCCCATTCACCAGAATTCCACAGTCGATGTGAGCGGGACCGAGCGAGATGCGCTCGTCGACACCTGCGGTACTGGTGGCGACACCAGCGGCACGTTCAACATCTCGACCGCTACTGCGCTTGTTGTCGCGGGAACAGGCGTGCGTGTCGCGAAACACGGCAACCGAAGCGTAACTTCAAAGTGCGGCTCGGCTGACGTGATGGAAGCACTCGGCGTGAATATCAATCTCCCCCCCGCACGCCTCGCCGCCTGTCTCGAAGAAGTCGGTATCGCGTTTTTGTTCGCTCCCTTGATGCACTCGGCGATGAAGTACGTTCAACCCGCTCGCCGTGAGCTTCGCCTGCGCACCGTGTTCAACTTGCTCGGTCCGCTCGCCAATCCCGCTCAGGCCTCGGCGCAAGTGGTCGGCGTCTACTCTGCGGATCTGGTCGAAAAACTCGCAGAAGCCCTAAGCATGTTGGGAGTGCGCCACGCCATGGTTGTACACGGTTCCGACGGTCTCGATGAGATCACAATCACCGGTCCTACACGAATCGCCGAGGTGCGCGATGGCAGCGTGCACAGCTACGAAGTCGACCCTGAGGAGTTCGGGATTCATCGCAGTTCACTTGAGGACATTGCTGGCGGAGACGCTGCTGAGAATGCCTCGATTATTCGGGACATTCTAAGTGGAAAGAAATCGCCACGGCGGGATGTGGTTCTGTTGAACGCCGCAGCCGCGCTCGTCGCCGCAGGCAAGGCCATTCACCTGACTGCCGCTGTCCCCTTGGCCGCTCAATCCATTGACAGCGGCGCCGCCGCTGCCAAACTCGCATCCCTCGTGAAGTTCACCAACGCGTCGGCGGCTTCCACCTAAGACCTCTGTCGTCCTGAGGCAGCGGAGTTGTTCGCTCGGCGAACGACTCCCAACGAAGGACCTATCCATTTCCGATCCAATGCTCGCATCCTGCACCAGCGGATGTTTGCGTGGACGGCCCACTACCCCTTCGCCTCTTTCTTCAACTTCTCAATCTGCGCTAGATGGTTTGGGCCGTGACGAGACATCATGCCCACGTATTCTGCAACCGTGACCGGGCGGTTCAGTTCTGGATGATGAGCTGATTTTTCCAGATCACCAGGTTTCATTCGACGCAACAACTGCAACGTCGCGTGGCGGTTCAGGCCATAAAGCGCAACCAGTTCCGCCGGCGAGGACTCCAGATACCCCAGGTTTTTCGCCCACGCGTCCTGATCAATTGGCGCTATCACCGGCTTCTTGTCTGCCAACATTTGACGAAGTCTGTACGCGTAGAGAATCTCCATGTCCGCCAAATGTGCCAACATTTCGAGAATGCACCATTTGTCGGGCGTCGGCTTGTAATGCAGCGTCTTCTCTGACAAGCCGGAAACCGCCGCGGCAATCTGCTTCGGGCTTTTTTCTGCCTCTTCGATGTGCTTCTTGAGTTCTGCGTCCGTCATAAATTCAAACCTTCTACAGCATCACGCCGAAAGAGTGACCTAACTAACCAATCTGGACCTTCTCCATCCATTCTGCGACCTGTACATTCCATCCCAGTTCTTTTGTCATGGTGTCGCGCAACTGCGCAGATGCCGGTGGATCGCCGTGCACAAGGTAGGTTGTCTTTGGCTTGCTCGTAAACGTCCGCAGCCATTGCAGCAACTCCGGTGTGTCCGCATGATCACTGAATTGCTCGAATGCCGCTACTTGGGCACGAATCGGAACCATTTCGCCAAAAATCTTCACTTCCGGAGCACCGCTTTTAATCGTGAATCCTCGCGTCCCCGGAGCCTGGAAGCCAATAAAAATCACAGTGTTCTTGGGATCAGGGAGTCGTTGCGCCAAATGATGCAGAATGCGGCCTCCGGTTACCATTCCGCTGGACGAAACGATCACGCAGGGATATTTCGAATCATTGATCCTTTTCGACTGTTCAGGAGTCTGCGCAAACTGAAATCCCGTCCACTCCAGCGGGGATCCGTACTTCTCCACCAGATTACGGGTCTCTTCGCTGTAGTCCTCCGAATGTTTCATAAAAATTTCTACGGCTTGGATCGCCATCGGACTATCGCAGTACACGGGGACCTGTGGAATCTGCCCGGAATCCATCAGTTCTTTCAATATGAAAAGAAACTTTTGCGTACGTTCGACCGCGAAGGCGGGAACAATCACGCTGCCTCCCTGTCCAACCGTTTTGCCGATGAGGACTGCTAGCTCAGGCCGCGGATCATCCGTCGGGTGCTGCCGATTGCCATACGTCGACTCCATCACAAGGAGATCTGCGCTCTCCCCCTCCGTCGGTCCGGAGCGCACAACTTCGCCAGGCGTTATGTTCTCGTCGCGGACACGCCCAATGTCTCCGGTAAAGAGCAATCGACGCGAGCCACCATTGATCTTTAGCGTAAGCTCCGCCATGGCAGATCCAAGGATGTGCGCCGCCGGGACAAAGCGGAACGACAATTCCGGGGACAATTGCGTCATCGTTCCAAATGGGATTGGGCGGAAGTACTGCAGGCTTTTCTGCGCCTCTTCCAGCGTGTAAAGTGGCAGCGCCGGGCTGTGCTTCGATTTCTGGTGTTTGTTGTAGAACTCCGCATCTTCTTCCTGCAGATGCCCGGAATCCGGTAGCAGAATGCCACACAGATCGATTGTTGCTGGCGTAGCATAGATTGGCCCGTGGAAGCCGTTTTTAACCAGACGCGGTATCCAGCCGCAGTGGTCAAGGTGGGCGTGGGTGAGAACCACTGCATTGATTTGATTGGCAGGAACAGGAGTATTTTGCCAGTTACGCTCACGCCACTCTTTCAGGCCTTGAAACAATCCGCAGTCGATCAGTAACTGAAAACCGTGGCCGCCACTCGAGTCCGAGACCGTATTAATCAGGTGCTTCGAACCCGTGACCGTCCCCGCCGCACCAAGAAACTGGATGTAAGCCAACCCCGCCTCCCCAAAACTACATCGGCAACCTGTCCGATTAATTCACTGCGCCGCTGGACCCAAACTCTTGTCGACCTTATAAGTGTTATTTGTCACATCAGATTCCGGCACACTACCGTCATTCACTGTCACCTGCAGCGGTGCGCCGGCGCTCTCAATGCGCGTTGACGCTTTTGATTTACCGCGGACCTCCACGCGCCTTCTGGTCTCTCCGCCCTCAAACGTCAGGGTCAAGGGCACTTCAGCGCCGGCATTGCCAACATTTTCGACGGTGATGGTCACTAGAAACCCGCCACTTGGTACCGGACTTGAAAACACCGAAGTGACTCGAAAGTCCGGCAGACCGCGATCGTGATAGACCCAGTCGTCGAAAAACCACCGCAGGTCGCGGTTACTTTGCTTGGCTATAAGCCCTGGGAGGTAAGCCGGGTCTTTGTCCTCAGTCGCCTCATAGCTACGCAGCGCATCAAAAAGCCCATTTTCCAGCATATCCCTGAGCATCCACCACACGTACATGGCTTTCACTTGCAAATACAGATCATCAGGGGCGTTAATCAGGGAACGCGAAGACTCTTGATCGCTCGAAGCTGCGGGTGTTTTCTCCGCTTCAATCAATGCCGCCCTGTGTGACTGCAGGTAATCCAGGCCGGACTGGCGCCCTTTCTGCTTCCCCACAAAATCCGCCTGCGCAAAGTGAGCGAGCCCGTCTTGAATCCAGGCTCGTGGAGAACGTACCAGCTGACGAGCTTTGGCATACGCGATGCTTAATTCAGCTGCGTTCGTCATCGGAGAATTAAGCGCCGTCAGCAACATACCTTCAGTCACGAAAGGCTGCGCATCGGAGTCCGATAAAGCAATGATGTTGAGAGCTCGACGCTCGTCTTTTGCAGAGAAGATTGGTTCAATTTTCTCGGCAACCTCGGCGTATGTTTCTGCTCTCTCCTTCCCTCCACCCAGGTAATAAACGCTGACTCCTTTGTCTCCCTTCGGTGCGAGCTTCTCATAGTCGGCGATAACGAATGTCGGCACAGCCATGCCAAGAGCCATTCTGAACTTTCCCGCTCTGCTAGAACCAGAATCAGTGCGCTCCGCGGTCCCGGAAAACATCGGTGTCGCCCAGGTTGATTGCAACGTCACCACCATCTCGGCATTTGCTTCTCTCGCCTGCCACCTTCCGATGGTCTCGGCGACGCTGTTTCCTTCACTCAGGCTCGCGTCCTCGGTCGCGACCGGATACCACGTAACGTATCCAATCCCACGTACTGCGGTGAACGATCGGCTGATCTGGTCCCAGTCCGTGTGCTTGGCCTTGTCTTGCGGCACGCCAACTCGTGTGAGTCGCGAAACATCGAGCGG
>Ga0187780_10000666_pt1 | contig 25291 bp, 13 predicted proteins | sample 1015_Q2_SP10_20__FD_132429 | JGI IMG/M metagenome (GOLD analysis project Ga0187780, IMG submission 132429) | Tropical peat soil microbial communities from peatlands in Department of Meta, Colombia - 1015_Q2_SP10_20_MG | ecosystem: Environmental > Terrestrial > Soil > Wetlands > Peat | place... | reverse complement strand
TCTCATTACTTCCTCCTCACAGGGGGAACAGCGTTGGCGCGGCGGGAGGAGTATCGGCAATTTCATCGAGCTGGGGATAGTGCTGCCGCAGCGGCTCCGGCACTTTTACTTTCGTGCCTTTCAGGATGTGGATGATCTGCAGCGCGTTCACCACGGCCTTGCCTTGAAAATGATTGTTGGTCACGACGAACGTCTCGCGCGTGTTGCCGCTCACTTTGCGCACCCGCGCCACCCATGGCTCGAGTTCCTCAGTTGTGTACAAATAGTTGTAGCGCTCGTGCTGCGGAATGGTCTCGTCGTCGCTGAACCAGGTGTCGTAGCGCCGCCCGTGCAGCCGCACGTAGCCCACCGGGGAAGTGGCTTGCGCCGAGGGCGCCAGCGATCTTCCAATGATCGGCTGGTCGATGTTGCAGATGCCTGCGCTGTGTTCGTGGAGCAGCGCCAGCGTTTCCGGCGAATTCCACGTGGCGTGGCGCACTTCCACGACCAGCGGATAATCGCGAAAGCGCAGCAGCACCGCCGAAAGATAAGCCATGGTCTCTTTCGTGCGGTGAAACGAAAAGGGGAATTGCAGCAGCACCGCGCCGAGCTTTCCGGCTTCGCGCAACACGTCGAAGCCGGCGCGCACAGCGCGTTCATCGTCGGCCGTTGCTCCGGCTGTGGCGGAAATGATGTCGTGGGTGAAGCGCTGCCACAGTTTCGCAGTGAAAACGAAGCGCGGATTCGGTGCGACCAGTTCGAGCCAGTGCTTGGCGTGGTCCGGGTTAAGCGGTTGGTAAAACGAAGTGTTGATTTCGATGGTGTCAAAAAACTCGGCGAGATACGCCGCTTCGTGAAAGCCTTTGGCGCGTTTCGAGGGATAAACGTAGCCGGACCAGTCCGGATACGACCAGCCCGCTGGGCCAATTCGCACGATGTGCGTTTCCGCCGTGTTCGACCTAGCATCTGCGCCGCGCGGTTGCGCAGAAATGCCGGGAAGATGCGCTTCAGCCGAGGCTTTGCGTTTGCGTTGCGGCATGAATCTCCGCGCGGCGGGCCGCGCCGCGAGCAGAGTAGTGGGAAGGGCAGAGAAGTGTCAATTGCAAGCAGTGATTGGGAAGGAGCGCCGAAGGTGACCGCCATCACAATACCGCCGCCATTTGCAGGTACCGCACACACGGTACTGGCCGGTTGTTGCCCTCCGCCCCTCAGGCTGCTATGCTTTGGCCGATGTGGAACGAATCCCAGTTCCGCTTCCCGCCGCCCTTCCTTGTTTTCTCCTACAGGTGCAAACATGAAACTCTCCATCAACTACAAGCATGTCGAGTATCACAAGCCCGTTGAAGTTGAGGTCGGACGTCATGTTGCCAAACTACAGAGGCTGCTGAAAACGTACTCGCCGGACCTGCTCCAGTTGCGTGGTGGATTCACAAAAAATCCGCGCACGGCGGAGATTTCCTGCATCCTGAATCTCTCCATGCCCACCGGAACGCTGCACGCCACGGGCGACGGGCCCGCCGTGCGCGCCAGTTGCAAGAAAGCGTTCCTCGACCTGGAGACGCAGGTGAAAAAGCACCAGGCCAAGCTGCGCAAACATTTTGAATGGAAGCGCACGCGCGCCCGCGTCCGCGCCGAGGCCATTTCCTAGCCGCACGAAGGGGAAGCCCCGCGAGAAAAATTTGGGTACGCGTTGCGATTCTTGGACCGCCCCGCGAGCATGCTACAATGAAGAGTTCGTGCCGCAGGGGCGTAGCTCAGTGGTAGAGCAGCGGCCTTTTAAGCCGAAGGTCGTGGGTTCGATCCCCACCGCCCCTACCAACAAATCCTTAAACTAGCTGAGCCTTCCGTTGGTACTTGTTCGTATGGAGACATTGCTGTGGCCACCATCTTCAGCCATTCCACGATTCGTGCCGAGTCCGCAGGCGGTGGCACGCAACGCCAGAAGTTGCTGACGCCCGATCGTGTCCCGGGCACGAGCATTCTCCTCGACCGCCTCCAACTGGCCTCCATCGCTTCGTTCGAATTCGTCATTCACCCGCAAAGCGTTGCCTGGTTCCAGATGCTTTCCGGCGCGGCCGATATCCAACACTCCCACGGCACGCAAAAACTCTCAGATGCGCATGTTGGTCTTTTGCCTCCCGGCTTCCGCGGTACGCTTGCGAGCAGCAGCGGCGCAACCCTGCTCTACGCTGAAGTCCCTCACGCCACCCGCTTCGATCCAGCCCTCGCGTCGCAACCGCCCGCTTTCCGCATCATTGATTGGACCCGCGAACCGGTCCTGCAATCCGAACACGATGCGCGCAAGCGCATCTATCTGATCACGCCCAAACTTTTCGGCACTAGAGCCATCAAGGGCGAAATGATCCTCTACCCCGCGGGGGCCACAGGCGCGAATCACCATCACGAAGGCGCCGAGCACTTCATGTACTTCCTCCGCGGCCACGGCACCGTCTACGCCAACGAGGAACCCTTTTCCGTCCGCGAGGGCGATGTCGTCTATTACCCTGACCGCGAGCGCCACTATCTCTCCGCGTCCAAAGGAGTAGAAATGGCCTTTGTCGAATTTTTTGCACCCGGCGAATGCGTCACGATTTGGGTGGATGAAAGCAAAGTGTGCGCCTGGTTGCCGACGGGCCGGGACATTCGCGGCGCTGCGCCCGTTCGCGAAATCGCCGCCCACAGCTCCAAAGACGTCGCCATTCCAATGGATGTCTAAGAGCTAAACGCACTATTTATCCAGAAAACAGGAAACGCCTTTGTAGCAACCAACCGCAAAAGAAAGCGCGCCGGTTCTTGTTTTAACACGTTCCTTGATGTTTGAAGCGAGGCCGGCCACACGGCACTGTTTGGCCTCCTGAGGTCTTGCTGAGTTTGCTTTCAACAGCGCAAACGTCATAATGAAGGCCACTTTGGGAGGCCAGCCCTCTACTCCATGCAATGCCCAGTCTGTTCGGCACAGAATCCGGATGCAGCAACGCAGTGCGTAAAGTGCCGCGCGGCGCTTCACCCTGCCGGATCTCTCGAAACGTTGAATGAAGCAAGCGCGCCGGAGGACTGGACGGTCGGCGCCGCTTCCAAGTCTTCTACACCTCCACCCTCAGCCACAGAAGAATTGCCGCCTGGAACTTTGCTCGGAGGGCGCTATGAGATCCTCCAGCTTCTGGGCCGGGGAGGCATGGGGGCGGTCTACAAAGCCAGAGACAAGGAACTGGACCGCTTAGTGGCGCTGAAACTGATTCGGCCCGACCTCGCGCAAAATCCGGAAATGCTGCGGCGCTTCAAGCAGGAATTGATTCTGGCACGCCAGGTGACACACAAGAATGTGATTCGAATCTTCGACCTGGGGCAAGCGAACGAAATCAAGTTCATTACCATGGATTTCGTGGAGGGCGACGATCTCCGCGCGCTCCTGAAAAAAAGAGGAAAATTCCCGCCTAACGACGCGGCGCGGATCATGCTGCAGATTTGCCGCGCGCTCGAAGCGGCACACGCGGAACGCGTGATTCACCGCGATCTGAAGCCGCAGAACATCATGCTGGACCGCGGCGGGCGCGTGTATGTGATGGATTTCGGGATTGCCCGCTCCGCGCATCTGCCGGGGATGACGCAGACGGGCGCGCTGATTGGCACACCGGAGTACATGTCCCCTGAACAAGCCAAAGGCGAAAAGCTCGATGAGCGGTCCGACATTTTTTCGCTGGGCGTCATTTTTTACGAGATTTTGACGGGAAAGTCGCCGTACGCGTCGGACACTCCGCTGGCCACGTTATGGAAACGGCTGCAGGAGCCGGTGGCGCCGCCTTCGCAGTTGGAGCCCACGCTGCCTGCCGCGTTGAATGCGATTGTTGTAAAGGCGCTCGAAATCGAGCCGGAAAAGCGGTTTGGCAGCGCGCGGGAAATGGCGCAGCAATTGGAGATGTGGCTGGGGCCGTCGGCAGACAGCTCCATGATTTTTCTGCCGGCAGCGAAGGCAACTCCGTATTGGAAGTGGGCTTCGGGCGGGCTGGGGCTGCTGCTCGTCGTAGCGATAGTGGCGTTCCGGCTGAAGAGTCCGGCGAAGCCAGCCCCGCAGCACGCACCAGTCTCGGTTCTCGTCGCGGACTTTGCGAACACAACGGGAGACAGCGTTTTTGATGAAACGCTGGAGCCGCCGCTGAGCGTTGCGCTCGAAGACGCTTCCTTCATCAGTTCGTACAACCGCAATCAGGCCAAGAAAATTGCGGCGCAACTCCATCCGGGAGCTCCGACCCTGGAAGAAACGACGGCGCGGCTGGTGGGAGATCGCGAAGGCATCAATTACATCATTGCCGGGCTGATTGAGAAAAAGGGAGGCGGGTACGCTGTGCGCGCGCGGACAATCCAGACCGCGACGGGGAAAATTGTGCTCGAAGAAACGCAGGGGGCCAGCGATAAGAAAGGCGTGTTGGGCGCAATGGAGAAAATCGCCGCACAAACGCGACGCGCTCTTGGCGACACGACGCCGGAATCCGTGCAATTGACGGCGGCGGGTACTTTCACGACTAATTCCCTGGAAGCCGCGCACGCCTACGCTCTTGCGCAGGATTTGCAGTGGGCCGGGAAATTTGAAGATGCCATCCCGCAGTACCAGCAGGCGATTACGTTCGATCCGGACTTGGGCCGCGCGTACGCGGGGCTGGCTTCCACCAACGCGAATCTGGGCCGCCGGAAAGAAGCCGAGGAGTTCTATCAGAAGGCGCTGGCTCACTTGGACCGCATGAGCGAGCGCGAAAAATACCGGACGCGCGGCGGCTACTATCTGGCGCACCGTGAACCACGCAAAGCCGTCGAAGAATACTCCGCGCTGGTGCAGCAGTTTCCTTCGGATGGGGCTGGCTACACGAATCTGGCGCTGGCCTATTTTTACCTGCGGGACATGCCTAAAGCTTTAGAGCAGGGCCGCCACGCCGTTGAGCTGTTGCCGAAAGCGCTGCTGCAGTTGGACAATCTGGCGCTCTATGCGGTTTATGCGGGGGATTTTGCGACGGCTGCCGAGGACGCCCGAAAAGTCATCCAACAAAACGCGTCGTTTGCGCTGGCTTATAACGCCCTGGCGATGGCGCAAGCGGGACAAGGACAGTTCGCCGAAGCCGAGCAAACGTTTCAAAAAGTGGAGACGATCAGTGCGCGAGGCGCAGAGATGGCCGTCATGGGCCGCGCGGATTTGCTGCTTTATCAAGGACGAACAAAGGAAGCGATTGCTCTGCTGCAGAAAGCATCGGCTCCTTCCACCGGAAAACTGGATGATTCGACTTTAGCCTCGTATTTGATGCTCTCGGCAGAAGCAAAGCTCGCGGAGGGAAAGGCATCCGAGGCCGTGGCTGACGCAAAGTCAGCGCTCGCGCATGACAGCGGAGGGACTGTTCAGTTTTCCGCAGGCCGGATTTATATCGAGGCAGGGCAGACTGCTGCGGCGCAAACTCTCGCCTCGCAACTTTCTTCGCAGTTGGATCCGGACGACCAAGCTTACGGGAAGTTGCTCGAAGGAGAGGTTTCCCTTAAGCGCGGAGACGCCAGACGGGCCGCGGGACTTTTCGATGAGGCGCAGAAATTCGCGGACACCTGGATCGGGCGATTGGACCTGGGACGCGCCTACGTGGAACTTGGCGCGTTCGCGGAAGCAGATTCTGAATTAGAAAGGTGCCTCAAGCGCCGCGGCGAGGCCAGCGCCATCTTCCTCGATGACGTGCCAACCTTCCGCGCGCTCCCACCCGTGTACTACTACTTGGGCCGCGCTCAGGAAGGGCTCAAGAGTTCCGCCGCGGCCGAATCTTACAAGACGTTTTTGTCTATAAAGGCAAAGGGTGACGAGGCCGGACTGGTAAAGGATGCCGAGCGCAGAGCCGCCGGACGTTAGCCTCAAACAGCGATTTTGAAATGGTGAAGGTTTAGCCCCGCGCAAGTTCCCACGTGCGGGCCGGGGCCCGGCAGATCCTGCTGCGAAGCCCAGTTGAGACTGAAGAGTATTACCCTTTGGTGCCTAAAGCACGTTGAACGCCACGGAGATGGCGTAAGCACCACTCTGTGGGCTCGTGACAGTTGCCTTTAACGTGTAGCCGTTCCCCACCTTATTTATTCCGAGGCTGCTGAACACGGCTATGCCATTGTGTCCAGTGGTTGCAGTTGTCTGGCCTGTGAGTGACGCTCCAGTCGGGTTAGAAGCAAGGGTCATTTGCACAGTTGCTCCACAGAGAGCGTGGCCCTGGCTGTCTGTCACAAGAACCTTGACGGCCGGCGTGATCTGTGAGGATGCTGAGGACGTGTTGCTCGGCTGGACCGTGAATACGATCGAGAGTGTCGAAGGAACGTGGATTGTGAACGAAGCAGTTGTGGATTGTTGCGGCGAGCTCGAATCAACTGCCTTCACGGTAAAGCTGAACAACCCGGTTGTGGTTGCTGAGCCAGTGATGACGCCAGCACTGCTCAAGGTCAGACCCGGAGGAAGCTGTCCGCTGGCAAGAGACCATAGGATCGGCACGTTGCCACCGGTGGAGGTCAACGTCTGGCTGTAGGCAATGTTGTAAAGAGCATCCGGCAGCGCGCCAGCGGGTGTAGTGATGGTCAGCGGTGCTGCCACACGGATGCTCAAGGCCACCGATTTTACTTGCGCCGGATTGCTCGCATCCTGCAACTGAGCTGCGAAGGAGTACGTCCCGGGTGTGGTGGGAGATCCGCTCAACAACCCCGCTGCGCTTAGAGCAATGCCAGGCGGCAACTGCCCAGCGGACACACTCCAAGCGGTTGGAGCAATTCCGCCGGCCGATAGCAGGCTGTAGTTATAGCTGACGCCCTGGACTGCATCGGGCAGACTGCCCGCCGGAGTATTGATGATGAGTGGCGCGGCCACCCGCATACTCAAGGCAACGCTCTTCACTTGCTGCGGAGCGCTCGAGTCCGAAAGTTGCGCTGTGAAGGCGTACGATCCCGTCGTAGTCGGTGTGCCTGCCACTTGTCCGGCGGAAGTCAGGGTCAAGCCTGGGGGCAATGAGCCACTGGCCAGGCTCCATGCAAGCGGAGAAGTGCCTCCATTTGAGGCCAGGCTGACACTGTACGAGACTCCTTGAACGGCGTCCGGCAAAGCGCCGCTAGGCGTGGTGACGACCAGCAGCGCGTCGGAACGGATGCTCAGCGCAACACTTTTGACCTGCGCAGGCACGCCGGAATCGGTGACTTGCGCTGTGAACGAGAATGTGCCGGTCGAAGTAGGCGTTCCAGTCAACGCGCCAGTGGAGCTAAGCGAGATCCCTGGTGGCAGCGACCCCGCCGACAAACTCCAACTGAGAGGAGAAGTACCTCCGGTGGTTACGAGGGTAACGTTGTAGGCTTGGCTTTGAATGGCGTCGATGAGCGCTCCAGTGGTGGTGCTAATGATCAGCGGAGCATCCACGCGAATGCTTACAACGATGCTTTGTACCTGCGCGGGATTATTCGAATCGGTGGCTTGGGCGGTGAAGGAATACGTTCCGAGCGTCGTTGAAGTACCGGTCAAAGCACCCGTATTGCTCAGGGTGATGCCGGCGGGCAATTGCCCTGCGGTGACACTCCAGGAAATTGGCGTTGTCCCGCCCGTTGAAGCGAGCGTGGAGCTGTAAGACGTGTTTTGAATAGCGTCCGGTAATGCGCCGGCCACGGTGTTGATGACCAGCGGCGTAGCGGAACGCAAGGTGAGCGCCACGGTTTGTTGTTGCGGCGGATTGCTCGAATCCTGCGCTTGGGCCGTGAAACTGAATGTGCCCGTAGCCGTCGGCGTGCCCGTGATGCTGCCGGTGGAGCCGAGACTAAGGCCAGAAGGCAAAGCTCCGCTGAGGACGGTCCAGGACAGCGGCGTGATGCCGCCCGAAGAATTCAGGCTGACATTGTAGGAAACGCCCTGAACCGCATCGGGCAGCGCGCCCGCGATTGTCGTGATAGCCAGCGCGGGAGCCACACGGATCGTTACATTCAGTGTCTTGCTTTGCGCCGGACTGCCCGAATCCTGAACTTGCAGGGTTAGAGGAGTCGCTGTGGTGTTTGCAGTTGTGGGTGTGCCACTCAGAACACCGGCGGCGCTGAGCGTCAACCCCACTGGAAGTTGTCCGCTGGTGACCGTCCAAGTAAACGGAGACGTGCCGCCAGTCAGCTGGAGCGTAGTTGTATACGCTTTCCCCGCCACAGCATCCAGCAAAGCGCCGCTGGGTGTGTTGATAACCAAAAGAGGCGTGCTATTGATGGCAACGTTCAGCGTGATGGTTTGTGAGGGAGAGCTTCCGTCTCCGGCTTGCACCGTGAAGGTAAAGCTGCCGGTTGCAGTCGCTGTCCCGCTCAAAGTGCCATTGGAATTGAGAGTTAAGCCAGTTGGAAGTGAACCGCTTGTCAGGGTCCACACGATGGGCGTAATTCCACCGTTCGACTGGAACGTGAAGCTATACGGAACTCCGACGACGGCATTAGGAATCGGACCGGATCCGGTGGTAATAGTCAGGGGAGAAGCAATGTGGATTGTGAGGGGCAGGGTTGCCGTTTGCGCCGGGTTGCCGGAGTCCTGAACCTGAATGGTTACGATTGTGCCCGTCGTGTTGACCTGTGTGGGCGTGCCAGTAATTACGCCTGCCGAATTCAGACTTAGTCCTGGCGGAAGGGAACCGGAGGCGATGCTCCAGGTTTGATTGCCAAGTCCACCGCCGGCAGTCAGGGCGACTGCGTAGGCCGCGTTCACCACGCCGTCCGCGCCAGTTGGTGCCGCAATCACTAGGGGGTTGGCGATCTGAATTGTGAAGGTTTGTGTAGCTATGTCGGGCGGAGTGAACGAATCGGCCACCTGCACCGTGAAGGTGAAGCTCCCTGCGGCGGTCGGAGTGCCGGAGATGAGCCCCGTACTCGCGTTAATCGTCAGTCCGGGAGGAAGAGAGCCGTTTGTTACCGAGACCGCATCCGCTCCAACACCTCCAAAGATGTTGACCTGACCGCTGTACGGCGTGCCGACGACTCCGGTCGGTAAGGTGGGCGAAAGAATCGTAAGCGTGGCCGGTGGAGTTGCCACCCCCGTGTTGCTCGGATGCGCGACGCCTACGGGCGCGAGGTTATTCAGAACCTTGTTCTGCATGTCGGAAGCGGTCGAAACGTTGGCGCGAATGACGATCTGCCCGGTTTCGCCGGGCCGCAATGCCAGCGTGGCATTTGTTACCGCCGGGTCGGGAAGGTCAGGATCACCCAGGTTTGCTGCAGGAGTGAAGACGGGATTCGCAACGTTAGCGACCACGATGTTCTGAATTTGCTCCTTCAAATCACAGCCCTGGGCTACAGGAGTCAAGTATTGCTTCGTCAGAATTAGCTGAAGATTGATGCCGGCAGGAAGCGGAGCTTTCTGGAAGAGCTTTACGGCATAGGAAGTGGTCGTGTTGCCTGCGTTTGTCAGCGGATAAATGGCGTCCGTTACGGATTGATTGGCGATCGAGGGATTCGCAATCGATGGGTTTGCGATGGACGGATTGGCGATCGAGGGATTGGCAATGGACGGATTCAGAGCCGCGACGACCGCCGGATTGGCAATCGACGGATTCGCAATGGACGGGTTCGCAATCGAAGGATTGGCGATCGACGGATTGGCGATCGATGGATTCGCAATGGAAGGATTGGCGATCGACGGGTTGGCGATGGAAGGGTTGTGTGTTTCCGCGATCGCGACTGTCGGATTCGTAAAACCAAAATTGTCGGGATCCAGAATCGGCGGAGCGCTTGGGTCGGGATTGAAAACGACGAAACCTTGCAAACCTCCGGAGACGAGCGTCCCACCCGGCGCAGTAATTTCTTGAGCGTTGACCGTGACGCTAGCCGTTGTGTTGGCAGACTGTATGAAGACGGCGCGGGCGATACTGGATTGCGGTGCGATGGTGACGTCCAGCGAAGTTTGCAAACTGTTCTGGAGCAGCGAGGCCTGGCCTTGAGGATCGAGCTGGCCGTTTGCCAAAGCAGGCTGATTTGCGATCGTAATGCGGAAGTTTCGCAGAGTCGTGGTGGTATTGCGCAGAGTGACCGCAAATGCCCGTTGCAGAAGTTGCGCCGGATTAGTATTAGGAATAAAGCCCAGCGGCTTCGAGTTGCCCAGCGAGCCGACAACCAGTCCCGGAGCAACAATGGAGGTGTAAATATTCTGATTACGAGAGGCAGTAAACCCGTCGTTCACTCCGATTTGACATGCTGTCACGGTCTGCGTCGGATCGAATAGGCTCGGCTGCCCTCCCGCGGGGTTCGACGGCGAGAAGGGCGGCACATAATGCGCCCAGTTGCCGTCTGAGGGCGGCACGACGTCGCGGTTGTCGGTCCAAACGGCGTGAAAGACCGGCAAATTGGACGTGCCGGTATTGAATTTCCAAGCTCCGCCAACTTGAATGTAAGCGGGCGTGGGCGCGAGATCGATGTAGTCGCCGAAAAATGGAACGGTCCCTTGTTCAAACATCGGAAGATCGGGAGCGTCCACTTGGAGTTGCTCGGCCTCGTTGATGGTGTCGAAGGGATTGACCCCGAATTGGTATCGGGAGACGCGGAACGGAGTAAAAGTAGGTACACCCAAGCTGCCTGTGGGCAGCGTTCCAGACTGGGCGCCTTGGACATCGACGGTATGGCGGCGCGAGGTTAAGGGAGGAGCTGCGTCACTGATATAGGAATTAAAGACCAGGTTCGAACCGGGGTTACCGACCAACTCGCCTTCGAATTGCCGCGTTTCCGTGTAGCTGACCATATCCGGATTTATGGAGAAGAGACCGATGGTGTGGTCTTCGCGGAAATCGAAATAGAGAAGGGAAAGTTTGCCCGCGCTGAAGGTCAGGCTGGGCATCAGTTGATGGCCGTGGCCAGAAAGATTGCTGAATGAATTCCCGTAATCATCCAAAACCGGTCCGTTATCCACGAGAGCGGGCGAGGCAGACCAATTCAGGCAATCAGCCGACACCGTCATCATGATGCGAGCGTCGCCCGAGGCTTGTCGCTGCGACCATGCCAGATAGACACGGCCAGTGTCGTCCACTGTCAGCGCCGGATAAGCTGTTGTACGAAAAGTGGAACCGCTCGTTCCTTGGTCGAAAATGCAACCGGCACCTGTCGGTGTGGTGTTGCAGGAAACGGGAAAGGTAACTGCGGCAACGGGACTCGAAAAGGATTCGCCGCCGTTTGTTGATTTGGCGATCATCAACGCTGAAGGCGTGCTGCCCGAGCCGAATTTTCGCCAAGCGACGTAGACGATTGCGTCTTCGGGGTCAGAGTCCCCATCGTTGTCCTCGTCGTACATCGGGGCCACGGTGATGACTGCGCCCTGGTTCAGGGTGTTTTTCTGGCTCAGATTCACCGGGCTGCTCCAGGTCATACCGCAGTCACTGGAATAAGAAAACTTGATATTGCTGGTCGTCGTACCATTCAAAGCGGTAAAAGCGGCAAAGACTCGGCCGGCAGGAACGGTTTGCGTACCAGTTGTCCCGTCAGATTTTGTATAGGGAATCTGGCAAGTGGCGGTGCCGCGAGGAATGTCCGTCGCGATCCAAGGCTTGTCCAGAAAAACGCTGCTCGTGCCCGCGGCCAATACTGATGTGCCAACATAATTAATGGGATCCGTGGGAGCGAGGTTCGTCAGGCTGCCATTTGTGTTTGTCGGGTCGCCGTTTTCTTTGTTGTTGTTATCGATGAAGCGCGAGACGAACACCACGCCCAGGCCACCGGTGCCGCGATTGAAGGCGATTCCGCTGTAGTAGAAAAGGCCGTTTGTTCCCGCGCGGACTACAGGATCAGCCGCGGCTTGGTATCCGTGAATTGGCGAAGACGTACCTTGTGGAGAGCTGTCCAGCGGATAACCGGGAAGCAGAGTGCTTTGCCAGGTTTGACCGCCATCGAACGACTTGAACAGACCCACCCAAGCGTCGCCCTGCACATCGATTCCAAGGAGACCTGGCACATCCACGTTGCGGTAATCGTTCGCGCCTGCCAGCAAGTGGAGCGTGTTGCGCGTGGAAACTGCCATGGACGGTTCATTCTGACGTTGCAGAAATGGGTCGCCATTCGTCCAGCCGGTGCCGGAGACCATGTTGACGTTGTCTCCTGGGGACTGCGCGTGCGCCGAAAATGGAGTGAAGAGCAGGATTGCGAGAACGGACGAGCAGAAAGACATTAGAAGCGTGCGCACGGGTCCCTCCCCGAACTGAATGCATTTACCAGCAGCTAGCGCTCGAAGTGGTAGGAATTTTGGAGGGGACACCAGATCAGAGAGGCGGACAAAGCACTCCCCGGTGTTACCTACCTGCTCCTTTGGCTTCCTTAGCTGGGCACAACGGCTCTGAACCTGGCGCAAAATAGCCTAGATCCTGAGCTGCGTCAAGCACGGAAACATTCAACCGATTGGCTAGTACTGCTATTGCTAAGTAACCAAGACTAGGAATGTTTCTGGAATGGGAGGATAAATCCAGGCGCGGTGAGACCGCTAAAAGATGCGTTATGGCAGCAACAGGGAGGCGCCGTAGATATCCGAAACGGCACGTTGAAAGCCGACGATGGGTTCTCCTTTTGCGGTCAGCGTAATGAACGAGCACCGATGCACGCCCGAATCAAGAACTTTCTGGAAATCGGCGACGAGCTCAATGGAATGGGCGGCAAGACTCCACCGATAGAGTGGTTCGCCGGGGGCAAGCAAATCCTGGTAATAAACATAGTTGCCGTCCTTGGACCATTCCGGCAGGCCGATGTATTGGCCGTGAGCAATCAAACGCCATCTGTTTGTTGGAATATCGTAGAGTTTGAGCTCTTGCGTGGGTTGGTTTACGGCAGCTATGAACTTCCCGTCTGGCGACCAGCGGGCGCCGGACAGATTGGCGGAATCCGGAATGTCCTGAGTGGTGTGGGACTTCAAAGCGATCACGGTGAGAAGGGAATCGGACTTGGAGGAAGACGACGGATTGAGACGCCGGGTTGCGATGATTGAAAGGCCGTCTGGGGCCCAGTCCGGGTCGGCAAAAGAATCACCGCCAGGGATAAGCGCCTCCAAATGGCCGCCCTGGGCATCGACGGTGTAGATGCGTGGTGGCTCGCCTTGCCTCTTTCCCGCGAAGGCCAGAGTGAGCCCATCGGGCGACCAGCGAGGGAAGGCGACGGCGAGTCCCGGCGTGGAAATTTGACGAGGTTCTTGGCCGTCAAGCCGACTCACCCAGAGAAGTCCCGTGCTGAACCGCACATAGGAAATCCACTGGCCGTCACGCGAAAAGCTCGGCAGGATGGCCCGGACATCGGGAAGAACGGATGTGAATTGATGGGAAGCAGTGTCCAGTCGCTCGAGACTTTCCTGCGTCCCCAGAGCATAGAAATAGATGTGTTGACCATCCCTGCCGACGAGTGGGCTCATCGCGCCGTTGGGTTGCGATTCTAATAGAAACGGACCGCGAGAGCTGCGCCTCCACCAATAGCCTTTTTCGCGCAGAGCCCATAGGCGTCGTCTCTCCGACAGCTCAGCGAAAATGAAATACCTGCCGTCCGGAGTCCAGGTACCACAACAGATGCGGGAGCGATTTGGCCAGTCAGGCAGTATTTGACAAAGGTCTCCGCCGTCCGGGCGAATCTGCCAAATCGTGTGGGTGTCGCGTTCCGTGTCGTTGAGGGTGAACCGAATCGACTGACTGTCCGGAGACCAGACCGGTGAATCCGGCTCTTCCTGAAAGGAATGAATGGGGCGTAGGCCAGATCCGTCTGCGCTAGCGAGCAGGAGATCGTGGCCGTTGTGCAAAGCAAGCAGCTTCCCGTCGGGCGACCAAGTGGCGTTCCCAGAAATCAGATTATCAAGCTTCACCGGACGAGCTCCCGTGGCGGCCCACGACCAAAGGGGTGACGGCTCGCCGCGATGAGCGAAGCTCGTCAGGAGATATTGCGAGCCATCCGGCGAAACATCCCAGATCAGGGAGTTGCGGAAAGGGGCGTCCATTTTTCGCGGTTCGCCACCGTTGACGGAAACTTGCATTAGTTCGTAATGATCGCCCGCGCGCTGAACATAAAAGATGCGGACGCCGTCGGTCGCGGGACGAACAAGAAAGTCCTGCTTGCCGTTGGCGGTGATAGGGAAGGTGTCCCACATCCGTGGTTCCGGAAGTGGACTGAGCCACCAGAAAGCAAAAAGGAGAAGTAGAAACGCGACGACAGAGGCAGCGCGAAACAGGATCGCTGTGCGGACAGGACGAGCCGGTTTTAGTGTCGACTGGCGGATTTCAGGTTGGCCAGCCTCGGTGTCTTCCAAACCAGGAGTCGTTTCGAGGGTCGGCGCATGGATGGGAAGGGATGAACCGGGAAGAGCCTCGACCGATGCGATGAAACGGTAGCCACGGCGGGGGATGGTTTCGATATAGCGGGGTTTTTCTGCGCTGTCAGAAAGAGCGTCCCGAAGCTTGCTGACTGCGGTGTTCAGACCGGTTTCAAAATCGACGAACGTGTCTTCTGGCCAGAGACGCTTTCTCAGCTCTTCGCGGGTGACGAGTTCCCCCTGCCGCTCGGCCAAAAGCACCAGCACACGCAAGGGCTTTTCCTGGAGGCGGAGCCGGGAACCATTTTTGCGGATTTCGCCTACTGCCAAGTCCACGAGGTAAGGACCGAACTTGAGCCGTGGCGACCTGGGAGCCTGCTCCACGAAAGTTCCTCGATGAAGGTCCTGGGGACTGCGGAAAGGATATCACGAAACGCCGGGATAACGGGATGTCTCCCGAAATGGTCTAACGTGCCTGTTTTCAGTTGGCTAGCCAATAAGACTTTTTAAAGAACTAAATTCCCCCCCGTACATTGACCACGACTAGGTTTGCTCCTCACACTGCCACGCATTGTGCCTGGAGGCGCCTGCGTTGTGAACAATCTGAGCCGGACAACCCACGAACTGGAATTTCAGAAATGGCTGCAGTTTGTCTACGAGAACGAATGCAGGCGCCTCACCGAAAGACGTGGGGAACTGCTGCCACAAGGACCGCGAGAGCAGACAGCGCCCAAGCCGGAAGGCGCAGAAAAACTGGAGCGGCTTGAGGTCGGCGAAAACAGGAAGGAGAGCGCCGCCCTTTGCTTAGCGAAGGGCGCCTCGACATTTAACGCGTGAATGCGGTAGTCGGAGGAAATATGAATCAACACCCACTGGGACTCGTGAAGCTTGGATTTTTCGCCATGCTTGCCGCGCTTGCCTCAAATTCCAATGGTTGCACGGGGTGTCCCAGCACCGTCGCGCCCATAGTCATAAGTAAAACCGGTGGGGATGCGCAGAGCACTCCGATTAACACCAAGTTCAACCAAGTTTTGTCTGTCAACGTGCAGGGCGACCTTAGTGCTAACTATAAAGTGACCTTTACCGCCCCGTCTGGCGGCGCAAGCGGCACTTTTGCCAGTAGCGGTAATAACACGGAAAGCGATGCCCTTGACTCCAATGGGAACGCGACTTCCAGCGTTTTCACAGCCAACGGGACGGCAGGTTCGTACCAAATGACTGTGTCTGGGCCAGCCGGCAGTGATGTTGGTCCGCCAAGCCCGGTCAATTTTTCTTTGACCAACACTTCCGGACCGGGAACATTCACGGTGTCCGGTGTGGTTTCCGACTCCAGTGGCGCAGGCGTTTCCGGAGTAACGATCGCACTCAGCAGCGGTTCGACGGGGCAAACGACAACGGCATCGGACGGCTCGTATTCCTTCAATGTGGCCAATGGTTCGTACACCCTTACCCCGTCACTTGCAGGGGGCTATTCGTTTAATCCCGCGAACCTTCCAGTCACCGTCAACGGTGCGAATGTGCCTAACCAGAACTTTACAGTGTCAGGCGCCTACACGATTTCCGGTGTGATCAGCAACTCCGGCGGCGCAGGCGTGCCCGGGGTAGCGGTTGCTCTCAGTGGAAGCGCCACGGGACAAGCCACGACGGCATCGGATGGTGCTTTCTTATTTCACGTAGCCAACGGCTCGTACACCCTCACCCCATCGCTCGCTGGGGGCTATTCATTTAGTCCCACGAGCCTTCCAGTCACTGTCAACGGCGCCAACATGCCCAACCAAGATTTTACTATCTCGGGAGCCTTCTCGATCTCCGGGTTGGTTTCGGGGGCGGTCCAGTCGGGCGTCACAATCGCGCTTGGCGGGGCTTCCTCCGCGGTACTAACAACCGGTTCCTCGGGTAGCTATGTTTTCGCCGGCTTGGCGAATGGGGCGTACACAATTACTCCTTCGCTGGCAGGGTATTCGTTCAGCCCCCCAAGCATCGCAGTCCCCGTAAACGGAGCCAATGTCACAAACCAGAATTTCGCTGCGACGAAATCGGCTGGGACTCATGCCGTTTCCCGCTATTTATTCGAGGTGAATGGGGACAGCACCATCTCCACATACGCGGTTGTGCCGTCCACGGGACAACTACGGTCGGTGAGTTACCTCCCGACCTCGGCCAACGCCGGGCAGACTGTCCAGGCGGCTCTGCACCCGAACGGAAAGGTTCTCTATACCGTTCAACCTTTAAGCATTGGACAGTCATTCGTGACCTATTCGGTCAGTGCGGGCGGCGTTCTTAGCCAACTCGGGCCGGCCGCCACTCCTACTGTGACCTATGGTCAATTGCTTGCCGATCCTCTCGGCAGGTTCTTATGGATCGTAGATCACGCAGACGGTCTGATTATTTCCACGGCGCTGGATTCCACGACGGGCGCTCCGGGATTGCAAATCCCGGCGGCCAATGTGGCCAACGTGAGTGTGATAGCGGTGGATCCTACTGGAACGTATCTCTTTTCCGAAGATTCCTCCGGGATCGTTGCCGCCTACACCATATCCTCCACCAACGGAGCTTTGACTCCACTAGGCACGGCGCCGTCTTCGCATCCGTTTGGGAGGTTGTCGACCCATCGGGAACGTATCTCTACGTAATGGACAACAGCTCACTCAATCGCATCTTTGGCTACACGATCTCCAGCACGGGCCTGACGTCGATGAACAACTCGCCGTTTAATGTTCCCAACAACGCCGGGGTGGATACCCAAATGGACATCGATCCCACTAGTTCGTTCCTCTATGCGATGGACACCGCAAGTCCAACGCAACCGATCGATGCCTTCGCCATCGGCACAGGAGGAGCCTTAACCCCAATCACGGAGACGCTGCAAGTCCCGTCGAGCCCGAGCCTCGGGATCCAACAAATCAGCGTGGATCCCTCCGGCAAGTTTCTCTTTGCCGTGTATGGCGGAGCACACGAAGTATGGACGTATAGCATCGCCCCGGCTGGAGGAACAAATCCAGGCACCCTCACGCTTGTAACTCGGATGCGGCTGCGGTCGGACACCAGCCTCATAAATGCGCAACTTTTGAGTGGCGGCACGACGGCAGTGCAGTTCACGCCACAAGCACTGTATGTGACAAACTCCGGCTCGAGCAATGTTTCGCAGTTCAGTATCGCGCCTTCCACCGGCACGTTAACAAGCCTCGCGTCACCTTTGGGTGTGGGAAATCAACCTGAAGGTATTGCCGTCCTTCCGGATAACAGCTTTGCGTATGTCGCCTACTTTATGGCAGGCGGACTCGCCACTTTTAGCATCACAAACGACGTGCTGAGTTCAGTGGGCCAGCCTGTGAATACAGGGCTCGGGCCCAGTTCCTTGGTGATCGATCTTTCGGGTTCGTTCCTGTACAACGTGAACCAGGGCGATTCGGACATTTGGGAATACCCGATTGGTTCCGGGATGTTATCAACAGGAACCAAACAACAAGCGACGGACGCAGCCCCTGTTTTCGTCACGACAGAACCTACCGGTCAATTCGTTTACACCGCCAACAGCGGAGCGGGGACAATCAATACCTTCGCCATTACATTGCCGGGAGGCGGCCTCCATAGCAGTGGCGCGAGCGTGGGCGCAGGCGGACCCAGTCCTTCAACAAATTGGATCGCTATAGACCCAAGTGGGCGGTTCCTCTACTCGACAAGTATCCATGCCAACGCGCTTTCCGAATTCCTAATCACAACCGGCAGCGGACTTCCGACGGCAAACTCGAATCCTTACCTGCCGGTCGGTCCCGCTAGTGATTCCGGAGCTGGTTCTGTAGTGGTTGAGCCCACGGGAAAGTTTGTCTACGCTTCAAACCAGCTGTTGAATCAGATCTACGCGTTTGCGATTGATCCTGCGACAGGGCTGCTGTCGGCGGCTCAGGGCAGTCTCTCCGGCGGCGCGGTTGCGAACACGGGAACGTCGCCAGTGGCTTTGGCCGTGGACATCTCCGGGCAATTTTTATATTGCGTGAATTCCGGCTCCAACGACATCAACATTTACACGATCAACCTTGCGGACGGGTCCCTTACGCCAGTCGGAACAAGCACGGTTCCAACCGGAGGCACCACTCCGGTGGGTATCGCTTTGAGCGGCACAATTCAATAGCCGCGAAGCGGCGCGCTGTTCGTTGCATCGTATTGCAGGAGGCTCTCCAAATCCCTGAGTAAGTCCCACGCCAGCCGTCGCACTGGGCGGAGCGCAAACTTGACGCGTGTCTCTATCATGTTAGAGTAACTCTTGCCTTTTGGGGTGCGCGCACTGTGGGCGCGCTTGCCACACAGTCGAGGAGAAATTTCATCATGCCGCGTATGAAGGTTGCGCGAGACGCATCGCCCGACCGGATGGGACCGGTCGTCCGGAGCAGCGCGGAAACCAGGCTGCACGCGGTCTCGCCCCGAAGCAACGGAGCAGGCAAGCAGCAGACGCTGGGCCTTCGCGAGCGCAAGAAAGCCCGCTTGCGCCAGCAGATTATCGACACTTCGATTCGCCTCTTTCGCAAGCGCGGATACGAAGATACGAGAGTCGAGGACATCGTCCAGATCCTGGAAATCAGCCAGCCTACCTTTTTCCGGTATTTCCCGAGCAAGGAAGCGGTATTGCGCGAAGTCGGACGGCGCGGATTCAGTTGTATCAAGGAGCATCTGGAAACCGAGCTGTCGAGCGACGCCAGCACGGCCGAACGATTGCGCCGGATGTATAAAGCGATGGCGCAGGAGGCTGAGTCGGACCGTCCGCTGTGGCGCGCCGTGGTGCTATCCGGAGCGATGGACCCGGTGCGTTCGCCGGAAATACGGCGGCCAGAAGAAATCGCCGTCAGCTTGCTGCGGGAGATTCTCGCGGAAGGGCAAAAACGCGGAGAAATCACAAAAGCGTTTCCGGTGGGCCATCTTGCTGAGTTTATGGAAGGGCTGTACACCACGGTGGTCCGCCGCTGGGCCGTTGGACTATCCGAGTCGCACAATCTGGGCGAGCGGGTTCGCAGCGCGGTGGAGTTTTTTCTTGAGGGCGCGCAGCCGTAAGCGATCCGAAGGGACGCTTGGCGTGCCTTTTCCAGCGTTGGCTTAATCTTAATTGAAAATGGAATTCAGAGAGTTCGCGAGCGTCCACGCCGGATTGTGCGCGTTTTGTGTAGAGGTGATAGGAGATGAAGGCTGCCGTCCTGCATGAATTCAAGAAACCGCTGGTGCTTGAAGATGTCCCTCACCCCGCGCTGGAAGCCAATGAAATTCTAATCCAAATGGAGGCCTGCGGGGTTTGCCACTCGGACTTGCATGTTGCCGACGGGGATTGGCCGCAGTTCACTTCGATTACAAAGAAACCATTGATCCTCGGGCATGAAGTTGCGGGCCGCGTTGTTGAAAAAGGTGCGAATGTGCAGGAATTGCGACTCGGCGACCGCGTCGGTATGCCGTGGATTTACTGGACCTGCGGGGAATGCGAATTCTGCCGCGAAGGGAACGAAAATCTCTGCGTGAAACAGAAAATTACCGGCGTAACCGTGGATGGCGGCTTTGCAGAGTTTGTGAAGGCACCGGCCAGCCACGCGATCCGAATCCCGGAAGGACTGCCAGCAGTTGATGCAGCGCCATTATTTTGTGCGGGAGTAACGGTTTTTCGAGCGCTGAAGCAAGCGCGAATTGCTCCTGGTCAGCGGTTGGCCATCTTTGGCATCGGCGGACTGGGCCACTTGGCCGTTCAGATTGCCAAAGAGTTGGGAGCGGAGGTCACGGCGGTGGACGTGTCGTGGGAAAAGCTTCGGCTTGCGGAATCGCTGGGTGCTGCCAGAAGCTTGAACGCTGTGTCGATGAATGTGATCAAGGAACTGCGGGCAAAGGGCGGAGTGCACGTTGCTCTCGTAACTTCAGCTGCAACCGCGGCTTATGACATGGCCTTTTCTTGTGTGCGTCCAACCGGAACTCTTCTTGCCGTAGGCTTGCCTGCGAATAACGTCTGTTTTCCTCCGATTCTGATGGCGGCTAAAGAGGTTCGGATCCTGGCGAGCGCCGTCGGAACGCGTCAAGACGTTCGCGAAGTTCTGGCGATGGCCAGCAACCGGAAAATTCACTGTCAGGTTGCTGCGCGCCCGCTCGCCGAGGCAAATCAGGTTCTAGAAGAACTGCGCAATGGACAAGTTTCGGGCCGCATCGCGCTAACTTTCTCTTAGATATCGAGATATTTTGTCCTGACATTGCCAATCCTGCCTGGCAAACTCCCGCTGCCCGTTTCACGATTCGTTCGAATTGGTGCGGAAATCCTGGCGAAAAGATTCGTGTTGACGTTAGTTCTTAAAATGTGATACCGACTATCACAATTCTCGCTGGTTCCCGGCTGCAGCAAGCACCGGGAAGGGGTCGTCTTCGTGAGATTCAGTCTTGGGCACTTTGGGGTGTTTGCAGTTTTAAGTTCGCAGGGAATCGCCTGGAAACGTCGGGGAATTCAAGGAGGACTTATGAAGTCTGCCTTACTGACGAGTGTGTTGGGACTGATTCTGTGCTTGGTGTTCGCGAATTCCGCAGTGCAAGCGCAAGGGGTCGGGAGTTCCGCCAATATCAACGGGAGCGTCACGGATCCAACAGGGGCCGGGGTGCCAAACGCAGCGGTCCTGGCGGTAGAGACCGAACGGGGCATACAACACACTGCAACGACCGACAGCGACGGCCAATACCGGTTCACGGCACTGCCGCCTGCCACCTACGAGGTGACAGTGCGGCACGCGGGCTTCAATTCTCAGATTCAGAAAAATGTTGTCTTGAGTGTGGGACAAACGGTGCTGCTCGACTTTCATTTAAAGCTGGCCACTGGAACGGAAACCGTCGAGGTTACCGCGGAACTTCCCGTCGTCGAAACCGAAAGAGGCAGTCAAGCGGACACGCTAACGCAAGATTACATTATGGACCTCCCCATCGACCGGCGAGATTACCTCACATTTACGTTGTTGATGCCGGGCGTGTCGGATTCTACTCGGCTTGCGGATGATCAGGATTTTCGCGTCAAGCAGACCCCGCAGAGTGGATTGTCGTTCTACGGAAGCAATGGCCGGGGAAACAGCGTAACCGTTGACGGGGGCGAAGCCAACGGAGACTCCGGGGGCGTGCGCTTGACGGTGAGCCAGGACGCGGTCCAGGAGTTCCAGGTGAATCGCAGCAATTACGGTGCGGATCTGGGCGGCGCAAGCGGGGCTTCGATCAATATCGTCACGAAGTCCGGGGCTAACGACATCCACGGTGGACTGTACAGCTATTTCCGCAATGATGCGATGGATGCGCGCGATCCTTTTGCGTTCAGCCAGGCGCTGCAACCTGGCCAAGCTTTCAACCCGACTGGGGCAGACTTGTCCGGCAACCCAATCAAGAACTCGTTGAGCCGCTACCAGTATGGAGGAACTCTGGGTTTCCCCATCAAGAAAGACAAGACGTTCTTATACGCGGCCTTCGAAGGACTGCTGCAAAACTCGCAGAATGCCGTTCCTTTGCTGACTAGCACGACGATCTTCCGTCCCGATGCGACACAGCAGCCGATTCTTGGGGGGCTAACGGCACAAGGGAATGCCACTTTGGTCCCGTGTCTGAGCGGCCCAGTCGGTGCCGCCGTCGCGGCGCAATTGAACCTGCCGACCACGCTACCCGCTGCGACCTGCGCCGCGGTCCTGGATGGTGTTTTGACGTTAAACGCGGCTGCTTCACCGTTGAGTGCGTACTGGGTCAACCAATTCGAATCAAACGGGGGCGTATTTAACTACAACACGCGCCAGTACTTGGCGTCTGGACGCCTCGATCACAGAATCAACGAAAACAACCAGCTCTATGTGAGCTACCGGTTCGGTCATGACCTAGAGGAAAACCCGGACGTGCAATCCCTGACGGGATTCTCGGCAGGAAGCTCCATTCACAATTATGACGACAACCTCCAAATAGGTTGGTATCACCAGTTCAGCGGCGCGACTCAGAACGACTTCCATGTGCAATTCGACTACAACAGTTTCAACGTGATCCCAAATGAGCCGGGGGAAGTAGGCATCCAGATCTTTGGTTTCGCCAATAATTTGGGGACGAACATCTTCTTGCCAAATCTCACGATTACTCGTCGGACCGAAATCGCGGATAACATCAGCGTGACTCGGGGACGACACACGATGAGGTTTGGTGGTTCCGAACTGCTTCGTGGCAATCACTCTGAATCTCACACGTTTATGCCGGGACGCTTCGTGTTCGGTGCGCTGCCGGGAGATTTGCTAAGCCCATGCCTCACGTTCCCCACTGCGTGCGGCCTCTCTGCCTCCGTGAATCCGGCGTTGCTCAATTCTCTGCAGTCTGCCAATTTCGGAGTGCCGCAGGTGTATCAGCAGGGCTTTGGCAACGCAGACTATCCAGCTTATACCCGGCCATTCACGGCCGGTTATTGGCAAGACGCATGGCGCATGGTTCCCAGCTTTACCCTCACATACGGAATTCGCTATGAAGTCGACTCCGAATATCTGCCCTTGAACACATATTATGGCGACGTGGCTCCCCGTATCTCGTTCGCGTGGGACGTGTTCAAAAACCACAAGACGGTGGTACGGGGCGGTTACGGAATCTTCTACGGGCCCATTGACACACAGATTCCTCAGGTGGATCTGAGTTTGGGAGTCTTGAACAAGAATCGCAGTACGGTGGAGAACCACAACAACACCGCGCAAGTTCCTAATCAGGTAAACAATGTGGTGGCAACTTGCGGGATTAGTTTTGGCCCTGTGACGGTCGTCCCAGGTACAGGAACGAGTCCTTGCACTCGGTACATTTCCATTTATGTCGACCCCATTGGTGCAACGCCCTTTGCTCCGACTCTGCAAACGGCGCCACAAGTGTTTCTAGGGTTGTTTGCGCAGGGGCTCATTCAGTGCACGACCCCGACGGCTGGCAATACTGCATGCATCACACCAGCGGCGGTTGCCCCGTTCGGGATCTTTGTGGCCAACGGCGGTCCGCTTTCGCCGCTGACCGTGCTCTTCAGCAATCCGCCGAATTACAAGCCCCCCTACTCGCAGCAGGCGTCGATCGGGGTTGAACATGAGTTTGCGCCTGGATTCTCAATCTCCGTGAGCGGAATCTACTCGCACGCACTTCGATTGCCAGTTGCGCTCGACACAAACCTGCTACAAGCTCCACTGACCGCAGCGAAGCTGGCAAACGGAAAGACGGTCCAATACCGCAACTGGAATGGCGGCGTAGCGCCGGGCAACGCGGCCCCGGCCGACCCCTTGGGTGGACAGGAGGTAATTGTCAGTGGTCCCAACGCGGGCCAGAGTGTGCTTACTGCTGGTTACCCTTGCGCGAATCCTTTTGCATGCTTTGTGAACCCGCTGATTGTCCAGAACAACCAATACACTTCGGCGGCCTCGGCTCTTTATGAAGGTGGAATCCTTGAAGTCAAAAAGCGCTTCAGCAATTCCTTCACGGTCTTTGGAAATTACACCTTCAGTAAGGGCTTCGACACCTCGACGGATTTCAACAGCGATTACGGCCCGCAGGATCCGACGAACCTCAGCCTGGACAGAGGCCTCTCGGAGTTTGACGAGCGTCATAAGGTGGTTATCGCCGGAGTTTTCGATAGCCCTTGGAAGAATCCAATTCTCTCGGGGTTCGAGCTTGCTCCGATTTTCACCTACCACAGCGGACTCCCTTTTAATCTGCTGGCCGGTGGAGAGGTGAATGGCAACAATCACACGACGAATCAACGTCCGATCGGCGCACCCCGCGACACCGGGCTGGGACCCGATTACTTCAATTTCGATGCGCGCTTGAGTTGGCAGCACAAACTAGCGGAAAAGGCTAGGCTGCAGATCACGGCAGAAGGTTTCAACATCGCAAACCGGACCAATTATGCAAGCGTGAACAACGAAGTCGGGCCCGTTTTCGGTTTTGAACCTGGGTTCACTACCTTTAGCGTCCACGGCATCAAGCCTGGAACACTTCTGCCGAACGGAACCCGTGCGACTCCCAGTACGCCTCTCGCTTTTACGTCAGCATTTCCAAAGCGCGAGTTTCAGCTGGGGCTGCGGATTTCGTTCTAGTTGCTGAAGAAGACATTGTTAGAGAGGCCCGCTGTCAGTCGAATGCCCTTGTCTGCGGGTTAACGGCGCTTCACAGCCCCAGGGTTGTTGTGTTGTTATAGGGAGCCGAACTGAATCGCAGCGAGGATCGCTCACGGTCATGGACTTCTCCGTGAATGTAAAGAAGCTATTCGATCTGTCTGGACGCGTGGCCATTGTTACCGGGGGCTCGATTGGACTCGGACGCCAAATGGCGGAAGGCCTAGCGGAAATGGGTGCCAACGTTGTACTCTCCGCGCGCAAGAAGGAGCGCTGCGAGCAGGCAGCCGAAGAATTGAAGAAGGTCGGCGTAGAAACGCTGGCGCTGGGTTGTGACGTTAAGAATCCGGATCAGGTTCGCGGCGTTGTGGAGGAAACGATCTCGCGGTTCGGACGCATCGATATCCTCATCAACAATGCGGGAACATCGTGGGGCGCGCCCGTCGAGGAAATGCAGCTGGAGCATTGGAACAAAGTGATGGAGACGAATCTGACCGGCACATTTTTGTTTTCACAAGCGGCGGGGAGACATATGGTGCTGCAGCGTCGAGGAAAGATCATCAATATCGCGTCTGTGGCCGGCCTCCGAGGCGCGCCGCCCGAGTTTCAAGCCATTGGCTATCACGCCAGCAAAGGCGGAGTCATTGCCTTCACGAAAGATTTGGCGTGCAAATGGGGCATCCACAATATCCAGGTAAATGCGATCGCGCCCGGCTGGTTTCCGACGCATATGTCGCAAGTGGTCATCGAGAGGAACAGAGAGGCTTTCCTAAAAAGAATCCCACTAGGACGATTCGGAAACGATCACGATCTCAAGGGAGCTGCGGTGTTTCTTGCCTCAGACGCTTCTGACTTTGTTACGGGCCATGTGCTGGTTGTAGATGGAGGGCAAACCGCCTAATCGGAACTACACGCGCGATGAATATCCCACTGACACCAATCCGTTTCCTGCGTT
>Ga0187780_10000665_pt1 | contig 25314 bp, 24 predicted proteins | sample 1015_Q2_SP10_20__FD_132429 | JGI IMG/M metagenome (GOLD analysis project Ga0187780, IMG submission 132429) | Tropical peat soil microbial communities from peatlands in Department of Meta, Colombia - 1015_Q2_SP10_20_MG | ecosystem: Environmental > Terrestrial > Soil > Wetlands > Peat | place... | reverse complement strand
GTCCTCGACCGACGCCAGGGTCTCCACGGCTCCGCCGTGACCGCACCAGCGGCAGCTCACGGCCACGACCTCCTCGGCCAGCACGGTCTCGTCCTCCACGGTCAGCTCGCCGCCCACGCTGTAATGGAAGAAGGCCTTGGTGCGCCGGTCCAGGGTGACGTCGAAACGTGTCAGGTTGCCGCAGGCGGTGCAACGGAAGCGGGGGACGCTCACGGCGGGAACGATACCGGCGACGGCAGGCGGCGGCGTAGGCTCGCCTCGTGCTCCACGCCTTCGTCCTGATCGACGCCGAGCCCGCCCGCATCGCTGCGCTGGCCGAGGAGCTGGCGGCCACCGAGGGCGTGGCCGAGGCCTACTCGGTCGCCGGCGGCGTGGCCGACCTGGTGGCCATCGTGCGGGTGGCGCACCACGACGAGCTCGCCGAGGTGGTGACGACCCGGATCGATCCGATGGCGGGGGTCCGGTCGACGACCACCCTGGTGGCGTTCCAGGCCTTCAGCCGTCACGACCTGGAGGCGCTCTGGGACATCGGGCCGGCCTAGGATCGCCCTGAGGGCCCCCGTCCCGGGGGCCGGACGCGACACGATCCAGCGGCCGCTGGCTTGCGCCGGGCTCGCTGGATCGTGGTCAGCGGGGGCGGGGGGTGGGCCCTTGCCACAGAGAACGGCGCTCCCCTCGTTACCTGGCGGTCAAACACGAGATTCCTGGCCAGGGGGCGACGACCGCCCGCAGGCCGCAGGCCGCAGGCCGCAGGCCGCAGGCCCGGCGCCCCCCGGGGTCACTCGCCCGCCTTGGCCTCCTGGGAGGCGGCGACGAGCCCATCGAGCACACCGCGGGCGCGGCCTTCGTCGATCGACGCCGCCGCCCGCGCCACCCCCTCGGCCAGGTCGGCGGCCACGCCGGCAACGACCAGGCCGGCCCCGGCGTTGAGGACGACGATGTCGCGGTGAGGGCCAGGTGCGCCGTCGAGGACGCGTCGCACCGCGTCGGCGTTGGTGGCGGCGTCACCGCCGAGCAGGTCGGCGGCACCGGCCCGGGGGAGGCCCAGGGACTCGGCGTCGACCGTGAGGCGCCGAACCGTGGACTGCGCGTCGGCGTCCACCTCGTAGACCGTGGAGGTCCCGGTGGTGGTCAGCTCGTCGAGCCCGTCGTCCCCGTGGACGACCCACGCCCGCCGGCAGCCGTTGGCCACGAGCACGCCCACCATCTTCTCGGCCATGGCCGGGTCGCCGACGCCGACGACCTGGTGGCGTGCCCGCGCGGGGTTGGCCAGTGGGCCGAGGAAGTTGAAGACGGTGGCCACGCCCAGCTCACGCCGTACCGGGATCACGAAGCGCATCGCCGGGTGGAAGCGCGGCGCGAAGCAGAAGCCCATCCCGACCTGCTCGACACAGCGGGCCACGCCCGCGGGCCCGAGGTCGAAGGCCACGCCGAGCGCCTCCAGGACGTCGGCCGACCCCGCGCGCGACGACGCCGCCCGTCCTCCGTGCTTGCACACGCGCGCGCCGGCGCCGGCCACGACGAAGGCCGCCGCGGTGGAAACGTTGATCGAGCCGCTGCGATCGCCCCCCGTCCCGCAGGTGTCGACCAGGTCGCCGGGGATCGACAGCGGCTCGGCTCGTGCCAGCATGGCGCGCACCAGTCCGGCCATCTCCTCGACGGTCTCGCCCTTTGTCCGCAGGGCGGCGACGAACGCCGCGATCTGGGCGTCGGTGGTGTCCCCCGCCAGCACCTGGTCCAGCGCGCAGGCGGCCTCGGCGGCGTCGAGGTCCTCGCCCGCCATCAGCCGGCCCAGGATGCCGGGCCAGCCACCGATGTCCTGAAAGGTCACCGGCCGGTCGTCGGCACGCACGTCAGTCCCACCACAGGTCGTGGTCCAGCACACCGCGGGCGATGAGACCGAGCTGGACCTGGCTGGTGCCCTCCACGATGGTGAGCTGCTTGGCGTCGCGGTACCACTGCTCGGTGGGGTGGTCCTCCATGTACCCCGCAGCGCCGAGCAACTGGACCGCCAGCCCCGAGGCCCGCACCGCGAGCTCGGTGGCGTGGTACTTCGCCGCCGAGAGCATCGGGACCCATTCCTTGGTGAACTTGCCCTGGTCCGCCAGCCACGCGGCCCTGTAGGTCAGCAGGCGGCCCGCCTCGATGTCGACCGCGCACTTGGCGATCTCCCACTGGATCCCCTGGAAGTCGGCGATCGTCCGCCCGAAGGCGGCCCGCTCGCGCGCGTACTCGGTGGCGTACATCAGCGCCCCCTCGGCGAGCCCGATGCCCCGCGCCGCCACCACAGGTCGCATCGAGTTCAGGCCGAGCATGGCGAGGCGGAACCCGCCGACCTCGCCGATGACGTTCTCGGGCGGCACGCGCACGTCGCGCAGCAGGAGCTCCCCGGTGTCCACCCCGCGCACGCCCATCTTGTGGTCGGTGCGGCCGACCTCCACACCGGGCCACGACCGCTCGACGACGAAGGCCGTCACCGAGTCGTGCGCGCGGCTCGAGGGATCGGCCGTCTTGGCGAAGACGGTGTACCAGTCCGCCTCGCGGACACCCGACATCCAGCACTTGGTCCCCGAGAGCACCCAGCCGCCGGAGACGTCGGGGTCGGGCACGGCCCGGGCACGCATGCCCATGACGTCGCTGCCGGCCTGGGGTTCCGACAACCCGAACGCCCCACGGTGCTCGCCGGAGGCCACACCAGGCAGATAACGCGCCTTTTGGTCCTCGGAGCCCGCGATCATGACCGGCCCGGTCGGCAGGCGGGTGAGCAGGAGCATGAGCGCGGCGGTGTTGGAGTACTTGGCCACCTCTTCGATGGCGAGCGAGAGCCCGAGGATGCCCGCGCCAGAGCCGCCGTACTCCTCGGGGATGCACAGACCCAGGAGACCGGCGTCGCGGAACACGCCGAAGAGGTCCTCGGGGTAGGCGCCGGTCTTGTCGACCTCGCGCGCCCGGGGCATGACCTTCTCCCGGGCGATCTTGCGCACGGTCGCCTGCAATTCCGCGTGCTCGGGCGAGAGGTCGAAATCCATGCGGGGAGGCTATCCGAGCGCGGGCCGAGCGCCGGCCGAACGTCGGCCGCGGGACGCGGGCTCGTGGCGTCAGCCTGCCGGTAGTGTCGGGAGCCATGGGGCAGGGCAACGGATCTGGGGCCGCCACCATCGAGGTCCGGGACCTCACCAAGTCCTTCGGGACGCTCGAGGCCGTCCGGGGGGTGACCTTCGACGTGGCGGCGGGTGAGACCTTCGGCTTCCTCGGCCCCAACGGCGCGGGGAAGTCCACCACGATCTCGATGCTCTGCACCTTGCTGCGCCCGGGATCGGGCGTGGCGCGTGTGGCCGGCTTCGACGTGGCGCTCGAACAGGCCAGCGTGCGCAAGCACATCGGCCTCGTCTTCCAGGACACGACCCTCGACGACTACCTCACCGCCCAGGAGAACCTCCGCTTCCACGCCGAGCTCTACGGGATCCCCCACGAGCAGTCGGCCGAGCGCCTCGAAGCGGTGATGCGGATGGTCGGGCTCTGGGAACGGCGGGCCAGCCTGGTGCGGACCTTCTCGGGGGGGATGAAGCGCCGGCTCGAGATCGCCCGCGGTCTGCTGCACTCGCCACGCGTCCTGTTCCTCGACGAGCCCACCGTCGGCCTCGACCCCCAGACACGCAGCCACATCTGGGGCTACATCAACGAGCTCCGCCGCCGCGAGGCGATCACCATGTTCCTCACGACCCATTACATGGACGAGGCCGAGCACTGCGACCGCATCGCCATCATCGACGAGGGCCGGATCGTGGTGATCGACACCCCCGAAGCGCTCAAGGCCAGTGTGGGACGCGACCGCGTCCAGTTGCACACGGTCGACGACGATGCGGCCATCAGGGCGCTGCACGAGCGCTTCGGGCTGGAGGCGACCATGAGCGAGGAGGCCGTGACCTTCTACGTGGCGGCCGGCGAGACGTTCGTGCCCCGTCTCTTCGCCGAGCTCGGGGTGGGGATCTCCTCGGTGAGCATCGCCCGCCCGACGCTCGACGACGTGTTCATGACCTACACGGGCCGGACCATCCGCGACGCCGAGGCGTCCGCCTCGGAACGCATGGCGGCCCAACCCTGGATGCGGGCGGTGCGGCGATGACGGAGACGGCGGACCCCGCCGCGCCGACCCCGGCACCGGCACTCGAGGCCCCGCACCGCCCCCCGCGGGCGGCGACCGCCGCCGTTCGGGTCGCCGGCGGCCGGTGGCAGGACGACGTGCGAGCCGTGCGGGTGGTCTGGAAGCGGGAGCTGATCCGGTTCGGGCGCAACCGGATGCGCATCGTGACGTCGCTGGTCCAGCCCGTGCTCTTCCTGTTCGTCCTCGGCACCGGGCTCTCGGCCATGATCTCGCGCGGGTTGCCCATCCGCGGCCATGTGAACTTCCGGACGTTCATCTTCCCCGGCGTGGTGGCGATGACCATCCTGTTCACGTCGATCTTCTCGGCGGTGTCGATCGTCTGGGACCGGGAATTCGGGTTCCTGCGCGAGATGCTCGTCGCACCGGTGCGCCGCGGCGCCCTGGTCTCGGGCAAGTGCGCCGGGGGCGCGACGGTGGCGACCATCCAGGGGACGATCATGCTGGCGCTGGCCGGACTGGTCGGCATCCCCTACACGCCCGCGCTCCTCCTGAGCCTGTTCGGGATGATGCTGCTGGCCGCCATCGCCATCACGGCGTTCGGCACCGCGCTGGCGTCGCGCATGGCGCAGGTCGAGTCGTTCCAGGTCGTGATGCAGTTCGTGGTGCTGCCGCTGTTCTTCCTCTCGGGCGCGCTCTTCGCGCTGCGGAACCTGCCGGGATGGCTGACCGTGCTCACCAAGCTCGACCCGCTGACCTATGTCGTCGACCCCATGCGGCGCACCGTGTTCGAGTACGTGCCCACCACGCCGGCGGTACGCCACGTCTTCGACGTGCCGGTGACCTGGGGCTCGTGGGTGGTGCCGGTACCGGTCGAGCTGGCGCTGGTCGCGGACTTAGGCGCGACGATGCTCGGGGTGGCCGTGGCCAACTTCTCGAAGGTGGACTAGCGGCTGCGGACCAGGGGCGGGCCCGGGACCAGGGGCGGGCCCGGGGCGAGGACGGCCCCGCGACGGGGATGTCGTCTACGCCGACTTGCGCCGCTGGCGGATGATCCGGCGCCGTTCGCGCTCGGTGGCGCCGCCCCAGACCCCTTCGCGCTCGCGATTGGCCAGTGCATGCTCCAGGCATGCCTGACGCACCGGGCACATCTCGCAGATCGCCTTGGCCTCCTCGGCGTCCTCGTCGGTCACCGGGAAGAAGATCTCGGGGTCGATGCCCCGACAGGCGGCTCGCTTGCGCCAGATTGCGGCGGTCGATGGGGCGGTCATTGGGGTCACTTCCTCAGCTGCTGTTCAGTATCCGTCGTCGCTCTACGTTTCGTGGTCTGCTGAATTCCTACCAATTCACCCTGTGACCAGGGACAATGGTGCCCCGGACAGGAAAACGGCGGAATGAACAGTATGGACCACGGCGCGGTGCCCTGTCCAGATCCTCCCTGGTAGGGGGCCAGTCAGTACGACCAGTGCGTCGGCAAACGCTCAGAGTGAGCTAGCCGCGTAGGTCGTCCAGGAGCTCGTCACGCGTGGCGTCGGCGAGCTCCGCCGACGCCGAGTACGCCGGGTGGTCCACGGCCAGACACACCGGGCCCAGGGCGAAGCGCTCCACGAGGGCCGGGGTCAGCCGGAAGCGCAGATAGTGAACGGTGGCGGTCACGTCGCTGCGGGTCAGTGCGGCCTCGTGCTCTTCCTCGGGCTCGCCCCGCACGCGCTCGGCACCCCCGGCCGGGTCGCCGATCTCCAGCGCCATGTGGTGCTCCACCCCGACCAGCTTCGGCAGCCACTCGCGCAGCATGGCCTCGTCGGTCAGCTCGATGAACGCGGTGGCCGACAGCTCACCGGGCCCGGGGATGAGGGGGTTGTAGGCGTCGAGCTCCGACTGCACCTGGGCGTCGGTGAGCATCCGCTCGGCCCGGACCATCTCCTGGACCTGGAAGCGGACAGTCTCGCGGTTCTCGAAGACGACCGAGACGATCGGCCCGACGGCGACCCGACGCCGCCGCTTGAGCGCGATGATCCGGCTGCGCATCTCCTCGCGCAGGTGCTCGTAGGCGCGCAGGTCGTAGATGTCGTCCAGGGTCAGGCGCCGGCTGCCGAACGGATCGTCTTCGTGTGGGAAGGGGCTCATCGTGCTCCACCAATCGGCGCGACCGGGGCGGGCCAGCACCCGCCCCGGTCGCCACCACGCTCAGCCGATCGACTTGAGGCCCTCGGTGAAGCGGCCCGCGTGGCTCTTCTCGGCTCGTGCCAGGGTCTCGAGCCACTCGGCGATCTCCTCGAAGCCCTCGTCACGGGCGGTACGGGCGAAGCCCGGGTACATCTCGGTGTACTCGTAGGTCTCGCCCTCGATGGCGGACTTCAGGTTGTCGGCTGTCGAGCCGACCGGCACGCCGGTGACCGGATCGCCGACCTCCTTGAGGAAGTCGAAATGTCCGAAGGCGTGGCCCGTCTCACCTTCGGCGACCGAGCGGAACAGGGCGGCGACGTCCGGGTAGCCCTCGACATCCGCCTTCTGGGCGAAGTAGAGGTACCGGCGGTTCGCCTGGCTCTCGCCGGCGAAGGCCTCTTTCAGGTTCGCCTCGGTCTTGGTTCCCTTCAATCCGGGCACGATGCTCCTTCTCCTTTCGCATGCCTAGGCATGATGGTTCTGCTTGTGAGCTGTCCGGCCGGCGCCGCTGCGGCGGCACGTGGCGCACACGCCGCGGAAGACGACCTCCGCCTCCCCGACGCTGAAGCCTTCGTCCGCCCCCTCGGGGACGACGACGGTGCTGTAGTCGGCGTGGAGGTCGCGCACCTTGCCGCAGCGACGGCACACGAGGTGGTGGTGCACGCCCTCGACGTTGGGGTCGAAACGCGTCCTCCCCGTCCCGAGGTCGAGCGCGGCGATCTCCCCCAGGGCGGCGAGCTCGTGGAGCGTCTGGTAGACGGTCTTGAGCGAGATCGTCTCCATCTCCCGACGTGCGGCGGCGTAGACCGCCTCGGCCGTCGGGTGCGAGGCATCGCCCTCGAGCACGCGGAAGATGCACTGGCGCTGGGCCGTGACCTTGCGTCCGTGCTCGCGAAACAGCAGGGTCAGCTCGTCGGGGGACCGCACGCGCCGCACGATATCACCAATGATTGTTTCTTGACATCGGTTGTCGAAGACGCGCGCAGCGTTGGCGTGCCCGCGCCGCCGGTGGGCGCGCCCGCGCCGCCGGTGGGCGCGCCCGGGTGGTGGCGCCCGCTGCTCCCTGTGGCAGGCTGAGCACGTGCCCGCGGCCGACCCTGCCCCCGCTGCCGGCGCGCGGCCCCGGCCCGGCTTCGACCGGGCCGAGTCCTTGCGTCGCCTGGGCGAGGAGCGCTTCGACGTCCTCGTGGTCGGCGGGGGTATCACCGGCGCAGGGGTGGCACTCGACGCCGCCGCCCGGGGCCTGCGCACCGCCCTGGTCGAGCGCGACGACGTCGCCTCGGGCACCTCGTCGCGGTCCTCGAAGATGGTGCACGGCGGCCTCCGCTACCTCCAGCAGCGGGACTTCCGGCTCGTCTACGAGGCGCTGCACGAGCGTCAACGGCTGCTCGAGAACGCGCCGCACCTGGTGTCGCCGCTCGCCTTCCTGATCCCCCTGTTCGGTCGCGACGGGGTGGTGCAGAAGAGCGTGGCCCGGGCCTACTCCTCGGCGCTGTGGCTCTACGACCTGACCGGCGGGCTCCGCATCGGCAAGCGCCACCGCCGCATCGACCGGGCCGAGGCGCTGGCCCACCTGCCCACGCTGCGCACCGAGCAGCTGGTGGCCGGCTTCCTCTACTACGACGCCCGGGCCGACGACGCCCGCCTCACCCTGGCGGTGGCGCGCACGGCGGCCCTCGACCACGGCGCGGTGGTGGCCAACCACGCCGAGGTCACCGGTCTGCTGCGCGACGAGCGGGGGCACGTCGTGGGCGCGCGGGTGCGCTCGACGCTCGGGGGCGCCGGCGCCGGCCCGGGCGCCGGCGCCGGGCGCGAGCAGATCGAGGTGCGGGCCGCGGTCGTGGTCAACGCCACGGGGGTCTGGGCCGACGACCTGCGGGCCATGGAGGAAGGGGCCCACCCTCGGTCCCTGCGGCCGGCGAAGGGCGTGCACGTCACCGTGCCTGCGGCGCGTCTTCCCGCCGACATCGCGGCGGTCATCCCGGTCCCGAGGGACCGGCGCTCCATCTTCGTCGTCCCCTGGCCCGACGGCGAGGACGTCTACCTGGGGACGACCGACACCGACTGGGACGGGCCCCTCGACGATCCCGCGTGCCTGCCCGACGATGTCGACTACATCCTCGACGCGGCCAACGGCGTGGTCACCGAGCCGCTGCGCCGCAGCGACGTGACCGGCGTGTGGGCGGGGGTCCGTCCCTTGCTCGTGCCGCCGGCGGGGCACCACGTCAGCGCGCGCACGGCCGACATGTCCCGCCGGCACACCGTGCGGGTCTCCCCCCACGGCCTCGTCACCGTCACCGGCGGCAAGCTCACGACGTACCGGCGCATGGCGCAGGACACGGTGGACGCGGCGGTGCGGCTCCTCGGGCACCGGGCACCGCCCGGCGCGCAGCGCTGCCCCACGCGCACGATGCCGCTGCGCGGGGCCGCCGGGCTCGACGCCGCCCGGGCGGCGCTGGCCGCCTCGGGGCTGACCCTCGACCGGCAGGCCGCGCTGCTGGCCCGCCACGGCGGCGAGGCGCCGGCGGTGCTCGCCTTGGCCGAGGGCCGCCCGGACCTGCTCGAGCCGCTCGTCGACGGCCTGGCCCAGCTGCGGGTGGAGGCGGTCTGGGCCGTCCAGGAGGAGATGGCCTGCACGGTCGACGACGTGCTCTCGCGCCGGACCCGGGCGCTGCTGCGCCGCGCCGAGGCCGCGGCGTCGGCCGCGCCGGGTGTGGCCGATCTGTTGGCCCCCCTCTGGGGCCGCCCGGCCGACGAGGTCGCCGCCGACGCGGCCGAGTTCTCCCGGGCCGCGCGCGCCGGGTTGGCGCGCGCGGGCATACCGGTGGAGGAGCGTCGCACATGACCGAGCCGACCCCGGTGACCCCCATCGAGGCCGCGGCCGGCGAGGTGGTCGAGCGGCTCGGCGGGCCGCGCGTCCCCGTCGACGACGCGCTGGTCGAGCGCCTGCGGGGCGCCTGCGCAGAGGTGCGCACCGACGACGAGTGCCGCGACGAGCTCGGCCGGGACTGGTGGCCGCTGGCGCTGCGCTGGGCCCTGCGCGGGGCCGTTCCGGCGCGCCCCGGCGCCGTGGCCCGGCCCACCGACGCCGCACAGGTGGCCGCGGTGCTGGCCGTCTGCCACGACGCCCGGGTCCCGGTGACGGCGGCCGCCGGCCGCTCCGGGGTGTGCGGTTCGAGCGTGCCCGTGTTCGGCGGGGTGGCCCTCGACCTCTGCGGCCTGGCGGGTGTGGCCGCCCTCGACACGACGTCGCTCGTCGCCGACGTCGCCGCCGGCACCTTCGGCCCGGACCTCGAGCGCGTGCTGCGGGCCGAGGACGCCACGCTCGGGCACTGGCCCCAGTCCATGGACCTCTCGACGGTGGGCGGATGGATCGCCTGTCGCGGTGCGGGTCAGTACTCGACCCGCTACGGCAAGATCGAGGACATGGTGGTGGGCCTCGAGGTGGCCCTGGCCGACGGCCGCATCGTCCGCACCGGCGGGAGCGGGCCGCGCGCCGCCGTCGGGCCCGACCTCAGCCAGCTCATCGTGGGCGCCGAGGGCACCCTCGGGGTGATCACCGAGGCGAGGCTCCGGCTCCACGCCCTGCCCGGTGCGGAAGGACGCGGGGCATGGGCGTTCGCCGACTTCGCCACCGGCCTGGAGGCCTGCCGCCGGGTCCTGCGCCGGGGTGCGACCCCGGCAGTGCTGCGCCTCTACGACGAGGTCGAGTCGGCCCGCAACTTCGACGTCGAGGGGCGGTGCCTGCTCGTCGTCCTGGACGAGGCCGACCCGGCCCTGCTCGAGGCGACGATGTCCGTCGTCGCCGAGGAGTGCGAGGTCCTCGGGGCCACCATCGAGGACACCGAGCTGGTCGAGCGCTGGGTGTCGCATCGCAACGACGTGTCGGCGCTCGCCCCCCTGTACCGGGCGGGGGTCGTGGTCGACACCATCGAGATCGCGGCGCGCTGGAGCGCGTTGGGGGGGATCTACACGGCCGCCGTCGAGGGGCTGCGCGCCGTGCAGGGGACGTTGGCCGCCTCCGCGCACCAGTCCCACGCCTACGGCGACGGGGCCTGCCTCTACTTCACCTTCGGCGGCCGCATGCCCGACACCACGCCGGGCGCGGGCGACCCGGCGGTCGACGACGCGTGGGCCGAGCGCTACTACACGACGTGCTGGGACACGGTCACGGCGGTGGTGCGCGAGGCGGGCGGCGCCATCAGCCACCACCACGGCGTGGGGCTCAACCGGGGCCGGTACGTGGCCGACGCGCTGGGCGAAGGCTTCGGCGTGCTGTGCGCCGTCAAGAACGCGCTCGACCCCCGCGGCATCCTCAACCCGGGCAAGCTCGGGCTCCCCTCCCCCTTCGGCGAGGTGCCCTGGCCATGAGCATCCTCGTGGTCGACGTGGGCACATCGGGCGTGCGCGCCGGGGTGGTGGACGCGGACGGCGCCGTGGGCCACGTCCACCACGCCGAGGTGCTCCCCACCTCCCCCGCGCCGGGCTTCGTCGAGTTCGACGCCCGGGCGATGGCCGACGCCGTCATGGGCGTGGCGACCCTCGCCCTGGCGGGGGCGGGCTCCGTCGCCGGCGTAGGCATCGCCAACCAACGGGCGTCGACGGTCGTCTGGGACCGCAAGAGCGGCCAGCCGGTGGCGCCGGGCATCGGCTGGCAGGACCTGCGCACGGTGGGCACCTGCCTGGCGCTGCGCGAACAGGGGATCCGGGTGGCGCCCAACGAGTCGTCCACCAAGCTGGCCATGCTGCTGGACCTGGCGGACCCCGATCGCACCCGCGACCTCTGCTTCGGGACCGTCGACACCTGGGTGGCCTGGACGCTGTCGGCGGGCGCGTTGCACGTCACCGACGCCACCAACGCCGGCGTGACCGGGCTCATGGCCAAGGACGCCTCGGCCTGGGACGACGCCGTGCTCGACGCCCTGCGCATCCCTCGCAGCGTGCTGCCCGAGGTGGTGGACTCGAGCGGGATGGTCGGCGAGGCCGTCGCCCTGGCCGGCTCGCCGCCGATCTGTGGCATCGCCGGCGACCAGCAGGCGTCGCTGGTGGGCCAGGGGTGCACCCGCCGGGGCCTGGCCAAGGCCACCTTCGGCACCGGCGGCATGCTCGACCTCTGTGTCGGGCCCGAGCGCCCCGCCTTCCCGCGCCGGGGGGAGGCGGGCACGTTCCCCATCGTCGCCTGGCGACGCCACGGGCGCACGGTGTGGGGCACGGAGGCGGTCATGCTCTCCGCGGGCACCTGTGTGGAGTGGCTGCGCGACGACCTCGGGATCATCGCCAGCGCGGCGGAGTCCGACACCCTCGCCGCGCAGTGCACCGACACCGGGGACGTGTGGTTCGTCCCCGCGCTCCTCGGGCTCGGGGCGCCGGTGTGGGACTTCGGCGCGCGCGGCACGTTCGTCGGCATCACCCGCGGGACCGGGCGCGCGGAGCTGACGCGGGCCGTGCTCGAGGGCATCGCCCATCGGGGGGCCGACCTCGTCGACGCGGCCGAGGCCGACACCGGCCTGGCCATCGGGTCGCTGCGCATCGACGGCGGCATGTCCGCCAACGCCACCTTCGTCCGCGCTCTGGCCGAGGCCGCGGGCCGGCCGGTCGAGGTAGCGCCGGTGCTCGAGGCGACCACCCTCGGCGCCGCCTACCTGGCGGGAATGGCCCTGGGCACCTGGGCCGACGAGGAGGAGGTGGCGGACGCCTGGCAGCCCGGCCGGGTGGTAGAGCCCTCGTGGAGCAGCACCCGGCGCGCCGCGGCCCGCGAGCGGTGGGTGCGGGCGCGGGACCGGTCGATGGCCACCGTCCCCGAGCTCTCCGGTCTCGACTTCTGACGCCTTCGGCGTCCGGGCACCGGCCCCGTGGCCGCTCCGGCAGGGCCGGCGCGTACAGCCGGCCAGGCCACGTGCCGATAACGTGACCGTGATGGAGCCCGCGCCGAGCGGCGAGCAGGCGGAGGCCGGCGCCGGCGCCCTCGGTCTGGCGGCCGGCACCGGGGAGCCGACGGGGCTCGGCGCCCCCGACCCGTCGCAGGCCATCGACCTCGGCCGGGCCCTGGTCGACGCCCTCGGCCAGGTCCTGCTGGGCACCCCCGGTGCCCTCACCGCCGCCGCCGTCGCCGCGCTGTGCGGTGGGCACCTGCTCATCGAGGACGTCCCCGGCGTGGGCAAGACCGTGCTGGCCCGCGCCCTGGCGGTGTCGCTCGGGGTGGAGCTCTCACGCGTGCAAGGCCATCCCGACCTCCTCCCGAGCGACGTGACCGGGGTGTCGGTGTTCTCGCCCGACGTGGGCACCTGGGAGTTCCGCCCCGGCCCGGTGTTCTCGCACGTCGTCCTCGTCGACGAGCTCAACCGCACGCCGCCGCGCACCCAGGCCGCCCTGCTCGAGACCATGGAGGAGCAGCAGGTCAGCGTGGACGGCGAGTCGTTCCCGCTGCCCCGGCCCCACCTGGTCATCGCCACCCAGAACCCGCTGTCGCAGCTCGGCACCTACCCGCTGGTGGAGAGCCAGCTCGACCGCTTCGCGCTGTCGAGCGCGGTGGGCTACCCGGATGCCGCCACCGAGGCGCGCCTGGTCCTTCACCAGGGCGGACGCGACGCCCTGGCGGGCCTGCGCGCCGTGTGCACGCCCGCCGAATGGCTCGGGGCCCAGCGGGCCACCGCCTCGCTGACGGTGGCGCCGGCCGTGGCGGAGTACGCGGTCGCCCTGTGCCGCGCCAGCCGTGGCACGCCGGGGGTGCACCTCGGCGCCAGCCCGCGTGCCGCCATCTGGCTGACCCGCGCCGCGCAGGCCCACGCCGTGCTCGCGGAGCGCACCTACGTCGTGCCCGACGACGTCAAGGCCGTGGCGGTGGCCTGCCTGGCGCACCGTCTGGTGACCGACGGCGGCGCCGGTCACTCGGTGACGGTGGTGCGCGAGCTCCTCGACACGACACCCGCGCCCAGACCGTGAGGGCGCCGTTGCGCCCGGTCCGCCCCCTGGTACCGGTCGCGATGACGCTGTTCGTGCTCGTCGGGTGGGCGATCGTCGCCCACAACGGCGGGTCCGGCTGGGTGCAGTTCCTGGGTGAGGCCGTCGGCGCCGCCCTGCTCGTCGGCCTCCTCGGCCCGGCGCTGTCCCTGGCCCGCACCCGGGTCGACGTCGTGTGGGCCCCGCCCGACGCGGTGGCCGGCGCGCCCATCGAGCTACGGGTGCGAGCCGGCCGGCGCGTGCGCCTGCGCGCCGAGGAGCCCGCCGGGCCCGATGCCTTCGTCGGCCCGGCCCGCCTGCCGGGCGCACCGGAACGGTGGACGGTGTCCCGACCCCGTCACGGCCTGCTCGAGACCGTCGTGGTGCACGTCCAGAGCGCCGCGCCCTTCGGCCTCCTGTGGTGGTCGAAGCGGGTCGAGCTCCCCCTGCCGGTCACCGTCCACGTCGCTCCGCGCGCCGGGGCACCGGTGGCGGCCGCCTCGGTCCCCGACGACGGCACCGGGGAGGGGCGCGCCCGCACACCGGCCGTGGTGGGCGAGCCCCGCGGCGCCCGGCCCTATCGCCCGGGCGACAGCAGACGGTGGGTGCACTGGCCGGCCACCGCTCACAGCGGCTCGCTGATGGTGCGGGACATGGAGGCACCGGTGCGGGCCCCGGTGACGGTGACCGTGCAGCTCCCCCCCGACCCCGACGCGGCCGAGCGGGTGGCCGAGCAGGCGATGGGCACCGTGGCGGCCCTCGTCGGGCGCGGGGTGGCGGTGACGCTGGTCACCGACGAGGCGGGCGGGCCGGTGGTCGGGGGCGTCGACGACCGTCGCCGGGCCGGACGTCGTCTGGCCCGGGCCGTCAGCGCGACCGGCGCCGCCGGGCTCCCCGGCGTCCGGGTCGAGCAGGCGCGGCTGCCGTGAAGGTGCTCGCCGCCGTCAAGCGGGCGAACCGACCGGGACCCCCCGAGCACTCCGTCCGCCTCCGGGTCCTGGTGACGGGGGCGGGCGCCACGGGCATCCTGGCGTGCCGGGCCGAGGGCGAGCTGACCACGGCGATGGCCGTCTTCTCCCTGGCGCTGCTGGCCACGGGGATGGTCTTCTCGCACCGCACCCGCCTGCACCCGGTGCCGGCGGTCAAGCCGTTGCTGGCGGCCGCGGCCCTCGTCGCCTTCGGCTGGTTCTTCGTCGAGCTGCGGGGTGAGGCCTTCAGCGACATCAGCGGCGTCGAGGGCCTGCTGGCCGGCTTGTTCGTCTGGATCCAGGTCACGCATTCCTTCGACGTGCCGGCGCGGCGGGACCTGGCGTTCTCCCTCGCGGGCGCCACCGGGTTGATGGCCGTGGCCGGCGCACAGGCGACGGACATGACCTTCGGGCTCTACGTCGTGACGTGGGGCGCGTGGTGCATCGCCGCCCTCTTCGCCATGTGGCGGTCCGCCGGCGGTGGGGCACCGGTCGGGCGAGGGGCCGGCGCGACGGTGGGCGCGGTGCTGTCCGTGGGCCTCGTCGCCTTCCTGCTGCTCCCCGCGCCCCAGGTCGGCGGGAACATCGGCGTCCCGGCCAGCCTCGGCGCGGCCGTGGGCGTGACCAACCCCGGCGGCCTGGCCGGCGACGGCCCCCATCCCGGCGAGCCGGCGCGCCCGGGGACGCCCAGCGGGCGGACCCGCGTGGGAGGGTTCCTCGGGTTCGCGGACCACCTCGACACCGCCGTGCGCGGCGACGCGGGCGACACGCTGGTCATGCGCGTGCGGGCACAGCGGCCGGGCTACTGGGTCGGCGAGACCTTCGACACCTGGGACGGCGCCAACTGGCTGGCGCGCAAGACGGTGCCCGAGCCGATCGTCTCCGGGTCGCCGTTCCTGCTGCCCGCACCGCAGGGCGCTGCCGTTGGCGGTGGCGAGGACCTGCAGACCTTCTACGTCGTGGCGCCCAATCCCAATCTGGTCTTCCACGCGGACACGGCCCGCGAGCTGTGGTTCCCGGCGTCGACCATCTTCGTGCAGCCGGACGGCACCATCCTCTCGCCGGTGGCGTTGGGGCGGGGGACCGTCTACACCGTCGAGTCGGCCACGGCCACGCCCTCGCCGGACCAACTCCGGGCGGCGTCGGGCGTCGACCTCGGCCTCGACGCCGCGCAACGCCAGGAGGTCCTGCAGCTGCCCCATCCCTACCCCCGGGTCCAGGCACTGGCGCAGGCGGTGACGGCGTCGGCGCCGACCACGTACGACAAGGTCCAGGCCCTCATCGCCTGGATCGCCTCGCACACGCGCTATTCGACGGACATCCCCCCGCTGCCCCCCGGCGCCGACACGGTGGACCAGTTCCTCTTCACCGAGCGGGTCGGGTTCTGCGAGCAGATCTCCACCTCGCTGGCGGTGATGCTGCGCTCCATCGGCATCCCCGCCCGCGAGGCGGTCGGGTACGTTCCCGGGCCCTACAACCCGCTGACCGACCTCTACGACGTCCAGGCACGCGACGCGCACGCGTGGGTCCAGGTGTGGTTCCCCACGTACGGGTGGCAGAGCTTCGACCCCACGGCGAGCGTTCCCCTCGCCAACCCCTCGCCGGGGAGCGCGGTGCTTCGCGACACGGGCCACGTGCTGGGGGCGCTCGGCGTCGGGCCGATCGCCGCCGGCCTCGTCGGCGTGGGCGCGGCGGTGGCCGGGGTGCGGGCGCTGCGGCGCCGCCCCCGGGGGTTCGCGCACCGGGCCGCTCGCAACATGGAGCGTGCGGGGCGGCGGGCCGGACGGGCCCGGCGGGAGGACGAGACGCTGCGCGAGTACGCGTCCAGGCTCGATGCCGCCGGGCCCGGGGGCGCACCCGGCGACTGGACGTGGGTGGCGCAGGAGGTCGAGCGGGAGGCCTACGGCGCGTTGGCGCTGACCGATGGCGACCGGCGCCGCGTCCTCCGCCTCAGCGCAACCCTGCGAGTGCCCCGGGCCCAGCGGACGCGGGTCTAGCCGGCCATGAGGGCCAGCGCCTCGTCGAAGGACGCGCCCGCCTCGAGCAGGGGCCGGAAGGCCATGAGCTGGCGGGGGCGGCCGAAGCCCAACGCCGCGCTGAGCATCCCGTCACGTCCGTAGAGGGCGACGAAGCGGTGCTCGTCGAGCGCCCCGTCCACCACCACGACGTCGTCGCCGGGTGCGGGGTAGCCGATCACCTGGATCTTGACGTCGTACTGGTCCGACCAGAAATAGGGCACGGGCCGGTACGCCATGGCGTCGTGCCGGCCGCGCACCAGGTTGCGCGCCGCATGGGCGCCCTGCTCCGTGGCGTTCGTCCAGTGCTCGATGCGGCGGTGCTGCCCGGTGTCGGGGTCGCACCAGCGGGCCACGTCGCCCGCCACCGCCACCCCGTCCGCGGCGAAGAGGTACTCGTCGACGAGGATCCCGTCGTCGACGACCAGGCCCGACCCCTCCGTCCAGGCGGTCACCGGCGACACGCCCACGCCCACAACCACCACGTCGGCGTCGAGGACCGTCCCGTCGGCGAGCACCACCCCGGTGACCCGTTGCCCGCCCGGTGCCGGTGCGGTGCGCAGGCCCTCGACGCTCACCCCGGTGCGCAGCACCACCCCGTGGTCCTGGTGCAGCGCGGCGCACTGCGCGCCCATCTCGTCGCCGAGCACACGCCCGAGGGGCACGGCGAGCGCCTCCACCACGGTCACCCGAGCCCCGAGACCGTGGGCAGTGGACGCCACCTCGGCGCCGATGAACCCTGCCCCCACGACGACCAGGCGCACCGCCTCCGCGGGGGGCCGCTCGCCCGCCCCCGCGCCCGCCGGGGCCAGCGGGTGCACACCCAGGTCGGCGGCCAGGGCGACGGCGTCGTCCAGGGTGCGCAGCACGTGCACGCCCTCGATCCCCTCGGTGGACGGCAGCCGCCGGGGGGCCGCGCCGGTGGCCACCACCAGCGCGTCGAAGCCGACCTCGGTGCCGTCGTCGAGGGCGAGCACCCGCTCCCCCACGTCCAGCGACAGGGCACGCCGCCCCAGGCGCAGGTCGAGACCGAAGCCGGCGAGCTTGTCGGGGCTTCGCAGGGCGATGCGGTCGCGGTCCCAGGCCCCGGCCAGGAACTGCTTCGACAGCGGGGGGCGGTCGTAGGGGAGGTGGGGCTCGGCCCCCACCACCACGATGGGCCCGGGGTGCTCGGCGCGCAGGGTCTCCGCGGCGCGCAGCCCCGCGATCGACGCGCCGACCACGACGACGGTGGCGTCGGGGTCGAGTGGGTCGGCCGGGTCGCTCACGAGTTGCCGAACACCGACATCCACTCATCGGGGGTCGGCATGCGGAACACGTAGTTGCGCCGGCGCGTCTCGCCCAGCGTGGCCGAAGGGTCGGGCGAGTACAGGTGGCCCGGGTACAGGACGGTGTCGTCGCCGAAGCGCGCCAGGCGGGTGGTGAGGGACCGGTACATCTCCTCGGGGTCGCCACCGGGCAGGTCGGTGCGCCCGCACCCGTCGAGGAACAACGTGTCCCCCGAGACGAGGCGGCCCTCCACGGCGAAGCACTGGCTCCCCGGGGTGTGCCCCGGGGTGTGGACCAACTCGACGCGCCGCCCTCCCACCGTCACCACGTCCCCGCTGGCATGGGTGACGAGGCTCGAGCCCTCCACGCCGGCGGCGCGGGTCACCCACGGCGCTTCGGCCGCCTGGACGTGGACGGGCACGTCGACGCGCTCGAGCAGCGTGGCCACCCCCTCGATGGGATACCCCATGAGGTCCCCGCCGACGTGGTCCGGGTGGTAGTGGGTGGCAAGGACCCCTGCGCATCGCATGCCGTCCTCGGCCAGCAGGTCGAGCAGCTCGCCCACGCTGTAGGCGGGGTCGACGACCAACGCCTCGCCCGCGTCACGGTCGCCGATCACGTAGCAGAAATTGACCATCTGCCGCGCGATCGGGTCGCCGGCGGCGAAGTCGCGACCGGCGAGGAGCTGGCGGAAGTACAGGCGACCGTCGTCCATGGCGAAGGTCAACGGTAGACCCTCCGGGGGAAGATCGCATGGGGGCCGGGCGCGCGGTCGAGGAAGACCAGCCCGTCGAGATGGTCGATCTCGTGGAGCACCGCACGGGCCTCGAAGGCGTCGACCGCCATGGTGACCCGCGTGCCCTCCAACGTGGTCCCCGCCACGGTGAGCGACGTGGCCCGGGGCACGTCGCCGGTGAGATCGGGCACGCTCATGCACCCTTCGCGCGCCACCACGGGTTCCGCTGCCGCGGTGACCTCGGGGTCGAAGAGGACGAATGCGCCGTGACAGGACACGGCCTTCCTGTGGCCGCTCACGTCGACGGCGAAGGCCCGCAGGGCCACGCCGATCTGGGGGGCGGCGATCCCCACGCAGGCGGGCGAGGCCCGCATGGTGTCGACGAGGTCGGCGGCGAGGGCGCGGGCGGCGTCGTCGATGCGCCCCACGGGCGCGGACGGCGCGGCCAGCACCGGGTCGGGGACGCGCAGCACCGGTCGGACGGCCACTGATCAGAGAACGTCCGCGTCGTCGCGGCGGACGGCGCAGTGGACCCCGAGATCCTCCGCGGCGCGCAGCACCCGCGCCGCGGCCACGTCGCCCGCCGGGCCGGCGGGCAGGGTCGCCCGGACGGTCATCACGTAGAGGGGCGCGTCGGGCTCGCCGACGAGGTGGGTGGTGAGGTCGACCACGTTCCCTCCCACCGCCTCGAGGGCGGTCGCCACGCCGTGGACGATGCCGATGCGATCGGTGCCGTGCACGGCGATGGTCCAGCCCTCGACCTGGGCACCTCCACCCGGCGCCCCGGCGTCGCCCGGGCGCCCGGGCGCGAGCTCGTCGATCTCGTCGAAGGCGCGCACCACCGCCACGAGCCCGAAGCGCTCGGCGACCGGGGCGACGGCGTCCTGGAGGACGCCGGTGGTGACGGCGTCGGGCGCCTGGACCACCAGGAGCATGGCGAAATGGCCCTGGAGGATCGACATCGTCGAGTCCTCGAGGTTGCACCCGAGCTCGACCAGCACGCCGCTGACGGACGCCACGATGCCCGGTCTGTCCACTCCCACCGCGCTCAGCGCGAAACGTCCCACGCGGCGACTCTAGGTGACGATGCGGGCGTAGAAGCGGGCCATGCCGATGCCCAGCAGCAGCGCGAAGAAGAGGACCATGGCACCGAGCGAGGCCCAGGTCGCCATATGGGGGACGAAGGGCGTCAAGGCGTTGCGCATCCCCTCGCACACGTAGACCACCGGGTTGAGCAGGACGAGGACCTGCAGCCAGCGCACCGCGGCGAGCTGCTGCCAGGGGTAGTACACGCAGCCGAGGAAGGTGAGCGGCAGCACCACGATGGCGAACATGAGCCCGATCTTCTCCGGCTTCACCACCGTCCCCAGGGTGAGGCCGAGCGCGCCGGCGATGCCGCACGCCAGCACCAGCACGACGACGAGCAGCGCCCAATTGGCTACGTGCACCGTCACCGGGGTCACGGGCACGACCAGCACCAGGGGGAACACGACCAGCGCGGAGGCCAGCCCGTGCAGGGCGCCGTAGGCCACCTTCTCCAGGGCCACGACGGAGACCGGACAGGGGGCCATGGCCCGGTCCTCGATCTCGCGGGTGGCACCGAACTCCACCGACAAGGGCAGGCCGACCGCGGTGATGCCCGAGAACACGGCGGCCACGGCCACCAGCCCGGGCACGAGGACGGTGGCGAAGCTGGTCCCGGCCGCGCCCGGGATGGTCTGCCCGATCTTGGGGAAGACGTAGGTGAACACGAAGACGAACAGCAGCGGCTGGATCACGGTCCGGCCGAGGAACTCCCCTTTGTTGCGCCACAGGACGGCGATGTCGCGCGACAGCAGCCCGACGAAGGCCCAGCGCGCGCCTGCATGCACGCGATCGGTGCCGGGGTGGCCGGGCACCGCGCCGGCCGGCGGATCGCCGGTGGTCGTGTCAGTCACGGAGCTCCCTCCCGGTGAGCGAGATGAACACGGTCTCGAGCGTGGGCTCGGTCACCGCCACGTCGGCGAGGCCGTGGGGGAGGGCGGCCTCGACCACCTGGGGCACCAGCCCACCGGCGCTGGAGGCGAGCACCCGCAGCCCCTCGGTCGCCGGCTCGACGCGCACCACCCCCGGCAGCGCCTCCAGCCGGGGCACGAGGCCCGACGCGTCGGCCAGGTGGAGGGTGATCACCGTCTCCGCGCCGAGGCTGCGCTTGAGCTCAGCCGGTGGGCCGAGCACGAGCACCTTGCCGTGGTCGACGACGGCCACCCGGTCGCAAAGGTTGTCCGCCTCCTCCATGTAGTGCGTCGTGAGCAGGACGGTCACGCCCTCGGCCTTGAGCTCCTCGACCACCTCCCACAGCGCGATGCGGCTCTGGGGGTCGAGTCCGGCGGTGGGCTCGTCCAGGAACAGGACGCGCGGCCGGTGCGCCACGGCGCGCGCCACCTGCAGGCGCTGGGCCATGCCCCCGGACAGGGCGATGGTCATGCCGATGGCGCGGTCCTCGAGTCGGAACCGCTCGAGCAGCTCCTCGGCGCGCTGGTGCGAGCGCCGCCGGCTCATCCCGAAGTACCGGCAGTGGTAGTAGAGGTTCTGGCGGACGGTCAGGGAGCGGTCCAGCGTGTTGAACTGCGTGACCACCCCCATGTGCGCCTTGGCCCGCGTCGGCTCGGCGGCGACGTCGATCCCGGCCACGCGGGCGACGCCCTCGGTGGCCCGGACCCGCGTCGTGCACACCCCCACCGTGGTGGTCTTGCCGGCCCCGTTGGGACCGAGCAGCCCGAAGGTCTCGCCCTCGTGGACCTGCAGGTCGACCCCGTCGACGGCGCGCACCGCCGGCGGCCCGGGGTAGACCTTGACCAGTCCCTCGATCTCGATGGCGGCGCTCACGCTCCCGTGACCCTAGCGATCGCCACGTGCCGCATCGGGCACCCGGCGTATTGTGGCGCCGCGCCGCTCGAGGGCGGGTGGGGCGCCGGAGGGACCGGGAGGGGTCGATGGACCGCATGACGCTGTCGTCCATGCTGCGCAAGAACGCCGCCGAGCACGGGGACCGCCCCATGTTCCGCTTCGAGGGCCGCACGGTGACCTGGTCCGCCTTCTACAGCCGTTCCTGCACGGTGGCGCAGGCGCTGCAGGCGGCGGGCGTGGGCCGGGGGGACCGGGTGGCGTTCCTCGACCGCAACGGCCTGGAGTACTTCGAGGTGCTCTTCGGCGGCGCGCTGCTCGGGGCGGTGAACGTGGCCGTGAACTGGCGGCTGGCCGCGCCCGAGATGGCGGCCGTCGTGGACGACGCCCGGGCGAAGGTGCTCGTCGTCCACCCGGACTACGTCGGGCACCTGGCCGACATGGCGAGCGGCCTCCCTTCCGTGGAGCACGTCGTGGTGATCGGCGATGCCGGGTCGGGGGCCGACGCCGGGGGCGCCTCGGATCGGGCCCGGCGCATCGGCTACGAGGAGTGGCTCGCCGACCAGCCAGCCGTCGACCCCGGCGACGTCGGCGAACCCGACGACGTCGCCCTGCAGCTGTACACGTCGGGCACCACCGGGCTGCCCAAGGGCGTGATGCTGGCCAACCGCAACATCGAGACGGCCTTCGGCGACGGGGCCATCGACACGTTCGACATCGACGAGCACACCGTCAGCCTCGTCGCCATGCCGCTGTTCCACATCGGCGGGTCGGGATGGGCGGTGGCCGGCATGTCACGCGGCGGCACGTCGGTGATCCTGCGCGAGGTCGACCCCGACGAGTTGCTGCGACTGGTCGAGGCCGAGCGCATCACCCACGCCTTCGTCGTCCCTGCGGTCCTGATGGTGCTGCTGATGACGCCGGCCATCGAGCGCACCGACCTCTCCAGTCTCTCCACGATCTTCTACGGTGCCTCTCCCGTCACCGAGGACGTCCTCGTCAAGTGCATGGCCGTGTTCGGCTGCCGCTTCGCGCAGGTCTACGGGATGACCGAGACGACCGGCGCCATCGCCCGCCTCGACCCCGAGGACCACGACCCCAGCGGGCCGCGCCGGCACCTGCTGCGCTCCGCGGGCAAGCCACTGGCCGGCGTGGAGCTGCGGATCGTGGACCCCGACACCGGCGCCGAGACGCCGGCGGGGGTCGTGGGCGAGCTGTGGACCCGCTCGGGGTACAACATGGCGGGCTACTGGGGAAAGCCCGAGGAGACCGCGGCCACGCTCATGGCCGACGGGTGGCTGCGCACCGGGGACGCCGGCTACCTCGACGAGGAGGGTTACCTCTTCCTCCACGACCGCATCAAGGACATGATCGTTTCGGGCGGCGAGAACGTGTACCCGGCCGAGGTCGAGAACGTCCTGGTGGCCCACGCCGGCGTGGCCGACGCCGCGGTGATCGGCGTGCCCGACGACCGCTGGGGGGAGACGGTCAAGGGCATCGTGGTCCGGGCCCCGGGCACCGAGGCGACGCCCGAGGAGATCATCGCCTTCTGCCGGGACCGCCTGGCCCACTACAAGTGCCCGACCTCGATCGACTTCGCCGACGTGCTGCCCCGCAACCCCTCGGGCAAGGTCCTCAAGCGCGAGCTGAGGGCCCCGTACTGGCACGGCCGGGAGCGCAACATCCAGTGACCGCGCGCCCCGTCCGACGACCCCTGCGCCCGCGGTGACCGAGGACCGGGCCCGCGAGCTCGACGCCGTCCTCCTCGAGCTCCTCGCCACCCCCGAGGGTCGGGCCGACCCCTACCCCCGCTACGAGCGCCTGCGCTCGCTGGCCCCGGTCTTCCGCTCGGACATGGGCACCTGGATCACCACCCGCTACGCGGACTGCCAGCAGGTGCTGCGGGTCCCCGCCTTCGGCAAGGAGGAGGCAACCGAGGCGATCGCCCGGACCCGCGCCGCTCGCCTGGCCCACTGGGACATCGGCGCGCTGGAGCTCGAGGACTTCCTGGAGTTCCTCGGGGCACGGCAGTCCATGCTCACCTTGAACCCGCCCGACCACACCAGGTTGCGGGGCCTGGTGGCAAGGGCGTTCACCCCGTCGACCGTGGAGGCCATGCGCGCCGGCGTCGTGGCCATGTGCGACGAGCTGCTCGAGGCCATGGCCGAGGCCGGTGCCGGCGGTGCCGATGTCGACGTCATGACCGCTCTCGCCTTCCCCCTGCCGGTGGCCGTCATCGGCGAGCTGGTGGGCGTCCCTCCTTCCGACCGCGCCCCGTTCCAGGCGCTCGTGCGCGCCAGCACCATGGCGTTGGAGCCGCTGGCAACCGTCGACGACATGCGCGCCGCGCTCGCAGCGCGCACCGAGATGGAGCACTACTTCCGGTCCCTGGTGGCCGAACGGCGCCGCCGACCCGCCGGCGACCTGCTGTCGGAGCTCATCGCCGCGCGCGACGGGTCGGACCGCCTGTCGGAGGACGAGCTCATCGCCACGGCCATCCTCCTCTTCGCGGCGGGGTTCGAGACCACGACGAACCTCATCGGCAACGGGCTCCTGGCGTTGCTCCGCCATCCCGACCAGCTGGTGCTGGTGCGCGCCGCGGCCTCGGCAGGCGACGGGGAGCGCGTGGCCCGGGCGGTGGAGGAGCTGCTGCGCTGGGACAGCCCGGTGCAGCTCGACGTGCGCGTCGCCCTGGAGGATACCCAGGTGGGCGAGGCGTCCGTCGGGGCAGGCGAGGGCGTCATGACGCTGCTCGGGGCGGCCAACCGCGACCCGGAGCACTTCGCCGACCCCCAGCGCCTCGACGTCACCCGGGAGCAAGGGCCGCCGATGAGCTTCGGCAGCGGGATCCACTACTGCCTTGGCGCCGCCCTGGCCCGCCTCGAGGGCCAGGTGGTGCTCCAGGGCCTGTGCACGCGCTTCACGGGGATCGAGCTGCGCGCCGACGACGTGGCCTACCGGGACACCATCACGCTGCGCGGCCTGGTCGAGCTGCCCGTGGGCCTGAGCGCTGCCTGATCAGAACATCGCCTGGTCGCCCGAGGCGTCGTCCCCCTCGTCCGCCGGCCCGAACTCGAGCTCCAGGTCCTCCTCGGCGATCGCCTCAGCGTCGAACGCCTCGTCCTCGTCGAGCTCGTCCTCGTCGAGCTCGTCGTCTCCCAGCTCGCCGCGCGACAGCGCCTCGAGGCGGGGGACGAGCTCCTCGACCTGGGCCCGTGTCCTGCGGATGCGCCGGTCGAGCTCGTCGACGATGGCAGTGGCGCGCTCGAGGCGGGCCACGAGCTGGTCGACGTCGACCTCCTGGCGCTCGAAGAAATCGACGATGGCATCGAGCTCGCGGCTCGCCTCGGTGTAGGAGAGCTCGCCCACCGGGACACCGGCGGACGCCGGTCCATCGCTCGTCATGGTCCGTCCTCCCCTTCGAGCCCTTCGGCCCCTTGGACGCCGGTGTGCCCGTGGGCCGTTCCGAACCCGCCGGACGCGTCCGCCGCGCCTGCCGAAGGAGCGCGCGCCGTGCGCTCCACCACCGAGCGCGCCGTGCCGTCGGCGAAGCGCGTCACGAGCGCCGTGCCGGGCCCGACGCCCGCCACGCCCCGTACCAGGCGGCCCGCGTCGTCGAAGGTGAGCGTATAGCCGCGCTCGAGTTGGCGGGTCACGTCGTAGGCGGCGAGGAGCCGTCGCCATGCACCGGCCCGGTCGGCCTCGCGCTCGAGGAGCCCGACGGCCCGGGGGCCGAGCAGCGCGGCCCGCCGGGTGACGGAGAGCTCGGCCACCTCGAGCAAGCGCGGGGCCCGCGCGGCCAGGCGCGACCCGCGCTCGCCCAGACGGTCGCCGTGGCGCTCCAGCTGGCGTCGCACGCCGGTGGCCAGGCGCTGACGGGCGATCACGTCACGTTGCGCCGCCTCCTGCAGCGTCACGGTGGCCCGCGCCGCCACGATGCCGGCACGCTCCGCGGCCGACGACCACCAACCCAGGACCCGCCCGGCGACGGCCTGCCCGCACTCGGTCGGGGTGATGAAGGCCCGGTTGGCCACGATGTCGGCCACCGACTGGTCGCCGGTGTGGCCGATCCCGGTCCACACCGGAGACGGCGCGGTGGCGATCGCCCGGGCCACGACCTCGCTGTCGAAGACAGCCAGATCGGCCTTCGACCCCCCGCCGCGCACCACCACCACCAGGTCGCACCCGGCGTCGGTGAGCACCGCCACCCCGGCGGCCACCGCGGCGGCGGCG
>Ga0187780_10000664_pt1 | contig 25325 bp, 20 predicted proteins | sample 1015_Q2_SP10_20__FD_132429 | JGI IMG/M metagenome (GOLD analysis project Ga0187780, IMG submission 132429) | Tropical peat soil microbial communities from peatlands in Department of Meta, Colombia - 1015_Q2_SP10_20_MG | ecosystem: Environmental > Terrestrial > Soil > Wetlands > Peat | place... | reverse complement strand
TGACAGGTACACATCCGAGTAGCGCTCCTCGTAGAACAGCTCCTGCCACTGCCGGACCATCCCGAGGTAGGCGTTGTTGAGGATGGCCACCTTGACCGGGATGCGCTCCGCCGACGCGGTGACCAGCTCCTGTGCGGTCATCTGGAAGCACCCGTCGCCGTCGATCGCCCACACCATCTTGTCGGGGCGGCCGACCTTGGCCCCGATGGCAGCGGGGACGGCGAAGCCCATCGTCCCCGCCCCGCCGGAATTGACCCACGTGTAGGGATGGTCGAAGCGCCAGTACTGCGACGCCCACATCTGGTGCTGGCCCACGCCGGCGGCCACGATCGTGTCGTCGGGGGTGAGGTCACGCAGGGTCTCCACCACGTACTGCGGCTTGAGCGCACCCTCGCCGCTGCGGTCGTAGCGCAGCGGGTACTCGGCCTGCCACCGGCGGAGCTGGTCCATCCACGGAGCGAGGTCCGGGCGCCCGTCCGCGGCCGAGCCGGCCACCGGGTCGGTCCCCGGCGCGCCCAGGCCGAGCCCGTCGAGCGCCTCGATCAGCTCCTCGAGGACGACGCGGCAGTCCCCCGCGATCCCCACGTCGGGCCGGCGCACCTTGCCGAGCTCGGCCGGGTCGATGTCGACGTGGATGACCCGCGCGCCGGGCGCGAAGGCGCCGACCTTGCCCGTGACGCGGTCGTCGAAGCGGCTGCCCAACGCGATCAGCAGATCGGCCTTCTGCATGGCGGTCACCGCTGTGTAGTTGCCGTGCATGCCGGGCATCCCGAGGCACAGCGGGTGCGAGTCGGGGAACGCCCCACGGGCCATGAGGGTGGTGACGACGGGGATGCCGGTGCGCTCCGCCAGCTCGCCCAGCGCCTCGGCGGCGCGTGCCTTCAAGATCCCGCCGCCCGCGTAGATGACGGGGCGGTGCGCCTCGAGGATCAGGTCGGCCGCACGGCGCACCAGGGCGGGGTCGCCCTCGGTGCGCGGGTGGTACCCGGGCAGGTCGAGCTCGTCGACCGAGCTCGGCCAGTACCACTCCATCTGCGCGTTGGACACGTCCTTGGGCACGTCGACGAGCACCGGCCCCGGACGGCCGGTGGTGGCCACGTGGAAGGCCTCGGCGATCACCCGGGGCAGGTCCTGGGCATCGGTCACCAGCCAGTTGTGCTTGGTGATGTCGAGGGTCACCCCCGTGATGGGGCACTCCTGGAAGGCGTCGGTGCCGATGGCGGTGGTGGCGACCTGGCCGGTGATCACCACGATGGGGATCGAGTCCATGGCCGCGTCGGCCAGGGGCGTGACGATGTTGGTCGCGCCCGGTCCGCTGGTGACCATGGCCACCCCGGGCCGCCCGGTCACGTGCGCGTAGCCCTCCGCGGCATGGCCCGCGCCCTGCTCGTGGCGGACGAGGATGTGGCGGATCGAGGAGTCGAGGATCGGGTCGTAGACGGGGAGGATGGCGCCGCCGGGCAGGCCGAAGATGACTTCGACGCCTTGCATCTCGAGGCTCTTGATGAGGGCCTGGGCTCCTGTCAGCAGCATGGCGGTGATCCTCGCTGGTCGGTGGGTCGGGTTCGGTTCGGTCGGCTCGTCGGTTGGCGGGGTCGGTCGGGTCTCGGGCCGGAAAATGAAACGACCTCCCCGGGGGGAGGTCGCAAGGCGCACGCGGCCGCTCGGGCAGCGGCGTGCGCTACGTGAGGATTACCAGGACGGCGGCGAGACGCGACGTGCCCATGACCCGTCCAGTGTGGCAGGGCGCCCGAAGCTTGGCAAGGCCGCGGGCGGGACGTCAGGGCCCGGCGGTCCCCCGGGGGCCGGCGGGACCCTCGCTGAACTCGTAGTCGGCCACCGCCGGCCGCTCTGGACGGCGCCGCTGCTGGGCGTGGTGCGCGCCGCGACCGGCGACGCCTGAATCAGGTCCCGGCCCGACAGGTCGGGGTCCCGCCGGGGAGGCGGTGACGGTACCGGGCGACGACCCCCCGCCCCTGTTACCACGGGGTCAGCACGAACGACACGGTGAAACACAAGAGTGAGTTCCCCGACAGGCCGGCGTTTTCCGGCCATGGACCGCTTCGGCATCAACATCCCTTTCGATGACCTGCCGCTGTCGGACCACCCGCGCTGGTTCGAACGGCTCGTCTCTCTCGGCTACACCGACGTCTGGACCGGTGAGTTCTTCGAGGCCGACGGCTTCACCCCCTTGGCGGTCGCCGCCACCGCGGCACCGGCGCTGCGGATCGGCACCGGTATCGTCCCCGTCTACACGCGTGGGCCCGGGCTCCTCGCCATGCAGGCCGCCACCATGGCGGAGCTCGCGCCGGGCCGCTTCGCCCTCGGCATCGGCTCGTCGTCCGACGTCATCGTGGAGCGCTGGAACGCAGGGACCTTCGACCTGCCCTACGCCCGCGTGCGCGACACCCTGCGCTTCCTGCGGGCCGCGCTCAGCGGCGTCAAGGTGGACGAGAAGTACGAGACCTTCAAGGTGGAGGGCTTCCGGCTCGGCCGGCGCCTGCACACCCCGCCCCCCCTCTACGTCGCCGCCCTTCGGCCGCGCATGTTGCGCCTCGCCGGCCAGGAGTCGGACGGTGTCATCGTGAACTTCCTCGCCGCCGAGGACGTGCCCCGGGTGGTGGCGGAGGTGGGTCCGGGCAAGGAGGTCGTGGGCCGCATCTTCGTCTGCCCCACCGAGGACGCCGAGGCGGCCCGCGCCGCGGGCCGCCGGCACCTGGCCGCCTACCTCAACGTCGGCGTCTACGCCGCCTTCCACCGCTGGCTCGGACGCGGGCCGCAGCTCGAGGCGATGTGGGAGGCGTGGCCCCTCGACCGCAAGGCGGCGCTGGCGGCGATCCCCGACGAGGTGGTGGACGCGCTGATCGTCCACGGCTCGCCCGAGCAGTGCCGCGCCCGGATCCGCCGCTACGTGGACAATGGCGTGACCATCCCGGTGGCCATGTTCCTCCCCTGCGGCTACGACCTCGAGACCGCGCTCTGCGGTCTCGCCCCCGCCCCTGCGGTGGCAGGAGGCTAGGGCTCGGTGATGGCGCCGCGCTCGGCCCCGGTGACGAGGCGCGCGTACTTGGCCAGCACCCCCGAGCGGTAGCGGGGCTCGGGCAGCTTCCACTCGGCCCGCCGGCGGCGGAGCTCGGCGTCGTCGACCGCCAGCTCGATGCGCTTGGCGGGCACGTCGACGACGATCCGGTCCCCGTCGGCCACGAAGGCGATGGGCCCGCCGTCGACCGCCTCGGGGGCCACGTGGCCGATGCAGAAGCCATGGGTGCCCCCCGAGAAGCGCCCGTCGGTGACCAGCGCGCAGTCCGCGCCGCGGCCTGCCCCCTTCATGGCCCCCGTGACCGCCAGCATCTCGCGCATCCCGGGACCACCCTTGGGGCCCTCGTAGCGGATGACCACCACGGTGCCCGGCGCGATCGACCCGGCGAGGATGGCGTCGAGGGCCCCCTGCTCGCCGTCGAAGACCCGGGCGGTGCCCTCGAAGCGCTCGGTGTCGATCCCGGCCACCTTGACCACCGCGCCGTTGGGGGCGAGGGAGCCCCGCAGCACGGCGATGCCCCCCTCCGCGTGGATCGGGTCGTCCAGCGGGTGCACGACATCCCCGTCCGGCGGCGGCGGGTCGAGCGCGGCCAGGTTCTCGGCGACCGTCTTGCCGGTGACGGTGAGGCAGTCCCCGTGCAAGAGCCCGGCCTCGAGCAGCTCGCGCATCACGACCGGGACCCCGCCGACCCGGTCGAGGTCGGTCATGTGGTACCGGCCGTGGGGCTTGGTGTCGGCGATGTGCGGGACGCGCGCCCCCACCCGGTTGAAGTCGTCGAGGTCGAGCCCGACGCGGGCCTCGTTGGCGATGGCCAGGAGGTGCAGCACGGCGTTGGTGGACCCGCCGAGCGCCATGACCACGGCGATGGCGTTCTCGAAGGCGGCCTTGGTCATGATCTGGCGCGGCCGGATGCCCTCGGCGAGCAGGCCCACGACCGCCCTCCCCGACCGGTAGGCGAAGTCGTCACGCCGGGCGTCGACCGCCGGGGGCGAGGCCGAGCCCGGCAGCGACATGCCCAAGGCCTCGGCCACCGAGGCCATGGTGTTGGCCGTGAACATCCCCGCGCACGACCCGGCCGTCGGACAGGCGTTGTGCTCGATGAGCGAGAGCTCCGCGTCGCTCAGCGCCCCCGAGGCGTGCGCCCCGACCGCCTCGAACACGCTCACGATGTCGAGCGCCTGGTCGCCGAGCCGGCCCGGCATGATCGTGCCCCCGTAGAGGAAGACCGACGGGAGGTTCAGGCGGGCCGCCGCCATGAGCATGCCGGGCAACGACTTGTCGCACCCGGCGAAGGTCACCAGCGCGTCGAACCGCTCTGCGTGCATCACGGTCTCGATGGAGTCCGCGATCACCTCGCGGGAGACGAGGGAGGCCCGCATGCCCTCGTGACCCATGGAGATGCCGTCGGAGACGGCGATGGTCACGAACTCGATGGGGAAGCCGCCGGCGTCGCGCACACCCACCTTGGACCGCTTGGCCAGACGGTCCAGCGGGAGGTTGCACGGGGTGACCTCGTTCCACGAGGAGGCCACGCCGACCTGGGGCTTGTCCCAGTCGTCGTCGGTCATCCCGATGGCCCGGAGCATGGCCCGGGCAGGCGCGCGGGTCGGCCCGTCGGTGACCTCGTGGCTGCGGATCTTCAGGTCGTGGTGCTCGGCGCGCGCGTCGTCGGGGGATTCGGCCATGACGAAAGGCTAACGGGCGGACGGCTACCGGTCGTCCTGGCGCTCGGCGCGCTCGAGCATGGCGGCAGCGTCGGGCTCGATCGCCGCGTCGGGCCCGAGGCCCTCGATCACCTGCTCGGCGATGTCGGGCGCGAGGGCGCCGGCGCCGATCTCGAGCTGATGCCCGGCGCGGTCCTCGAGCAGCAACTGGGGCTCGCCGCTGGGCACGCCGAGGGGCCCGGCGAACGGCCTCGGCGCGCTCACCCGGACGGCGCGCACGTCCGAGAGCTCCAGCACCCGCCAGCGGCGCAGGAGCCGCACGCCCACCCAGCCCGGGCCCGCAGCCACCGCGGCGCGGCGGCGGACCCCGAGGACGCCCACCAGCGCCAGGAGCGGGCCCAGGGCGAAGAGGCCGCCGACGATGGCGAAGCCCAGCGGATGGCCGAAGACGGCGACGAGCAACACGGTGACGAGGGCCACGAGGAACAGGGCGACGAGCGACACCAGCGCGCCGAGGCGCAGGGCGGTGCGCACCGCCATGGAGCGCCGGAACGGCCAGAGCGTGGTCGGTCTCCCCGGGAGCCGGCCCTCCCGCCGCCGTCGCCCGCTCACGCCGTCATCCCCGGAGACGCCGGAGCTCCTCGACCACCGCCTTGCCGTTGGCCTTGCCCTGCGTCACCTTCATGACCTGCCCGATGAAGAACTGGGCCAGCTTGTCCTCGCCCTCGCGATAGCGCCCCCACTCGTCGGGGTGCGCGGCCACGACCTCGGCCACCGCGCCGGCCAGCGAGTCGCCGGCCAGGGCCTCGAAGCCCTTGCGCTTGGCGATCTCGGCCGGGTCGCCCCCGTGCGCGAGCAGGTCGCCGAGCACCGCCTTGGCCTGCGTGGCCGAGAGCTTCTGGTCCTGCTCCATGCGCAGCAGCGCCACGTACGCCGCCGGGTCGACGGCGCGGGCCGCGTCGGGCTCGGCGGCCGCCTCGTTGGCCGTGCGGGCCAGGGCCAGCGCGGGGTCGATGCCGGCCCCCGCGGCGGCCGCCACCAGGTCGTCGAGGCCGTGCTCGGTCACGGTGACGATCTGGTCGGCCCGCGCGCCGGACAGCGTGCCGTCGCCGAAGAGGTCCGCCAGGCGCTGGCGTCGCTGCGCGGGCATGGGACCGAGGGAGGCGGCCACTTCCTGCTGCCACGCCGTGTCGGGGGCGAGCGCGACGAGGTCTGGCTCGGGGAAGTACCGGTAGTCGAACGCCTCCTCCTTGGAGCGCAGCGCCACCGTGTGCCCGGCGTCCTCGTCCCAGTGCCGGGTCTGCTGGATCACGGGCTCGCCCGCCTCGAGCAGTCCCACCTGGCGCTCCGCCTCGTAGTCGATGGCCCGCCCGAGCGAGCGCAGCGAGTTCAGGTTCTTCACCTCGCAGCGGGTCCCGAAGGCGTCGGACCCGCGGGGGCGCACCGACACGTTGGCGTCGACCCGCATGGACCCCTCCTCCATGCGCCCGTCCGACGCGCCGGTGGCGACCAGGATGGCCCGCAGCTCGGCGGCGTACTGGCGGGCCTGCGCCGCCGAGCGGATGTCGGGGGCGGAGACGATCTCCACCAGGGGCACCCCGGCACGGTTGTAGTCGACCAGGGCGTGCGCGGCGTCGTGGATGCGCCCGCCGCCGCCGACATGGGAGGTCTTGCCCGTGTCCTCCTCCAGATGGGCGCGCTCGATGCGCACCCGATGGCCGTCGGGGAGCTCGAGCCAGCCGTCGACGTTGATCGGCTCGTCGTACTGGCTGATCTGGAAGTCCTTGGGCATGTCCGGGTAGAAGTAGTTCTTCCGGTGGAAGATCGACGGCCGGACCACACAGTGCAGGGCCGCGCCGATGCGCATGGCCAGCTCGACGGCCCCGGCGTTGAGCACCGGCAGCGATCCGGGCAGCCCGAGGCAGACGGGGCAGACGTTGGTGTTGGGCTCGTCCCCGAAGGCGTTGCGGCACCCGCAGAAGAGCTTGGTCACGGTGCGCAGCTCGCAGTGGACCTCCAGACCGATCACCGGCTCCCATGCCCCGCCCTCCGGCGCCGGCGCGCCGTTCGCGCTCACGAGCGCACCGCCAGCTCGGGGCGCACGGGCTCGGGTGCGGCGGCCTCCACGACGCCGGCCACGCGCACCATGGTCACCTCGCCGAGCGCGGGGGCGAGGACCTGGACGCCGACGGGGAGACCGGCGTCGTCGGTCCCGAAGGGGACGCTGATGGCCGGGTGGCCGGCCAGGTTCGACGGGATGGTGCACACGTCGGAGAGGTACATCTCGAGTGGGTCGTCCACCTTGGCGCCGATGGGGAAGGCGGTCGACGGCGTGGTGGCGCCGAGCAGCGCGTCGTAGCGCTGGTAGGCGTCGTCGAGCGCCCCGATGATGAGGGTCCGGACCTTCTGGGCCTGCCCGTAGTACGCCTCGTAGTAGCCCGCGCTCAGCGCGTAGGTGCCGAGCATGATGCGGCGCTTGACCTCGGGCCCGAAGCCGGCTTCCCGGGTGGCGCGGTTCATGGCCTCGACGTCGTCCGCCTCCACGCGCAACCCGTAGCGCACGCCGTCGTAGCGGGCCAGGTTCGACGACGCCTCGGCCGGCGCGATCAGGTAGTAGGCGGGCAGGCCGTAGCGCAGCTGGGGCACCGAGACCTCGTCGACCGCCGCCCCCGCCGCACCCAGCGCGTCGGCCGCGGCGCGCACCTTCGAGGCCACGGCGGGGTCGACCCCCTCGACGAGCTCGCGCAGCACGCCGATGCGGAGCCCGTCGACGCCCACGGCCGCCGCGCCCGCGGTGCGGGGGGCGGGCCGCTCCAGCGAGGTGGAGTCCATCGGGTCGTGGCCCCCGATCACGTCGTAGAAGGCGGCCGCGTCGGCCACCGTGCGGGCGAAGGGGCCGACTTGGTCGAGCGAGCTGGCGAAGGCCACCAGCCCGTAGCGCGACACGGTGCCGTAGGTCGGCTTCATCCCCACGACGCCGCAGAGAGCGGCCGGCTGGCGGATCGATCCGCCGGTGTCCGACCCCAGGGCCAGAGGGGCGAAACCGGCCGCCACCGCCACGGCCGAGCCCCCGCTCGAGCCGCCCGGGACCCGCTCCGGGTCGTAGGGGTTGCGCGTCGGCCCGAATGCCGAGTTCTCGGTGGACGAGCCCATGGCGAACTCGTCGAGGTTGGTCTTGCCCACGATCACCGCGCCGGCCTCGCGCAGGCGGCCGACCACGGTGGCGTCGTACGGGGGCCGCCAGTGCTCCAGGATGCGCGACGAGCACGTCGTCGGCACGCCGCGGGTGCACAGGTTGTCCTTCACCGCCACGGGGACGCCGGCGAGGGGACCGGGGTCCTCACCCCGGGCCAGTGCGGCGTCGATCGCCTCGGCCCGGGCGAGCGCCGCGTCGCCCAGCACCGTCACGAAGGCGTGCAGCTCCCGGTCCAGCGCGTCGATGGCCGCCAGGTGCTCCTCGACCACCTCGACGGCGCGGCGCGCCCCCGCACGGATCGCCCCGGCCAGCTCCAGCGCCCCGCTCACGGCGCGTCCCCCAGGATCCTCGGCACCCGGAACCGACCGTCCTCGACGGCCGGCGCCGCCGCCAGCACCTCGTCGCGGGGCAGCGAGGGGCGCGGCTCGTCGGGACGCAGCACGTTGCGCAGCGGCAGCGGGTGGGCGGTGGGGGCGATGCCCTCGGTGTCGAGCGCCGCCACCTGGGCGGCGTGGTCGAGGACCGCGGCCAGCTGCTCGGCATAGGTGTCGAGCTCGTCCTCGGTGAGCGCCAGGCGCGCCAGGCGGGCCACGTAGGCGGCGTCCTCGCGCGTCAGGCGACGCGCCGGCTCCATCAGGACGGCGTCCTCGCGCCCATCTCGTCGCCGGAAGGGGCCCCCAGCACGCGACCGGCGAACTCCACGGCCCGATGGCAGATCTCCGCCTCGTCGTGGTCGAGGGTGGCGACGTGGTAGCTCTTCTCCAGCCACACGCGCTCGGTGGGACCGGCCACGCCGGCGCACAGGACGTCGCTCGACGACGAGGGCACGACGTGGTCCTCGCGGCTCGAGAGCACGAGGACCGGGCACGAGATCTGCCCGAGGTGCGCGGCCACCGTGTCCACGCCTTCGAACAGCGACAGCGCGGCGGCCAGCGGGGTGCCGGGATAGGCGAGCTCCTGGCGCCCGGCCATGGCGATGTCCGAACCCACGCCCGGCGCCACCTCCGCGCCGCCCTCGAGCATGGCTCGCAGCACGTCGCGAAAGCTCTCCGCGGGCGGGTCGACCATGGGGTTCACGAGACAGAGACCGCGGATCTCGGGGTGGTGCTCGGCCAGCCAGCACGCCAGGGTCCCGCCCATCGACAGGCCGAAGAGGGCCACCGCGTCGCAGCGCCCGGCCAGGTCCCGGAAGGCGGCCTCGGCCGCCTCCGACCAGTCCGGCCAGCGCGTCGGGATCATGTCCTCGACGCTCGTGCCGTGCCCGGGCCACAGGGGCAGCTCGACGGTGTACCCGGCGGCGGCCAGGGCCTCGGCCTGTGGCCGCACGCTCTGGGGGGAGCCGGTGAAGCCGTGGAGGACGAGCACGCCGAGAGGCCCGCCGTCATGGCTGAAGGGCTCGGCGCCAGGGAGGATCGGCGCGGTCACGCCGGCATGCTACCGGCGCCGGGCACCCCGTCTCGTGCGGTGCCGCGCTCGCTGACTGATGGGCCAGTCAACGACGGGCGCCGCGGCGGCGCCACCGGTAGGGTTGGGCCGCACCACGCACCGGGGGCACGCCCGTCAGGGCGGGGAACGCCGCACGACCAAGGAGCACCGCACGCATGTCGACCTACCCGTTCCTCAGCGACGACTGGATCATCGAGGCACGCAGGATCCGCGAGGAGTACGACAGCGGTGCCAGCGTGCCGCACCAGGTGCGGATGAACCTGGTCGTCACCGAGGTGCCCTTCGGCGAGGGATCTATCGACGCGCACCTCGACACCTCCGAGGGCAGCGTGCGCCTCGACCTCGGCCACCTCGACCCGGCCGACCTCAAGGTCACCGTCGACTACCTGACGGCCAAGTCGATCCTGGTCGAGGGCAACTCGCAGGCCGGCATGCAGGCGTTCATGGCCGGCAAGATCCGGGTCGAGGGGGACATGGCCAAGCTCATGGCGCTCCAGACCGTCCCGCCCGACGCCAACACGCAGGAAGTGGCGCAGCGCCTGCGCGACATCACCGCCTAGGACCGGCACGCCCCGTGCCGGCGGCGCCGGGGGCCGGAAACCCGTCGTCGAGCATCGCCTGGTCGAGTATCGCCTGGTCGGGGAGCGCCCGGCCGGCCAGCCCGTCGGCGTCGGCCGCCAGCAGCTCCCCCATCCCGTCGACGCCGGCGAGCGCCGGCACGCGCTCGGTCCCGATTCGGGGGGCCCCGGGCTCGAGCGCCATCTGGCGGCGATCAGTGGAGCGCAGCAGGGCCGCGCAGGCCACGCCTCCCAGGGCCACCGCGGCCCCCACGAGGTAGGCGGTGTGGAACGAGTCCAGCAGCGACACGCCCGGCATGCGAGCACGCGCGGACTGGACCGTCTGCATGACCTGGATCCCCGAGATGGTGGCGATCTGGGCCATGAGCTGCTGGGTGGCGCTGGCCGTGCCCAGCGAGTCCTGCTCCACGGCGTTGGCCACGCTGGCGCCGAGGGACGGCGACGACACGCCCATGCCGATGCCCGAGAGCACGAGGCCCACCTCGACCAGGGCCACGCCGGTGTCGTGGCCGGTCATGGCGAACACGAGCATCGACACGAACACGGCCAAGGTGCCGGTCACCGCGGTGGTGCGCTCGCCGACGCGCACGGCCACGTAGCCGGCGATGGGCGCGCACAGCGAGAACGTGAGCGGCCGGGGGATGACGAGCAGACCGGCTGCCGACTCCCCCTTGCCGTAGACCTGCTCGAGGATGAGCGGCGCCAGGAAGAACCCGCCCATGTAGGCGAAATTGGCGCCCATCTGCGCGCCGATGGGGAAGGCGAAGTTGCGCCGGCGCAGCCAGCGCAGGGGCACGAGCGGGTCCTCGGCCCGCAGCTCCACCGGCACGAGGGTCGCCAGCGCCACGGCCGCCAGGGCGAAGGCGCCGACCACGGTGCTGCTGCCCCAGCCGAGCACGGGCGCCCGGTTCAGCGCGAACAGGAGGCTGCCCACGCCGAGGACGACGAACACCGCGCCGGCCACGTCGACCCGCCGCCCGGCGTGGCTGCCTGGCCCACGGCCCACCGCGAACTCGGGCAGCACGATCGCCGCCAGCACCAGGGCGACGACCCCGATGCCCAGCTCGAGCATGAACATCCAGCGCCAGCCGATGGACTGGATGATGAAGCCGCCGACGGCCACGCCCACCACGGGTCCGCCCGCGCCCACGAGCGACCACCAGCCCATCGCCTTGACCCGGTCGCCCTTGGCGAACGCCCCCAGCACCAGGGCCATCGAGGTCGCCCCGAGGGCGGCGCCGTCGAGTCCGCCGAGGACCCGCGCCGTGATGAGCACCCCCACGCTCGGCGCCGTGGCCGAGAGCAGGGCGATGCCGAGGTTGGCGGCCAGGGCCGTCAGGTACAGACGCCGATGCCCCAGCCGGTCGCCCGCCTTGCCGGCGATGGGGGCGAACACGGCATAGGCGAGCATCGGGCCGGTGACCACCCACGTCACCGTGGGCAGCGACGTGTGCAGGCCCTGGGCCACGCTCGGGAGGGCCACCACGAACACGGTGAAGAGCACGTTCACCGAGAAGAGCCCGACGAGCACCACCGCGAGGACCCACCATCGGTAGCGGTCGTCGGACCCGGCCCGCTGCCGCACCCGCGCCCGGAGCTCTGCAGGCCAGGGCTCGCGGCGTGCAGCCGCGACGTCGTCGAGCTGGTCGGAGGGCGGGCACACGGCCACCTCAGGCTATCCCCCACCCGGTTCGCGTCCGCCGGGGTCGCGTCGGCGCGGCGGCGCCCCGGCGTCAGCCTTCGAGCAGCGTCGGGACCTCGGCGGCGAGCTCGGCGATCGTCCAGCGCCCGTCGTGCTCGAGCCGTTCCGTCATCGTCCACGGCTGGAAGAGGCGCACCTGGCCACCCTGCACGAAGAACACCTGCCCGGTGACGGGGCACGCCTCGGTGGCCAGGTAGCCGACCAGCGGGGACACGTTGGCCGGGTCCCACGTGTCGAAGGTGCCGGGGTCGTTCGGGGCGCGCACGATGTCGGTGAGCCCCGGCGTCTGCTCGGTCATGCGCGTGCGCGCCGCGGGGGCGATGGCGTTGACCCGTACCCCGTACCGGTCGAGCTCCTGCGCGGCGATCACGGTGAACGCCGCGATCCCGGCCTTGGCCGCGCCGTAGTTCGTCTGCCCCGGATTGCCGAGGAGTCCCGAGGTCGACGACGTGTTCACGACCGAGGCGCGCACCTCCTTGCCCGACTTCACCTGCTCGCGCCAGTACCCCGCCGCATGGCGGGTGGGGACGAAGTGTCCCTTCAGGTGGACGTGGATGACCGAGTCCCACTCGTGCTCGGTCATGTTCACGAGCATCTTGTCGCGCAGGATGCCGGCGTTGTTCACCAGCACGTGCAGGTCGCCGAACGCCTCCAGGGCGGTGTCGACGAGGCGCTTGCCCCCGTCCCAGTCGGTGATGTCGTCCCCGTTGGCCACGGCCTCGCCGCCGGCCGCCCGGATCTCCTCGACCACCTGCTCGGCCGGCGTGCGGTCGTCACCCGACCCGTCGACCGCGCCGCCGAGGTCGTTGCACACGACCTTCGCACCTTCGGCGGCGAACAGGAGCGCGTGCTGGCGGCCGATGCCGCGCCCGGCCCCCGTGATGATCGCCACACGCCCGTCGAGCGCACCCACGTCGCCGTCCCCTCCTCTCACCTCGGGCCACGACGCAGCCGGAGCGGCAGGCGTCGCGGTCGCCGACCACGTTGGCAGGGTGCTGCCGGAGGGTCAACTCGCCCGCGACAGGGAGGCGCCGCGCCAGGGGGCCGCCAGCCGGCGCACCTCGGCGCGCTCGCCGGCCACGAGCACGTACTCGACGTTGCGCAGGCGCCCCACCCGGCCCACGCGCTCCCCGGCGGGGTTGTGGATCCCGATGCGGGCGCCCACGTACCGGGCCGAGTCGAAGGCGAGGACCTCCACCGCGCCGCGCGCCGCGCACATGGACCGGAGGTCGTCGAGCGTGACCCATGCCTCGTCGTTGTAGGAGAGGACGAGGACGCGCGCACGCACGTCGCGGATGAGCGCGGCCAGAGCGCCGGGCATGAGCCGGCGCACGTTGAACGGGCTGCGGTCGACGGTGCGGGTGTCGGCGCGCTTGCAGGCCACGCCGTAGTGGTCCGGCGCGTCCCACGTCACCAGGGTCTCCCAGATGTGGTAGTTCGCCTCGTAGCGGTGCTGGTTGTAGGGGGGGTCGAGGTAGGCGATGTCGAACTCGCCGAGCCGCCCGGCCTCGATGCAGGCGTCGCCTCGCACCGCCCGACCCGGCCCCGCCAGCAGCGCGGGCCGGCGCAGCACCAGTGGGTTGTACGACCGCGGCGCCCACTGCTTCACGTAGGCCATCTGCACGCCGGTGGTCGAGTCGACCCGGTCGGCGGCCTCGAGCAGGCTGGTGAGCAGCACCGGGTGCAGCGGGTCGCCGGCGTGGTCGCGCTCGATGGCGTCACGCACGGCATCGATGCGGGCGCCGTTGCCCGGCTGGAAGAAGCGCGATCGCACGCAGAAGGTGTCGGTCACGTAGCCGGCCACCCCCGGGAGCGCGTTGAGGCGGTCCAGCGCGGCGTCGAGCGCGGCGGCGTCGACGCGCCGGGCGTCGGTGGCGACGTAGCAGGCGGCGAGAACCGACGCGTAGCGAGTGGCGTCCAGCGCGGTGACCCTCGCCCCGCACTCCTTGAACGCCTGGGCGACGCGCGTCGTCCCGGTGAACAGGTCGAGGGCGCTGGCCGCGTGGGCCCGCGTGCAGAGGTCCTTGAGCACCGGGACCAACCGGCGCTTCGAGCCGAGGTACTTGATCACCCGCGGCGGGTCCACCCGCCCCCGAAGCGACGGAACCACCAGTCGGGGTCGCGCGCGTGCGCGTGGAAGTGGTCGGGGATCTGGCGCATGACCCGGTCGAAGGACCAACCCCCCGCACCGAGCTCGGCGTCGGCCACTTCGGCCAGGGCACCGAGCATGTGCTCGACGGCCTCTTCGGGGGGCGACGCGCCGTGGTGTCGCCACACCACCATCGGCACCCCGCACACCTCGCAGTCCGCAACCCAGCAGACGTCGTCCTCGCGGTGCCACGTGGTGATGCGGGCGGCCTCGCACAGCTCACAGCCCGCCCGCGGCGCCGGCTCCCCCACCTACGTGGACGTGATGTCGACGGTGGAGCCCTTGGCCACGGAGGCGCCGTTGGCCGGCGAGGTCGAGGTCACCCGCCCCCCGTAGGGGCCGCTGATGGTGCCCACGACGAGGCCGGCGTTCTGCAGGGTGCTGATGGCGTCGGGGACGAGCATCCCCCGCACGTCCGGCACCGTCACGGGGGCCGGGCCCTGGGAGATCACCACCGTCACCGTGGTGCCCTGGGGCGCGGTGCCCGTGGGGTTCCACGAGACCACCTGGCCGTTGGGGACCGTGTCGCTGTACTGGTTCGTGCAGTTGGCCTGGAGCCCGAGCGCCTGCAAGGTGGTGGTGACGCCTGCGCAGGTCGACCCGGTGAGCGAGGGGATGGTCTCGATGGGCGGCCCCGACGACACGACGACGGCGACGGTCGACCCGAGGGGGGCGCTGCCCTGTGGGGACCAGCGGATCACGGTGCCGCTGGTGATGGCGGTCGAGTTCTCGTGGGTGCACGCCGCCTTGAGGCCGGCCGCGGCGAGCACGGAGGTGACCGCCGCGCAGTCGCCCGTCACGCCGGTGAGGCTCGGCACCGCCACCGGGGGCGGCCCGCCCGAGACGACCACCCCGACGGTGGACCCCTCCTTCATGGAGGTGCCGGCCGCGGGGACCATGCGGACGACGATCCCGGCGGGGACGGTGGTCGAGTACCGGTGGCCGACGACCGCGAGCGACAGGTGCTGACGACGCAGGGCGGCGGTCGCCGCCGGCACGCTCTGCCCGGTCACCGCCACCACCGCGTGCGAGGGCGTGAACGCCTTGGTGCGCACGGCCGCGTAGGTGCCGCCCGCCCCGAGCAGGGCGAGCACGAGGACGATCGTGGCCGTGACCCACGGCCAGCGCCGGCCGTGGCGCCCCTGCCGGCGGGCCGAGCGCCGGCTGCCGGACTCGGCATCGGCCACGCCCACGGCGGCCGCGAGGTCGAGGACGTCCTCGTCGTCCCCCGTCCGAGCCGCTCGGCCCGTGAGCCCGTAGGGCACCGGCGGCGCCATCACGGGGGCGTGCTGGGTCATGTCCCTGGCCGCGGCGGCCTGGATGGCCTCGACCCGGGTGGGGGCCCGGGAGACCAGGGCGAGCGGCATCGGGTCGGGCGCGGGCAGCGCGGTCGCCAGGGAGCGCAGGGCGGCCGCGAGGCCTGCGGCGTCGACCCGCTGCTCGGGGTCCGGCGCGGCCGCGTCGTCGAGCACCGGGGCGAGGGGCCCGAGCGCGTCGTGGCCCGGCAGCACCGCGCCGACGCGGGCCATGAGCGTCGAGAAGGTCGTGTCCGCGCTGAAGGGGACCACGCCGGTCACGGCCTCGTAGAGGACGAGCGCCAGCGAGTACACATCGGCGCGGCCGTCGACGGGGTTGCCCAGCGCCTGCTCCGGAGCGGCGTAGCGGGCCGTGCCCACCGTCGCGCCGACCGGCTCGGTGACCGCGGCCTCGGCGAACGCCCGGGCCAGCCCGAAGTCGCCGACGCGCAGGCGCCCGTCGGTGTCGAAGAGGAGGTTGGCGGGCTTCACGTCGCGATGCACGAAGCCCCGCGCGTGCGCATAGGCGAGGCCGTCTGCGGCCTGGATCCCGATGGACACCGTCTGCGACATCGACAGCCGCCGACCGTCGTCGAGCATGTCGCGAAGCGAGCCCCCGCCGAGGTACTCGAGCACCAGGAACGGGCCGCTGTCGTCCTCGCCCCAGTCGAAGACAGCGAGGACGTGGGGGTGGGCCAGGGCGGCGGCGGCCTGGGCCTCCGAGCGGAACCGCCGCAGGAAGGCCGCGTCGGCAGCCAGACCCGGGTGCAGCACCTTGACCGCCACGCGCCGATGGAGGGTCACGTCCCATGCCGCGTAGACGTGCGCGGACGCGCCCGAACCGAGCGCGGATTCGATGCGGTACCGGCCCGAGAGGACCCGCCCGATGGAGTCGGTGGTGGTCGGCATACGCCAGCGTCCAGGCTACCGACGCCCGAGCCGGTGACGGTGGACGCTGGCACCTGGTCGGTGCCGGCGCGAGCACTCGAGGTGCGGCCGCACCCAGCGACCAGGCGACATCCGGGTCAGGCCGGCAGCTCGCCGGTCTCCAGCAGCTCGGTGAAGCGCGCGCCGTCCACCACCGGGATGCCGAGCTCCTCGGCCTTGCGCAGCTTGGCCGAGCCGGGTGCGGTCCCCACCACGACGGCCCACGTCTTTCGCGACACGCTGCCCGGCGACGAGCCGCCGCGCGCCACGATGGCCTCCTCGGCCTCCTCGCGCGTGAACCCCTCCAACGTCCCCGTCACCACCACCACCCTGCCGGCGAGGGCCTGGGGCGTCCCCGCCGGCGCACCGGGGCCCGGTTCCCCCCGGCGCGCCCCGGGCTCCTCGAGCGACACCCCGGCGGCGGCGAGCTTGTCGATCACGACACGGTTGGCCGGCGAGGCGAGGAACTCCGCCACGCTGTCGGCGATCACGGGGCCGATGCCGTCGACGGCGGCGAGCTCGTCGACGCCCGCGTGGATGATGGCGTCGAGCGAGCCCATCGCCCGGGCCAGGGCGCGGGCGCCGGTGGGGCCGAGGTGGCGGATCCCGAGCCCGACCAGCAACCGTGACAGCGGACGGCCGCGCGACGCGTCGACGGCCCGCAGCAGGTTGTCGACGGACAGCTCGCCGAAGCGCTCGATCGACACCAGACGCACGGCGTCGAGCGAGTAGATGTCGCCGGGGTCGGAGAGCAGGCCGAGCTCCACGAACTGCGTGACGCGCTTCTCCCCGAGGCCCTCGATGTCCATGGCCCCACGCGAGGCGAAGTGCACGATCCGCTGCACGCGCTGCGCGGGACAGTCGATGTTGGTGCAGAACGTGTCGCTCTCGCCGGGCAGCCGCACCAGGGGGCCGCCACAGCTCGGGCACGTGGTCGGGAAGCGCCACCGCCTCGCCCCGCGCTTGCGCTCGGCGATCACGGGCCCCACGACCTCGGGGATCACGTCGCCCGCCTTGCGGACGATCACGACGTCGCCGGGCCGGACGTCTTTGAGCCGGACCTGATCCTCGTTGTGGAGGGTCGCCAGCCCCACCGTGGAGCCGCCGACGAAGACGGGCTCGAGCACGGCGAACGGCGTCGCCCGGCCGGTCCGGCCGATCGAGACGAGGATGTCGCGCAGGCGCGTGGCCCGCTCCTCCGGCGGGAACTTGAACGCGATGGCCCAACGCGGCGCCCGCGAGGTCTGGCCGAGCCGCTCCTGGACGGCGAGGTCGTCGACCTTCACCACCACACCGTCGATCTGGTAGTCCAGATCGTGGCGGTGCGCCTCCCAGCGCGTGCAGTAGGCCTCCGCGTCGGCCCGGCCGTGCAGCAGCTTGGTCTCGGGGTTCACCGGCAGCCCGGCGCCGTGCAGCAGGGCGAGGGCCTGCTCGTGCGTGGCCGGAACGGGCGCCCCTTCGATCGCGCCCAGCTGATAGGCCCAGAACGACAGCTCGCGGCTGGCCGTGACGGCCGGGTCCTTCTGGCGCAGCGACCCCGCAGCCGAGTTGCGCGGGTTCGCGAACGTCTTGGCCCCGGCCTCGATCTGCCGGAGGTTCAGCTCCTCGAAGGCCGACACCGGCATGTAGATCTCGCCGCGCACCTCGAGGAGGGACGGGACGGGCCCGTCCGAGCGCGGCCAGTGCAGCCGGTGGGGCACCGACGCCACCGTCCGGACGTTGTGGGTCACGTCGTCCCCGGTCACGCCGTCACCTCGAGTGGCGGCGCGCACGAGCGCACCCTCCTCGTAGACCAGGGACATGGCCAGCCCGTCGATCTTGAGCTCGCACACGAAGTCCGCGTCGACCACCTCGGGGACCGTGCGCGCCATCCGGTCGAACCACGCGTCGAGGTCGTCGATGCCGAAGGCGTCGTCGAGGCTCATCATCTGGGTGAGGTGCCGCACCGGGGCGAACAGCGCCGAGGGCTCGCCGCCCACCCGCAGCGTCGGGGAATCGGGCGTGCGCAGCTCCGGATGCGCCGTCTCGAGCGCGACGAGCTCCCGCACCAGGTCGTCGTAGTCGGCGTCCGAGATCTCCGGCGCGTCGAGCACGTAGTAGAGCTGGTCGTGGTGCCGGATCTGGGATCGCAGCTCCTCGGCGCGTGCGGCCTCGGACGACTCGGTCGACTGCGCCATGCGCGGGAGCGTATCGGGCGGCTATGCCGAACCCGGGCCCGACGCGGCGCCCGCACGGGCGGCGATGGCCGCGCCCACGACGAGGTCGGGACGCCGAGGGTCGTAGAAGGCGACGGTCTGGCCCGGGGCCACCCCGCGCTGGGGGCGGTCGAACACCAGGCCCCGGCCGTCCCAGGTCCCGGGCGAGGCGGCGCCGTGCGCGCTGGTCTGGGCGAGCACCGGGCTGCCCGGGGGCAACGGGTGCTCGACCCAGGTGGGCGCCTCGAGCTCGACCCGCACGCTGCTCGCCGCGTCGGCGTCGCCGACGACGACGCGGCGGCCCCCGACGTCCACCGACAGGGCGAAGCGACGGCGGCCGTCGACGGCCACGCCCAGGCCACGCCGCTGGCCGACGGTGACGAGCTCGACGGCGTCGACGGAGCCGACCACCGCACCACTGCCGGCGTCGACCAGCTGCGCCTCGTGCAACGGGAGGCGGTCCTCGAGGAACCGCCGACGCCCCGCGCCCGACTGGATGAAACAGACGTCTTGGCTGTCGGGCTTCGAGGCGGTGACGAGCCGCAGCCGCTCGGCGTGCGCCCGCACCTCTGCCTTGGTCATCGACCCGATGGGGAGGACGACCTCGGCCAGCTGGCCACAGGTCAGCATCGACAGGACGTAGGACTGGTCCTTGGCTCGGTCCACCCCGCGCGCCAGGCGCGGCGCCCCGTCGCGATGGACGACCCGGGCGTGGTGGCCGGTGGCCAGCGCGTCGAACCCGAGCCGGCGCGCCCGCTCGAGGAGCGTGCCGAACTTCACGTGCCGGTTGCACTCGATGCAAGGGTTCGGAGTGCGGCCGCGGCGGTGCTCCTCGACGTAGTGGTCGACGACCGAGGTCTCGAAGCGCTCCGCCAGGTTGAAGACGTGATGGGGCACGTCGAGCTGGCGCGCCGCGGTCCGGGCGTCGTCGACGTCGGCCACCGAGCAGCAGCCCGAGTCCGACAGCCCGCCCCAGAGCTTCAGGGTGGCGCCCACCACCTCGTGGCCGGCCTCGACGAGGAGCCCGGCCGCCACGGACGAGTCGACGCCACCTGACATCGCCACCATCACCCGCATTGCCCCAGCGTACGAAACCCCAGGGCCGCCGCCGCGCCCGCCCGGGGCGCCACGCCCTCGCGCCGTGGGCGACCTGGCCGGCAGGTCCCGTGCCACAACCGGAGCACAACGAGTGGGCACAGGGTGTGGGCCGGCTGGAAGCAGCTGTGTCCGGATGCCAAGATCGCTGCGCGGGCTGACGGTAACGATGCGGGAGCGAGATTCGATGTCTCGAGCACATGCGGATCCGGGCGACCTGCGCACCGGCCTGCTCGCGGCCTGGTACGAGCGCTGCCAGCGCCGCGGGGTGGAGACCACCCACATCGCCGAGTCCGACGCGCGGTTCCTGGTCGGTGCGGTGCTCGACGCCCTCGGGCGCGGCACCGAGACGCCCGACCTGGGCCGGGCCGCCCGGACCTGGGGTGCCCGGTTCACCTCTCCGGTCGACGCCCTCGCCGCCGTGACCTGCCTGCGCGAGGTGCTGGCCGGCCTCGTCGACTCCCCCGGACCGCTGTCCGCCGCCGTCGCCACCACCGCCGACGGCGTGCCCCGGGTCATCGACCAGCTCATGTTGGAGTCGGTCGACGCCGCCGCGGGGAGCCTCCGGGCCTCGGCCCGGATCGATCCCCTCACCGGCTGCGCCAACCGCCGGGCGCTGCAGGAGGAGCTGCCGCACGCCGTGGCCAGCGCCCGGCGCTCGGGGCTGGACGTCTCGCTGGCCATGATCGACCTCGACGGCCTCAAGCACATCAACGACGAGCAGGGGCACGCCGCCGGCGACGCCACCTTGATCGCCCTGGTGGCCGTCCTCCGGCGTTCGCTGCGCGACCTCGACAGCCTCTATCGCGCCGGCGGCGACGAGTTCGTCGTGGTCTCCCCGTTCACGAGCGAGTTCGGCTCGCGCCGGATGCTCCAGCGCGCCGAGGAGCTCGGCGGGCCCGCCTTCAGCTGGGGCGTGGCGGGCATCGCGTCGCTCGGCCCGCAGTCGCCGGACGACCCCGAGCGCCTGCTGCTCGCCGCGGACGCCGACCTATACGCCCGGCGCCGGGCACGGCAGCGGACGCTCGCCAGCGCTTCTCGGCGTCACAAGGCCCGCGTCGTGGCCTCCCTGGCGGCGTCGGCCGCCCTGACCGCCAGCGCGGCCTACGGGGTGGCCTCGGTGGTCGACACGGTGGCACCCTCGGTCCGAATCGGGGCAGCCCCTCCCCTCGGCGGCGAAGGCCAAGGCGCTTCCTCCACGGGCGCCGGCACCGGCGCGAGCGCCGGGTCGCACGGCACCGGGCACGACTCGACGAACGGCGCGGCCGCCCCGACGCCTCCGGGCCCGGCCGGCCCGGCCCCGGCAGCCCCGGCAGCCCCGGCAGCCCCGGCGGGCGGCTCTCCGAGCGCGGGGCTCCGCGCCAGCAGCGCCATCGGCTCGGTGACGACCCTCGTCCCGGGCACGGTCGGCGCCCTCACGGCGACGCTCACCCCTGGGGGCGGGCTCGGCCCCCCGGGGGAGACCGGGCTGACCGCGGCAGTGGCGTCCGTCCACCACGACTTCCACGGCGGCCACACCACCGACGAGGCCGCCGACTCCGCCGGGCGTGGCGGCTCCGGTCCAGGCCCTGACGCCGTCGCCGGCCAGCCGACCACACCGGCGCCCGGCACCGCGCCGGGCCTGGCGGTCGCTCCCGCTCCGGCCACGGCGCTCGAGGGCGCGGGGCAGGGCATGCCCGGCCCGGTCGCCTACGTGCACTCGTCCGCTCCCGACGCCCACGTCGCACACGGCGGCTGGGGCGGTTGGGGCGGTCAACCGCACGGGCACTCGCACGGGCACGACGACTGACGCCCCGGCGCCGGTCCTAGGCGCGGAGCCGCTCCACCGCCTTGGGCACGACGGCCAGGGCGTGCCCGACCTCCGCCTCCGTGGTGGCGTGCCCGAGCGAGAAGCGCACCGCACTTCGTGCCTGCGCAGGGGACAGGCCCATGGCGCGCAGCACGTGGCTGGGCTCGGCCGCGCCGCTGGCGCAGGCCGCACCGGCCGAGGCCTGCACGCCCTCGTCGTCGAGGAGCACCAGGAGCTCCTCGTCGTCGACACCGGCGAACCCCAGGTTGACGATGCCCGGCAGCCGACGCGACCCGGCGTCGGGGTCCCCCGCCCGGCCCGGGCGCCGGGAAGGGCCGTGCTCCGTCGTGTCGGGGACCGCGGCGAGCAGCCCGTCGGCCAGCCGGTCGCGCAGCGCCCCCACCCGCTCGCACTCCTCGACGCGGCGGGCGGCTGCCGCGACGAGGGCGGCGGCCATCCCCACGATGCCGGCCACGTCATGGGTCCCTGGCCGCCGGTCCCGCTCCTGGCTCCCGCCGTGGAGGAGCGGGGCCAACGCGGTGCCCGATCGGACGACCAGCACGCCGGCCCCCTTGGGCCCGCCGAACTTGTGCGCCGACAGGGACAGGAGGTCCACCCCGGCCATGAGGCGGGCGGGGTCCGCGGCGGGCACGGCCGCGACTGCGTCGGAGAAGACGGCCGCATTAGGCGCCCGCGTCCGCACGAGCGCCTCGACCTCCTCCAGGGGCTGGAACGCGCCGGTCTCGTTGTTCGCCGCCATCACCGCGACCAGGGACACGCCGGGGTGCAGCTGCAAGACGAGCTCGTCGAGGTCCAGCACCCCGTCGCCCCCGACGGCGACGGTCGTGCCCCCGACCGCGGCGCACGAGCGCAGGACCGCGTGGTGCTCGACGGCGCTGCACACCACCGCACCGGGACGCCGGCGCGCCACGCCGAGCACGGCGAGGTTCGCCGCCTCCGTGCCGTTGGCCGTGAAGACGACCTCCCCCGGACGGGCCCCGAGCACGGCAGCGATCGCCTCGCGCGCCTCGTCGACCGCCCGGCGCGCCTCGCGCGCGACACGGTGGGCGCCGGAGGGGTTTCCGAAGCGCTCCCCGAGCCAGGGGAGCATGGCGGCCAGGGCCTCGGGGCGCAGCGGCGTGGTCGCCGCGTGGTCGAGGTACGCGTCCACCGCACCAGGCTACGCGTCGACAACCTCGCCGCCCGGCCGCCCCCGGACCGGCCCGGCGCCTAGGGCTTGCCCACCATCAGCACGCTGGCCACCACGAAGGCCACGGCGAGCACGACGGAGCCGGTGACCACCGTGCGGCAGTCGCGGGCGAGGCCGCCGTCCAGCTCCCCCCCGGGCCGCTCCCGGGACAGCGCGTCCTGGATCCGGCGCTCGGCGGGCCATACCAACGCCTCGGCGACGATCAGGGACACGCCCCACAGCAGCAGGCCGGCGACGACGAAGGCGTCGCTCGAGCCGAAGGCGCCGCGGCTCGCAGCGAGGAGGGCGAAGCCGAAGACGGGCACGCCGTAGAGCGCGCGCGCCGGCCAGTTCACGCCCGGTCGGAAGTAGCGGTACACGGCATCGGCGCGCGGGCCCGAGGGCCCTCTGGCCGCCGCGCCCGCGTAGTACCCGGTGACGACGACGGCGCCGTAGCCGACCACCGCGCACACGACGTGCGCCAGCAGGAGCAGCGTGTACAGCGCGCCGGTGGGCACCTGGTGGACGGCCGACGCGGCGGAGGAGGCGACCGGCACCGCTCCATGGTCGTCGCCGCGTGCACCGGCCCGCCAACCGCCGTCCGGTGGTCGACGGCGAGCGCGCCGGGCGCGCCCGACACGGACGATGGGTCGGGCGGCGATACCGTGGCGCCGACGGCGGTGCGAAACGTCCGCCGGTGTCGACTAGGTTACCGACCGGTAACCAAATGGGCGCCGGAGGCGCCCGATACCGTGGCGGGTAGAAGAGCGTTCGGGAGCCGATCATGAACCAGCTCCGGTTGGACCCCCTCACCGGGCGGTGGGTGGTGGTCAGTGTCGAACGGGCCGTGCGCCCGGCGGCATTCGGCTTTTCCGAGACGAAGGCCCCGGTCCAGGCCGACACCTCCAAGCCGTGTCCCTTCTGCCCCGGGAACGAGGAAGCCCTGCCCCCGGCGCTCGAGACCTACGGGGCGAGCGGCACCTGGGCGGTGCGCGTCGTCCCCAACCTCTACCCTGCGTTCGAGGGCGACGACCCCTTCGTGGTGGAGCACCGGGGCCCCGTGTTCACCCAGGCCACCGCCGGGGGCATCCACGAGGTGCTCGTGCTCTCACCCTCGCACCAAGACGGGTGGGACCGCCTCTCCGACGACCAGGCGGGCCTGGTCATGGCGGCCATCCGGGATCGCGTCGAGGAGCACTCGGCGGTCCCGGGCCTGCGCTACAGCCAGGCCATCGTCAACTCGGGCCGCGAGGCGGGCGCGTCCATCGAGCACCCCCACGGGCAGCTGCTCGGCATCTCCTTCGTCCCCCGCGAGCTGGCCGAGGAGCAGGCCGGGTTCGCCCGCTTCGCCGGGCGCTGCCTCCTGTGCACGACGATCGACGCCGAGGAGGACGCCAAGCACCGCGTGGTCTACGCCGACGACCGAGTCCAGGTGATCTGCCCGTTCTGGAGCGGCACGCCCTTCGAGATGCTCGTCATCCCCCGAGCCCACGGCCCGCACCTGCACCGGGCGACGCCGGCGGACCTGGTGGCGGTGGGCCGCGCCCTGCGCAACGTGCTCGGGCTCCTGCGCGACCGCCTCGGCGACGTCGCCTACAACGTGGTGTTCCACTCTGCGCCCTACCGGGCGTCGGAGCCCTACCACTGGCACGTGCACATCTGGCCCAAGCTGACGACGCAGGCCGGCTTCGAGATGGGCACGGGCGTGCTGATCAACATCGTGGCCCCCGAGCAGGCCGCGGAGGAGCTGTTGATCTCGGTGCCCGTCTGAATGTCATGAAGGGGGGCCTCCTCCGGTGGGAACTTTGGGTTCTCTCCGGAACCAGCACCAAAGGAGGCCCCAGACATCATGTTGCACGTTGGATTGGACTTGAGCAGGACGCGGCTGGACGTCCACGTCCTCGATGACGCTGGCGAGACGGTTGACGTGACGATCGCCCCACCGGACCGCGATGGGCTCGCCCACCTCGCCCGAGAGATCGGCCGCCTCCGTGGCGGACCGGTGCAGGCGGCCATCGAGTCGATGAACGGCGCCCGCTTCATCCACGACACCTTGGAATTCCACGGCTGGGAGGTGGAGATCGCCGATGCCGTGAAGGTGAAGGGCCTGGCCCCACTGGCCTGCAAGACGGATCGGATCGACGCCTGGGTGCTCGCCGAGCTCTCCCGGCGGGATCTCGTGCCCGCCATCTGGCTGCCCGACCCCGAGGTCCGCGCCGAGCGGGAGCGGGCCCGCTATCGCCTCCATCTGGTGCGCCACCGGGTCATGTTCAAGAACCGGGTCCACGCCGCGCTCATCGCCTTCGGCAAGCCCTGTCCCGTGTCGGACCTCTTCGCCGCCAACGGCCGCGAACTGCTCGCCGGCCTCGGGCTCCCCGAGCCCTGGAACACCACGTTGGATGCCGCCCTCGCTCACATCGACGCCCTCGACGAGGAGATCTTCTCCTGCGAGAAGGACTTGCGCCGGCTGGGAGCAGACCACCCCTACATCCCGCTGCTCACCACCATGCCCGGGGTGGCCTGGGTGCTCGGCTACACCATCGCGTCAGAGATCGGCGACATCGGCCGGTTCTCGAGCCCCAAGAAGCTCGTGGGCTACAGCGGCCTGTGTCCCTACGTGAGGCAGTCCGGCCGCTCCGACCACCGGGGCTCGCTCGTCAAGAACGGCCCCAAGTACCTGCGCTGGGCCCTCGTCGAGGCGGCCACCCACGCAGCGCGCCACCCCGCCTACGCGGCCCACTACCAACGCACCGCCCGCCGTCTCGGGCGCCAGCGAGGCAACAAGGTGGCCCGGGTCGACGTCGCCCGCAAGCTCGCCGAGGCCGCGTGGCACATGCTCACCAAGTCCCAGCCCTTCGCTCCGGCAAGGTCCCACGGCCCTCTGGCCGCATGACGGCCCCGTTCTGAGATGGACCAGCCGGAGTTCTCCGATCAGACCTGATCCTCCACGAGGAGGCGATAGAGAGATGAGAACACCCCAACCCTCCGGGCGCTGGTCCGCCCGGCGATCACATTCGGAGCTCAGCCCTTGACAGCCGGCCCCCCTTCATAGAGAGGGCC
>Ga0187780_10000663_pt1 | contig 25382 bp, 30 predicted proteins | sample 1015_Q2_SP10_20__FD_132429 | JGI IMG/M metagenome (GOLD analysis project Ga0187780, IMG submission 132429) | Tropical peat soil microbial communities from peatlands in Department of Meta, Colombia - 1015_Q2_SP10_20_MG | ecosystem: Environmental > Terrestrial > Soil > Wetlands > Peat | place... | reverse complement strand
CCCATCCGGAATGTTTTCTTCCGCAAAGTGATTTCGGATGCGTTGCTACTGCCCGTCCGTGAGTCGAATCATTCAACCTTTATAGCGGATCGACAGCAGCCGGTAATTTTGAGATAGGTTCTAGCATCAATGTCGCGTTTACGTCGTTTGGCAGATATTGCGTCAAAAAGGGCTTTAAGGAAGGAAAACTATGGAAACGCCACTCAAGGTGAACATCAATCCGACTGCTGTGGATTTTCCGCGTGGCGTGGCACTGCTGCGAGAACCGCTGCTCAACAAGGGTACTGCTTTTTCCGAAAAGGAACGCGATGCATTCGGCCTTCGGGGCCTACTGCCTGCGCATTTGCTCTCGCAGGAGGAACAGGTGGCCCGCATACTTACTAACCTGCGCCGCCTCCCCGATGACCTTGAAAAGTACGTCGCACTCAATGCACTGCACGATCGAAATGAGGCACTGTTCTTCCGTGTTGTTTGCGACAACATCGATGAAATTCAGCCCTTAATTTATACGCCGACTGTTGGACTCGCCTGCCAGAAGTTCGGCGATATTTTCCAGCGGCCACGAGGATTATTCATCAGTTCAGACGATCGGGGGCGCATTGCTAAGGTGATGAGAAATTGGCCACACTCGGCAAAGCTTATTGTCGTATCTGACGGCGAGCGCATTCTGGGTCTGGGCGACCTTGGCGCGAATGGGATGGGAATTCCGGTCGGCAAACTCTCGCTGTACGTCGCCTGTGCCGGCGTTCACCCTAAGCTATGTCTGCCGGTCGTGTTGGACGTCGGCACAAACAACACGGCACTGTTGAATGATCCCTACTATGTCGGTTTGCGTCAGCGTCGCCTCCGCGGCGCCGAATACGACGAGCTTGTCGACGAGTTCATTACCGCGGCGCGCGAAGCCTTCCCTGGTGCCCTGATCCAGTTCGAAGACTTCGCCAATCACAATGCCTTCAGATTGCTACGCAAATATCGCAACACTGTTTGCACGTTCAATGACGATATCCAGGGTACGGCAGCCGTAGCGCTTGCTGGCCTCTTCACTGCATTGCGCGTGACCGGCAGTAAGCTTGCCGACCAAAAGATTCTTTTCCTCGGTGCCGGAGAAGCTGCAACGGGCATTGCAGACCTCGTCGTCTCCGCGATGGTTGCAGACGGATGCTCTAAAGCTGATGTGCTGCGGCGTAATTGGTTGGTGGACTCACACGGTCTGGTGGTCAAGAGCCGCACCAATCTTGCCGAGCATAAAATTCCCTACGCACACGATCACCCGCCGGTCAGCGATTTCCTAACCGCCATCCGAACGCTCAAGCCTACTGCGATCATCGGCGTTGCCGCGGTCGGCGGGACCTTCACTGCCGAAGTTTTGCAGGAGATGTCCGAACTAAACGCGCGGCCTATTGTCTTTGCGCTCTCGAACCCGACCTCGAAGGCGGAATGCACCGCTGAAGAAGCGTATCGTCACACAGCGGGACGGGCTTTATTCGCGTGCGGCAGCCCATTTGCCCCCGTGCAGTTCAATGGGCGCACGTTCGTGCCGCGGCAGGGTAATAACTCATATATCTTCCCTGGCGTTGGCCTCGGCGCGATCGTGAGTGGCGCGCGACTCATCACCGATGAGATGTTTATGAGCGCGGCAAACACGCTGGCAAATCTCGTACCCCAATCCGACCTCGATCAGGGAAGTCTCTATCCGGCGCTGCCGCGAATCCGGGAGGTCTCCGCTCACATCGCCGCTGCAGTCGCACAGATCGCATATCAGCAAGCTCTTGCTGCGGAACCTACGCCGAATGATTTATTGGCGCATGTGAAGTCCCATATGTACGACCCTCGATACTGCGACTACGTGTGACCTCCAGAAATTTGCGAACTGCGGCAATCACCGTTCCAGGGCAAGCTGCAGGGCAGCAATCCTGCGTCGTAACGCTGCCTCAAGAGCCCCAGGCGGGGGTCCTCCTCAAACGCTCGCGGGTCGCCATTGTGGTGCACGACGAGCGATTGCCGGCCGACGAGGGCCTAACTTTTCGTGAGATCCCCGGTGCATTGGCGGCCCAGCAGCATTTAACGAGTCGTGGAAAGCCATACGCCGTTTCTGCTATCCAATCGATGTTGGAGGCCCGATGAAAGACAAGCGCGGACGGCTTAAGCGACAACGGGAGTTCGACCGCTCAGCCAAACCTAAACAATGCGTTGTCTGTGGCCGCTGGTTCACCAAAGCCCGATCTAAAACTTGCTCGGATTCCTGCGCGCAGAAGGCCACCGCGAAGGCCATAGGAAACCCGGGGATTCGATTTCGCGATTTCTAAGGCTTCGCGGTGCCTCTGCGCCGAACGCGAATCCTGGGCCGCTGGAGTCAAAAGAACTGGCCCCAACCAAGGAAACTGGAGCCGAGTGGGCGCAGACCGTTTTATCGTCTATTTGGTCGTCGAAAAAAAGAGGCCGTCAAATCTTCCTCACAACTGTCCGTACTTGCGGAGCACCGCGCGGCACTGGTCGCCAACGCGCCAGCTGTGCGCCGCGAGCGTTGCCCCACAACGCAACAGGTTGCTCCACGTCATGCCGCCCGAACGGTCGCACAACCGCGCCGCAGCCGGCCGGCATGGTGCCAGCTCGGCGAGATCGACGGCTTTGGCCGCGGTGCCGGAAAGGCTTACAAGCGGCCCAATCAATAGGCATGCGGCTACCACTGTCTTCATCCTCAATCGTCCCTCATAGTTGGCTGGGAAGAACAGGGCGGCCTCATGGTAAGGGCAACATAGAGAGCCATTAGCGCGAGCACGGTGAACTGAGCGACCTGGGTCGCGAGGCGTAGAACGGCTCGGTTCGTCGTTTCCATAACGGCCGCGACAATAAACTGAGTCGTTACATTTGATGTGTGGTTTCCGAGCAACGCTCGCGAACGATTTGACCTTTGCGGCCGGTGTCAGATTGACGGCGTGGGGTTTTGGGTTGGACTATGCTCATGCTTCGAATCGGCAATGGTGGGGCATCGAGTCGAAGCACTTTCTCCAAATATCGAGACCAAAAGTCGCCGGGAGGCTAAAACTTCCCGGCGATTTTCTCTCTGGTGATGGACGTGCTCAATGGCAATTGGGCGCGAAGCCAGGCGGAGGCCTCGCCCATGCGTCCAATTAGTGAGGATGACCCCGGCTCAGAAAACGAATCCTGAGCCACGCCTGAGTCAAAAGAAATGGCCCCAACAAAGCCGGGATGGATCGACTTTTTCACCCGGGCCTGTGACTAACTGGGCTTCTTGCGCTCCTTCAGTCGCTTGGCCGCTTTCGATGCACTGAGCTGCCTTTTCCAAAGCGCTCGCTTACTCCTCTTGAGCAAGTTACTGCGGTCCTTGCCAAGTGATGACAGTTTCGAACCTTCGTTTCCCATATTCGTCGCCCCAAAAACTCGCGCGCGCCGTTACGCTCGCACCGAATCCACGGCCCAGAGAGTAAGCGAAATCACAATGGAGTGTAACCGTGTTGCCCGTTTGCCGCTTCCCGCCAACTCTGGTCGATTCGAAAACGTGGTAGAGTGTAACCCCCGGCCCGGAGGGCAGATCCATGAAACGACGGCAGTTCATCACGCTTATCGGCGGAGCCGCAGCCGCATGGCCGCTCGCGGCACGCGCACAGCAATCACCGAACAAAATTCCAGTTGTTGGCGTGCTCTGGCACGCGGGCAGCGCCGAATAGGAAGACGTTTATCTCAGCCCTCTACGGAAAGCGTTCAACGATCTTGGCTATACTGAAGGCAAAACATTCATTTGGAGCATCGCTTTCCTACCGAAAATCCGGCACGGTTTCAGATATTGGCGCGCGAGTTGGTTGACATGAAACCCGACGCCATAATCGCCGTGACTGCCCTCGGTGCCGTCGACGTCAAAAAGCTCACTAGCACTATTCCAATCGTGTTTGTTGTCGTAGCAGACCCGGTTGGCTTCGGATTTGTCCAAAGTCTCAGCCATCCTGGCGGGAATTCGACTGGCCTCTCGCTGATGGCGGTCGACTTAAGCGGAAAGCATTTGGCATTGCTGAAGGAAGCGGTGCCGAACCTGTCTCGTCTTGCCCTCGTCGTCGACGCAACCTATCCGATCAAAGAACGTGTAATTAAGAGCTACGAGAAGGCGGCGCAGGACTTAGGAATTTCGTTGCGAGATATCGGGACCTGATGACGTTGTCACGGATAGAGCGGACGGCTTCGCATTAACACTTGGTTCACTGCTGTTTAATCTGCGGGCGCGCATTGGCGCATCGGCTCTGGCACACCACCTGCCAGGAATATGTTTCATTGGGGAAGAAGTGCCACACGGATTTTTGATGTCGCACGGACAGGATTTTCCTGATTTCTTCCGCCGTGCCGCAGCCTACGTGGACAAAATACTCAAAGGTGCAAAGCCCGCCGATCTTCCCGTCGAGCAGCCGACGAAGTTTAAGCTGGTTCTAAATCTCAAGACCGCTAAGGCGCTCGGTATCACCCTTCCTCAGACGCTTATCGTCAGCGCCGACGAGGTGATTGGAGTGTGACGTCCGCACGCCGCTTCCCGCCGCCCTGGTCTGTCGAGGAACTAGACGCCTGCTTTGTCGTGCGCGATCACAACGGACAGGGTTGGCGTATGGTATGATAAATGATCAAGAAGAGGCGATGTATACCCATATCCTGATACCCACAGACGGATCGAAACTCGCCGGGACAGCTGTCCAGCACGGCGTGCCAAGCGGGTCGGCGCCAAAGTTACGATGCTGACGGTCTTGCCGCCCCCCTTGATCACGACCGACACGCAGATGGCCGAGATACGCAAAACACACATGCAGAAGCATGCTGAGGAAATTCTTGGCGCTGTCGCAAAGCAAACGGCAGGCGTCGCATGCGAGACGATCCAGGTCGAGCATGAGCATCCCTACCAGGCGATTATCGATACCGCTGATTCAAAAGGTTGCGATCTAATCCTCTCTTAGATTTCACCAGCAATTATGATGGACTCTTCGACGTCTGCCAAAGCGCGATCATCTTCGGTCCTGATTGTGCCGGGTCCAGGCGTCGAACAACGGCTTCCGGTCCGCGGCCTGTTTCGGGAAATTGACCAGTTCCGGGTCGATCTTCACCCAGGCTGCCTTGCTGTCCGTCCAGATGTTTCCGACTGGCTCGGCCCAGTCCATGTTGTCGAGCGTGCCCGCGCGCACCACTTTGATGCCGGGCGTCGCCGGGACGTTCCAGAGCCAGCCGTAGCAATGCGCGCAAAAGTTCATGGGGGTGACATTGCCGCTGTCGGCCTTGCGGTCATAGCGCACCGTTTGGCCGGACAGGACCTCAAAATCCTCGTTGCGCACGATCATCGACATGGACCATGCCGCTCCCGCAAAACGCTGGCAGTCCTTACAATGGCAGTTGTACACCACCAAGGGCGAGGTCTTTAGTCGATAGCGCACCGCCCCGCACTGGCATCCACCTTCCACTGGAAATTCTGGCAAAGCCATCCTCGTCTCCTTTGTGCCGGAAGATTTTCCGTACCCGGTTCTCTCAAGGTAACCCCAGGCACAGAATTGTTCGTACTACACTTGGCGATCCAGAATGGCTATTGAAGTTGGATTACGGGAATGGGCTATGACGTGCGTGCGCGGTGAGCGAAGCTCTCCCCTGCGTCCTCCTAATCCATCGATGCGATTTGGTAACTCTGTCTCCGTGATCGACCTTTGCCATTCGGGCCGCATGATGACCAGTTCCCATCACGTCTGACAGCGTAAGGAGCGAGGGCATCAACGCATCGTTGGCGCCGACCGGCAGGACAAACAAGGTTCCGTTTTCACCACGACCAAACAGCGGAACCAGGCCGCGACGACCGCGTTTGGCACAGGAAGGTCTGGGAAAGTCGGGGAGATATGGCCATGACGAATCTCGCCTCAGATGCCGTCACGCTGCGCTTGATGGTCGCTCGCTTCAACATTGAACTTTTCTGCAAAAAACTGGCCGAAGAAATGAACGAAACAAAGCGGCAGACTATCCTTCAACTAGTCGCCGAGGAAAAGGCAAAGTTGTCCGCGCTGTCGCCAGTGACTGCGACATAGTTTTTGATAAGCGGAATTTGCAACCGATCCGCTGCGCTTCGCGCCAACAAGAAGTTTTGGGGATGAAGCCAAAAATTTGTACTCACGCGCTTAAAAAGGGACCGGGGCGTGCTCATAGTGACCGCCCCGCAGACTGCCATCAACCGCTATTTGCGTGACCTTTCGATGAAATAAGGGAGTTTGGCGATATTCGCCGTGATCTGTTGTAGCGCGGCGTGCCGTCCGCCACGAGCACTACCCTAGTGCACGCTCTTAAATAACGGGGCAAACAGATTGAAAAGAGGGCCTCGCGCTTTCTCGCCCAAGCGTGCAATTCGGTGACGCGGACGATCTGATGAAACTGTGTTGACCACCGGGCGTGGGCGCGGCAACGGAACAACCGCTGAGATTGACGCGGCCGTCACAGCCTTCTTGGCTGCGCGTGCCGCGGTCTCAGTGACATCAAGCACATCCCACTGACAAATCCTGTAATTGTTACTTCGCTCAATCAGATCGAGATGGACGTGACTGTCATGATAAGCATCGGCGCCGTTACCGAGTACGGTCGAGAAACGAGCACAAGCACTTTGCCGTAACTTTTGGCGCAGCGACTTGGCGACACTGGCATCAGTCAGCTCAATGGTAGCACCGTTGGCAAGTTTGAACGCGCGCACATCGAGTGCGTTGGCGTGGCCATGCTCGCTGATCTTCGCATCCGCGATGCCGTTACGCCGGCGGCAGTCGAACGAATCCAGAGTCTCTACGCCGCGCAGCACCGTGCCGAGGGTGGCAATGACCGGCGCCACATCGTCGTGTACCCAACGCGTGACCACCTCCGCCATGGGGCAGCGGAGCGTCGCTGCGGGGGAGAAGATGACGCGATGGTCGGGCAGGAGCACCGCATCAAGTTCGACCACGTCCGTTGCGGTACAGTCATCAGGGCCTGTAATTGGAGGCAAGGGTTTAAAAGCGGCAACTTCAGCAAGTTGTGACTGACATGGCGACACGACCGCTTCGGTGCTGGGGAGTGATGACTGATCCCCAGGAACATCCACCGGACGAGCGCGCGGCAGCGGGATGATCGTCGCCGTCGCCGCCACAGTGGTACCGAGCGAGAAAGCTAGAACTCCAAGAAGCTTCACGTCAATGGGCCAAATCGCTGAAGACAAAAAGTGAAACGTCGAACTGCGCCGGAACGTTCCATTCGCAGTAACAACGGCGGAGCCGTCGCCTGTTGCTGTTCAGCGAGTCGCGATCATAATGGCTGCGGCTAACAACCGTGCGACGTTGCGGGAATGCATGCGAGAAAAATGCCTAGCTAACGGCTATCGCGTAGCGAAGTTCATAGCATCGAAGCGGACTTTCTGCGCGTCGTTGAGTTCGGCCTCGAACTTCGCCAGTGCAACCTGAATTGCCAATGTGGCTCGCCAAGTGGAATCCAGCCGGGCTTCAATCGTGTCCAAGCGATTCAGTGCTCTTGCCGGAATTGTCGTCGGGCAATGCGCTTCCAGATCGCGCGCAGCCTCGTCGAAAGACCGCCTAGCATCGTCGAGCGCATCGCGCTGAGCTGAGGTGGGCTGCACTGATTGATTGATTTCATTGATCGACCAATCGATTGCACCCGGCGAGCCACAACCGCTGGCGATATTGCCCGATTGGCTCTGACCCGCTAGTGAGCCCTGCGATGACGGAACAGCGACACGCAATTGCTGATCGGCATTCAGAGACTGCTCGAAATCCAGAAGCGGCTGACGCACAATATTGAGCGCCATGGTCAATTCCTCGATCTGAGATTCCATAAGCTGCAACCGTTCCGCAGGTTGCGGCGGGATCTCCTTCGGGCAAAGTTTTGCCAAATATCCGGACGCTGCGCCGAGCGCTCCACCGAGCCTTTGCAGGAGCTGCGACTGGTCAGCGGTGGGCGTCATTTCGTTGCTGATACGGCCGACGATGGCGCTTGGATCAAAGGACGTCTGGCAGAGACTCGGATCCTGACGGGGTTCCTTGGCGAAGGCGGTGGTGAATATAGTCTGATAGTCGAACGGCCATGGCGACGAATAGGAGGGGAACAAGATGTTCTCAAGGATGGAGGGCAGCGCGGTGCTCGGATACAAGAGCGCTGATGCCACGCCTTTCGACGATCCGGTTTCAGACCGCTCAACGTCATTCGGCCTGATCCGCGCCTCTCTCGAATTAGCCCGCATGTACAGGCGATGCCGATAGTAATGATGTCCGAAGAACGGCAAGCCGAAATGAAACGGTCCCAGGTGGAAGCCAAAAGCCGCGGCCGGCTGAGGAAAGAAAACAACGGCAGAGAGTGCGGTGATCCCAAAAATAGGACCGATCTTTCGCATGACCTGGCACCCTAAGAAACTGTCGTGGATTGGGCACCTCGAGAGTAATATCAACGCACTTAGCCTAGCCTAGTTCCGTCGATTTCAGTCTATCTTCGGTTTTGGCATCTGTGACGAAGGCATGGCAGTTGAAAGTGAAGCGTTTCTTGAGAGTGCCCCGCGAAATGACCTCTATCTGCTCTCACACGGACTAACTGGCGAATCCTTAGTCAGCCAGCGGGGGGTGGCTGGAGCGGGTGGCGGCCGGTGTGCCGATTCCGTAGAGAAGCACGAGCCCGCGAGTGACATTGACGCCGCTGTCGTGAATACCTGAAAGCGCTTGACCCCAACCGGCCGATTAGAGAAGCAGACATCAGAACTGGCTCGGATTACGTTTGGAGTAGTAGCTGCGGAAGCCACGTCTACTACCCAAAGCGAATACGCAATGCTGATCGCAAGCACGATTACGGCGTTATTCCTGCTCTGGTTTGTCTTGCATTAGGCGTCATGGTGGCCCGCGTAATATTCACGCCAATCCACTTTGTTTGGTAACAGAATCAACAGCGAAATCTCGCTCATTGATCCTTAAATTGGCCGGGCGCGCTGGGATGTCTGTTTAGTGCTACAAGTGAACATCAGCTCGCGTCGTGAATGCTACGCGGTGGCATTGGTACAACGTTCGCTTGCACCGGCGGCCACATTCGCGTGTCCGCAGCGCCGCTTGGTCGCACCGCGATCAGCCAGCGGCGGATGCCCGTGCTGCCGCGGGCGCAGCAGGTGGTCGTGCGCGGACCATCGAATATCGCGGGATACAAGTTTCATCGGCCGAACCCCACCCCTCTGGGGCCCGCCGGCGAGGCGTTTTCAAAGGCGCGCTTTCAAAGCCGGATGGGCCTTGCTATATGCGGCTTTCATCGCGCGAGCAGGCTGTTCCCCGGTAGCTCAGCGGTAGAGCAACCGGCTGTTAACCGGTTGGTCGCTGGTTCGAATCCGGCCCGGGGAGCCACCTATTGCCTATTTATTCAGCGCCGCCCTTGCCCGTATCTCGGCTCGGTTTTGTCGTTGTAAGCATCAGTGCCTTGCGGTCCGCCAATCGAGTGATTTTGACTGAGGCCGGACCAATGTCGAAATCGCAGAAGCGGGGGTTGGCGCGGACATCACGCTCAAACTTGCTATGCCGGCGCCTAATGTCGCGTAGAAACATTTTGAATTCCGTTTCCTGTCGTGTTTCTTCAGCCTCAAGGCAGTCTTCGCCTAACCTTGCGGCGCGCTTAAGACCCTCGGCGCGCCTGGTCTTGCGAAGACGGCGATCCCAAGCGCCGCCCTTATCGTATGCCGCCCGCTCAAATATTTGCGGAGGAATAAGCGACATCAGGGCGAAATCGGCCATGTGGCGATGGATGCCCTGATACGCCGGCTGGACCCAAGTGAGCATCAAGCAGATTGGCGCCATCGTTCCATACGTTGATCGCATCCAACCATTTCCCGCTCATTTCGTCCGAGGTTTGCGGAATGGCGATGCCGTCCTTGACTTCGCCGTGATGCCACCTCAGTGCCGTAGCAGTAATCGCATTGTCAATTAATGCTCGACGGCGCTTCTCAGTGGCTGAGTAAACTTGTTTTCGCTTGGCGCGCATCCTGGCTCCTGAAATCCACTATCCAATTCCAAATTACCATAAGCGCCCATTTTTCGCCGGGTTTGGAAATCCCTGAATCTTTTCAATGCCTAATCAGAAAGCCGATTTTCTCACTCGACATGATTCGCAATCACTTCTTTGCCGTGCTTCTCCAGCAACAAACTTGGCAAAGTTCATCCGCCTTGGCTCAAGTGCTCGCAAATTTAAACGGTCTTAGAAAGACAACCATAACCGTCTTGGCGTTTGTGTGGTCGACTTTACCGACGAGAAACGGGTTGTCCCTTAAGCGCGTTACTCGGGCGACAAGAGTGTTTGAGCCGATCACAGGGAGTCGTCAATGAAGACTATCATCAAGCGGTTCGTTCGCGATGAGTCGGGCGCGACCGCTATTGAATACGGCCTGATTGCCGCTGGCATTGCGGTAGCGATTATCGTCGCCGTACAGGCCACTGGTGCAAATCTGAATGGCACGTTCACGGCTGTTTCGGCTGCTATAAAATAAGTCAGTAAAACAGGCCACTGACAAAGCCCCGGTCTATTCCCCGGGGGCTTTTGCTTTTGGCCAGTAACTGCGGCAGCTTAGCGAAGTTTACAGCCAACCGCCGCGCCTCGTCTTTGGTGAGCATCTTGGCCGCCGAGCGCAAGCTAGGGCTTCGGCAGGATTCTCCCGATCTTCACCCGATTAAGCGGTTCGCTTCCAGCGGCATAGCCGTTCTGTTGCAGGATATACGCGGTAATAGATATGAAGTCGGCATCCGGCAGTGAATCCGGAGAAAGGGCAGGCATAGTCGTGTGCTCGAAGTGATAGAGAGCACTGAGCGGTTTGCCCGTCCATTTATTCAAAAAGGCTGACTCCTTGAGCGCAGGCCCCAGCGCCCCGTTCAGGTTTGGCCCATGGCACTCGGCGCAGTAGTTATTGAAGAGCTGCTGGCCTTGCTCGGCTTGGGCCTGCTGGAACCAACCAGTCGTAGCTTGCGACGTCTGCTGCGCTTTCGCGAACGAAGCTCCCAGCAGCGCGCATACGCCGGAGATCAGGATCAAGCTTATACGGGACACGGCAACCTAATCCCTGTCGATGAATTCGCGAATTCGCCTGGCCCGGCTCATCCTCGAAATAGAGGTAGCTGAGCTTTTGCCCGGTGCTGTCCTTTACAACAAAGGCGGCGCCAATGTCCTCGGCAGTCCAGGGCGGCGGAAAGCGGCGATTGGTTGGCTTGGCCTCACAATGTCCCAGAAATACCCGCTGAGGAGTCGAATGCGGTGAGTCCAAAGGCGCGGCCGGGGCGGACACGCCGCCAACCAAATAGCAAAGCCGTCGGCATTGGGAAACCGGCGGCTTTGCCTTGTCGCCACCGAACGGTGCGCTGTAGGCGTTATCCTCGAAAACGCGCCGTCAAGGGCCGGTCGAACCGAGTATCCCGATTTCGGCCGCGGATGCTCCAGTCCGGCCAAGAAAAAAAGGATAGCGCAATCCCAGATAAGTTCGTCTTGATTTAAATCAAACCGAACAAAATCAGCAGGCGACTTGCTCTTCGACGGACCAAGGCGGCGGAAAGCGGCGAGACATCGTCTACGACGCACGTTCCTCGGCGCCCCAAACAGTAAGCCGCAGTTCATGACGGCACGCAGAACAAGCATAAACACGGATGTGCGTCTTGGTCGTGTCCGGAATTGAGTAAGTCTGGGCGACGTGCATTTCTTTTCCACACCGACACGCGGGCAATTCAGTGCAGTCCGATGCAAGCAATCGTTCAAAATCCATCGGAAGGCTCCGCCAATTTGATGAAAATTGAGCAAGCGGAGCGACGCAGTTCCAGTGGAGCTTGAAATTAGGGTTACTCTCAAGGGCGAGTCATTTGTGAGTTTTCGGCCTTATGCGGCCGCGGCATCGAAAGGGCCCTCCATCTCCGCTTTGACGCGCTGAACCGTTCCGGTCCCAACGCCGCATTCTTTGGCGACTTTGAGCATGCCCTTACCGGCCTGCAATTGAGTCCGGATTCGCTTTTCAAGGGCTGGGCTGATCTTTGGCCGTCCGAGCTGCTTCCCTTGCTCTACGGCCCGCTTAAGCCCGGCATGGACCCGCTGGCGAATCATGCTGCGCTCGAACTCGGCAAAGGCGCCCGTGATTTGGAACATCAGGCGGCCGGCCGGCGTAGTTGTGTCGATCGATTGCTGATCGAGGTACAAATCGACGCCGCAAGCCTCCAAAGTCTGAATTGTGCCGAGCAGGTCGATTAGCGAGCGCCCAAGGCGGTCGATCGCCCAAGCCATTACAACGTCAAACCGGCGCTTGCTGGCATCTTTGAGCATCTGATCAAGCCTAGGCCTGCCATCGCGCCCCTTGGCGCCGCTAATGCCGGCGTCGCGGTATTCCTGAACGACTTCCCAGCCGCGGCGCTCGGCTATCTGGCGCAGTTCCTTGAGCTGATTTTCCACCGTCTGCTTGTCGGTCGAGACACGGACATAAATTGCGGCCCTTTTCTGCATGACAGCCCTCCAATCGCTGTCAGCATCATATGGGGCGGCCTATACGAAAATCAAATGACTTCTGTATGGGCAAATTGGCTTTCGGCAAGAGCAATGTTTATGGGGGTTTCTCATCCTCGCCCTTAAAGGGGTTTTCTGTATGGCTCAAGCAGGCGTCTTAGCGCACCATTCGGTCCATAGAGCCCAGGGCGACCCTTGCCCCGCGGCGATCGCTCCAGCAGCACCGCCCAGCGCGGCAGGGCCGTATGCACGCCCCGAACATGCCACGCCGGGCTCCGTCGAGCTCGCGTAGCACCATCCCAGCAGATCCCGCAGGCGGAGCGGGGCACCATCGCTGGCAATGAACGCCCGGCGAATTTGGCGCTGCAATCTGCCCTCTCGGGGCATTTTATGCTGATTTACGATGGAAATGCGATTTCCGCGCATCGCTCCAGACCCCGATATTCCGTCTTTGACGTGACGCATTTTCATGTCGAAGTGGCGAATCAGTGAGGACAAACTATCTTGCAGGGGGACAGACCATGGCTAACTCCGAGACGCTTGAATCCACCAAGGACGATTTCGTGAAAGAAACGTCATCCAAATCAAAACCTACGGGAAATATTCGCAAGCTGGCGGGTGCTGGTGCCTCAGTTTGGCAGGCAGAGAGCGAGGACACTCAAATGTCGGCTGAGAACCTCGGCGCGATGCTGCGCGGGGTATCAAAGACTTCGATGGAGGAAATTGACCAGCTCATTATTGAGCTTCAAACGCTACTGCGGAAACTACGGACGGATGGTGATCGCATTGAGCGCGACATCATGGAATACGCGACGCTGAGCGAACAGGCGACGCAATTGACCAAGATTGTCTTCGAGGGTGTGAAGCAGCTCCCAGCGCGAGCTTAATTGATCGTTATTGCTTCAGGCCGTCGGGGCGCGCCCTTAGATAACTTTATCGAGGGATCTGAGCATTCGCGCCGATCGCTTAAAACAGGATGGCTACATAAATCGTAAGGGCAACATAGATGGCCATTAGCGCGAGCGCGGTGAACTGAGCGACCCGGGTCGCGAGGCGTAGAACCGCTTGATTCGTCGTTTCCATAAGAGTCGACAATAAGCTGAGTCGTTACATCTGATGTGTGGTTTCCAAGCAACGCTCACGAACGATTTGACATTTGCGGCCGGTATTAGATTGACGGCGGCTAGTCCTGGGCGGGATGATCCTCGGGCTTCGTATCGGTGATGGGGGATGGGGATTCATCGAATCGAAGCACCTTTCTCCATATTGAGCCAAACTCGCCGGGGGGCTTAAACTTCCCGGCGATTTTCTTGTGTGATGCCGTTTACGGTTCGGTCACCTGAGGTGTCGATGCGGGCGGCCATTCAGCCGGAAACCACCATCCACGCTCGAGTCTTTCGTTAATGCGGTGGTCGGTTTGCGGAGTACGCCTCACTCTCTGCCAAGCCTCCCACTGAGGACTCTCGGCCTCAACGAAGACCCTATGAGCTTCCCTCCCCTTTAATCGGCTACCCTCTTCTCTGAAGGTTCCTTCTAGAAGGTTATTCGGCAAGATCGTGCAGGGAGTTTTGGAAAGATTATGCAGGGAGTTTTCCGAACTCTCTGCATGATCGTGCAGATAGTTTGGATGAATTGCGACGTGGGTCACCTTGTATTTGCTGCCTCGGTCGCGGCGCGAGGTCTGCCTCAAAATATGTCCGGCAGACGCTGCTTTCCGGATCGCGTTCCAGCAGACGCGCTCACAAACTTCAGCCTCGCGAGCCAGCGTTGCCATCGAGGCATAGCATGACCATTGCTCGCCGGTATGCATATGGCTTGTAGAGGCAAACCGCAATAACCCGCTTTTCGGCACCGCTGAGGCCGGGATCCAACAATACCGCCTGACCGCAGCGAGCTCGGGCGGCAGCGAACGACTTGCGATCCAATGGCCACCTGCCCGCGGAATCAGCGGGTGGTAAGCTTTGCACTTGCATGATGAAGTCCCCTGGCCCGGCGCACGCACGAACGTGTGCCGGGCTTTTTCTTTCCCAGCATCGGGCGATCTGATTTGCTTTTGAGTGAAGCGCCGACTGCGGTTAGTCAGCGTGAGAAATGTCTTTTACTGACAAACGCGACTTTTAGACGAGTTAGTCACTACAAGTCCTTGAAACAACACCCTTCCGTTAGTCCGGCCCGGGGAGCCAAATAAATCAAGGTTTCGGGCGGAAGGATAAGGCCGATCTAGCCGCTGGGGCAGCAAGGAAGCCGCGCGCGCATTCGCGTGCCTTCCCGTCTCGCCCTCTGCGAAGGTTTCGACAACCTGCCTGCCCTCCGCCTCCGCGAACCGAAGGACGTTGCAGATCAACGGTGGTCACTATGGGCCGAGTCCAGTGCCGCCAGAGGCCCGTACGGCACGTCGTGAACCCCTAGGTTCGGGTCTAGATTCGAAACGCCGCAAGGGACTCACCTGTCTGCAGGACAGCGCAGCATTAAGGGGGTTGGGAGACCCAAGGATTGGGGTTTGCGGAAGGGCCGCTCTGTCCGAACAGGTGGCCAAGTTTAATTGTGCTCCCACTAGCAAACGTCACGTGCTCATGCCCCGGCCCGACTGACCATTCGAGAAAAGCCGTGTGCTGGCGGTAATGAACTTTTGACTGTTTGTCATGAACTGGCGTGCGTCTTCGGAGCGCGCGTTCATCGCCTCACTCAGCCATTCTTGATAAGCGGACACGACATCAGGGAACGAACGAGCTGCGCCCAACTTTTGGGTAAGTTTGACGCCAAGTTCAATCTCGGCTGTTGCGCGCGACATCGCCGCTCGGCTGATTTCCTCAAATGTCTTGGCGAATTCGTCCTGGACCTGACGCGTTGCGTCGCCGATTTTCTTCTCTGTTTCAGCGATCTTCTTTTGAGCAGTTTTTGAAGCTTCCGCGAGTTCGTCCTGATAGCTTGGCATAATGTGGCTCCTCTTGTTGCAAGGAACCCCGCTGCCCTGCGTTTTGCGCAATTACAGAGCTCACCCGCAATAAGCCTACCTCTGTAGGGCGACAAGGGGAAACCATTGCGCGAAAGGCTGCCGTGCCTGTGGATAACTCAGCTTGATGCTAATTCAGGCCACCACGGCGTCCGCAATGTCGTCGTCGTATCGAACGCTCGGTTCATCTATCCGCACGACTGTTTTTGTTTCATATCAAATCAAATTGCACGGCCAGCGCTTCGCCTGATGTACCGCTCGCTGACTGCGCCATTCCAAAAAAGAAAACGCCGGGAGTCAGGGCCTCCCGGCGAGTTGTGTTTGGAGATCACAATGTGCTTCGGGAGAGGACACCCCGAAGCCTGAGTATCGTCTACTTGAGGTCAAAAACCGTCAACCCAATCCTGGCAACAGATATCACAATCGTCGGTGAGCGTTGCTCAGAAGCCACACAATCAAATGCGGCGACTCAAGCTATTATCCATCGATATGGAAGCGATGGATCAAGCAGTTCTACGTCTCACGAGCAGGGTCGTTGAGATCGGCGCGCTCGCGCTAATGGCCGTCCTTGTAGCCATTACAATTTATGTAAGCATCTTGTTTTAAGCGAAGCGCGCGAACGCCCGACGTAACCTTAATTTCAAGCGACGCTGGAATTAGACTCCAACGCTTGCTCGACTTTCGTCAGAGCAGCGCACCCTTGGGGCGTGCTGTCTCTGGGCCCGAGGGATTCGGTAACGCGTCTCGGGCTCGTGGCCCCGGACCACCACAGCCCGCGCAAGCTGGCCGGGGCCACACGCGGCGGCAAGCGGATGCGAAATTAAGCGACGGTCATTTCTATCTCGCCGGCGATCGCTTCAGTCGAGCTGATCTGACGGTGGCCTTCCCCGTGTGGCGTGGCGGTGGTCGCCGTCGGTGCGCGTTGCACCCTATCGCGGCGTGCGGCCATGCTCAATTTAGGGGCCAGGACAAAAAGACTTTCCTTGAAACTCCAAACCGATGTCCGTCGCCGTGCGCCACAAAACGCGACACGGTCGGAACGTGTGACCGCCATCGAACGATAGGTCGAATGTATCGGGGACGCATGCCGTACTCTCCATTGTGAGCCCTGCTCCAACCGGGGAGATATTACGAACGACACAGTGGCCGATTCGAGCTTCGGTAAAAAGCTGGGCAGTCCTGAAGATACGTGTCCGCGCATGGCGGCGGCGTTCGTCATGCCTATAGATTCGGCGTTCCTCGTACATAAAGCGAGCCTTGCACCAAACGAATTGATTAAAAATCAACACGCAAACCTAGGAAACGTTAATCGCTGGAAACCAACACATGACCGAGTCTTCGCTTTCCAACAGGTCAGTTGAAGAACGTCCGTGCGCTTTCTCGTGAGAGACGGCAACGGACAAAAACTGGCATATATTTATTATGAGGAAGAGCGAGGCCGGCGATCTGCGGCTTAATTGCTTTCTAAGGCAAGGCGCGGTGGATTGCGGCGGACTTCGCGAAGCTGTTGAAGCCTTTAGCCAAAAGAAAAAGCCCCGAAGAGCGGACGGGGCTTTGTTAAGAAGCCGTTTTGGACCATCATTTGAGCGCGTTCGAAACGTTCGTGAACGTGGCGTTCAAGTTTGTACCGAGAGTCTTCACGGTAGCGATAATCGCAACCGAAATTCCGGCCGCGATCAGGCCGTATTCGATTGCGGTCGCGCCCGACTCATCGCGAACGAACCGCTTGAGGGTTGCCTTCATTGACACCTCCTCTAATGCTCGAAGGAGCCTCACAGCACCTTCAGTCTCCCCTTGCCCCGCATCCCACGTAAAGCCACAGCCATTTCCTATTGGTAAATGTGACAACTGACGTCGACATGTCGACGCGGATAATGATGCGTTTCTAAGAACGATAAAATGCGCAAGCCAAACTGCCGACGCTATTAACCAGCGGCTTAAAACTTTGGGTCCGGGGTGATGCCGATCACAGTTTGCCTTTCCGGCTACTCCTAGGCTTGTTGCGTACAATTTCCGAGGTGGGAGTACTGCGATGCCTATACAAACCGTGACAATTGCGGTCATTGTCTCGATAGCCTGGGCCGCCTTACTGGGCTTCGAAGCGCTCCGCGCGATGGGGCTTATGCCTTAGACCCGGACCAAATCGATTTCAGTTCTGCCGGCTTGCAGTTGCGGCCCGCGGAGCGAGTTGCGGCGGAATTTTGCAAAACTGCCGGGACTAATGCGCAAGCTTTCGTCCGGCGAAAACCGCGTTCAATAGAGATTGTGCTTTCGCGTCCTCGTCGATGGATGCGGGCCAGGCGGCGGCTGATAGGTATTGTTTCGGACGCAGAAAATGCTTCCCAAAAATTGGCGGCTATGGATTGCTGACGCGGGACGCGTTCCGGCGGATTGCGGCCAACCGTTGCGTGAGCGCTCGCGCGCCAGCGCCAGGCGCTTCGCTGCAGGCGGCTGAGACGGAAAGCTCAAGCGACCGATCCCGCCAGTGCGTTGGCGACAAGTAGTAAACCCGCTTCTTGGATTCGGCATTCATCCACCCGCCAAACAAGCGGCGGCAAGCGAATGTGAGCGCGTGCACGCCGGAGCCGTCGATCACGGCGAGCTCTACATCCCGATCAAACGGCGCGGTCTCTATGGGCTTCCAGTCCATAGAGAACATAAACATCAAAAACCGGCCGATGTCTTTGATCTAGATCATTTGCTTAACGAGCGATGATCGAATCGTGAGACGAACGATGCAACCGGTCCAAGAACAGCCAAAATAAATCCTCCAGCGCTATAAAGCGCCAAAGTTATCTCAAGCCGTATGATTTCATTCGCCGTGCCAACGCATCCAGATGAGAACGCAAATGAGGAGCCAAGAGCGCCAAATCAATTGCGATTTTCGCTTCCGTGCTCATCTCGACGTTCCCGCGAAGCGTCGCAAAATTGCAACCACGATTGCGCGGAGGATCGCCCAAACAAACGGCCAATCTCTCCAGCACATTCGTTGTGCCGCCCTCGGGAATTACGTCAGCACGCATTTTATAGCGTAGAAAAGGCCGCCAAGGATGGAAAACCCGCTTGAGGACGGCTCGGCGCGCGCTATGCTTGCGGGGTCGGATCTGGACAGTCCCTCCTGCCGCAAGGCTGGGACGAAGGTGAAGTTCATCCGCACTGCTTCACTGGCGGCTTCGACAGCCCGCCCGATGCCGTCCAAGAAAACGGCACGGATGGGGGACAAGGCAAAGCCGTCGGGCAGGTGGGGAACCGGCGGCTTTGCTGTTAAGTCTTGACCGGCCGTTCGCCGATCTGTGCCTTAGGTCACAGCTTTGCTGCAGCTTCGCCCCTATGGCTCATCGCCGTGGACGGAGCGATTTCCAAATTTGACTCGTGGTTAGGCGATGAGGGCGCCATCGTGCGCCTACTCGATCGCCGCCGCTTCCCACCGCCCTGGACCGTTGACGAGCAAGCGCTTTGTTTCATCGTACGCGATCAAAACGGTCAAACGGTGGCGTGTCTTTATTTCTAGGATGAACCGGTCCGCAGATCGGCCGCCAAGTTGACGCCGCGCGACAGAGCGCGGTGGATCGCCGCCAAGATAGCAAGGCTACCGCGGAAACTTGCGCCAGTTTGAGTGTTTCGCTGCCGTAAAATTTGTCGTGCATTTATCACGTGCCGCAATAGCTGAACTTGGAACGGCTGTCCGCCTCACTACACCATTCAGGGCGGCATCTGTAAGCCATATCGGGGCTACTAGAGGAACCTATCCGAAGGCCGCACCGGAACTATTCGAGGGATATGAGGGGATTAGGAGAGATGGCGGCGCGACCGCAATCGTCTGTGATCGCGCTCGACCTGATGCGAGGCCTCGCCGCGCTGGCCGTTTTGATTTCGCATCTGCGAGGCGATTCATTCGTCGAATACAGCGCATTGCCGGCGTCGCAGCGCGGCATCGCGGCCGCCGTCATCTTTGCCGCTACACGGCTCGGCGGCGGAGCGGTATTGGTGTTCTTCGTACTCAGCGGTTTTCTTGTCGGCGGCCAAGTCCTGGCGCGTCTCCGGGACGGCCGATTTCACCTTTACGACTATGCAATCGACCGCGTGACACGCATTTTTATCCGGCTCATACCCGCATGTTTGTTCGCCGCTGTTGCCGCCATCGTCGTGTTCGGTCACCCACCTTCAGTCGGTCAATTGCTTGCGAACATGATGGGGCTCAACGAGATCGTGACGGAAAGCCTGGATACCAATCCCGTCCTGTGGTCGCTGACAATGAAATTTGGTTCTACCTTTTGGCCGGCGTGTTGGCCTACATCGCTGCAAAGCGCATAAATGCGATAACCGGACTACTCCTCGCAATTTGCGCCGTTGTATTTGCTATTCTGAAGACGAGATTTTTGGTGTTCTGGATCTTGGGCGCGTGCGTTAGCGCGGCGCGCATCGATGTCCGCTTCAAAACGCCGCTAGCTCTGGCTGGAACCTTCTTGGCGCTTGTCGGCTGGGTCCTCAATCAGCTCACCATGAACAGTCGGTCCCTCCCCGTCTTCGTCCACCTGCCGTCGGTTGTGGCGGAGAGTTTCATGGCCATCGGCGTCGTCATGGCGCTGCCGTACCTGACGGGCGAATCCGTGAATGCGTCGTTTACGAGAATCAAAGGCTTGGCGGCCGCGCTCGCCGCCTTTTCCTACACGCTCTATCTCACCCATCGGCCGACCGACGCGATGCTCGGCCTTTACTTCGGGAAAAGCGAGGTCCTTTCGGTCTAGTCGTTTGCCTATTATTTCTGCCGCATCGCGATCTGTTTGATCGTCGCCGTGACTTTTTACTTTGCATTTGAAAGGAACACAGGCGCAGTTCGGCAGATCCTTCGAAAACACAAAGCGTCCCCGCTACGCGTCACATAAACGAAATCCGATGCCCATTTACGTGCTGGAACCGCCTGCCCAATACGTCCACCGCTATCACGGACCGGTGATCGAAAGGGTGCTGCCGTTGAGCGAGGCGCGAAGAATTTGCGCCGGCAAGGGTGCACCGGCCGACGCCTGCGCTTGGGTCAGTAACGGCGCTTGTCATCTGATCATTCCGAGCAACGGGCCGGTGCGCGACCGCGCAGCCTATCGCCGGCATGAACTCGCGCACTGCAATGGCTGGGATCACAGCAGATAGGCCCGCGCGCTATCGCCGGCGTAGCACCTGATACCGCTCCTCGCTTTGCCCGCTGAGTGAGCGCGTTTTTTCGAAAGCGGCGCTTTCCAATGCGAGCGATCTTTCTCGCCAGAGCTTCGCGAGCGCGAGATAGGCCTCCCGCGCGCCTTCGTCCTTGGCTTCATCTGCGAGGCGCCGCACGTCTTCGGACATCGCCCGGTAGGTTTCAGCGATCGACATGACATCCTGCCGCAACAGCGTGTGGCGTTCCTCCGATGGCGGAGGTTCAATTGGTCACCTCGTCGGAAGGAACCGGTCGGCTTCGGATTTCGCAAAGCGCCGATTTGTGACGACGGTCACTTCGCAGCGCCACGGCGCGCAATAGAGTTACAGCGTGTCAATGTGGCCGAGGCGATTGCTTTAGGAGGTCCACCATGACGACCGCTATCAAAAAGACCGGCGCGCGATTCCGGCAATGGCTCAAAACATTCAGGGAAAAGAACCGGCCGCCCTATCGCTGGTACGAGCACAGCTATTACGACGCCTAACAATCCGCGCCAGCCGACCGTGGCAGCGCTGAAAACCCCGCTTGTGGCTGGCCTGCACCAGCAGATGGGCTCTCAAGCGAAGGTTGAGGGCGTGGAAAACGCCTACCGGGCGTAATTGCGGTCAGCCGCCGGACGGATTCCAGCCGCGAATCCGATCGCCATAAACTTCGAAACCGGTCGGCGTCACCACCACGGTATCTTCGAGCTTGATGAAGCCGCGTTGCGGGTGCTGCAGCGTGGTTTCGACCGAGATGACCATGCCTTTTTCAAGCGGCCGATCCGCGTCGTAGGCGTCGTAAGGAACCGGCCCCGCATTGGTCAGCCGCGGCGCTTCATGGCTGACCAGCCCCATGCCGTGGGCGAGAAAATGCGTGTGATTGTGGATCTTCGACTTATGCAGTACGGCGTTGGCGGCGGCGTAAATTTCCTTGCCGAGTGCGCCTGGCCGGATCGGTTTCATCGAAGCTTGCTCAATGGCTTCAACTTGGGCGAGAAGATCCACAAGCTCGTCGTCCGGCTCGCCGACGATGCCCATGCGCGCGACATCGCCGATGTAGCCGTGATAATTGCCGCCGGAATCGAGCGACAATACATCCCCCTCCTCCCAGCACTGATCGGACGGCGCACGATTGAGGCTCGAGCCCGCGGCAATCAAGCAATAGTCGAAGGTCAGCCCGCGAGATGTTTCTTCGCGGCGTAAAGCTTCGGCGAGCTCATTCTTGGTGGCGCCGGACCCATAATTGTGAAACACGGCTGCCATCGAATCGATCACGGCGTCGGAGGCAAGGCGCAGCATGTCCAGCTCCTCCGGCGATTTGATCGCGCGCAATCGTTCGAGAACGAACAAGGCGTCCTTGATCTCGCTGTGCGGGAACGCCGCGTGCAAGACGGCGGTGGAATCTGCGGGAAGAAACGCCAATTCGGCGCCGATCCGCTTCGGCTTGGCGACAAGCCGGCGCACGTATTCAACGGCCTTTTCCATCACGTCGACGGAGCCGGAGCTTTTGACGTTGAGCTCCGATACCCAGAACGGTTTCACCTCGTTCTGGTAATTCTCCATGCGGTGCCCGAAGAAGCCCGCCTTTTGCGGTTCGCCCTTGATGTAAACGAAAACCGGCAGGTAGCGCGACAATCCCATTGCGTCCATCGACTCGAAAAAGAAGGCGCGATGGCCGCCGAGGAGGTACTGCACGTTATGTTTGGATGTCGCCAGCAGCACGTCCATTCCCGCATCGTCCATCAACCGGTCCAGCCGGTCGGTATCGAACGGCGCCACGTGTTGTCGCTTGCTGACGTCGAGCATGGTCGATCTCCTGGAGACGAAAATCAGCTTTAAGCTTAACAGGTCCGCGCTTGCGGATGAACCCGTGGTTCGCCGATGGCTGCCCTGCGCCGTTGCATCGCCGCTAACGCCACAGTTCAGCGCTGGCAAGCCGCGCGCCCTGCACCAGTGCGTCGAGCTTCGCCCACATGATGCTCGGGTGGACGCGCCGATAGAAGGGACCCTGGGCAAAGCCGCAATCGGTTCCGGCCAACAGATTTTCACGCCCTATCAGGCGCGCAAGACGCACGATGCGTTCCGCGACCAATTCGGGATGTTCGACCACATTCGTGGCGTGACTGATTACGCCCGGGATGAGCAGGCGGTCCGGTGGCAGCTTGGCGGTCTCCCAGACGCGCCATTCATGCTCATGGCGCGGATTGGCGCCTTCGATGACATAGGCGCCGACCTTCATTTTCAAGATCAGGTCGACGATGTCCTTGAGCGGCACGTCACTCGTGTGCGGCCCGGGCCAGCTGCCCCAGCAGACGTGATAGCGGATGCGGTCCTGCGGCAGCCCAGCAATCGCCTCGTTAAGCACGTCCACCTGCAAAGCGAGCCATTTGCGGTAGTCAGCAAAACTCCCCGGCGGAACCATCCGGTCAAAACTGACCGCAGCCCGCGCATCGTCGAGCTGCAGCACAAAGCCGGCGTCGATGATCATGCGATATTCCGTGCGCATCGCCGTGCCGATGGCGCGGATCAATTCTTCCTCGCTCTTGTAGTACTCGTTCTTGCGATCCGGGATCACGCTCGCAGTCGCCGCAACGGGAAGAAATGCTTCCGCGACATCGACGTCCTTAAGCGCCGCCTCGAAATTGGCAATGTCGCGCTTGAGCTCCGCCTCCCCGGTATAGGCGATGGGGCCGACACAGACCGCTTCGACGGTGGTCGCCATGTCCTCGCGCGCGTCGAGTTCGGCGTAGAATTCGGCGAACCGCTCGCGGTCGATGCCACGCGTGAACGGATTGCCACCCGGTTTGATCGCCCGCCGCTCGAAGCCGCTCAGGCGTTCGAGGGCATATTGGGACCAGCTGATCGATTTACCGAACTCGCCGTCGCTGACGACGTCGATGCCAATCTCGGCTTGGCTGCGAACGATATCGGCGACAGAGCTTTTGAGGCATGCATCGTAGGCGACCGTGTCGTAGGGCTTACCGGCCTGCTTTGCGCGCAAAAACTCTTGCAACGGCGCCGGACGGATCAGGCTACCGACATGCGTCGTCAGAATGCGCTCGCTGCTGCGTTTCATTGCCGTCCCCGTCGATGCGACCCCTTTGGTTGGCGCACTGATACAGGACCCGGCGAACTTCGCAATGCAGCGGCCGCTCCGCAGCGGTTGGGCGTTATCCCATCTGCCGAATTGGCGATTCCCGTGCGTCTTGTTATGAAGGATTGGCGATAGAGGCCCGGCGCCGGGAAGCCACGACAATGCAAGTGCGTAGCGGCATCATTGAAGCGATCGGCAACACTCCGTTGATCAAGCTTCAACGCGTTTCCGAAGCGACCGGCTGCACGATCCTCGGTAAGGCCGAATTCATGAATCCGGGCCAATCGGTCAAGGACCGCGCGGCGCTGTTCATTATCGAAGATGCAGTGAAAAAAGGCCAATTGGAGCGCGGCGGGGTCGTCGTCGAAGGTACTGCCGGAAATACCGGTATTGGGCTTGCGCTCGTGGGCAACGCCATGGGTTTCCGCACCGTGGTCGTGATTCCGGAAACGCAGAGCCAAGAAAAGAAGGACACGCTGCGGCTGTGCGGCGCGGAATTGATCGAGGTTCCGGCGGTCCCCTATTCCAACCCTAACAACTACGTCAAAGTCTCGGGACGACTCGCCGAGCAGCTGGCGAAGACCGAGAAGAACGGCGCGATCTGGGCCAATCAGTTTGACAACGTCGCCAACCGGGAGGCGCATATCGAATCGACGGGGCCTGAAATCTGGCAGCAAACCGACGGCGAGGTCGACGGCTTCGTCTGCGCAGTCGGCACCGGCGGTACCCTTGCCGGCGTCGGCATGGCGCTCAAGGCGCGCAACAAGAACGTTCGCATCGCTCTTGCCGACCCGATGGGCGCCGCGCTTTATAGCTACTACACGACCGGAACGCTGAAGTCGGAGGGTTCCTCCATCACCGAGGGAATCGGCCAGGGCCGGATCACCAAGAATCTCGAAAACGCGCCGATCGATGCGGCGTATCAAATTTCGGATGCGGAAGCGGTGCCGTACATTTTCGATCTGCTCGAACACGAAGGCCTATGCCTGGGCGGCTCGTCCGGGATCAATGTCGCGGGCGCGGTTCGCCTCGCCAAGGAGCTCGGCCCCGGCCACACGATCGTGACGATCCTCGCGGACTACGGCACGCGCTATCAATCGAAGCTCTTCAACCCGCAATTCCTGCGCGAGAAGAATTTGCCGGTACCGCAATGGCTCGAGCGCAAGCCCGACGTCAAAGTTCCATACCAGTGAACCCGATGAACGCGCTGGCGTTGAATTATCGAGACGGACGATCATGCCGGACCTGAACGACAATATCCCTGTTTCGACGTCGTTCAGCCGTTGGCTCGTCTCAACCGAATGGCTGGCGCAACATCTGCGCGATCCAACCGTTGTGCCCGTCTATAGTTCGTATTATCTGCCGGCGCAGAAGATCGACGGTTACGCCGAATACCGCAGCGGTCATATCCCCGGCGCCGTTCTTTTCGACGTGGAAGCAATCAGCGACCATTCGACCGACTTGCCGCATATGCTTCCCGGGCCGGCGCAATTCGGCGCCGCGGTCGGCGCGCTCGGCATTGGCGACGGCGATACGGTCGTCGTCTACGACAGCCTCGGATTGTTTTCCGCAGCGCGCGTGTGGTGGATGTTCCGCGTGTTCGGCGCCAAATCGGTTTACGTCCTGGATGGTGGCTTGCCGAAATGGAAATCGGAAGGCCGTCCGCTT
>Ga0187780_10000662_pt1 | contig 25391 bp, 21 predicted proteins | sample 1015_Q2_SP10_20__FD_132429 | JGI IMG/M metagenome (GOLD analysis project Ga0187780, IMG submission 132429) | Tropical peat soil microbial communities from peatlands in Department of Meta, Colombia - 1015_Q2_SP10_20_MG | ecosystem: Environmental > Terrestrial > Soil > Wetlands > Peat | place... | reverse complement strand
CCGCACACCGTGGTGAATCCCGGTCACCCTGGGTATGGCCGCGCCCACGACGACCTGGGAATACTCGAGCAGCGCTCCGCACATCGCCTGAAGCATGAAGCCGACCGTGAGGAGATGCGTAAGCGCGAGCGCACCGGTAGACCAGCGCGACTGCAGCGCTGGCGGCCCGAGGATGGCCAGGGCCAGCCCGGCCACGGCGGCGAACCACGGCGCGGTCAGCAGGAAAGGCGTCGTGATGCTAAGAGGAAGCGACTCCTCAAAAGCCGGCCTCGCATCAGTCATCGCGCACCGCTCACCGCGTTGGCCGCCGCCGGTCGCGCAGTCCCGGCCTCCAGCAGGCACGGCCGTCACGGCCGGATTCCCGGCGTCGGCGGGGTTTCGATGGATACCGGGCGATTCCCGTGGCGTGGTTCGCACGCTGCGCGAGCTGGACGCTGCGTGCCTTGACCTGCGTCAAGGCGCGGGCAGCGCGTTGGCCGCACCTTTCAGCAGCGGCTGATCCAAGGCGTAGTCGATAGCGGACCGATTCAGCCCCTTGACGAGGCAAGTTGGTGACTGAGCAGGCGACGAAGCGGCTGACCGATCGACTCGAAGAATCGACCAGCAATCGCCGAATTGCGTGGTGGCTCTTCGCCTGCTGCGGGCTGCTGGTCGCGATGATCCTGGTCGGTGGCGCGACCCGACTTACCCATTCCGGGCTTTCCATCGTCGAATGGCAGCCCATCGTCGGCACCCTGCCGCCGATGAACCATGAGGCGTGGATCGACGCGTTCCAGAAGTACCAGGACAGCCCCGAATATCGCTACATCAACCGCGGCATGAGCCTCGAAGAGTTCAAGTCGATCTTCTGGTGGGAATACTTTCACCGGCTGCTTGGCCGGACCATCGGGCTCGTGTTTCTGGCACCGCTCCTCTACTTCATTTCACGTCGCATGATTCGGCGTGGGCTGACGCGGAAGCTGCTGGGTATCTTTCTGGTCGGCGCACTGCAGGGCGCGATGGGTTGGTACATGGTGACGAGTGGTCTGATCCATGACCCGCACGTCTCGCAGCTCAGGCTCGCCGCACACCTCGGGCTCGCGCTGCTGCTGCTGGCGGCGATGCTCTGGACCGCGCTGACGCTCGTGTACCCGATAGGCGGCGCCGTCCCGAAGGCGCGCGCGCTTCAGCGGGCTGCCGCGGCACTGACCGTCCTCATCTTCGTCATGGCGCTGAGCGGCGCGCTGGTCGCGGGCCTGAGAGCCGGCCTGATCTACAACACCTTCCCGCTCATGCACGGCTACGTCCTGCCCCCCGGCGGCATGGTCATGACACCCTGGTACACGAACTTGTTCAGCAACCTCGTGACCGTGCAGTTCGATCATCGATTGCTCGCGTGGCTGCTGGCGGTACTCGTCCCCTGGTTCTGGTGGCGGGCGCGACATGCGCCCGGCCTCACGCCACGGGCGCACACCGCCATTCGGCTGTTGCTGGCGATGCTCGTGATTCAGGTGTCGCTGGGCATCAGTACCTTGCTTCTCATCGTCCCCACTGGCCTGGCGGTAACCCATCAGGCCGGCGCCGTGTTGCTGTTTGCTGCCGCAGTAAATGCCACGCACGCCCTCTATTACGGAACACCGGGTACAAAACGCACGCCGTTGCCCCGTGAACAGACGCGGCGCTCGGACGTTCCGGCCGTCGCATAGCCGACTACGGCTGCTTCAAGCCTGGCAAGTGAGAGCCGCGCAGCGTTGATCGCTGCAGACGGCGCGCGTGGATCGGGCGAGCCGCCTCCTGGTACCCGTTCGGCTTCCGGAGCGAGAGCGACCACGAAAAGCGTAAAGTGTGACGTTCACGGGGATGGTCCTCCGCGACAGTCATGCCTACCGCCGACGTGGTGCCGCAGAGCGGCGAGCAACCGCCACCGCACGCACTCACCCTGCGAACGCTCAAGCAGCTGGCGCTATTCCAGGAACTGCGAGAGGAGGAACTGCACGGTATTGCTGCTGCGGCGCACCATGTGTCGCTTGCCGCGGGTGCGATGCTGTTCCAGAAGGGCGACCGCTCGCGCGGGTTCTACGTGGTACTGAGCGGCCAGGTCAAGCTGGCGTTCCCGTCACTTCACGGAGCCGAAAAGGTGGTCGAAATCCTGGGGCCAGCTCAAAGCTTCGGCGAGGCGCTGATGTTCATGGATCGACCATACCCGCTATTCGCCCAAGCGGTGGTCGATACCACGGTGCTGGCCATCCCGCAGACACCAGTGTTGGACCTTCTGGCGACCGACCCAGCATTCGCGCGTGCCATGTTGGCGGGGCTCGCGAAGCGGCTGCATTCACTGGTGCAGGACGTCGAGGACTACACCACACACTCAAGTACGCAGCGGCTGATCGGTTATCTCCTGCAGCAGGCCGGTGACGCGGGGGCAGGGCGGGTCGAGATCGTGCTCCCGACGACCAAGGAAGTGCTCGCCTCACGACTCAATCTGGCACCAGAAACTCTGTCACGGCTGCTGCGCACCCTGACGACCCACGGTCTGCTGGATGTCCACGGCCGCACGATCGTGATATCGGACATCAGTCGGCTCCGGACTTTCGAAGGTTAGTGCGGTCGGCCCGCTCTCCGGGCTCGCCAGGCTCCGTCTGACGCACGTCAAGGTGCGGCGTGGACCCGCGAGCGAACATGTACCAAGAAGACCGTAAGCGCGCGGACGCGTCGCGAATTAGGCTGGAGCTTGGCTGCCGCGGTCGGGGCGAACCGACGGCGCTTTGAGGACCCCGAGATGCCGACAACGATCGATGGCCGAAACATGGTGCCGCCCGAGCCACTGGAGCGGACCCTCGCGGCCCTCGATGAGCTGGTGCCGGGCGACGAGATCGTGCTGTTCGTTAATTGCCAGCCGCGACCGCTGTATCGCGCACTGCAGCGCAGTGGCTTCACTTGGCGCGAAATCGCGCACGACGACGGATCGTTCGAGATTCGCATCTCTCACGAATCGCCGCCGTGCCCAGCGTCGTCGGTGTAGCGCCGGGTCCGCGAGCCCCGCTTGCAGCCGGGGTCGCGTGACCTGCCGGCTGGCCGGCCTACTCTTCGCTGCTCACCACTTGTAGCCGAACGTACCGCCGATGACCCGCGGCCGAAGCGGGGTTTCCGCCACGATGAACTGATCGGAGCTGATGAAGGTGCTGGCGTTCGAATTCGCGAGGTTCTCGCAGTAGATATTCACGAACCAGGCATCCTTCGCGATTCCGACTGACGCGGCGAACGTCGAGTAGGCAGGATTTTCGAACCGCAGCCTCGAGGTATTGATCTGCCCGCCCGTTATGGTCGGGTTCGAGCCGGCCTGCGTGAACGAATGGCCCTGGTGCGTAAAACCGAACTGCACCCAGGGAGCGTAGCCATTGAGCGACCACTCGTAGCGGATGCGCCCCGCGAACTGCAGGGGTGGCGCATTGGCACTCGGCGATCCGACCGGGCCGTACGGGTTGGTGACCGGCACACAGTTGTGGCCAGTGCTGTCGCAGCTCTCGGTAATAGGCTTGTTGTAGTTAACGCTCGCCGGGTTAGTGTCGATCAGCGCCGGAGAATTGGTCTGCTCACTGTGGTTCCACGCCGCCGAACCCTGCAGGGTCAGCCCAGTAGTGATCAGGGCGACGAACGAGGTCTCGATACCCTTGATGACGAAGTTCTGGCCATTGGTGTCGTAGAACAGGTTGCCCACCAGGTTGGGCTGGAAGAACTCGACCTGGACGTTGTTCCAGTTCTCCTTATACAGCGCTCCGTTCCACACCAGGCGATGATTAAAAAATTCGGTCTTCCACCCGATCTCGTTGTTGGTCAACTGGTCGGACAGATAAGACCGCGGCAGTACGTACTGATACACCCCATCCGGTCCATAGATATGCTGCGAACCGCCGTTTTCGTTGAATCCACCCGGTCGGAACCCCTGTGACCAGGTGTAGTAGACCATCGCGTCCGGCGTGATGTGCCACGTTAAGTTGGCTCGGCTTTTCCAACCCCTCTCGCTGCCGGTTAGATGCTGCGCGTCCAGGTTGTAGCTTGCCGCGCCATGACAGCCGGTGGGCGGGTTCCCCTGCTCGGCGCAGTAAAAACTGGACAGTACGCTGCCTCGGTACGAGTTGTAGAAATCGAAATAGCGCGTGCCTGCAGTAAGCGTTAACTCCTTCGGGATCAGGTCGAAGTCGCCAGACGCGAAGAACGCCTTCTGCATCGTCGAACGCGGCGTATCGATGTAGAAGGAGGTATGGTTTGGCCGAACACCGGGCTCTTCGACCGTGGTTCCCGGGAATGTGCCTACGTTCGTTAGGCAGCCAGAATTGCCCGGCTGGCCTGCGGCTACGTTCGCGGTGCACGCCGGAATGTTTTTGTACTCCCAGTCGGTCTGGTCGTAGAGCTCGTTGTTATCCCAGTACAGGCCCGCGATTCCGCGCAAGCGCCAGTCGTCCGGTGTGCTGAGGCGAAACTCGTTCTGTAAATGGTAGTTCGTGTGAACCGAGTGCCAAGCAGCACTCGGTGAAAAACATTTCGATCCCAGGCTAGTTGTGACAGAGAACGCCCCGCCATAGCACTGATAGTAATCAGCGTAGACCCCGCGCGAGTAGTTCGTGTAGTCGCCGACCTGGTCGACATGACGCGCCAGGTACCCGCCCGTGTATACGGCCCGGATATCGCCGAACGCGCCGTTGACCGTCCAAGCGGTATTGGAAAAGTGATCGTCATTGTGGGCGCTATTGAACAGCGTGACCTCGAGCGGCTGCAGCGGCTGGCCGTCCGAGGCGTTCGGCTGCTGATAGAACACACCATCCGTATCGAGGGTCTGGTAGGTCTGCGAGATGAGGATGTCCCAGTTGGCGTTGATCTTATAGAGCAGTTCCGCCCGTATGCCTTGGTAGGTGACGGGATTGATGGCGTTGCCCACGATCAATTGGTTATCGAGGACGGGGCTGCCGGGCGGTACCTGGCAGGGCGGTCCTGCTGGCGTGCTGTTGGCGCCGCAACCCGCCGGATAGCCGCCGTACCAGATGCCAACGTCCGTCGGCTTGCGCGTAAACGTTCCCGGTACGTTGTTGATGTAGCCGCCGCGCTTGTCGCTGTAGACGACTCCACGCACTGCTAACGTGTCCGCGATCAAAGGCACATTCAACACGCCCGTCACATTAGTATTCGGATCGCCGTGTGCGGTTACGCCATAGCCGGCCTCGAAATTGGCCTCTGTGGTGTTCAGCTTCGGCTCGTTCGTGATGTATCGGATTACGCCCGCCTCCGCACCAGCGCCGAACAGGGTTCCCTGCGGACCCTCCAGAACCTCGATACGCGCGAGGTCAGCCGCATATATGTCGAGATTGCGATTGGGAAGCTGGACGGACTGGTTGTCCAGGTAGATGGCCACGTTCGGCCACAGGCCGGTCGAAAGGCTGCCCTGGCTGGCCTGCGAGCCCGCGCTCAGGCCACGCATGAAAACCTCGTTCTGGCCCGGCCCGTTGTTTGCCGAAGTGACGTTCGGCAGGTACTTCAGGTAGTCGTCGAAAGTCGTGACGTGCAGTTCTTTGAGGGTTTCCGTTGTAAACGCCTGCATCGAGATCGGAACGTCCTGCATGCTCTCCGTACGGCGTTGCGCCGTGACAACGATCTCGCTGATTCCTTCGGAGGTCGCGCCGGTCTCGGATGATGGCGCAGCCGCCGATGCGCCGAGTGATGCGCCTCCTAGAACTGCAGCGATCGCGCAGGAGAGCTTGGTTTTCATTGGCATCTTCCCCCTCAGGAATCGTATTTATTCAGTCAGCGGGCGGTGCCCCACCTGACGCCCGCCTTGTCGCATCATCAATTAATTTGTATCTTTGTTCAATAATCTTTCTGTCGCAGAGAATCGGCCAAGCTGCCTGTTCGGGCGCTCAGCCCGACCGCTCGTGGTCGACTGCACAGCGTGCGCGCTCCCATTCCCACCCGGGTCTCGCCAGAACCACCCAGGCGGATCAGTAGACGCGCCGTGGGACGAGCGCAACTCTCTCGCTGTCCGTCCGCCGGCTCCGCGCGACAGAGGGCGCCCGCCGGAAATAGTGCACTGCACGAATCTAGCTCTCAGTTGGGCGAGTCGGGGCAAGAGGGTGTGGAATCCGTCCGCCGACTGGAAATCCGTGATCACGCCTCCAATCAACGTCGAGTCGGAAATGAATCGGCATCATCGCGCACGGACAGCATTTGCTGAGCCGAATTTTCGCCGGCTTGCGACCCGGCCCCATTAACCCGACATAACAGTCAACTGGCAGAAGATCGAGACTCCGGGTTCGCGGGGCCGACTCTCCACAGATCCAGTGAAATCATGGGGAAAATGACGGGACGTCAATCGCAGCCGAAGCTGCGCATCGCCGCTCAATTGGGCGTCTAATTCGAGTGTTTCTTGGCCTTACCTGGGAATTGGAGTGAGCCAATGTGCGATAAGAACACCGTCGAGGACACGATTCGCTACGAGCTGAACGGTGACGGCGTGACGCGGCGCCGGTTTGGGGCACTGGCGTTAGGCGCGGGACTGGCATCTCTAGTGCCGCGCGCCGCGGATGCCGTGGACGTCGCTGAGTCGGACGTTGAGATCAAGACCCCAGACGGCACGGCTGACGCTTATTTTGTCCATCCATCTGCGGCCAAGTCGCCCGCGGTATTGGTTTGGCCCGATATTTTTGGGTTGCGCCCAGCATTTCGACAGATGGGTAAGCGATTGGCCGAGTCCGGGTACTCGGTGCTCGTGGTCAACCCTTTCTATCGGATAAAAAAAGCGCCTGTCGTGGCGGAACACGCCGATTTCCAGGATCCCGCCACCCGGGATGCGCTGATGGCGTTGGCCAATGCCCTCAATCAGGACACGGCTCAGACCGACTCCCATGCCTTCGTGTCATGGCTCGATGGCCAAGGGTCCGTGGACAGGAAACGGAAGATCGGGACGACCGGCTACTGTATGGGTGGCCCGCTGACCATGCGGACGGCGGCGTTCAATCCCGAGCGTGTGGGTGCAGGAGCGTCGTTTCACGGCGGTGGGCTGGTCACCGACAAGCCCGACAGCCCGCACCTGCTGATACCCAAGATGAAGGCCCAGTACTTGTTCGCGATCGCTGAGAGCGACGATCAGCGCGAGCCGGACACGAAAACGGTCCTACGCGACGCGTTCGCCAAGGCGAAGCTCCCGGCGGAGATCGAGGTCTACCCCGGCACCATACATGGATGGTGTGCAATTGATTCGCGCGTGTACAACCACGACCAGGCCGAGAAAGCGTGGAGCCGCCTGTTGGCACTATTCAGCAAGGCGCTCGCTTAGCTGGGACTTGCAGCCTTGCCGCGATGAGGCAGGGCCTCGATGAGATTTTCTTACATCCGCAGCCTGGCTGAACTCCCCGTCGGACCCGCTGGAACGGCTATCTCCCGAGAGGAGCTTCGGGAGCTGGTCGGCGAGGACGCTTCGCACAGCGCTCCGAATCAGGTGCTTCCGAGTCAGATCGCGGAAATCGACATCGAGATTCAGCCCCCGCCCAGGGTGCGACAACAGGCATCAGAATCCGAGGTTCCCGTTGGATTGGCGGGGCTTGCGTGGGGCGTACAACATCCGGGCCAGGTTTGGCGGCTGTTCCTGCCCGTATTGTCTTAGTGGCGCCTCTAACTGCGCCTGGCCGATGTCGACGTAGCGCGACGGCTGACACTACTGGTTGATTTCGGGCTCCACGAGCCTTGCGAGATTCCGCAGCGACTCCTGCCATCCCAGGTAACAGGCTTCCAGCGGGATCACATCAGGTAGCCCTTCCTGAACGATGCTCAACTCGGTGCCCATTAATACCTTCTTTAATGTCACCGTTACGGTGATCTGGCCAGGCAGGTTTGGGTCGTCGAACCTGTCCGTGTAACGCAGGTGCTCGTTGGGTACAAGCTCCAAATACTCGCCACCGAAAGAGTGGCCGTGACCGGTCGTAAAATTTCGGAACGACATTCTGAATGACCCACCGACTACCGGTTTCAGGTGCTCTACCGTGCACGTAAAGCCATTCGGCGGCAGCCACTTGGCTAGCGCGTCGGCCTCGAGGAACGCGCGATAGACCTTCTCGGGCTTGGTCGTGAGAACGCGGTGCAGGCGTACGGTGTTGGGCATGTGTGCGTCTCGGTGCGATCGAGGAGTCGCGTCAGACCGCTCGTGATTTAGAGGGAAGGACAACCCGGCGACAATTGGGGCAGCGCACGGCACTTCCTTCGCAGGCTGTCAGCCGCCGGGAATCTGAAGGACCGGCATGATGTCGATCGCTTCTCCCGGGAACATCGCGAAATGTGGGTGCTTCTCGAACATTCTCGCCGCGGCCTCTGGGGACTCGGCGCGAACGACGGTAAAGGCAGCCATCTCGTTACTAACGTCCTCGATACCGCGGGCGGAGACTTTTTTAGTCTTGCCGAGCGGACCACCCATCTCGACGATGGCCGCCTTGTTCCGGTCGACCCACGCTTTCCAGGCGGCGATTCCCTGCTGCTCCTTGGATTTCCGCTCGGCGTCGGGAAGCGCCTTCCACTGCTGCATCCGTTGGCTGTTAGGACCACCCAGAAAAACCGCGAGATACGTGTTGGTTGCGTTCATGAGATCTCCTTCTCTCCTCGTGCTTTGTGACCGGCGCATCACGACCGGCCAACCCAACCCCTACGATAACTAACGATTGGGAGCTCTACCAAGTTCGATCCGAGCCTTCGCGTAGCCCTGACGACCTCCTGATCGCTGGTCGCGTGCTCCACACGGAGGCAGCCGTTGCGCACCGGCCCAAATCCTGGAATTGCCTGGAGTTGGGACGGAATCAAGACGCAGCGGGCCTCTCGAAAACGCCGCCAGGGCACCAGGAAGCGCCCAGAGCATTCGCGATCAGCCGCCCGACGGTGATACAGCTGATCCTGTTCGGCGAATCACGCCCCGGCGCGACCTCGACGATATCCATGCCCACAATTCGATTTGCCCGAGCCACGTCGCGTAGCAACGCGGCGACCTGACGAAAGAGCAGCCCTCCGGGCACCGGCGCCATCACGGCCGGCATTTCAGTTGGATCAAGACCGTCTGCGTCGATGGTCACGTACACCGCCGAGTCCTTGGGGATCGAGGCCATTACCGCAGCTGTGCCGTGTTCGTGAATCTGGGCGGCCGTAAATATCCTCGAGCCGTAGCGCTGTGCAGCTTGGTACTCCTCACGACGCGCGCTGCCCGTGCCGCGCAGTCCGATCTGTGTCATGCCCGACACGAATGACTTCTGACTGGCCCAGTACAGCGGGCTGCTGTAGCCGTGTCGCACCCCTCCCACGTTCTCCCGCCAGTCAAGATGCGCGTCGACATGGAGCACGTACACCGAGCTGCCGAGCGCATCCAGTGCGTCGAGAACTGGGATGGTTACGCCATGATCGCCACCGACGACGAATACCTGAGTTCCGCTCCGCCAGAGCTGACGCATCAGTGCGGTCACCCGGGACATGTGGCTCTGGAACGGACCGCCAGTCCACGGGACATTCCCACAATCCACACACCGGCTGGGCCAGGTAGAGCCAATGACGTGCCCTAAATCGAAATCCCACCGATCAATGTCGTCGGTCACTTGCAGTGACTGCTGCCTGACTGCGTCCGGAGCGCGTGTCTGGTCATTCGGCCACGGATCGCCAGAGTACGGCTCGCTGTTCGGGAGCCCGATGAGCGCTGCGTCGGCCTTCCAGGCGCGAGGATCGGTCACGACCGGCCAATTGAGGAATGGTCGGACCGGTGCGTGCGTAGGATCAAGGTCGCTCATGGCGCTCACCTTCGAAACGACGGCGCGTCAGATTGTCCGTCGCCCCCGTCGACTGTACGCTCGGCTTGTTTTAATCAACAAGTGCCACGGGTAGAGTCCCAGCTAGGACAGCGGTGCCAACGAATGAAAGCTGACGACCGATTCCTTGACGGTGCCCGTCGCAAGCTCGGCGAAACGGAAAACGCGCTGATCGACGAGCTGATTGCGGGTCAGGTCGATCGCCGTACGTTTCTGCAACACGCGAGCAGATTGGGACTTGGCCTGTCGGTACTGAATGCCGTGCTGGCCGTGACCGGACTCGGGCTCGCGCCGCGGCCCGCCTTGGCTCAGGGTTCGCGGGGCGGGGTCGTTCGCGCCGGTGTCGCGATGCCGCATGGCGCCATCGATCCCGTGCTGGTCACAGACAGCGCGAGCTATCAGCTTCTGTTTCAAGTCGCCGAATACCTGTGCGTCACGCAGCCGGATCTGACCCTGAAGCCGGTTCTCGCCGAGAGCTGGTCGCACAACAGCGATGGGAGCGTATGGACCTTCAAGCTGCGTCGCGGCGTCCGGTTTCACAACGGGCGCGAGATGACGGCCGCGGATGTGGTGGCAACCTTTGATCGGTTGTCCGACCCCGCCGGCGCATCCACCGCCTTGTCGGTATTTAACGGCCTGCTTTCCAGGGGCGGCACGCGCAAAGTCGACGACTACACGGTGGCGTTCCACCTCGACACGCCGAGCGGCAATTTTCCGTACGCGGTCTCGATCGATAACTACAACGCAGTGATCCTGCCGGCCGACTACGCCGGGCACTACGAAACCGATTTCCAGGGCACCGGACCATTTCGCATGGAGAGCTACCGACCGCGCGAGAGCGCGTCGTTGGTACGCAATCCCGATTACTGGGGCCCGAAGGCGCTGCCCGACAAAATTGAATTTAAGTTCTACGGCGACATCCAGCCGCGCCTCATCGCCCTGCAGGCCAGCGAAGTGGATGTCCTGGATGCGATCCCTGTCGTGCTGACGCCGGCCATCCAGGCCAATCCTGAAATTCGGATCATTTCAGTGCGTTCGGCAGCTCACCGGCAGCTTCACATGCGCTGCGACCGCGCGCCGTTCTCGGACGTGCGCGTCCGACAGGCGGTCGCCCTCAGCCTTGACCGGAAAAAGCTTCTCGACGGCCTGTGCCGAGGTCGCGGCATGATGGGCAATGACAGTCCATTCTTGCCCGCCTATCCGTCGACCGACCCTTCGGTGCCGCAACGCAACCAGGACCTCGCAAAAGCCAAGCAGCTGGTACAGGCAGCAGGTTACGCATCGGGATTCGACATCACATTGACGACCGAGCGCTATTCCGACATTCCCGAGTACGCACAGCTGGTGCAGAACTTCGGCAAGGCGCTCGGAATCCGAATCGGCCTGAAGGTGGAAACCCAGGCGCTCTACTACGGCAAATCCGTGCCCGGTCAGTCGGACTGGCTCGATAGCACATTTGGTATCACCGACTACGCGCACCGGGGCGTCCCGAATGCGTATCTCGAGAATCCTCTACTGAGTAACGGGCGCTGGAATGCCGCGCATTTCAAGAACGCTACCTACGACGGCTTGGTTTCGCGCTACGTGCGGGCACTGGACCTGCAGAGCCAACGAGCTGCAGCCGGCGACATTCAGAAGCTGCTGCTTGAGGAGACACCGCTGATCGTCAGCTACTTCCCAGATCTGCTGGTTCCGATTCGCAAGGGTTTCGAAGGTCTGCCGCCGATTGCCGCAGGCTTGCTTCTCGATCGCGTGTATCGAACCTGATCTATCCGATATAACTCCCGGAGCTGAGTCACTGACATGCGCAAGCCCCAGTTACGTGGCCGAGGCCCGCACTTCCCGATCCTCGACACGATCCAGCAGTACGCGTTTGAACCGGGCTATGTCGTCTTCACGATGCCGTCGCCCAAACGACTCAGAATCGTGGTCGGCAGCATCCCTATCGCCGACACGATCAACGGCCTCGTCATGTATGAATCCGATCATCTGCCCGTGTACTACTTTCCCATGAAGGACGTGAAGCAAGAGTTCCTGATGGCCAGTGCAACGAGCACCGAGTGTCCTTACAAGGGGATCGCGACTCATTATTCATTGAACACGGGCGTGACCCTGGTCGAGGACGCCGGCTGGCGGTACCTGGAGCCGGTAGCGGACTGCCCGCCGATCGCCGACTACATGGCGTTCTATTGGAACAAGATCAATCACTGGTACGAAGAGGACGAGGAGGTCTTCGTTCATGCGCGCGACCCTTTCCGCCGGGTCGATTGCCTGCCGTCGTCACGCCGCGTACAGGTCGTAGTTGACGGAGAGACAGTCGCCGATTCCCGTCGCGCGATTTTTCTGTTCGAGACGGGCATGCCGACGCGCTATTACCTGCCGATATCCGATACGAGGCTGGATATGCTGAGTCCAAGCCGCTACATCTCGCGTTGCCCGTACAAAGGCATAGCCAACTACTACCACCTGACCGTCAACGGCAAGCAGCACGAAAACATGGTCTGGTACTACCCCGAACCTGTGCACGAGTCGGAGCGCATCAAGGGGTTGGTCAGCTTCTACAACGAGTTCGTCGACCGCATCCTGGTTGACGGGATCGAGCAACCCAGGCCCGTTACCGCGTCATCGCACGGCTATTACTGAAGCCCATGGCGGTCAGCGCGACGCTGACCAGACGCGCCGCTTTCGCGGCGGGCACGCTTTTCCTGTTGAGCGTGATGGTATTCGCCGGAGGTCAGCTCCTGCCCGGCGACGTCGCGCGCGCGATTCTTGGGCCTCTGGCCGACCCGCGGGCGGTGGCGAACCTGGACCACCAGCTGGGACTCGACCGCCCGGTGCTGCTCCAGTACTGGAGCTGGATCAGTCGGTTTGTCACCGGGGACATGGGCGAGTCGTACGTCTACCGCGCACCCGTCGCGCCACTAATCTGGCATGCGTTCGCCGCGTCGGTGAAGCTCGCGGCGGTGGCACTTGTCATTGTCGTACCGCTCTCGATCGCTGGCGGCGTCTGGGCAGCAGTCCGCGCTGGGCGTACGGCCGACAAGATGATCTCGATCATCGGCCTGTTCGCCGCCAGCATGCCGGAGTTTGTCACCGGGATCCTGGTCATACTGGTGTTCGGTGTCTGGTGGAAACTGCTTCCGGTCAGCGCTGCCTGGCCTCCGGGCGCTAACGCCGCGACGCAGATCTACTACCTGCTGCTTCCGTCACTGCCCCTGGCGCTCGTGCTGTTCGCCTACCTGGCGCGAATGACCCGCGCCGGGACCATCGAAGCACTTGCCGCGGACTACACCCGGACAGCCGTTCTCAAGGGCCTGAAGTGGCGGACCGTGCTGGTCCGGCATGTGCTCAGGAATGCGTTGCTGCCGACCATTACCGTTATCGCCACGCAACTCGGCTACCTCGTGGGCGGGCTGGTAGTCGTGGAGACGCTTTTTCGTTATCCCGGCATCGGAGGTTTGATCTACGGCGCGGCTCGCGATAAGGACTTTCCGCTGCTGGAAGCCGGTGTCCTGACGGTCGGCGTGATCTACGCGCTGACCAGCGTGGCGGCCGACATTGTCTATTCGGCTCTCAATCCACGCATCGATGCTGGAGTGCAGGATTGAAATCCGGGACTCGTGCGCTGCTGCGCTCGGCGTCGTTCGTTACCGGCGCCTTGATCATAGGATTTTGGGTGGCATGCGCGCTGCTCGGCCGATTCTGGGCACCCTATGACCCATTCGCGGACGACATCCTCACGGCATTAAGCCCACCGTCCCCGGCGCACTGGTTTGGCACCGATCAGCTCGGCCGGGATGTTTTGTCTCGCGTGATTGTAGGCTCGCGGGATGTACTCAAGGTCGCCCCGCTCGCAACGGCGCTGGGTCTCGTGCTCGGCGTGTCTGTGGGTCTCATTACAGGATACTTCCGCGGTGTGGTCGATCAGATCGTCGGGCGAGTGACCGACGCTCTGCTCGCGCTGCCGCTGGTCATCATCGCGCTGCTGGCACTGACCGCGATCGGCGCATCATCCGCCACCGTGATTGTCGTGGTGGGGGTTATCTTTGCGCCACTGATCGCGCGCACAGTGCGCTCTGCCGTGCTATCGGAGCGCGGTCTGGACTACGTGGCGGCGGCACAGCTGCGCAATGAATCGACCTTGCACATCATGTTCGGAGAAATCCTTCCTAACGTGATGCCACCCATACTCGTCGAGGCAACGGTACGTCTGGGCTACGCCGTATTTGCCGTCGCAACGCTGAGCTTTCTGGGCTTCGGCATCCAGCCGCCCTCGCCGGACTGGGGTCTTGCAGTATCCGAGAGCTACGGTCTGATCAACGGCGGTATCTGGTGGCCTGCACTGTTCAACACGCTGGCGATTTCGTCGCTGGTCATTGCAGTGAACCTTGTGGCGGACGGACTGCGGAGCCTGGTCGACGGATGAACGCCGAGACCGCTCCACTGCACGTCGATAATCTGAACGTCGCCTACCGCGTGCGTGGGCGCCAAGTCATGGCACTGCGCGACGTCAGCTTTCGTATCGGCCCAGGAGAAGGGTTCGGGCTCGTCGGTGAGTCGGGCTGCGGGAAGACCACCGTGGCTCTCACGATTGAGCGCTATCTGCCCACTAACGGCCAAGTATTGGGCGGGCGCATTCTGATCGCGGGCCGAGATGTGTATGCGCTCGCCCGGGAGGAGCTGCGCCGGCTTCGCGGCACTGCGGTATCCATGGTGTACCAGGACCCGAGCCGGGCACTGAATCCTTCGACGCGGGTTGGCGACCAGATCGCGGAGGTGTTCCGTGTGCAAGGCCACTCGCGGCGCGACGCCAGGACGGCCGCGACGGACATGCTGGATCGCGTCCGCATTGCGGACCGATTCTCTGTATTCGAGCGCTACCCGCATCAGCTGTCGGGAGGCATGCAGCAGCGCGTCGTGATCGCGATGGCGATTGCGATCAAGCCGGCGCTCCTCATCCTGGATGAGCCGACGACGGGGCTCGATGCGACCGTTGAACTCGACATCCTTGAGCTCATCAATCAGCTGCGCCGCGAGTCCTCGACCTCGGTTCTCTTCATCAGTCACAACCTCGGTCTCATCGCGCGCATGTGCGAGCGCACCGGCATTCTCTACTCCGGAATGCTGGTCGAGGAGGGCCCGACCCAAGCCCTGCTGCGACGGCCGCGGCATCCGTACACGGCAGGGCTGCTCCGTTGCATTCCGGGCAGCGCAAGTGCGAAGGGCCGGCGACGGCTGGATACCATTCCGGGCCTTCCGCCTGCTCCCGGGGATCAAGCGCCTGGCTGCGTATTTGCCTCACGCTGCGCGTTGGCGGATGAGCGCTGCAGGACCGTGGCTCCCGCGTGGCACGGCGCGGACGGCCATGCCAGCCGCTGTCATTACATCGAGCGGGTGCCGTCGTTGCCTTGGGCCACGGAAGCCTCGGTCGCCGCGAGCAGCGTCGTTGATCGGGGCGGACGACCGCTCCTGAGCGTCATGCGGGTCAGCAAGACGTTCCGAAACGCTGGGCACGCGGTTCGTGTTCTTCATGACTTGTCTTTATCGCTGTGGCCGGGTGAGACGCTGGGCCTGGTTGGTGAATCCGGCAGTGGCAAGACGACACTGGCGCGACTGTTGCTTGGGCTCACGGCGCCGGATCCGGGCGGGGTGATGGAACTGACCGGCGAACCGCTTCCGGCCGACTGCAGTCTCCGACAGCCGGACCAGCTCAAGTCGCTGCAGTTGATCTTTCAGAACCCTGACTCTGCGCTGAACAGATCCCAGACCATCCGGCGGTTGCTCGAGCGCGTGTTGATCCGGCTCGGGCGCGTGCCTAGAGCGCAACGCCGAGCGAAGCTCCTCGAACTTGCGCAGTGGGTGAGGCTGGACGGTCGCTATCTCGATCGACGCCCACGGGAGCTGTCCGGTGGTCTCAAGCAACGCGTCGCGATCGCCCGCGCATTCGCCGGCGCGCCAAGCGTCGTAGTCTGCGACGAGCCGACTTCGGCACTCGACGTCTCGGTTCAATCGGCGATACTGAATCTGCTCGCCGACCTTCAGGTGTCGCAGCGCGTCAGTTACGTCTTCATTTCGCACGACCTCAACAGCGTGCGTTACCTGTCCGACCGGATCGCTGTCCTGTATCTGGGGCGACTGATGGAGATTGGTCCAGCCGAGCGGGTGTTCGCCGGACCGCATCATCCGTATACCGCGGCGCTGCTCTCCGCCGTCCCGGCGCTCGACGAAAATTCTGATCGGCAGGAGCGGCTCAGGGGTGAGATTCCCAGCGCCGTCGAGACGCCCAAGGGCTGCGTTTTTCACACACGCTGCCCGCGGAAGCTCGGAGCGGTCTGTGAGTCGCAAGAGCCACCGCTTCTCCCAGGCACCGAACCGGGCCACGAGGTCCGCTGCCACATCGCGGTTGCGGACCTGCCTGTGCGCAAAGCAGGGCCCTGAGGGAAACGCGGGAGGAGCCGGGAAGCGCGTGTAACTTATTAAATGCCTAACACTTTTTTGGTTCGGCGCCGGCCCGAGGTTACACCGGCCGACGATCCGGTCGATGCCGCGGGACTGGCGGTGGAAGTCGGGACCGTCGGCTCGTACGCTGAGGGCGCTGGCGCACACGCTCCACCCGCTGGAGGAGGATCACATGGATGACGAGAGCCTTGTCGGGACTTTGGACGAGCTCGTCCGAGCGGGGTGCAAGCAGCAGGGCATCACCGCCACCGCGATTCTGGTCACCGGCCAGGCGGACCCCCATGCTCGCCCACGCGAGTGGATCGAAATCAGCGCGGTCAGGTCGGTCGGCGGGCGCCGATATAACTTCGGCGGCATGATCAAGACCGATGAGCTGACGAAACTTGGACCGTCTACCGTAGCGAGCACGTTCAACGCGCAGGCGATTCGCGCGCTGGCGCATTTGGAAGTGCCAAAGTCCGGATAGCCGTTATCGGTTGGGCTCAGACCTCGATCTCGACACCGACTTCCATGATCTGCTTGCTCGGGATCCTGAAATAGGCTCCCGGCCTCTGCGCGTTGCGATGCATGAGGGCGAAGATTCGCTCACGCCAGCGCGCCATCATCGGGTGGTGGCCCCTGGCGACCATGGTCTCGTGTCCGGTGAAATACGTTACCGAATGGAGATCGATGTGGCTGAGTTTCCCCTGTGCCATGGCGGTCCTGAGCCCGCGCGGCACGTTCGGTCGCTCCATGAACCCGAAGCGCAGTTCGACGCGAGTGAGATCGTCGCAGACTTGCGCAACGACGGCTCGATCTTTATCCGGAACACGCGGGATCTCGGCGCTTGTAATTGCCACCAGGTACAGGTGTTCATGCAGCACATGGTTGTGCTTGAGGTTGAGCGTCAGCGGTAGTGGTATTCCTTGCGTCATGCGGCCGAGCACGAATGCGGTCCCCGGCACGCGATACGGTGGGTCGGACCGCAGCGCCGACACGAACTGGTCGACGCTCTGGCGCAGCCGCAGCCGGCCCGCATCCATGATCTGCTGTCCGCGGCGCCACGTGAGCATCAGGAATGACATGACGCAGGCGATCAGCAGCGGAAACCAGCCACCGTCGAAAAGTTTGGTCGAGGTAGACGCGAAGAACAGCAGATCGAGCGCGAGCAGACTGCCGTTCACGGCGATGACGAGCCACAGCTTGTAGTGCCACTGCAGAGCGACGAATGTGGCCATGATCGTCGTGATGGCCATCAGCAGCGACACGGCAATGCCGAAGGCGCCGGCCAGGGCATCAGAGGATCGGAATCCAATGACAGCGGTCAGGGTCGCCGCCGCCAGGCTCCAGTTCACGAGCGCGATGTAGATCTGGCCGATCTCGTGGCCTGCCGTGTGGACTACGTTCATGCGCGGTAGCAGCCCGAGCTGGATCGCCTGCTCGGTCAGTGAATACGCGCCGGAAATAATGGATTGCGAGGCGATGACGGTTGCAACGGTCGCGAGCGCGACCAGCCCGTAGTGCGCCCACTGCGGGGCAAGTTCGTAGAACGGACTTTCGACCGCAGCCGGATGAGTCAGGAGCAACGCCCCCTGACCGAAATAACTGAGAGTAAGCGCTGGCAGGGCGACACCGAACCACGCGACGCGGATCGGCAGGGGCCCAAAGTGCCCCATGTCGGCGTAAAACGCCTCTCCCCCTGTGACCGCTAGGAACGCGCCGCCAATCACGACGAACGCCAGCGGGCCCGCGTGCCAGAGGTACGTGATCGCCTTCATCGGACTCAGCGCGGCGAGCACGGCAGGCTGCTTCATGATGCTGATCGTCCCCAGGATCCCGATGACGATGAACCAGATGAGCATGACGGGTCCGAACAGACCGCCGATGAATGACGTGCCCTTGCGCTGGATGACGAACAAGCCGACCAGAATCACGACCGTCAGCGGAACGACGAAGCGATCGAGGTGGGGTGCGTACACCTTGATGCCCTCGATCGCGCTCAATACCGAGATTGCCGGCGTGATCGCGCCGTCGCCATATAGAAGAGTGGCCCCGATGAGCCCAACCACGACCATGGCAGCCCGGCGTTTGCTTTCAGGTGCACGGCTCGGGCTGATGAGGGCCAGCAGCGCAAGAATGCCGCCCTCGCCATGGTTGTCGGCACGCATGATGAGCATGGCGTACTTAATCGAAATGACGATGATGAGCGACCAGAAGATCAGCGAGACGATGCCGAGTACGGCATCCGGCGTCACTGCCCCCACCGGACTCGCGGCCTTCGCTGCGACGTTGATGGTGTAGAGCGGGCTCGTGCCGATGTCACCGAACACCACTCCCATGCAGGCTATCGCCGCGGCCGCCAGCGCCTTTCGTGGATCGCGGGAGTCGCGCGGTTCACTCAGCGTAGCCGTGCTCATCGATTGGCTCCGTCGCTACCTGGCAGGGAAAAGGATCGAATAGCCGATGCCGGCGAAAGACCGCGGCGCAGCTTGCGACAGCCCCGCAGCGGCGTGGACGTCGAGCTGCTGGTGAGACGAGAGCTTGTAGGCGGCGCCCAAGTGGAGCAGCTGGCTTGAGCCGCCACGCTGCGGAAAATCACCGGCGTACTCCAGGAATGCATCCCACGCTGCCGTCAGTTGTCGGTCGAACAACAACGTCGCCTCCCAAGTACGGTTACGGCGTCCATTACTCGTCGGCCAATAGGCGGCCAGCTGACCTGCCGCCGTCCAATTGGCCGCGAACCCGGTCGACCATGGTACTTGGAGCGCCGGGTCGTAGCCGTGACTGGACACATTTTGGGCACCGGTCGGAAATGTTACTGACGGGATAATCGACAGGTCGACGCCACCGACCGGGCCGAGCTGCTGCTTCACACCAATGCCCACATCGCCAAATCCGGACGATCCGGCCGCCGATAGGCTGTGATAGTAATCGGGCAACGCCACGCGCAGCTCCGTGTGTTGCAGCAGCCCGAACCGAATATTGGCCTCCGGGAGATCCAGAACGCTGTGGCCGCCTTTGTCCGTGGCCAGGATACCGGTCTCGAGTTGAAGTCCTTCTTGGGGTACGACGATGCTTGATTCTGTCACCGCAGGACGGTCAGTTACGATGGCCTGGTCGTCTGCGAGCGCGGGATGCCAGGCCGCCAGCAAGATGCCCGCCCTCCAGAGTCGGCCGCCCGGGCCACGCACGATCACACGTCCTGCATGTGCATAAGGCCCGAAGGTTCCGAGTCTATGGCCGCGCATCTTACCCAGCCTGCCCGGAGTAAGACAGTAAGCGAGGGTATCGCGTGGTCGCGGTAATACCCGGCGTGCGTCAAAAGGACGGAGGACCCGTCCGCAAGAAGCTAAGTACGTTGGGCAGGTAGCGGATCACTCATCTGCGGCGAACCGCACTTCGCTCAGGTCGATATGTCGGGTGAGCCGAGCCTACTCAGTGGGCAGAATTCGCTTCTGGCTGCCGGCGCGTGACCAGAAACTTGAGCGCCGCGCTGCTTCCGCTGACTTGAAACACCGTTCGCCCAGGCGGAAGTGCAAATTCGACACTCTTGTGGATCAGCAAACAAACCTGATGGCCTTGAAAACCAGTTGACGCAATTGGGCCGGAAGCCCCTAAAGCGTCGATCCAGAACGGGCCATCGACACTGACGCGGTAAGTTCCCTGCACAGGCACGTCCATCGCGAGCAGTCCGGCATTGCCATCCTGTTTACGCTCGGGTCGACTACCCCGCGCCAGGCTGACGTGGTCGGCCGGAGCCAGCGTGACTTGATAGAGCTTGTTGAGCTCCACGCGCGGCGCGCCGCTGGCAACAGTTCCAGACGATAGGGAGGTCGCCGAGTCTTTGAAGAGTGCGACCTCTTGACTCATGTCCCACTGAGCTCGCGGACAATCAGAAGTTGCGGGCGGCGGGGCGTCGGCCCCGACCGCCACCAGCGGTGCGAGCAGCATGGCTGCTATCAGCGTCAGGATCAGAGGTCGTCTGCCAACCTCGCCCGCCTCCCGTCCGCGTCGTTCGGGCTGGGTCTCCGGGAAGCGCGCCCGGCGGCGAGCGAGAATTGGTCGCGGACGAAGGCTGATCGCTATAGCTTTATCCATGTCGTCTTCAGCTGCACGTACTTGTCGAGCGCGTGCAACGACTTATCCCGTCCGAACCCGGACTGCTTGTACCCGCCGAACGGCACCGTCACGTCATGCGCATCCGCTGCGTAGCAATTGACCGCGACGCTTCCGGCGCGTATGGCCCGCGACAGCTTATGAGCCTTACTTAAATCCTTGGTCCAGACCGCGCTCGCCAGGCCATACGTCGTCTTGTTGGCCAGCGCGATGGCTTCATCGACCGTCTTGAATGAGATGGTCGACAGGACCGGGCCGAAAATCTCCTCCTGTGCGATTCGCATCGAGTTCTGAACACGGTCGAAGACGGTGGGCTCGACAAAGAAGCCGCCAGAGCCTTCATTTGCGCGGTGCCCACCGAGGGTAAGCCGCGCACCTTCCTGCTGACCGACGGCGATGTAGGACATAACACGATCGAGCTGAGAAGACTTGGCGATGGGGCCGAGCATCGTGTCGGCACTCAGCGGATCTGCGGGTTTTAAGCTCGCGCCCACATTGCTGATGATCTCGAGAACCTGCTCCTTGACCGACTCTTCAACGATCAGTCGCGATCCCGCAGCACAGATCTGTCCCGTGTTGAGGAAGATCGCGAGGGCCGATTCCTGGGCAGCCGCCGCCAGGTCGGGCGCATCCGCAAACAGAATGTTCGGGCTCTTGCCGCCACATTCAGTCCAGACCGGCTTCATATTCGATTCGGCGGAGTACTTGAGGAAGAGTTTTCCCACTTCCGTGGACCCCGTGAACCCTACGACGTCAATGTCGGTATGGCGGCCGATGGCCTCGCCAACCTGGGGCCCACCGGTTACAACGTTAAACACGCCTTCGGGAATTCCAGCCTCGAGAGCGAGCTCCGCGATGCGGATCGCGGACAGGGACGTCTGTTCGTCCGGTTTCAGTACCACGCTGTTGCCGGTGGCGAGCGCGGGCGGCACCTTCCAGCCCAGCAGTCCCGCGGGCCAGTTCCACGGCAGCACGGCGCCTACCACGCCTATGGGTTCGCGAGTAATGGTGGCGAAAACGCTCTTATCCGTGGGCGCAACCTCATCGTAAATTTTGTCGATAGCCTCGCCGTACCATTCGAAGCAGTTGATCGCCCACTGCACGCAGTAGCCGGCGGCGATCGTGATCGGCATGCCCATGCACAGCGAGTCCAGCATGGCCAGTTCGTCGCGGTGGGACTCAATCAGAAGCGCCAACCGCTGCAGTCGCTTCTTCCGTTCCTTCGGAGCCAAGTCAGCCCACACCCCTGACTCAAAGGACGCGCGCGCCGATGCTACTGCGCGATCAACGTCGCTCCGATCGCAATCGGGCAGCTTGGCAAGAACTCGACCGGTGCTCGGGTTGACTACGTCATATGTTTTCCCGGACGACGCGGAAACGCCTTTGCCGGCGATCAAAATGTTCTTCGGCAAGGAGAGTGACTGTGCTCTCTTGCGCCAGTCAATTTGCGCATTCATATGCATGGACCTCTATGGTTGCTAATTTCGCCGCGCCCAAAGCGCTCAGGTATTAAGCATCGCGAGCAAAATAGTACCGATCACTGTACGCGGCCGAGCGCCCTCCAGGCGTCATCCTGAAATGCATCGATGAGCTCGCGTCGGTGCCCTGCGGTAAGCGCGAACGCAACTTCAAATCCGTCCGGAGTCGCGAGCGTGAGAATTACCTGATCCGAGCCGCGCGCCGTCTCAACGCTGTACCCGCCAAGCGGATAGACAAGCCGTACCGATGGATCGTCATGGCGACACTGTAGGGCGACCTTCACCATCTGGGGAAGGGTCATGAGCAGTGCGGAGAGGCACTCGACGGGTAGCGTCAGCGAAGCGCACCGGCCTGAGGCATCTTTGACACCAATACGAGCGACGGACCCATCCTCGGCAACGTCGAATGTGGTCAATTCGGCGGCGTCGAATTCGATCGCGCCGGAATCACGGCCCGCGACGTTCATCCCATCGTAATCTCCCATCGTATACAGCGTGGCAGACGAGGCCCTTGCGCGCAATGAGACGCTGGGGCTTCGCAACGGCCGCGGTGCGCGGCGCCCGGTGCTAGGGCGCCGGTTGCCTAACTGGCTGATCCGGTTGGTCGTTTTGGCCACCTGGTCGTCTGATGTCTGGCAGATCTGCCTACTCGCGCGCCGACCGCCACCGACGCTTGCCGCCAGGCGGCCCGTCAGTCGATGGCGACCAGTACGCTGTCTGCCTTGATGAGGGCGTGAGCGGCGAGTCCTACTTTGAGGCCCAGGTGCCGCGCCGAATGGGTGGTGATCACGGAAACGATCTGGATCTTTGGCGCAATTTCGATTGTCACTTCCGTACTCACTGGTCCTTCGACCAGATGGGTGATTGTCCCACTGAAATGATTGCGAGCACTAATCTTTATGAACGTTCCTCCTGGGTGACGTTCTGCAGGCGGGCGAGTGTTGCGGCGCACCGGCACATCCGTTGGTTGCCGGGCGTCGACCGCGAGGGAGCAGCCAGATCCGTGAGCGGCTTGGCTGTCGATGCTACACGAAGTCGAAGCCGATCTCGTGAACGGTCCCTTCCGAACTGAGGCATTAATGCCGGTGCCGCTGATCGGTAATTATGACCCTTCGACGCTCAGGTCAACCGCGATGTTCCCTCGCGTGGCGTGTGAGTACGGACAGATTTTCTCGTGTGCCTCTCGGGCTAATTGCGCCAACTCCGCCTGCGCCAGGCTCGCGTCCTTGACGTGCAACTTCACCGCGAGCCCGAAGCCGCCGGCATCGCGCGGCCCGATAGACACGCTGCAGGTGACGGTTGCGCCCTTGGCGTTCTTCTTTCTCTGAGTCGCGACGTAGTCGAGTGCGCCGCCGAAGCACGCAGCATAGCCGGCCGCGAACAGGTGCTCCGGCGTGGTAGTTCCAGGCTTCCCGAGTCCTCCCATCGCTTTGGGCACGGACAGGTTCACGGACACGGAATGATCTTCGGCCTCGGCGTGCCCGTTCCGACCGCCGGTAACGGACGCTACCGCCGTGAACAATGGCTTGATGCTGTCCATGGAAGGCTCCTTAGTCTGGATCAATACAGCGTAGTTGGGGAGAGAGTCTAGACTTCGAGCAGCTTGCGCAGCAGCCACGCCGTCTTCTCACGGACGTCAAGGCGTTGCGTCAGCAGATCGGCCAATGTTGACAGGCGTGCTGGTCGTAGACGAGGCGGTTCTGGCCATTTTGGAATCCTCCGCATCCATCGACGACTGGTGCTGCTGCTTTGCTCGAAGCCCGCAAGACTGCTTGAGGAAATCTAGGCCTGACTGGGTCATTGATCCAATCGGTTGTCAGAGTAATCACAATAGGCTAGTCCTATGATAGATCGGCAACGGGATACCGATCGGCTAGGACTCTTGGCGGACGCGGGAGGAGAGACGCAATGAATCGCGCGATACTTGGGGCCGCCCCGGCGCTGTCAGCGCTCGGCGGGTTCGGTTAGGGGCAACAGGAATCGGCCAGCGCACCGCCGCGGTTCCCCAATAGCGCGCGGCGGATCAAGACATGCGAATAAGATGCCCCGCGCAGCGAGCAGCGGTCTTCGCCTGCCTTGCGTTATCGACAGCGTGGTCATCGGCAGGAGTGGCGCAGCAGCCGGATAGTAATGTCGTCAGGCAGGCATCGGACGCTTTCGGGGTAAGCATCGGCGTCGAGACGCTTGGCCTTTACAGCAACGGCCAGGTCCGCGGCTTCGATCCGATCGCGGCCGGCAATGCGAGGATCGACGGCCTTTATTTTGACCTCGACGGAAGTATCTACCCATACGGACCGATGCCTGCACACCTGGTTGAGGATGTGCGGATCCGGGTTGGCCTGGCAGGCGCCGGTTACGCATTTCCGGCGCCCACCGGCATCGTCGACTTCAGCCTGCGAAGTGCGCGAGGAGCGCCCAGACTCACTTCCACACTTTACGTTGGACCTTACGGCACGGTGGGCCTGGATCTTGATGGGCAAGTTCCATTCGCTAGTGATCGTTGCGGCGTTAGAGGCGGCACGACTCGACGCTGGGACGAGCTCATTCCCGATGACACGCAGCACACAACGGACCTGGGCTTCATTGTTGAATGCCAGCCGGATCAGCAGACCAACATCCGGGTGTTCTGGGGCCAGACATTGGAGACCGCGCAAAAGGTACCTCCTGTCGTGTATCTCACGAATGCCGGATTGCCGGTGCCTTACGAAGCCCATTACACGGGCCAGGACTGGGCGACTTCTGCCACTGTGCTAACTGACTATGGCGCGACCTATCGCCAGGAGGTGCCGGGCGACTGGCTGATCCAGGCAGGGATTTTCCGTTCCGAAATCAATCAACCCTATTCGGGTTCGGACTTGCTCAATGACCCGTCGCCCGCAGGCCATGCCCAAGATACTTACATTGGTTATCCGGACCAACGTACGTCCTCGAGGTCGGGCGAGCTGCGGCTCACGCATGCGTTCACGCACGGCGCACAGATCAACAGCTTGCTGCTGACACTCCGGGCCAGGAGTATCACGGCGTATTACGGTGGCTACGACCAGGTCGATCTGGGCACGGCGATCCTGGGCACTGTCACTCCGGTCGCCGAACCAAAGTTCTCGTACACGGTGCGTACGCTGGACGAGACGTCGCAATGGACCGCCGGGGCGGCCTACGTATTGCACTGGGAGAAGACCCTCGATTTGACACTCGGGCTGCAGCGCGTCTGGTACGACAGGACGATCAGCGAGCCGGGAAATTCTTCAATCCGGCAGGCCGATGAACCGACGCTTTACTATGGATCGCTCGCGGCGCCGCTTGGCCACAAACTGACCGCTTATGCGTCGCTGACTCGGGGACTCGAGGACTCCGGCATCGCGCCTGCCAACGCGACCAATCGTGGCCAATTGCTGCCGGTCAGCCGGACCGGCCAGGAAGAGGTAGGGATTCGTTACCAGTTCGACAAGACCACGGCGATAATTGCCGACGTGTTTCAGGTCCGAAAGCCCTATTACAACGCTGGCAGCACCGGCGCGTACACATGGCTCGGCACTGAGAGCCATACCGGGCTCGAGGT
>Ga0187780_10000661_pt1 | contig 25398 bp, 25 predicted proteins | sample 1015_Q2_SP10_20__FD_132429 | JGI IMG/M metagenome (GOLD analysis project Ga0187780, IMG submission 132429) | Tropical peat soil microbial communities from peatlands in Department of Meta, Colombia - 1015_Q2_SP10_20_MG | ecosystem: Environmental > Terrestrial > Soil > Wetlands > Peat | place... | reverse complement strand
GACTGCCCGCACGGACCTTCCGAAATTCTGACCGGGCCGCTGGCGCGCGGGCTCGCGCCGATGGGCGACCCGCCGGCGTTAGCGGCCCGGATGCGCGACCTGCTTGCCCGCCCTCCGGACGTGGCCGGCGCAGACATCCTGAATCAGGTCGAAGCTTCCGCAATTGCGGCTCGCTACGCGGCGCTCGGAGCAGCGCCGTGAGCCAATCCGGAGCGGCGCCAGCACGCGCGCCTCGTTTCCTGTTCGTGCCGGTATCGGGACCGGGCGGCGCCGGCGAGTACTTCCGCGCGCTTGCCATCGCGCGCGGTGTAAAGCGGCGCTGGCCCGACGCCGACATCCATTTCGTCGTCAACCGCAACGCGGTCTACGCGAATGCCGTGCCCTATCCAGCCACCTACCTGGACGGCACGCCGACCCATTCGGGGCCGGCGGTGATCGAGTGCTTGAACGCGCAACGCCCCGACGTCGTGATCTTCGACAGCGCCGGCCGCGCGCGCCAACTGCGGGCAGCGGCCGAGATCGGCGCGCGCCGCGTGTACGTCAGCTCGCGCGTCAAAACGCGCTGGAAGGGATTCCGTCTGCGGCGCATGCGCTTTCTGGACGAACATTGGATCGCCGGGCCCGAACTGCTGGCACTCAAGCTGAGCGCCCTTGAGCGCTTCAAGTTACGACTGGTGCCGACGCTCACCGTCCGCTTCCTGCCCGCCTGCTTTGAGCCGCCGGAGTCTGGACTGGGACCGGCCGTTCTCGAGCGCTACGGCCTTACGAACGGCGGCTTCGTGCTCTATTGTCCCGGGGGCGCCGGTCAGTTTCGCGGGCTCGCTCATGGACCGACGGTGTTTCTCACCGCGGCTCGCGTCGCCGGCGAGCGCAGCCGGGTACCGGCCATCGTGGTCGGTGCGCCGAGCGAAGACAGCACGCCGGGCGTTGTCACCGTCCCAGCACTGCCGAACGCGGAACTCATGGCGCTCGCTGCCTCGGCCAGACTATGTGTAATTAACGGCGGCAGCCTTCTCCCGCAGTGTCTGGCGCAGGGCGCGGCCTGTGTCTGCGCCCCGATCGCCGGGGATCAGCAGCGCAAGATCGATGAGGCCGCCGGCTTGGGCCTGGTGCGGCCCGCGCCATTTGATAGCCAGGCGATCGCCGGGGTTACGGTCGCCCTGCTCGCCGACCCGCCCGCACTGACGGGTCTTAGGAAGGCGGTGGGGGGTCTCGGCCTCAAGAACGGGGTGGATGTTGCGGTTGAGGCCCTGGCGAGCCTGCTCTCACAGACGCGCCCCTGACGCCGCCTGCCGGCGGGCGGTCGTGGCTCGAATTCCCAAGTTGCCGCCTTCCGGCGACAGACGCGCTAAATATGAGAGCTAATCACCACTTATCCCGCGAATCTCGGAGTAGTCTCTGATCCGTAGATGCGGAACTGCGGGACAGGTCGCGGAATTCCTTGCGTTTCATGTCGTTGCAATTTCGCACTAAGTGGTTATAGTCGGCGTAGACGCTTGTTACTGCGTCGAAACTTCTAGGGATCGAAGCTAGAAACGGCTTTAGGTGCCAGGTGTAGCCGCCCCCGCCGAGGTGGCATTCCGGGCGTCTGAGTTTGACGGGGCTCAGCGATGACAGCTTGGCACAGGCTACATGCGGCGACGCTTGAGCTGGTCGGATCAGCTCCTATCAAACAACGGCTTAGCGCCGCTTATTCGAACCAGCTTCGATTCATCGAGAACGAACAGCTCCCCGACGAACTGCGCACGCGTTTCCAGGACATCGCGAACGCTCTGCAATCTGTAAAACCGCTTCCCGGCGAGACCGCCGTGCAGGCCACCGTGCGCAAGATGTCGCCGGCCGAGGCGGATCGCTGCGCCACGATGATCGTGGAACTGCTCGGTGAGCTGGGCGAACTGGTGCAGGCGCAGCTGCAAGCTGCCAACCGCGCACCGCGCGACAAGCGCGACTCCGAGAGCCGCGATTCCGACACCGTCGTGCCGCTGTTCGCGGCCGAGGCGTAGCCGCTAGTCCATTTTGAAGTCGATCGAGTCCCAGCGCTGCGTCTCTTCGTGACGCGCCTGTCGCCGGATGGCGTCGATCAGTGCGCGCTGATCCCAGTCCACCGTCTCATCCGCGAGTGTGCTCAGCGATTTCGCGAGCTGCGTGGTCGCGCCGAAGTTCGATATCAGGATGATCGGTTTTTCCGCCGCCTTGGCGAAGTGCGCCTGGAACTGCAGCAGATCCGCATCGCGCGCGTGCTGTGATGCCAGCAGGATCACGGCTTCCACCGGAGTCATCTGCTTGCGCAGCTCGTCGCGCTCTGCTTCGCGTCCGCCAGCCGGGCGCCGGTCCGGTGCGCTGAAATTCTGATAGAAGAAGTTGTTCGACGACTCGAGAAACTCAAACACGCGCAGATAGTCCTCGTCGACCTCCCACAAATGGCTGACGAAGAGCTTGACGGGATTGTTCTGGGAAATCACCGGACCCTCCCCGCCGCGGCAGTTTAGCGCACGCCTCCCGGCCGAACACGGTAGAATTCCCCGGTGGCCGCACGAGCGCCACAGCGGTGCGATGCGGTTACTCCTGTACAACATCCGATACGCGACCGGCACGGGCCCGGCGTTTCACCTCCCGGTGCCCGGGGCCGGATATCTGCGCAGCAACCGCCAGGTCCTGCGCCGGATCACCGAGTTCATCAAGGAACAGTCCGCCGACATCATCGGCCTGGTCGAGGTCGACACCGGCTCGATCCGCACCGGCATGGTCAACCAGGCGGAGTACATCGCGGCGCATCTCGGCTGGTACTCGATCTATGAGTGCAAGTACGGCTCGGCGTCGTTGCAGACGCTGATGCCGATCGTGCGCAAACAGGGCAACGCGTTCCTGGCCGGACCGCGCGTTCACGGCCAGCGCTTTCACTACTTCAACACCGGCATCAAGCGCCTGATCATCGAGCTCGAGCTCGAGGAAGCGATCATCTTTCTGGTGCATCTGTCGATCAAGTACCGACACCGCCAGTCGCAGCTGCGCTTCCTGCACGAGCTGGTCAAGCGCTCGCCGAAACCGGTGATCGTGGCCGGGGACTTCAATACCTTCTGGGGCGACCACGAGATCTACCTGTTCATGGAAGCCTCGAACCTGAAGAACGCCAATACCCAGGGCCTGCCGTCCTATCCGAGCCGCAACCCGCGCCGGACGCTGGATTTCATCCTGTACACGGACGGCATCGAGATCACGCATTTCGGCGTGCCCGACGTGCGCTACTCCGATCATCTGCCGCTGGTCTGTGATTTCGAGGTTCGACGCGCGGCCGCTTCGCGCGCCGCCTGAACCCGCATGAGCAGCGCATCCGGCGGCAGCGCGCGCCCGGAGCCCGGGCATTGGTCGTGGCAGCGCGACGAGTCCGGAATCGTCTGGCTGTGCATCGACCGGCAGAACGCCTCGACCAACAGCCTGTCGCGTGCGGTGCTGGCCGAACTCGACGAGCGCTTAGCTGACATCGAGCCGACGGCGCCCAAGGGCCTGGTGGTCTGGTCCGCCAAGGCCAACGGCTTCATTGCCGGCGCCGACATCACTGAATTTCGCACGCTCGCGTCGGAGGCCGAGGCCCGGGCGCTGATCCGCGGCGGCCAGCTCGTGCTCGACCGGCTGGCGGCCCTGCCCTGCCCAACGGTCGCGGCCATCCACGGCTTTGCGCTCGGCGGCGGCCTCGAACTTGCACTCGCCTGCCGCTACCGCGTGGCGGCCTCGGACGGTTCGGTGAGCCTGGGATTTCCGGAAGTGCAGCTCGGGATTCACCCCGGCTTCGGCGGCACGGTCCGCGGGCCGCGGCTGATTGGCGCACGGCGCGCCCTGGAACTCATGCTCACCGGGCGGCCGGTGCGTGCCGAGCCGGCACTCGCCATGGGTCTCGTCGACCGCCTGGCGCCGGCCGCGGAGCTCAAAGCCGCTGCCGCCGCGCTCATCCGTGAGCAGCCGCGCGCGCACTCGCCGCCGTTCCTCGACCGGATTCTGGAGACCGCGCCGATCCGCCCGATCGTCGCCGAGCAGCTGGCGCGCCAGGTGAGCAAGCGCGCGCGCCGCGACCAGTACCCGGCGCCGTACGCGATTCTCGATCTGTGGCGCCGCTTCGGCGCGCACGGGCCGGCCGCGTACGAGGCCGAGGCGAACTCCATCGCTCACCTGTTCCTGAGCCCGACCGCGCGCAATCTGGTGCGCGTGTTCTTCCTCCAGGACCGGCTCAAGTCCTTGGGTGGCAAAGGCGCGCAATTTCGTCGCGTGCACGTGATCGGCGCCGGCGTCATGGGCGGTGACATCGCGGCCTGGTGCGCGGCGCGCGGGCTCGAGGTCACGCTGCAGGACCGTGCCAGCGAGTACGTGGAGCCGGCGCTGACGCGCGCCCGCGAGTTCTTCGGCAAGCAGCTCAAAGATCCCGACAAGGCGGCGGCCGCCGCCGCACGCCTGCGCGCTGACGTCGCGGGAGACGGGGTTGCCGCAGCCGATGTCGTCATCGAGGCGATCTACGAGAACGTCGAGGCCAAGCAGGCGCTCTACGCCGCGGTCTGGCCCAGGCTCAAGCCCGATGCGCTGCTCGCGACCAATACCTCGAGCCTCAAGCTCGAAACGCTGTCGGCCAAGCTGCCGACTCCGGCGCGGCTCCTGGGTCTGCACTTCTTCAACCCGGTGGCGCGCATGCCGCTGGTCGAGGTCATCCACCGGCGTGACACGGATCCCGCGATCTCGGCGGCTGCCGCCGCCTTCGCCCGCAAGCTCGACAAGCTGCCGCTGCCGTGCGCGAGTGCGCCCGGGTTCGTGGTCAATCGCATCCTGTTTCCCTATCTGACCGAGGCCATGCGCGCGGCCCAAGACGGCATTCCCTTGCCGGTGATCGATGCCACGGCAGTCGCCTTCGGTATGCCGCAGGGGCCGATCGAGCTCGCCGATACGGTCGGGCTGGACGTGGCCCTGCACGTGGGCGAGGTGCTCGCCGCCGCCTTCGGCACACCGCCGGTGGATGCGCTCAAGCCGATGGTGGCGGCCGGTACGCTGGGCAAGAAGAGCGGTGCCGGGTTCTACCGCTGGCAGGACGGCAAGCCGGTGAAACCCGCCTCGCACGTACGTGCGCCCGATGACCTCGAGGACCGGCTGATTCTGCCAATGCTGAACGAGGCGGTCGCGTGTCTGCGCGAAGGCGTGGTCGCGGATGAGGACCTGCTCGACGCCGGCGCCATTTTTGGTACCGGTTTCGCTCCGTTCCGCGGCGGGCCGCTGGCCTACGCCCACGCGCGCGGTGCGGATGCGGTCGTCGAACGCTTGACCGATCTTAGCCAGCGCTACGGGCCGCGCTTTCAGCCGGACCGGGCGTGGGCGGATTTCGCACGCTGTGCGTTCGCGCCGCGCCGCTAGCGCGCGGGCGCGCTAGAAGCCTGTGCTACCATAAATAATCCGGGTGCCCGAGTCGGGAGCCGGTAGCCAGCGCAGGGGCCACGGCGTCGCGCCAGATGGAGAACGAAGCAATCGACCTGCGTCTCCTGCGGACCTTCTCACCTCTGGATGGTCTGAAGAAGGAGAACCTGCTCGCGCTGGCGCGCAAGACCGCGATGAAGGACATGCCCGCGGGGCGGGTCCTGTTCAAAGAGGGCGACACCGACAAACGCACCTACTACCTGGCCCGCGGTCAGCTGGAACTGCGGACTGGCGACAAGACGGTCGCGGTAATCCGGTCCGGCTCGCCCGAGGCACGCAGCCCGCTGGCGCCGGGTCTGCCGCGCCGCTATTCCGCCCGCACGCTCACTGACATCGAGTACCTGGCCATCGACAGCGATCTGCTCGATGTGCTCATCACCTGGGACCAGACCGGCTCCTACGAAGTTGAGGAACTGTCCCAGGGCCAGGGCGGACACGGCGACGACTGGATGACAGTGCTGCTGCAGACCAAGGCGTTCCACCGGATCCCGCCGGCCAACCTGCAGGCCATCTTCATGCGCATGCAGCGCATGAACTACAAGGCCGGTGACACGATCATCAAGCAGGGAGATGAGGGCGATTTCTTCTACGCGGTCACCGCCGGACGCTGCGCCGTGACCCGCGAGACGCCACTGAACCGCGACGGCATACGCCTGGCTGAGCTCGGACCCGGCGACACCTTCGGCGAGGAGGCCCTGATCTCGGAGTCGAAGCGCAATGCGACCGTGCGGATGATCACCGACGGCACGCTCATGCGGCTCAACAAGGCCGACTTCAACACGCTGCTCAACGAGCCGATGCTGCAATGGGTGAATTTCGAGGAAGCCCTCTCGCTGATCAAAACCCAGCAGGCCAAGTGGCTCGACGTGCGGCTGCCGTCCGAGTTCGAGACCTTCCACCTGCCGGATGCGACCAACATTCCCCTGTACTTCATCCGCCTCAAGATGAAGCAGCTCGACCCGAATACCCGCTACATCGTCGTGTGCGACACGGGGCGGCGCAGCTCCGCCGCCGCATTCATCCTCAATGAGCGCGGCTACGACGCCTGTGTGCTGCGCGGGGGCTTAAGCTCGGTCCCGAACGCGCGCCCGACCGGCCGCTGACCAGAGCCCGCGTGCCGGCGGACCTGGCCTGCGCCGGCGGTAGTAACCGTATATATCTTGATATAAAACAATTCATTATTGCGCTATTCTCTAGATAGACTAGAAATGTAGCCGCTCGGGCGAATGCCCGCCTCAGCCTGCCGTCTCTGATGATGTACGCTGCCTGACTTGGGCACGGGAGGCCTCATGGCAGCCAAAGACGCCGCACGAGCTGCCCAGCTATCCAACGCAGCGCCGGACATCGAAGCTCAGGACTTTTCGGTCGTTCTCGGGGGGCCGCTTTACCAGCTTCTGCTTCGCACACACCTCTCTGACGACGTCGCCGGCCACGTGCGGAGTCGAGTGATCGTGATGGCGGCCATCGCCTGGCTGCCACTACTCCTACTCTCGTGGGTCGGCGGACACCTGCTCGACAGCGGCGTCACGGTGCCGTTTCTGCGCGACTTCGATGTTCACATCCGGCTGCTGGTGGCGCTGCCGCTGCTAGTCCTTGCCGAACCCGTCGTCCACGAGCGCCTGCGTTTGCTGGTGAAGACGTTTCGCGCCCGGCGCCTAATCCCTGATGACGGCGGGGCGCGCTTCGATGCTGCGCTCGCCTCTGCCTATCGCCTGCGCAATTCGGTGACGGCGGAGATCTTGCTCCTGATCTTCGTCTATATCGTCGGCGTGAGCGTGATCTGGCGTCACTTCACGTCGCTGGACACGGCGACCTGGTACGCGGTGCCGGCAGACGGGGGATCGTCGCTCACCACGGCAGGCATCTGGTACAGCTACGTGAGCCTGCCAATATTCCAGTTCCTGCTGTGCCGCTGGTATTTTCGGTTCTTCATCTGGGCCCGGGCCCTGTGGCAGATCTCGCGAATCAACATCGCTCTGATTCCCACACACCCGGACCGCGCCGGGGGCCTGGGGTTTCTCGCGCAGACACCGTTTGCCTTTGCCCCGCTGCTGCTGGCGCACGGGGCGCTCCTGTCCAGCGCTCTCGCCAACCGGATCCTGCACCTAGGTACTAAATTGACCGAGTACAGCATCGAGGTCGCGGCCATGGTGCTGCTGATGATGATTGTGGTCGTTGGACCACTCCTGGTTTTCACGCCGCAACTGGGCCGCGCCAAGCGGATTGGGCTGCGTGAATACGGCACGCTTGCTTCGACCTATGTCCGTGGCTTCGACGGCAAGTGGTTGCGCTCGCACACCTCGGATGACGAGCTCCTGGGCAGCGGCGACATCCAGTCGCTCGCCGACCTGGGTAACAGCCTGGAAGTTGTGCGCAGCATGCGGCCAGTTCCGATTACCAAGGAGGCGCTCCTCCAGCTGGGGGTGATCACGCTCCTGCCGCTCGCGCCGCTGTTGCTGACGATGATGCCTCTGCGCGATCTGTTGAAGATGATGGTAGGTATCGTCTTCTGACGGCTCCGCGTACGGTTCGAGCCCGAACGGCTCGATGCGCCACCGCCGGTTGGCGCCGAGTTGCTGGCCGCTGGCCACTTCGAGAGTCTCAGCGCCTGCCGGAAAGGACCGCTGAGGATTAGGCTTTTCCCCTATTTTGCGGCCATTCCGCTACGCGCCGCATGTTCGAGACCAGCGTTGGGCTTAGGCTACGAGAAACGGGTGAGACCCGTGGTGGCTGGGGGGCGGCCAATGGACGACAGAAACCTTGATTGCTGTCGCAAGCGACTCGAGTTCCCGAGACGGAGCCCGGTCGCGCCAAGACACGGCGCAGCAGGCCGGCGTCGGGCCGTACTCAAGTTTGCAGCCATCGCCGCGTGCTCCTTTGCCTTCGGTGCTGGCGTCCCTGAATCCGCAGGGGCGGAGTGCAAGATCGGGAAGGTAGCCGAACTCCCGGTTTCGATCGTAAGCAATCAGCCCCTTCTGAAAGGAGAGATCAATGGCCAACCGATCGAAATATTGATCAACACCGGATTACAGAGAAGCACGGTGTGGTATCAAGAAGCCAAACGACTGGGTCTGCCGCTCAGCAACATGGGCGGCACTACGTACGGAGTTGGCGGTGGGACCCCCACTCTGCACACCACCGTCAAAGAGCTCAAGATCGGCGACTCCAACCTCGGCGAAACCCCGCTCTGGGTCGCTGGCGGGAAGGGTAATCAGGTCGGGCAAGCGTCCATGAGTCTCGGTGAAGACTTTTGGTTGCGGTTTTCCGTCGAATTCGACTTCCCCCACAACATGATTCGGTTGTATCTCGTAGAGGGATGTAAACCCGAGCAACTCGTGTATTGGGCGCCAAATTTCTCGCTGGCGGAACTCGAACGGCCGCCCAAACAGGCCCTTCGCCTTGAAACAATCGTCTTCCTGAATGGAGTTCGGACATCCGCTGTCCTGGATACTGGTTTGCAGACCAGCACTGTATCCACAGCCGCCGCCGCGCGCGCGAACGTGCACACCGACAGCCCCGGTGTTGTTCCGTCCGCGCCGATCACGGGTTTCGGCCGCGCTGCGGTACCAACTTGGATCGCCAAATTCGATACGTTCGCGCTTGGCGACGAGCAGATTAAGAACACCAAATTGTCGATTGGGGATATTTATGGGAAGTCAACCGTCATCCTGACGGGAACGCACATAGATTTGCCGGTTGAAAACGCCGGCATGGCGATCGGAGCCGACTTCTTCATGTCTCATCGTGTGTTCGTGCCGGCAGGTGAACTCTATTTCGTGTTTACCTACGTCGGCGGTCCGGTATTTCGATCCCTGCATGATAGTGCGGCTCCTCCGGCAACGGCGGTACCGAATGCCGCGGCGCAACCGGAGACCAGCCCAAAGTAGTTGCTAATCAAGGGAGCTGGCAGAAGGACAGCCGATACGGCCGCCCCGCCCATTGCCCGCACTGGATCAGAGATGTGGCGGTCGCCGGATTTCGACGCGGCTTCAGGCGAGAGCGCCTGGCTGGCGCCTGTTCTGTTCAGCTCGGGTCCACGCGATGAAGTGCTTGCCGTTGCTCACATCGTGTGGGTCGGCTTGTCTCCGCCCAGCGCACCAGCCAGATAGTTCTCGATTTTCTTCTGGGTATTGCCGCGGTCCTGCTCGCTGAACTGCACCCCGATGCCCGCCACCCGCTTGCCCTGAGCGCCTTTGGGCGTCACCCAGATCACTCGCCCGGCGACCGGCAGCTTCTCCTCCTCCCCCATGAGGTTGAGAAGCATGAACACCTCATCGCCGAGCCGATAGTTGCTGTTGGTGGGTATGAAGAGGCCGCCGTTGCGAACGAACGGCATGTAGGCGAGGTACAGGGCGCTCTTGTCCTTGATGGTCAGCGTGAGCAGGCCCGGCTTGTTCAGCGGCTGACGCATTCTCTTAGTTACCCTGTCGTGCCAGACCGGCGCTCGGGCACCATGCACGCAGCCCAGGCGGTGAGCACGCTTTCCAACAGCAGCTGGACATTGGCGGTGCCGCGCAGCAGCAACTGAGCGCGGCGGGTGTCATCCAGCAGCGTATACAGATCTCGAATATGTCGCCTCTGGCCGGTCGCTGGCAAGGGCGGTATGGGCGGAGTGTGACGGGCCGCCCGTGAACCGAGCGCATCCCGGATCCGGTCGGTGATCCAGTTCTCGATCCAGCGCAGCCGCTCCTGCGGATGGTCCTTGGCGGCGCGTTCGGCCGCCGCCACCAGATCAACCGATCGCCGCGCTATGCCGTCCAGGAGTCGCTCCATGTCCTCGGCGAGCGCCTGGCCACCGGCCTGTCCGAGCGCGAGCGCTGCGAGCGGACCGCCACCGGCGAGTGCCAGCACAGGCTGCCAGTTGCCATCGCCTTCGCGCGCAAGCCAGGCCAGCGCATCCGCCGACGCCGGTCGCGGCACCCGGATTCTCTGGCAACGGCTGCGGATGGTGGCCGGCAGCCGCTCGGGGTGGCTGGCAATCAGGATCAGAAGCGTATCGGGCGCCGGCTCCTCGAGCGTCTTCAAGAGCGCATTCGCACCATTGGCGTTGAGGAGATCGGCGGGGTCGACGATCGCCACTTTCGCGCCACCGCGGTAGCTCTTGAGAGCGAGCGCCGCGATCAGCTCGCGCACATCATCTACCGCGATGTCTTTGCGGTCCTCCCCAAGCACCACCCGGAAGAGATCCGGATGCGTGCCGGCCGCGTGCAGGTGGCAGCTGGTGCAGTGTCCGCAGGGCGCCTGGGCGCGGCGCTCACAGAGTGCCAGCCTCGCGGTCCAGTCCGCCAGCGCTCCCTTGCCGACGCCGGGGGCACCTTCGAGCAGGAGCGCGTGCGGCAGGCGCCCCGCCCGCCACGGCGCCCGAATCGCCCCGCGCGACTCATCGAGCCATGGCAGCCGCTCGGCCAGCCGCCAGTCCGCCACCAGCGTTTGTAGCTCTGCATTCATGCGCGGCGCGCCAGCAGCGCATTAATCGCCTTGGCCACGTCGGCGGCGACTTTCCCGACCGGTCGGTCGGCGTTGATCACACGCGTCCGGCGTCGCGAGGTCCGCGCACGCGCGAGGTAGCGCTTGCGGACGCGCTCGAAAAACGCGCTCGCTTCCGCCTCAAAGCGATCGCCCGCGCCGCCGCGGCCGCGCGCGCGTGCGAGCGCCGATGCCACCGGCGCATCGAGAAGAAGCGTGAGATCGGGGCGCACGCCGCCTTCCGCGAAGGCGGCGAGCGGCGCGATCTGCCGGTCGGTGAGACCGCGGCCGCCGCCCTGGTAGGCGACGGTCGCATCCGAATACCGGTCGCACAGTACCCAGGCACCACGCGCAAGCGCCGGCCGGATGACACCGGCGACGTGCTCGGCGCGCGCGGCGAGCATGATGAGGAGCTCGGTTTCGCGGCTCACAGTTTCATCACGACTGAGCACGAGTGCACGCAATCGCTCGCCGAGCGGCGTGCCACCCGGCTCGCGGGTCGCGACCACCTCGATACCGCGATTGAGCAGCAGCACGCGGGCGGCTTCGAGCTGCGTCGACTTGCCGACGCCTTCGATGCCCTCGAAGGTCACGAAGCGTCCGCGGCCGCGCTTAAGCATCAGCGCGAGGTCGGGCGCCCGGCGGCCCGCGCCCGCGCGACGTAACGGGAGACTGCCGCCTCGTGGGCCGCAAGTGTGGTCGAAAACACGTGTCGCCCGTCGCCCTTGCCGGTCGCCACGAAATAGATGGCCGTGGAGTCAGCGGGCGCGACCGCCGCCCGCAGCGCGTCGCGGCCCGGCAGCGCTATCGGCGTCGGCGGCAGGCCGGCGCGCGTATAGGTGTTGTAGGGCGTGTCGGTGGTCACGTCCTTGTGGTGCAGGCTGCCGTCGTACTTGGGCCCCAGCCCATAGATCACGCTCGGGTCGGTCTGCAGGCGCATGTTCTTCCGCAGACGGTTGATGAACACGGCAGCGATCATGGGCCGCTCATCCGGCGCGGCCGTTTCCTTCTCGATCAGTGAGGCCAGGATCAGCGCGTCGTAGGGCCCCGCGAGCGGCAGATCCGCCGCGCGGGCGGCCCAGGCCGCGTTCAGTTCCTCCGCCATCCGGGCGTGGGCGAGTTTCAAGACATCCGCGTCGCTGGTCCCGCGTGCCACGAGGTAGGTATCGGGATAGAACTGGCCCTCGGCGGAAGCGTCCGGGCCGCCGGCGGCGACCAGCCAGGCGTGGTCGGCGCCCAGGCTGTCGGGGGCCGGAAGCACGCGGTGCAGGAACGGACTCTGCGCCAGTGCCCGGACCGCGTCGGCTGCAGTCCAGCCGTCGACAATGGTGACCGGGTGCAGCAGCACCCGCCCCTCGACCAGCTGCTCGAGCAGGCCCTCGGGCGTGGTGCCGGGCTCAATCTCGTATTCCCCGGCGCGTAGGCGCGACTGATCGCCCTGATAGCGGGCGAAGAACACCCACAGCTTCGGCTGATCCAGCACCCCCGCTTTCGCCAAACGTGTGGCGACCGCGGATGCGCCTTCCCCCGGGGCAATCTCGATCGTGACCGGGGCAGTGACTCCGGCGAGCGGCGCGTCGTACCACACGCGCACGTAAACCAGGCCCGCGCCCGCGCACAGCGCGAAGATCATGATTGGAACCAAAGCGGCTTTCAGGACTCGGCGCACGGGCCGTTATGCTCTCATGTGCGGGTCAGCACTCCGCGCGGCCTGAGCCACCGAGCGCTCAGCGCAACCGCCGGAAGACCAGACTGCCGTTGGTGCCGCCGAAGCCGAACGAGTTCGACAGCGCCACCTCGATCTTCATCGGACGCGCGGTATTCGGCACGTAGTCGAGATCGCACTCCGGGTCGGGATTCTCGAGATTGATGGTCGGCGGCGCGACCTGGTCGCGGATCGCGAGCACGGTGAAGATCGCTTCGACCGCCCCGGCCGCGCCCAACAGGTGCCCGGTGGTGGACTTGGTCGAGCTGATCGCCACGCGTCGTGCCTGCTCAATGCCGAGCGCGCTCTTGATGGCGACCGTCTCGGACTTGTCGCCCAGCGGCGTCGAGGTCGCGTGCGCGTTGATGTAGTCGAGGTCCTTGGCGCTGACCTTGGCATCTGCGAGCGCGTTCTCCATGGCCAGGCGCGCACCGGCGCCGTCTTCGGGCGGCGCGGTGATGTGGAACGCATCGCCGCTCATGCCGAGACCTACGAACTCCGCGTAGATGCGCGCGCCGCGGGCGCGCGCGAACTCATACTCCTCGAGCACCATGGCGCCGGCACCATCCGCCATCACAAAACCGTCCCGGTCACGGTCCCACGGCCGGCTGGCGCGCTTCGGGTCGTCGTTGCGCTCTGAGAGCGCCTTCGCCTGGCAGAAGCCGGCCACGCCCATCGGGTTCAATGCCATCTCGGCGCCGCCCGCGACCATGACGTCGGCGTCGCCGTATTGAATGCAGCGGGCCGCGATGCCGATGGTGTGGGTGGAGGTGGTGCAGGCGGTCACTAGCGCCAGGTTCGGGCCGCGCAGCCCGAAGTGGATCGAAACGTGACCGGAGATCATGTTGATGATGCTGCCGGGCACGAAGAACGGCGAGACCTTGCGCGGGGTGTGGGTCTCCAGGAACTTGAGGTGGTTTTGCTGGATGGTATCCAGGCCGCCGATGCCGGCGCCCATCGCCACCCCGATCCGGGTGGCGTTGGACTCGGTGATGGTGAGGCCCGAATCCTTGATCGCCTGGGTCGCCGCAGCGAATCCGTACTGCAGGAAGTGATCCATACGCCGTGCTTCCTTCGGCGCCAGATATTCCTCGACGTTGAAGCCCTGCACGTCGCCGGCGAAGCGGGTCGGAAAACTCGAGACGTCGAAGCGGGTGATCGGGCCGATGCCGCTGCGCCCATTGACCGCATTGTCCCAGGCGGTCGCCACCGCGCTGCCGACCGGCGAGACGATGCCGAGACCGGTGACCACCACGCGACGTTGCGTCAAATGGACTCCTCGCGCCCGACGGGCCGCAGGGTAGCGGGGAACGCGTTCAACCGGATTTGGCGCGCGGGCGGAGCCCTCCGATGGCTGCCGGCGAGAGTCGCGGCGCGCTCAGGTCTTGCCCTGGTGCTCAGTGATGTAGTCGATGGCCTGCTGGACCGTGGTGATCTTCTCGGCGTCCTCATCAGGAATCTCGGTCTCGAACTCCTCTTCCAGCGCCATCACCAGTTCCACGGTATCCAGCGAATCGGCGCCCAGGTCGTCGACGAACGACGCGTCGCTGGTTACTTCCTCCTCCTTGACACCCAGCTGCTCGGCGACAATCTTCTTTACTCGTTCTTCGACGCTGCTCATCGTGTTGTTGTCCTCTGTGGTGTAGGAGGCGTGCACTCCCCGCGCGGCAGCGCAGGCTGTCGCGCACCCCAGACTCCGCGCTCCCGGGTCGAGGCGGGGCGTCCGTCGACCTGGGGGTCGCACGAGGCGCGTATTCTATGGGAAATCCCCGGGGGCCGCCATGCTAGGGCCGGCCTTGGCAATCAGGCACTTGGGGCCGATTCGGGGTTCGCCTTACGCGAGATACATGCCGCCATTAACGGCCAGCGTCGCGCCCGTGATGTAGCCCGCCGCCGGCGAGCACAGGAAGCGCACCGCGTGCGCGATGTCCTCGCCCGTGCCGAGCCGAGCCAGCGGAATGCGCTCGAGCAGCGCCCCGCGCGCACTCTCGGGCAGCGCGCGGGTCATGTCGGTGTCAATGAAACCAGGCGCGACCACGTTCACCGTGATGTTGCGTGAGGCGACCTCGAGCGCCAGCGCCTTGGTGAAGCCGATGATGCCGGCCTTGGCTGCCGCGTAGTTGGCCTGGCCCGGATTGCCGCTCTGCGCGACCACCGAGGCGATGTTGACGATGCGTCCGGTACGCGCCTTGATCATCGCGCGCAGCACTGCACGCGAGGTGCGATACACCGATGACAGGTTGGTGTCGATCACCGCCTGCCAATCGTCGGGCTTCATGCGCATCAGGAGGCCGTCGCGGGTGATGCCGGCGTTGTTGATCAGAATCCCGACCGCGCCCTCTTTAGCCTCAATGGCTGCGATCGCGGCCTGTACGGACTCGTCCTGGCTCACGTCGAGCACCAGCCCGCGGCCTTTGAGACCGGCACCCGCAAGCCCCTGCTCCAGACCGGCGACGCCGGCGGCACTGGTTGCCGTACCGATGACCTGGGCTCCCGCGCGCGCGAGTTCCAACAGGCAGGCGCGTCCGATGCCGCGCGAAGCGCCGGTCACCAGCGCCACCTGTCCATCGAGACGGTAGGGATCGCTGCTCACGCGGCTGCTGCGCGCGCCGCGCCGAGCGCAGCCGCAAGTGCCGCCGGGTCCTCAAGCGCCACCATCGCAATCTCCTTGTTGCGCTCGATGCGCCGGTTGAGTGCGGTCAGCACCTTGCCGGGGCCCGACTCGACGATCACGCGTGCGCCGTTCGCAACCATGTCGCGCACGGTCTCCGACCAGCGCACCGGAGCCGACAGCTGGCGCACCACCGCATCTTTGATCTGCTCCGGATCCTGATGGCGCGTGAGCCCGATTGCGTACACGGGCACCCTCGGTTTTGCGACGCGAACGGCGGCCAGACGCTCCCGCAGGCGGTCGCCGGCGGTTTTCATCAGCGAGCTGTGGGCGGGCACGCTCACCGGCAGCAGGATCGCGCGCTTGGCGCCGCGCTGCTCACAGGCCGCGATCGCACGGCCGACCGCGTCCTTGTCGCCCGCGATCACGATCTGTCCGGGCGCGTTGTAATTGACGGCTTGCACCACCTGCCCCTGAGCCGCCTCCGCGCAGGCGGCCTCGACGTCGGCATCCTCGAGTCCCAGCACCGCCGCCATGGCGCCCGCCCCCGGTGGCACCGCGGCCTGCATGACCTCGCCGCGATAGCGGGTGAGAGCCACCGCATCCGCGAACTGCAGTGCGCCGGCGCACACCAGCGCCGAGAACTCACCGAGGCTGTGGCCCGCCATGACCCGGGGTTCCGGGCCCTCGCGCTCGAGCCAGGCGCGGTAGGCGGCGACGCCCGCGGTCAGCATCGCGGGTTGCGTGCGTTCCGTTGCATTGAGTGAATCGGCCGGTCCACGACTCGCGAGATCCCACAAGTCGTAGCCCAGGACCGATGACGCCTCCTGGTAGGTCGCGCGCACGGCAGCGGACTCGGCGGCGAGCGCCGCCTGCATACCGACCGACTGCGAGCCCTGACCGGGGAAAACGAACGCCAGCATCACGACCCCGCTGCAAAGGCGGCGCGATTATACCGGCTCGCGCCACAGCCGCAGGGCGAGCGCCGCCGCCAGGCCGCCCAGCGCGCCGTACAGGTGGGCCACTGTGACTACCGGCAACCCGGAACTCACACCGGCCGACAGCGGTCCGAAGATCTGTTCCGCGGCCAGCTTGGCGCCGAGCACGACCAGTGTCACCACGCTTTCCAGTCGCCAGCGATGCCAGGCGGCGACGGCGGCGGCGGCCCACAGACCGTGCAGCACGCCGGACAGGCCGACGTACCAGCCGACGCCGGGCGACAGGACATAGAGCCCGGCGCCGATGGCGAGTGCGGAGATGAGCGCGACGATCAGCCAGTCGCGCGGACGCGCGTCGCCGGCATAGAGCCACCACAGCGCGCCGAGGCCGGCGAGGTTGAGTGCCAAGTGACGCAGATCGAGGTGCACCACATGAGCCGTCAGCACACGCCACCACTCGCCACTCGCGAGTGCCGCTCGCTCGTAGCGCAAGCGCGCGGTCACGCTGTCGCCCGCCGCCGACAATGCCAGCAGGAATACCGCGCACACGGCGAGCGCGCGCGGGTAGCGCGGCCCGCGCTGCGACGCGGGGCGACGCGCGGGTTCTGGTATCATTTTGCTCTCTGTTCGCGAGTGGCGAGTCTAGCCCATGCCGGCTGAGGCACGAATCACCGACGCGCGTTTGGCGCGCCTGGCAACGGGCGTGAAGCGGCTGCGCGGCTTCACGCTCATCGAGATCATGGTGGTCGTGGTCATCCTGGCGATCCTGGCGACCCTGGTCGCCCCGCAGATCCTCGGCCGCATCGATGATGCGCGCGTCACCAAGGCCAAGAACGATCTGCGCATGTACGAGGCCGCTCTCGATATGTACAAAATGGACAACTTCAAATATCCGACTTCGGATCAGGGCCTGCAGGCTCTGGTGCAGAAGCCGGCCGACCCGAATCTCACCAACTGGCGGCCGGAAGGCTACGTCAAGCAGCTGCAGAAAGATCCCTGGGGCCACGACTACGTGTACGTCTCGCCCGGTACCAACGGCGCGCCGTACGACCTGTATTCCTTGGGCGCCGACGGCCAGCCCGGTGGCGAAGGCATCGACGCCGACATCAACTCGCGCGAAATCAAGTAGTCCGCGACCGTGGCCGTGCCCGGCGATGCCAGAAGCGTGCCCAGCGCGCGATCGGCGCGCGGGTTCACGCTCCTCGAAATCCTGGTGGTGGTGGTGATCGTGGCGGTCATGACCACGCTCGGCGTGCTGTCGATCGGCGTGCTGGGCGGTGATCGCCAGATCGAGGGCGAGGTCGACCGGTTCACCGATCTGGTGCAGACCGCCAACGAGCAGGCGGAACTGGAAGGCCGCGATTTCGGTATCCAGGTCATGCCCGACGGCTACCGGGTGTACGTGTACGCGGCGCGCCGCCAGCGCTGGGAGGAGCTGCAGGACGACCGCCTGTACGAGCCGCACCAGCTGCCGGCCGGCATCAACGTGTTGCTCGAGCTCGAAGGCAAGCCGGTGCTGCTCGCCAAGCCCAAGCCGGGCGAAACGCCCGCCCCGCAGATCACGCTCTACGCCAGCGGCGAAGCTGCGCCGTATCGCCTAACCCTGCAGCGGGACACTACCCCTCCGCAACCGTGGATACTGGAAGGCCAGCCGGATGCCAGCATCAAGCTCACCAAACCGAGTGCAACGCCGTGAGTGAGCGCGCGCGGCGTGACGGGCGCGGATTCACCCTGATCGAGGTGCTGGTGGCGCTCGCGGTCGCAGCGCTCGGTCTCGCGGCAGTACTTTCGGTCGTGAGCAACAGCGCGCGCGATGCCGCGGCGCTGCGCGAGCGCACGCTGGCGAGCTGGATTGCGATCAACCATCTGACGGAAGTGCGCCTGTCCGGCAACATGCCCGCGGTCGATCGCACCACCGGCGACCTGGACTACGCGGGCGGTCACTGGAAGTGGGAGCAGACCGTCACGCAGACCGACGTGCCGACCCTGCGACGCATTGATGTGCGGGTCCGCAAAGACACCGACCCCGACGATGCCACGCGCGCAACCATCACCGGTTTTGTCGGTCGCACACAGATCTCGGCGCCGCGCTGGCTGGTGAACTGGGACGGGCAGAGCGCCGGTCCCAACGGCGGCACCGGCGCCACCACGCCCATCGGCCCGGTATTGCCGAACCCGAACCTGCCGCCGACCGCGCCCGGCACGACGCCGCCCACCGCGGTGCCACCTACCACCGGCATCGGCGGTCCGACGCCGTGATGGCCACGAGAACTCGTCTGCGCGGCTTCACGCTCATCGAGGTGCTGGTCGCGGTATTGCTGATGGCCGTGCTCTCGGTGCTCGCGTACGAGACGCTTGCCTACGTGCACAAGGCGCGCGACGGATCGGTCGCGGCGTTCGCGCGGCTGCGCGAGGTCGAGCTCGGAATGCACACGCTCATTGCCGACTTCGAGCAGCTCGAGCCGCGCCCGGTGCGCCAGCCGGTCGGCGATGGTTACCTGGGTGCGTTCGTCGGCGGCACGCTGACCCAGGACCTCGCGGTACTCACGCGCGGCGGCTGGGCCAATACCGCGGGACTGCCGCGCGGAACGCTGCAGCGGGTGACCTACACGTTCGATCCCGAGAAAGGAATCCTGTACCGCTCCTATACCACCTCACTTGATTCACCACTGAGCGTGCAGCCGGTGAAGCGCGAGCTCCTGAAGAACGTCGCGAAGGTCAGCTTCCGCTTCATGGACGGTAACCAGGCGTGGCAGACGCAGTGGCCACCGCAGAACGCTCAGGTTCCGGTGCCGGCCACGAGCGCGCTGGCACCGCTGCGCCTGCGCCCGATCGCCGTGGAGATCACGGTGGAACTCAAGGACTGGGGCAAGCTGGTGCGCCTGGTCGAGGTGCCGGGATGAAGCGGCAGCGTGGTGTCGCGCTCATCATCGCGCTGATCGTGGTGGCACTCGCCACGATTCTGGCCGCGCGGCTCGGGTCGCAGGCCGCGCTCGACCAGCGCCGCGCCGGCAACCTGATCCTGCAGGAGCAGGCGCTGCAGGTCGCGTTCGGGGCCGAAGCCTGGGCCGAGGAAGTGCTGCGCCAGCAAAGCGAATCGGGCGCGCCGCGCGACTCGCTCGATCAGCTGTGGGCCACGCCGCTGCCGCCCCTGCCGATCGATGGCGGCACCATCCAGGGCGCCATCGAGGACATGCAGGGTCGCTTCAACCTGAACAACATCGTCAACGTCGACGGCACGCGCAACGACTTCTACTACGCGCAGTTTCAGCGCCTGCTCGCGGTCCTGCAGCTGGAACCCAAGTGGGCGCCGCTGCTGCTCGACTGGATCGACAAGGACAATCTGGCGACGCTGCCCGACGGCGCCGAGGACGGCGAGTACCTGGCGCAGGTGCCGCCCTATCTGCCAGCCAATCAGCCGATCACGAGCACCAGCGAGCTGCTCGCCCTGCCGGGATTTGGGCGCGAACGCTACCTGCGGATTGCACCCTTCGTCGCGGCGCTGCCGGTCGGCACGCAGCTCAACACCTGCACGGCCTCCGGCGTCGTGCTCATGACGCTCGCGGACAACATGTCCTACGATTTTGCCGGCAATGCCGAGAGTCTCACCGCCAATCGCCAGAAGGGCTGTTTTCCAATGCCCTCCGACCTGCAGAACGACATCCCGGGTCCGGCGTACGCCATGATCAATGCCAACAATGTGCTCAGCCAGAAGACCAGTTGGTTCCGCGTGACGGTGCTGGTCAGTATTGGCACCTCGGAATTCACCCTGTACAGTCTTTTGCAGCGCAACGGTCCGATACCCCGTCCGATCCTGCGCACGTTCGGAACGGAATAACTGCGCCATGGCCGATACCTGCGTGTTGCGCCTGTTCGCCGACGGCCAAGTCGAATCGGTGCTCGTCGACGCCACCGGCGCACGGCGCAGCGCAGTGTCGCGCGGCACGCTCAGCGACGCAGCGGCAGCCGGCGGCGGACGACGCGTGACCGTGCTGGTGCCGGGCGCGGAAGTGACGCTGGCGCAGCCCGAGGTCCCGGTGAGGAGCGGCATGCGGCTGCTGCAGGTGGTTCCGTACGCGCTCGAGGAGCAGCTGGCCGGAGACATCGACGCCCTGCACTTCGCGGTCGGTCGCGCCGACGGCTCCAAAGTCCCGACCGCCGCCGTTGAGCGCACCCGCCTCGCCGGCTGGCTGACGAACCTCGCGGCCGCCGGCATTCATCCCGACGCACTCTATGCCGATGCCATGGCGCTGCCCGACAACCCGGGGCATGTCGTGGTCCTGTGCGACGGACCGCGCCTGTTCGTGCGCCGTCCGCAGGAGCTGCCGATCGTGATCGAGGCGGATCCGCTGCCGCTCGCACTGCGTGTGGCCGGCCTGCCGCCTGCGGCGCCTGCCGCCGCTGACACCCACGTCATCGTCTACGCGACCGCTGCCGACTGGCAGCGCCATGCCGCGGCCTTCGAGGCGCTGCGCCCGCAACTCGGGACTCTCAAAGTGCAGCTGCTGGCGGAGGGCGCGACCGCGCTGCTCGCCTCGAGCGCGGTCACCCAGCCGCCGTTTTCGCTGTTGCAGGGCGAGTTTGCGACCCACGGTGACTGGCAGACGCAGTGGCAGCGGTGGCGGATCGCCGCGCTCCTGCTCGCCGCTCTGGTCGTGGTGCACTTGGCGGCGCTGGGCTTCGGGTGGTGGCGCCTGGCGGCCGAGGATAAGAAGCTCGACCAGGGTCTGACCGCGGTCGTGCAGGACGCGCTGCCCGACATCAAGAATCCGACGCGGATTCCGAACCTGCGCCAGCTCGTGGAGGGGCGGGTCAATGCGGCTCAGTCGCTCGGCCACACCGGGCTCATCGGAACGCTGAGCGGTGTCGCGCGCGCGCTCGGGCAGACGCCCAACGTGACGATTCAGAACTTGAACTATCGCGACGGCAGCACCGATCTCACGGTCGAGGCGCCCGATGTGGGCACGCTCGACCGGTTCCAGCAGGCGCTCGGTCAGCAGGGTTACCAGGCGTCCCTGCAGGGCGCGACCCAGCGCGAGAACCGTTACCAGGGCCACGTCAAGCTCAAAGGCAGCGGATGAACGCGACCGCTGCGACCTCGTTCGCCGACCTGAAGGCGCGCACGCTGGCCTGGTACCAGGCCCGGGAACCGCGCGAGCGCCAGATTCTGCTGGTCGGAGCGGTGATCGTCCCGGTTCTGATCCTGGCGCTCATCGTCATGGGACTGCACGGCGCGGTGAACCGGCTGGAGAAGCGCGTGGTGCGCAAGCGCGCCGATCTCGAATACATCCAGAGCGTGGCGCCCGCCATCCGCGGAGCACCATCACGCGGCGGCGGCAGTGAATCCTTAAACGCGCTCATCGACCGCACCAGCCGTGATGCCGCACTCGCCGGCGCCATCACCGGCGTCGACCCCGCCGGGCCATCGCAGGTGCGAGTGCGGATCGAGAATGCGCCTTTCGACACGATCGTCGGCTGGCTGGTCGGACTGCAGCAGTCGCAGGGCGTCGCAGTCTCGAGCGCGTCCATCGACCGGGCCCAGGCCGCCGGGCGCGTCAATGCCACGCTGACCCTGGCCAAGCCCTAATTCATGGCGAGCGATTCCCGGTCGTGATGCGCCGCCGGACCCTGCTGCTCGGCGGTGGCGCGGCATTCCTGGTCGCGCTCGCGGCCACGCTGCCCGCCAGCCTGATCGCCGGACGCGTCGGACCGCGGCTGGCGCTGAGTGGTGCCTACGGCACGATCTGGAGCGGCGGTGCCGACCAGGTGAGTTTGGATGGTGCACCGCTCGGGGCGCTCGAGTGGTCGGCGCATCCGCTCGAGCTCTTGCGGGCCCGCCTCAGTTACCACGTGATCCTCACCCACCCCGCCGGACACCTGTCCGGGGACGTCGCCGTCGGGCTGGGCGGGGCGATCGAGGCGAGTGCCGTGGAGTTCAGTCTGCCGATCAATGCACTCTCGGTGCTGCAGCGCCCCGACAGCTGGCAGGGCGCGGTGTCCGGCCGTGTCGATCACGCCGTGATCGAACAGGGCTGGCCGAGTGCTCTGGCGGCGAACCTGACACTGTCGGGACTGCGCCCGCCGGGTGCCGCGTTTGAGCTCGGCAGCTATGCATTGGAACTGGATCCGGCGGCCTCCAAACCGGACACGATCGTCGGTCGCCTCAAGGACGTGTCGGCACCGCTCACGGTGCGCGCGCAACTGGCGGTCAAGCGCGATCGCAGCTACGTCCTCGAGGGCGAGGTGACACCGAAGCCCGGCACGCCGCCGACGATCGCCAATCAGCTTGCATTCCTCGGTCCTTCCGATCAGCTTGGACGGCGCACCTTCTCCGTCACCGGAACGTTCTAGGCAGCCGCCCACTCGCGCCAACCGCCGAGGATCGGGAAGTAGAGCGCGAGCCGGATGCTTCGGTGGGGCTCGAGCCTGCGCACCAGCGCCGCGTAGCGTTCGAGCTGCGGACGGTAGCGGGTCTGCTCCTCGTCCAGGAACTCATCGATGCCGGCGCCCTCGTGCACGCTGGCCTTGAAGTCGACGATCCAGCGCGTTCCCGCGTCGTCGAGGAACGAGCGGTCGATCACGCAGGTGACGAGCGCTCCGTCCAGCACCCCGCTCATTGCCCACTCGGATCTCGCGTCGTGATGGCGCGCCAGCAGCCATTGGCCGCGCGCATCATCAAGCGTGCGCACAAGTGCCTCGTTCACGCGCGCCTCGGCACGAGACAGCGCTGCCGGCGCGAGTCCCAGTTCGATGAGGCGGCGCCGCCAGTGGCCGGAGCGCTGGCCCAGGTGCTCAGGCTCGAACGTGCCCTGGCGCGCGATGCGGGCCAGCTCCTCGTGCACGACGGTGCCTACGAGCCGCGCCGGGGTCTCGACCCAGATGAACTCGGGTGCGGCCGGCGGTGCAACGACCTGTGGCACGGGGGCGATCGCCTCGGCCGCCGGTGGCAGCTCGAAGTCGTCGGCGAGCCGGGTGAGAGCGGCACGGGCATCGGGCATCTGCCGCTCCGTGACTTCCCGGACCGCGGCCTCGAATTCCCGATCGATCGCCGGCCACAGTAACCCGAGCGCAGTGACCGACGAGGGCTTGCGGTAACGGCGTACATCGCCATCGAGCGCCACCAGATGTCCGACCAGATGCAGCTCGTCGCGCGCGCGGGTGGCCGCCACGTAGAGCAGGCGCGCATGTTCCAGCCGGTCGCGCTCGCGCTCGACGTGTCTTAAGTAGGATTCGAGCGGCTCCTTGTCGGTTCCTGGCGCGCGCAGCGGCGCGAGCACCAGCCCCGGATCACCGTCGTCGCGCTCAAATTCCAAATCACGGACAAGCTCCGGGGTCTCCCCGCCTCCGCCGCGGTTGAGACCAGCCAGCACCACCACGTCCCACTCCAGACCCTTCGCCGCGTGCACGGTCATGAGCTGGAGGCTCTCATTCGCGCTCGGGTCAGGCGCCGCGTACAGATCGGAGACCTGCTCCACGAGCTGAGTCGGGTCGTCCAGATCACCGGCACGCTCGAGTTCCGCCAGGCGCTCGAGGTAGCGGCTCGCGTTCTCAAGATCGACCGCATCCTCGAGCGTCGCCGGGCCGCCGAGCTCGAGCCAGGCACTTTCGACCACCAGCGCGAGCCGCCTGCGCCCGCGCTCGGCACGCGCCTGTTCGAGGATCCTGAGGGTGCGGTCGAGCCTGGAGATGGCGGACGCATCGAGCCGTGCACGGCGCGCAGGATCGCGGCCAAGCTCGAGCACGGTGGCGTCCCGGTCGTCGCCGAAGAGCGCGTACAGTTCCGCTAAGCTGAGCCCGCACCACGGCGCGCGCAGACAGGCGAGCCACGCGACCCGGTCCGCGAGGTGCAGGAGCGCCCGTGTGAGGGACAGCAGGTCGCGAACCGCCAGGCGATCGGCAAGACCGATCAGCTCCACGCCCTGGAACGGAACGCCGGACGCGCGCAGCGCGGAGGCTACCGGCGCCAGATGAGCCCGCGTGCGACCGAGCACGCCAATCGTCGCCTCTGGCCGGCGCGCCCGGATCTGAACCATGAGTTCTGCGACCCACGCTCCTTCGGTAGTCGCGGTGACGCCGGGCAGCGCGTGCAGCTCGACCGCGGCCGGACGCTCCACGGGCGGCGCGGCGACGGCACGCGCATAGCGCACTGCGCCCGACGGCAGATCGTCATGCGCGGGCAGCGCCTGCGCGAACACCCGGTTCACCCACGCCACGATCGGCGCCTGGGACCGGTAATTGTCGGTCAGGGTCAGGGTTCGCAGGCTGTGATCGCCCAAGCCTTCGTTTCGGATCTTGAGGAACAGCCCCACGTCCGCGGCGCGAAACCGGTAGATCGACTGCATCGGATCGCCGACGCAGAAAATGGTGCGGCCATCGCCGGGCGTCCAGCCGGCCATCAGCTGCTGCAACAGTTGCACCTGACTGCGGGAAGTGTCCTGGAACTCATCCACCAGCAGGTGCTCAATGCGCCGGTCGAGCGCCAGCGCGAGCTCCGACGGTGACTCCGATTCGCCCAGCGCGAAGCGCGCCGCGGCCGCGACCTCCGGGAAGTCGACCATGCGCCGCTCGGCGAAAACGACCGTCAGTTGCGCGGCTGCATACCTCTGAACGTCGATCAGCGCGTGCAAAACCTGCCACTGCTGGTCGTTGTACCGGGGCTCGGGCAAGCGCAGCACCGTCCGCAATGCGCTTAAGGTCGCGGGGGACTGCGCGACGTGCCCAGCGATCGCCGCGAATTTCCTGCGGAGCTCACCGTTCTTGGTCAGCAGTGCTGCCATCAGCGCCTGCCAGTCGGCGAGTCGGGACGGTAGCGGTTCCGGCCAGGATGCCGAAGCGATGGTGACGCCTTGGTTGCCGAGCTCCGCTCGGAGCAGACGCGCGAGTGCGTGACGATCATCGCCGAGAACCTCGCCGGCCGCGCGTAACGCATCGGCGATCAGCGACGTCCACGACGATTCGAGCGCAGCGCGCAGTCGCTCCGGCTCGTGGCTGTTGGTCAGCTGGGCAATCAGCGGCAGCCACTGCTCGCGACGCTCGAGCGCTGACACCAGGAGTGCGACCAGCTGGTCAGCGTCATTGTTGAGGTATTCAAGGACGCACGCGACCGCGCCCGAGATCTCCACCCGTTCCGTCAGGAGCTCGACGGTCCGGGTGGCGGCATCCTGGTAGGCCGATTTCGGGTCGGCGTCGATGACCGGCGGCGCGCCAAGGCGCGCCAGCGTTGGCAGCTG
>Ga0187780_10000660_pt1 | contig 25408 bp, 21 predicted proteins | sample 1015_Q2_SP10_20__FD_132429 | JGI IMG/M metagenome (GOLD analysis project Ga0187780, IMG submission 132429) | Tropical peat soil microbial communities from peatlands in Department of Meta, Colombia - 1015_Q2_SP10_20_MG | ecosystem: Environmental > Terrestrial > Soil > Wetlands > Peat | place... | reverse complement strand
CGCTGCCCGGGCCTCCAATAGAGCGGGTTGGTTTGCCCTGTTTGCGCTCCAAAGCCGACGTGCGCGCCGGGCACCGTCAGAACCAGGTCGATCAGCATGCGTCCGTTCAGTGGCAGCTCCTGGATCGATTGCGGTTCCACAACCTCGCCGACGCTCGCGTCGGTCGTCCGCATCACTTCCGCGCCGCTTCCCACCTGCACAACCTGTTCCGACAAACCGAGTTTCAACAATATTTCGAGCGCGAGCTTTTGCCCGACTTCCAGCCGCACTTTTTGCGTTGTGGGTGCAAAGCCTGTTGCTTCCGCGCGAACCTCGTAGTCTCCCGGCAAGAGAGCATCCGCTTCAAATAACCCTTGTTCATTGGTGCTCACTCGCCGTACTTCTTCGGTCGCCAGGGCCTTGAACGACACCGTCGCTCCCGACACGGGCAAGCGCTGCGGGTCCCTAACCGAGCCCGTTACCACGGCATAGTTGCTCTGGCCAAAACAAATCGAAGCCACAACAAAATGGAGAGCGATCACTCCGAGGACCTTGCGCATGGACTCCACCCCTCTGAAAAGACAGTTGTTACTCTCGCAACTCTGAAGCTGGATCTCTGGGGAGACACCACTACCCAGAGCCTGCGGCACGCCGCACGGCTACTCCCTCGACGAACGCGTCACACCAAAACGTGACCTGATCACTAAATTGTGTGAGATTAAAACGGCGGGTAGCCCCCGAGACAATACTGTAAAAATACTACACCCGGTCTGACGCCGAATTTCTGCGAATTGGTCCGGGGCAGAACGGATGCCGGAGTTCTTATGGGGTTTGCGGCGGCTGGGGAGGAGCAGGAGCCACTCGCGGGGCGGTTGCCGGAGTGAAAGCGCCTGGGGTGGGAGCAAGGAGGTTAGGCAAGAGCGGCTTCGGCGCAGCAGTGGATTTGCTCTTGGCGTAACTGGTTTTCACCCGGCGCACGTAGGAAATCGTCTCCCGGAACGGCGGCACGTTTCCATATTGCTGGACGCGGTCCGGCCCGGCGTTGTACGCGGCCAGGGTCAGCGTCAGGTCGTTGTTGTACTTCTGCAGCAGCTCTTTCAGGTAACGTGCGCCTGCGTCAATGTTTTCCGCGGGATCGAAAATGTTTTTCACTCCCAGGCGGTTCGCGGTTTCGGGCAACAATTGCATCAGGCCTCGCGCATTCTTGCGCGACACCGCTTTGGGATCGAAATTCGACTCGACGGCTATCACGCTGCTGATGAGATCCGCATCCACGCCATATTTCGACGCCGCGGCATTTACGATTTCCGCGTAAGGCGGTATGGCAGACTGCAATCCCGGAGGGGGAGGGGGAATGGGCTTGAAGACGTCCTCGGGCTCGATGCCCACAACGTCGGTGACGGTCACTTCGACCCAGCCACCGGGCATTTGCAGGCGGTACTTGTCGCCCAGAAGTTGGTAGCCGGTGACGTGCAGCCGCTCGCCGCTGCGCAACACAACGTATTCCGCGCGCGCCTGCGTCGCCGGCAGTAGAAACAGCGCGAGCAGCAGGGGGAAGCACGTCAGGCGCACGGCGCAGCCTCCCGCAAAGCGAATTGTTCAATCGCGTGGGCCACGCCGCTCTCGTCGTTGCTGGCGGTCTCGTGCCAGCCGAATTTTTTCAGTTCCGGGACGCTGTTGCCCATCACCACGGGGATTCCCGCAAAAGAAAGCATTTCGAGGTCGTTGTGGTTGTCGCCGATGGCCATGACTTCTTGGCGCGAAAATCCGCGCACCGAGGCCCATTCTGCCAGAGAGGATCCCTTCGAGCATACCGGATTGATGACGTCGATCATCGAAAAATCTTTGCTCTCGTAGCAGGTCACCGCGAGTGAAAATTCTTCGGCAAATTCCGCGTTGCGCAGCGCGTTTTCCGCATCGCGCATGGCCGCGACTTTTCCCGAAAACATTACTTGAATCGGGTCCTCCGTCAAGCAGCTTTCCAGTGGTTTTGCGAATCCAACGAACTCTTTGTTGCGCGCAAAGTACTCCGCACGCGGCGAATTTTCAGATGTGAACTCCTCGAGCATGAGTTGGTTTTCTCGCGGCCGGTCGAAAATCACGACGGCCCAATCGCGCCACGGCTTGGCCAACTTCAGCACGCGCTCGGCGGTCCGCCGGTCGAGAAGATGCCGCAGGTGCGTGCGTCCTTCCTTGGAGCGGATGAGCGCGCCATTGTTCACGATCATCGTCAGCGGCGCGTCGAGATTTAGTGCGACGGGCATGGCGAAGTCATAGCGCCGCCCGGTGACGAGAGCGACTTCGATGCCGCGCCGTGCCGCCTCCGCTATCGCCGCGCGGTTGGCGTCGGAAACCTGCCAGCGGCTGTCCAGAAGCGTGCCGTCGATATCCAGGGCTATGAGCCGCACACCCATGCTCCCTATTGTATCGTGAAATAAGATGCGCATTCGGCTGGCCGCGCGGCCAGGAGCCGGAACAGAAGCGCCGAATTGGCCTGTGCGGCGATAGAACCGCGAGAGCGGCTCATGGCTCGAAACGAGCCGTTAAGAAGCCTGTGCTAGACTTCCTCCGCCATGACTAAACCCTCGAATATCCGCGAACTGGAATGCTCCGCGTGCGGGAAGAAGTACGACGCAATGGTGGAGCAACATTTGTGCACGTGCGGGAAGCCGCTGCTGGTGCGTTACGATCTGCGGGAGGCGGCGAAGACGCTGTCACTTACGAGCCTGCAAAGCCGTCCGCGAACGCTGTGGCGCTACGCGGAAGTGCTGCCAAACGATCCGCCAGTGTCGCTCGGCGAAGGAATGACGGCGCTGATCCACGCGAAGCGCTTGGGCGCATCGATGGGCCTCGAGCATTTATACGTGAAGGACGAAGGGCTGAATCCGACAGGGTCGTTTAAAGCGCGCGGCATGACCGCCGCGGTCACGCGCGCAAAGCAATTAGGCGCGAGAGCGCTGGCGGCGCCAACAGCAGGAAACGCAGGAGGCGCGCTCGCGGCATACGCAGCCGCGGCCGGGCTGCCTGCGGTGATTGTGATGCCGACGGATACGCCTTCGGCGAATGTCATGGAGTGCCAGGCATTCGGCGCAAAGGTGGTGAAGCTCGACGGATTGATTTCGGATTGCGGGAAATATGTCGCGGAGCGGAAAGATCGTGAGGGATGGTACGACGTCTCGACGCTGAAAGAACCCTATCGCGTCGAGGGCAAGAAGACGATGGGTTATGAATTGTGGGAACAGTTCGGCGGAAAATTACCGGACGTGATTTTGTATCCGACCGGGGGCGGAGTGGGATTGATCGGGATGTGCAAGGCGTTTGACGAAATGCAGGAGATGGGCTGGATTGGTACGGGACGACCGCGCATGGTGGCGGTACAGGCGGAGGGCTGCGCGCCGATTGTGCGGGCCTGGGAAGCGCATCAAAGCACGGCGCAGTTTTTTCAGAACGCCGCGACGATTGCTTCGGGGCTGCGTGTGCCGGGGCCGCTCGGTGATTTGCTGATTTTGAGCATGCTGCGGCAAACGAACGGAACGGCGTTGTCCGTGAGTGACGAAGAGATGCTGCACGCGGGAAGGGAACTGGCGTCGCTCGAAGGAATTTTCGCTGCGCCGGAAGGCGCGGCGACAGTGATTGGAGCGCGCAAACTGGCGGTGTCAGGCTGGATCAAGCCGCAGGAAACGGTGGTGCTGTTCAACACCGGCACGGGCTACAAATATTCCGAAGCGTGGCAGCGGGCACTCGAGTCGACAGCTCACAGTTGACAGCCGACAGCTAAAGAGCCGAAACACGAAATTCGTGGATGTGTGGTAGACGTCTTCCTGGGGAATCAGGAGGTTGGAGGCGGGGAGCCAGTGGCGACGCGGAGACTGTATTATGACGACGCATTTGAAAAAGAGTTTACCGCGCGAGTGGTGTATTGCGAAGTGCGGCCACCGGATGTGAACTCAGGGATTACTGGAACCGTTTGGGGGTTGATCTTAGACCGCACGGCCTTTTATCCGAGTTCCGGAGGGCAGCCAAACGACTTGGGAAAGATTGGCGACGCAAATGTTCTGGATGTTCGCGACGAAGGCGAGGAAATCCTACATATTGTCGATCGGAAGCCGAGTGATCCGGACGTCCTTGGATGCATCAACTGGCCGCGCCGATTCGACCACATGCAGCAACACACGGGACAACATTTGCTGTCGGCGATGTTTCAGGAACGGTTTGGGCTGCCGACGGTTTCGTTTCACCTGGGAGCAGAAGTATGCACCATTGATTTGCAAGGGCCGGAGCCGACGCCGGAGATATTGGAAGGCGCGGAGCGAGCGGCAAATCAGATTGTATTTGAAGACCGGCAAGTGACGGTGCGTTATGGCACGGCGGAGCAATTGGCGCGACTGGGCGTGCGGAAAGAAGTCGAGCGCAGCGGAATTCTGCGTGCGATTGAAATCGAAGCCGCCGATTTGCAGCCATGTGGCGGCACGCACGTAAAGAGCACAGGACAGATCGGAATGGTGCTGGTACGGCGATGCGCGAAAATCAGGCAGGATTGGCGCGTGGAGTTTGTCTGCGGTAGCCGCGCGGCGAAGGCTGCGCGAGACGATTTTGAATTGCTGCGGTCGGCTGCCACGAAATTGAGCTGCGCTCCCGAGGAAATTTCTTTGGCCGCGCAACGGGCGCTAGCGGAACGTGACGCCAATTTTAAGGCGGTGCGGACGACGCTGGAGCGATTGGCAGTGGCAGAAGCCGCACTCGCATTGCAATCCACGCCTGCCGGCCCTGAAGGATTGCGAATCGCCTCCCGGGTCTTCGAGGGCATGGCACCGGAATATCTCAATCTCTTTGCGACCGAACTTGTAAAATCCGCAAAGACAATCGCGCTACTCGCCACAAAAGAGCAAGGGAATTTGCTTTTCGCGCAGCACCCTTCCGCGGGAAAGGACATGAATGCACTGTTGAAGGAAATGCACGAGAAATTTGGTGGAAAGGGCGGAGGCACGCACGATTTTGCGCGAGGAAAACTTACCGATGCGACACAATCCGATAAGGCACTGGCTTTCGTGCGAGGCTTGTTGCCTGGTGGAAATTAGCTGTCAGAGCGGAAGCGCACAGACTAAAGTCTGTGCCACATTTGGCGAGGTGTGTAGCCCTGAGGGAGGGGCGGAATGAGCGACAGAATGACGAGGCGGGAAGCGCTGAAGCTGGGGACGAGTGCGGCGGTGGGAGCGAGTGTTTCGCCGCTGCTGGCTTCGGCTTCCTTAGAGAGGGAAAATCCGCCGGTGAGCAGGGCGAACGATTGGAGCGAAGGTATGAATGCACCTGCGATTGGCAGCGAGATTTGCTACATGCCGGCAAAAGAAATGGCCGGGCTGATTCGCGAGAAGAAGCTATCGTCGCGTGAGGTGATGCAAGCGCATTTGAAGCAGATTGCTCGTGTAAATCCAAAAGTGAATGCGATAGTCACGCTGGTTCCGGAAGACGAACTCATGAAGCAAGCCCTGGCAGCGGATGAAGCAATTGCGAAAGGGAATTGGCTGGGGCCGCTGCACGGAATGCCCGTGGGCGTGAAAGATCTGCACGAGACCAAGGGAATTCGAACGACGCACGGTTCGCCGCTGTACGCCAACCACATCCCGAATGCGGATTGTCTGGTGGTGGAGCGCGAAAAGAAGGCCGGGGCGATTGTCATCGGCAAAACGAACGTGCCGGAATGGGGCCTGGGCTCGCAGACGTTCAATCCGGTGTTCGGGCCAACGCTGAATCCGTACGACGTGACGAAAACCTGCGGAGGAAGCACTGGCGGTGGCTCGGTGGCGCTGGCGTGCGGGATGGTGCCGGTGGCCGACGGGAGCGACATGGGCGGGTCGCTGCGGAATCCGCCGAATTTCTGCAACGTGGCCGGCATTCGGCCATCGCCAGGGCGAGTGCCCAATCCCCCAGGCGAACTGGGGTGGTTTACGTTGAGCGTGGCGGGGCCGGTGGCGCGCAATGTCTCGGATTGCGCGTATTTCCTGAGCGTGCTGGCGGGATTTGACCGGCGCTCGCCGATCGCGATCGATCAGGACGGGAAACAGTTTGCACAGCCGCTGGGCCGCGACTTCAAAGGCGTGCGAGTGGCAATGTTCAAGGATTTGGGGCTGCCATGGGAGCCGGAGGTCGCGGAAACGATCAAGGCGCAGCGCAAAGTGTTCGAATCCCTAGGCTGCATCGTGGAAGAAGCTGAGCCCGACTTCAAGAACGCCAACGAATGCTTTCTGACGTGGCGGCACTGGTCGGTGGAGCTGGCGTTTGGCGACATTCTCGAAGCGAACGCGGACAAGTTGAACGAATACGTGCACTGGCACGTGGAAGAAGGGCGGAAGATTACCGGGCCGCAACTGGCGCGAGTCGAAGCCAAGCGAACCGCACTGTATCAGAACGTGCGGCAGTTCATGGAGAAATACGAATTTTTCGTGCTGCCTGTAAACCAAGTGCTGCCGTTCGACGTGAAAACACATTATCCGACCGAGATTTCGGGCGTGAAGATGGAGAATTACATTGCGTGGATGAAGTCGGCGTATTACGTTTCGACGGTCGGGAATCCGGCGATCTCGGTGCCATGCGGATTTTCGAAGAGTGGGTTGCCGATCGGGATTCAGATTATGGGGCGGCATAATGACGATTGGGGCGTGCTTCAGATGGGATACGCGTTTGAACAAGCGACGAACGTAGGAAAAACGCGGCCGCCGATTGTGTGAGCGAAGGCGCACTTCGCGGAGGGGGCTAGAAGAAGCGGGTGCGGACGCGATCGGGGATGCGGTAGAGGTCGAGGAGAGTGAGAAAGTCGATGGTTTTGAATTCGCGGTCGATGGCGGGGGGACCACACAAGCGAGCGGAAATCTCAAGATAGGCGCGGAACAAGCGGGGCGGTTGAGGCGTGGTCGCTGGTGAGGCGTTCTGGCGGCATTCATGGCCCGGTTGCGGGTTGGTTTGCAGCTCCGGCTCGGCGAGATATTTTTCGCGCAGCGCTTCATAGAGCGCCAGTCCTTCGCTTGCGTCCTGGGAAGTCAGGGAACTGCAGCCGATAAGGTAGCGAGCGTCGCAGCTTTCGGCGTACCGAGCAATGCCTTTCCACAGCATGTAGAGGACAGCGGTGTTGCGGTAATCCTGATGGACGCAGGCGCGGCCAAGCTCGAGAACCTGCCGGCGGATGCCTTCAAAAGGCGAAAAATCGAAAAGCCCTTCGCCGTAATAGCCGAGATTGCCCTTGGCGCGATAACCACTTTGCATGCGGTAAGTTCCGACGAGTTTTCCTGACTGCGCGTCGTGAACCATCAAATGGTCGCAGATGAAATCGAAGCGGTCGCGGTCGAGGCCGGTCTCCCAGGAGGTGTCGAGGCCCTCCCCAAGTTCGCAGTTGAAGACGAGATAGCGGAGGCGTTGGCACTCGACGACATCGTCGAGGGATTTGGCCAGGCCCACGCGAAGCAGATTGGTGGTGGCGAGAGGGTTGGCGCAGCCGTGCTCCAGGACGGCGCTAGTTGTCATGAGTCCAGTGTGGAATGAAGCAGATTACAGAGAGATTGCAGGAATGTGAGTAGAGTGTTTTGGTGCTCAAGTTGGAACCTGGCAGGCCGTACAGCGTTTAGTGGGTGACCAAAAAGCGCGGGGCCAGCTTTGCCAGCTTCAGCACTTTGTAGACGCCAACGCTCACACCGCTCAGCACGACCTTGATCCCTTTGTCGTCGGCCACACCCACGAATTCCTCCATGGCGCGCAGCGCGCTGGGATCGATCCGGTGCACGGAAGAGAAATCCAAAACCGCTTCGCCTTCGACGCTGTCCAGCTTTTCGCGGGCCTCGCGCAAGGCGGGAACGAGTCGCTTTTCGCCGAGGTTAAGCAAAACAGGAATCATTGTCATAGACACCGCCATTCACTTCCTAATTTATTGCTAGGCCGCGCCAGCTACTTTTGTCAGGCCTCGCCCCTCATACGCTTTCCAAAACAGCTCGACCAGTTCACTCATCAACGGCATGCGCGGATTTGATCGCCAAGAAGGATCATCAAAAGCGTTCTTGGTCATTTCGGGCACGGCCTGCTCAAATTCCTTCTGCGAGATGCCCAGCTCTGCGATCGAACGCGGGAATCCCAGCTGATCGAGCAGCTTTTCGGTCGCCGCAATGAGCTTCTTCACTTTTTCTTCCACGGTGTGGCCGCCGAGCCCGAGCAGGTCGGCCATGGTGGCGTATTTTTTGTGTGCCAAATAGCCCTGCTGATTGGGTGACGGCATGAATTTCGTGGGTACCGCCGCGTTATATGCGATGACGTGCGGCAACATGAACGCGTTGGCCCGTCCGTGCGCCACACCGAAGCGGGCGCCAAAGGCGTGCGCCAGCGCATGATTGACGCCGACCGAGGCGTTGGAAAAGGCCAGGGCCGCAATGCAGGCGGCATTGTGCATCATGCAGCGTGCCTCTTCATTGCGAGGATGCTCGTAAGCAATGGGCAGGTACTTGAATACGAGCCGAATCGCCTGCATGGCGTTGGAGTCGGTGTACGGGGAAGCGTAATTCGAAACGCCCGCTTCCAGCGCGTGGGTCAAGCAATCGATTCCGGTATCGGCGGTAAGGCCCTTTGGCATGGACAGGACGAACTGCGGGTCAACGATGGCCACGTCTGGACTCAGCGAATAATCAGCGAGCGTCACTTTACGCCCGCGCTCTTTGTCGGTTAAGACGGCAAAGGGAGTGACCTCGCTCCCTGTTCCACTCGTAGTGGAGATGGCGATGAGCCGCGCCCGGTTAACTTTTTTGGTGGGGTACTGCACGACGCGTTTGCGCAGATCCAGGAAAGGAGCGGCCAGCTCCTCGAGGTCGGCCTCTGGCGATTCGTACTTCAGTTTCATGATCTTGGCGGCATCGATCACCGATCCGCCACCCAGGGCAATGATCTGGTCCGCTTTGTAGAAATTGAGGGCCTCCACGCCTTGTGTAACAACCTTGATCTCAGGCTCGGCATCGGGAATGACCAGGACATGCGCATATGTCTCGGGCGGAATATAGCGCCGGACGACATCGACGTGGCCGAACTGCTCCAGGGCTACATTGGTGACAATGATGGTTGAGCTCGAGGGGAACTGCCGGACATTTTCGACCGAGTTCATATTGAAATAGATTTGGTTGGGAACCCGGAACCACATGTGGGCCTGGGTCCGGCGAGCGACACGCTTGATATTGAGGTAGTGATAGACATTCACGTTGTCGGTCGTGCTGTTGCCCCCCCCGGTTCCACACCCGAAGGAGAACGTGGGCACGAGATCGTTGTAAACGGCTCCGAGCGCTCCGATGGAGCCCGGCGAATTCACAATGATGCGGCCGGCATTGATGACGTCGCCGAATTTTCGGATGATCTCGTCGTTGCGCGAGAAAATGACAGCCGTATGTCCAAGACCTCCCGCGTGGTTTACATCCACGCAGGTTTTGAGCGCCTCATCGACGGACTTTGCGCGGTAGACGGCGAGCACAGGGAACAACTTCTCGAGGGAGAGGGGATGATCGCGCCCGACGCCTTGAATCGGCGCAATCAGGAGTTTGGTGTTGGGCGCAACGGGAAGCCCCACGAAACGGGCAATATCAGTGGCTTTCTGGCCGACGGCCATAGGGTGCATGGATCCCGTCTGAGGATCCATCACCGTGCGCTCGAGCAGCTTGGTTTCTTCCTCATTGCAAATGTGCGCGCCCAGTTCCGCGAATTTTCTGAGCGCGTGATCGTAAATCTCATTGTCAATCACGATCGTCTGCTCGGAGGCGCAGATTGTTCCGTTGTCGAACGTTTTGGAAATGATAATGTCCACGACGGCGGTGTTTAGGTCCGCGGTTTTTTCCAGGTACACTGCCGTATTACCCGCCCCGACGCCTAACGCGGGCTTGCCGGAGCTGTAAGCCGCTCGGACGGCTCCCTGCCCGCCGGTGGCATCGATGAGCCCCACGTCTTTGTGACGCATCAAGTAGGCGTTGTCCTGCAAAGTGTGCTCTTGCAGACAGGTAAAGACGCCCTCGGGTGCGCCGTGCTTCACTGCGGTCTCATACATGATTCGGACAGCCTCGCCGCAGCAGCGCCAGGCGTTTGGGTGGGGACTGAAGATGACCGCATTGCGGGTCTTGATGGCCATGATGCATTTGAAAAGGACCGTGGAAGTGGGGTTTGTAATTGGGGTGAGCGAGAAAATGACCCCGATTGGTTCCGCGACCTCCATCAGATTGCGGTCGGGAAACTCGCGAATGACCCCGACCGTCCGTTTGTCCTTGACGTAGTTGTAGGTGAACTCCGTGGCCACCATGTTTTTGATGACTTTGTCTTCCATCACGCCGAGCCGCGTCTCTTCGATAGCCAGCCGGGCCAGATACTGCGCCTGTTCCAATCCGGCAAGCACCATGGCTTTGACAATGCGGTCGACGTCTTCTTGAGTGAATTGCGTAAAGACGGCGGCGGCGGTTCTGGCCTGACTGACCAAGTTCTCCAGGTAGGCAATGCGTTCGGCGCTGAGGCTTTCGCTGATAGCCGGGATGTGGATCTTCTCTTGCGCTACTTCAGTCGCAATCATGTGCTGCCTCCCAAGCCGGAGGGAAGGAATTGCTTGCTTGTCGAGGACTTTGAAAATGGCGGGAACGTGCTCTACTAAAGTCGTAAAAAAACACACAATTCAACAGGGCGCGCATCCCGAGCTCCTTCAGTCCGCCCATTTACTCACCTACCTTAGGCTTACCGGGCTTCCGGTGCTGTGATGGTCGTCACCGCTCCGCGTGAAGTTTGGAGCATTTTGTGAACAGCATTCTCCGGCATCACTCGCCGGATACGCAGGCTGCGCAACTGTTGGAAAGTCTGTTCGGTCTTAGATCGCGCGCAAGCACAGGTAAGTTCTCTCGCGCATTTTCCGGGGTTGGAAAATCATGGTGGACGAGAAGGGATTCGAACCCTCGGCCTCCTCGTTGCGAACGAGGCGCTCTCCCAGCTGAGCTACTCGCCCACGAGCAGCACCAAACCAATTTTAGCAAACGAGGAGGGGCTTGCCAACCTAGCGGAGTGCGCGGACGTTTTCAGGAGCGAAACAAAAGGGCGCGGCAACATCGCTCGCCTGCGAGAAGAGAGATGCCTCGGGCGACAGCGGTTACGGCTGATCGAGTGAGCCGCCAACGCGCTGCGCCACGATCTTGCGCGCGTTCTGGTAGAGTGCGCGGGCTTGCGGAAGAGCTTCGACCGCCTTCTGCACTTGCGGATCGGCTTCGAGCAAAACCTTGAAGCCCTCCTGCTGGTCGAACGCAGACATGAACACTTCCTGCTTGATCTTGCGCTTGATCCAGTCGAGGTTTTCCGCAATTTCCGGTTCGGTGTAGCGGACGTTGTGTTTGCTCAAGTACTCGCGGAACATGCGCATCACATTGTCGTCGGCCTCGAAGTCCTTGGTGATCGCGGGTTTCGAGCCGAGATAGAACCGCGTAAAACCGCCAACCCCTGTTTCCGCGGGGTAGAAAACGTCATCGCGGAAAAGAAGTTGCTCGAACTTAGTGAGCTTGGGGGCATCGACGACGATGTCTGGCGCAATGCCGCCGCCGCCGGTGACCTGGCGGCCGCTGTCGGTCAGCCTTACCTCGGTGGGATGCTCCGGCACCTTGCGTTCGTAGTGATATTCGTAGAGCGAAACGGATTTGTAATCGCGCTGAATGAGGCGCCCGCTGGGGGTGTAGTAACGCGCGGTGGTCAGGGCGAGGCCGGTGCCTTCGCTGAGCGGCGTCACGGTTTGCACCAGGCCTTTGCCGAAAGTCGTCTCGCCCACAATCAGGCCGCGGTCGTGATCCTGCACGGCGCCGGAAACAATCTCGGTGGCAGAAGCCGAATTGTTGTTGACGAGAATAACGAGTGGCGTGGTTACGCCCTGGTTGCCGCGCACGGCGTAATAGCGGCGCTCGGGGGAAGTCCTGCCGTGGTGAGAAACAATCAACTGATTTTTATCGAGAAACATGTCAGCCACGGCGACAGCTTCATTCAGCAAGCCGCCCGGATTATTGCGCATGTCCAGGATGAGGCCATCCAGATTAGTAGCCCCCAATTGTTTCAGCGCATCCGCAATTTCGCGGTCGGTCGTTTCGTTAAATCCGGAAAGGCGAATGTAGCCGATGCCCGGCTTTAACATGAAGGCGAGGTCCACGGAATGACGAGGAATTTCGTCGCGGGTTACTGTGAAGACCAATGGCTCAGGATAGCCCTCGCGCGACATGGTGATTTTTACAACCGTGCCCTTTGGCCCTTTGAGCAGGTCGGCAATATCGCTGGACGTCAACCCGTCGGTGGATTTGTCATCCACCTTGCTGATAACGTCGCCCGGACGGATGCCCGCGTTGTAGGCTGGGGCGCCCGCGTAGGGAACAATTACAACCGTTTGGTTGTTGCGCTGAGAAATAAGCATGCCGACGCCGTAGTACTTGCCACGCTGATCTTCGCGAAGGAGTGAAAATTGCTTGGAGTCAAAGAAATTGGAGTGCGGGTCGAGCATGCGAAGCATGCCGGGGATGGCGCCTTGGTAGACAGCTTTGTCGACGTCGACAGTATCCGCGTAGTTGTTCTGGACGACATCGAGGACGCGGGTGAATTCGCGGACCGCGGTCTGGTAGTCGTCGGCCGTGGCCGTGGTGGCTTTGACGTTGGGCCCGTAAATGCCGCCAAGGACGGCAGATAGCAGCAGTACAGCAATGGCGATAATCAGCCCGCGACGCTCAGATTTCATCGTGACCTCGCGCGTAAACGTAAAACAAAATTATAACACACCGCAAACTCCGGTTTGACAGCGCCTGAATACCCTTTCTATGATGCCAATGAGGCATTAGACGGCTGCTAAGGGCAATGTTGAGCATCCCTCACATGATTGTGGTTTTTGTGGTGGTCCTCGTGCTATTTGGGCCACAGAAGCTCCCGGAACTTGCCCGGGGGCTGGGGAAGCTTATGGCCGAATTCCGGAAGGCTTCGTTGGACTTCCGGAACGCGTTTGAAGAGGAGATGCGCGACCTGGAGCGCCAAGCCTTGCTTGCGGAGCGCAAGAAGGCGGCCGAAGCGGCCGCTGCGTCGGCTGCCGCAGCTCCCACCCAACCCGCTACTTTGGCCACTCCGGCGGGGGCAGAAACAGCTGCTCCCGAAGCCAAAACGGAAGCGGGGGCGACGGAAGCTCCTGTCATTGCGCCCGTTGCAGAAGCCGTGGCGCGTTCCAGCGAGGAGCCGGCTGAAGTGAGAACGGAACCGACTCCAGCGGCTGACGGCGGCCAGGAACCCCACCAAGAAACTCAGCCTCCTGCCTAAACCCGTGGCCGACGAGACCCCCAACGCGAAGAACTCCGGAGCGGGCGAAGAGCCCGGCGGCGCGATGACCTTTTTCGAGCATCTCAGCGAGCTGCGCAAGCGAATTATCTACTCGCTGTATGCGATTGGCATCGGTGCTCTTGTCGGCGTCTATTTCTCAAAGTATTTCATCGCGTGGATCAACAAGCCAATTCTGAAAGCGCTGGCGGATGCTCACCTGGATCCAAAGCTGATTTACACGCATCCCGCCGGGGGGCTGAACCTGGTTCTCACGGTGGGCGTTTATTTGGGCATCGCACTGGCCTCGCCGGTCGTGCTCTATCAAATTTGGCTGTTTGTTGCGCCCGCGCTTTACAAACACGAGCGTGGCGCCATCACGGGCTTTCTGTTCTCGACAGTTTTTTTGTTTCTCGCGGGCATTACCTTCGGTTATTTCATCACCCTGCCCTACATCTTGCATTTCATGGTGAGCCCCGGGCCCTTGTTCAATCTGGGGCACGACGTCGCGCCGATGATCAGCGTCAACGAGTATTTCGACCTGATTCTGCTAACTTTGCTGGGAGTTGGGTTGATGTTTGAACTGCCGGTGCTGATTTTCTTTTTGTCGCTCTTTGGAATTGTTACGCCCAAGTTTCTCTGGAAGAATTTCCGGTACGCTATCCTGCTGATTTCCCTGGCTGCGGCCATTGCTGCCCCGCCGGACGCATTGAGCATGCTGATCTTCATGGCGCCCATGGTGGGATTGTACTTTGTGGGAATTGCGGTATCGGCGGTGGTGACGCGGCGGCGGGAGCGGCGATTGGCCGCGCCTGCGGAGGCACGCTAAATGAAGCGGCAATCGAAAAGAGACTTTTGGATAGGAGCTGCGCTCGGCGTGGCGTCGTTCGTAGTGTTTGGTTGCAAGGTGAACGGCACGGAGGCAAGCGGCGCTTCCGGGCAACCCCCGTTCATGAGCACGATGGCCGCTGCTCCTCCGAAAACGGCCGATGATGCGCTCCCGCCCTCGCAAACGGGTGGCTTCGATGGCAAGCGCGCTTTCGCACAGGTTGCGAAACAAGTCAGCTTTGGGTCTCGGCCGGCCGGGTCGAAAGCAATTGCGCAATTGCAGGATTATTTGCAATCCGAATTGAAGAGCTACGGCTGTGCGGTCGAGACGGACAACTTTAGCGCCGATACGCCCGCAGGTCGGCTGCCGATGAAAAACATTTTGGTGAAGATTCCCGGGGAAAAGCCGGGAATTATTCTTCTCGGGACGCACTACGATACCAAGCGCCTGGAGAACTTTGTAGGTGCCGATGATGCCGGCTCATCTACTGCGGTGATGCTCGAGTTGGCTCGCCTGCTTTGTTCGCAACGTTCGAAATACGCCGTGTGGATCGCCTTTTTCGACGCCGAAGAGGCGGTGAATCTGGAATGGAAGGATCCCGATAATTGTTACGGCAGTCGGCAAATGGCTGCGCGGATGGCGGCGGGCGGCGATCTTGCCAAGGTGAAGGCTTTTCTTCTCGCGGATATTGTCGGCGGCCGCAACCCTCATTTCAAGCGCGAATCGTATTCCACAAAGTGGCTTGTGGAGTTGGTATGGGAGACCGCCAAGAGGCTGGGCTATGGAAGCATCTTCGTGAACGATTCCTCAGAAGTTGAGGACGACCACCAGTCCTTTTTGAAGCGCAATGTGCCTTCCGTCGACGTGATTGATTTGGATAATGGGCCGAATGGGGATGTCTACTACTGGCACACGGCGCAGGACACCCTCGATAAAATCAGCGCGAAAACGCTGGGGATTGTTGGCCACGTTTTTCTGGAAAGCGTGAAGCAACTCCAATCGCGGTAGAAGTTGTTCCGCGGGCCGCCGCGGTTCTCAGCCGGCTAGGCTTCGAACCGCGCTTCCTTGCCTTTTTGCTCCAGCGAATGTCTGCTGAAATCCTCATCGTTGCGATACGGAAAATCCGAGCGGTAATGGCTGCCGCGGCTTTCTTCGCGGGCAAGGGCCGCACGCGCCATCACCAATCCCAGCTTGTGCAAGTTTCTCAGCTCGTGGCTGCTGCGGTTGTGTTTCTCGGATTTGGGGAGATCCAGGGCTTCCAGATGCTTGATCGCTTCCGCCAACTCTTTTCCGCTGCGCATGATGCCAACTTCGCGCCACATGATGTCACGGATTTTCGTAAGCGTCGTGCAAGTGGGCGAGTTTTTCTCCGCTGCTTTCGCCGTGTCCTTTTGCGCCGTGGCGGAGTTTCCCGGCAGCGGCGCGGGACTTCCCGGCAAGGCGCCTGGCTGGCGCTTTCCCGCAGGCGCGTCTTTCATCATAGCCTGGCCTGCGCGCGCTGCGAACACGAGTCCTTCGAGCAGGGAATTGCTGGCAAGGCGGTTCGCTCCATGCACGCCCGTTGCTGCGGTCTCGCCAGCGGCGTACAGCCCAGGAAGGGAAGTGCGGCCCCACAAATCGGTTTTTACGCCTCCCATCATGTAATGAGCGGCCGGACAGACCGGGGCGAGATCGCGCGCGAGATCGAGGCCATAACTCAGACAGGTTTCGTAAATGCGAGGGAAACGTGTTTTCAGGAACTCTTCCGACTTTTTGGTCATGTCCAAATAGACGTGCGTGCTGTTGGTGCGCTGCATTTCGCTGACGATGGCACGGGCGACCACGTCGCGCGGGGCCAGTTCCTGCGCTTCGTGGTAGCGCTTCATAAAGCGCTCCAAGCCGATGTTGCGCAGCACAGCGCCCTCGCCGCGTAGCGCCTCCGAAAGAAGGAAGCGCGGCGCCCCTTGAATGGCCAGTGCCGTGGGATGAAATTGCAGAAACTCCATGTCGGAAAGCACGGCGCCGGCGTCGTAGGCGATGGCCATGCCGTCGCCGGTAGCGACGTCGGGATTGGTTGTCTCGCGATAAATCTGGCCAAGGCCCCCGGTCGCGAGTAGTACGGCGCCGGCTCGCAGTTCGTGCAGCGAACCGTCGGTTTCGTCGATGAAACGCAGGCCGGTTACTCTGGAGGTCTCTACGATCAACTCCGTCGTGAAGGCATGAGCGCGCAGGTGGAGATGCGGAATTGTGTGTGCGCGGGCGAGCAAGGCACGGGTGATTTCCCGGCCAGTCGAGTCACCGTGCGCATGCAGAATTCGCGAACGGCTATGCGCTGCCTCGCGCGTAAACGCCAGTTTCGTTCCCGCGCGGTCGAATTCCGTGCCCCATTCGATGAGTTGCGTGATGTATTTGGGGCCTTCTTCCACGAGCAATGCGACTGCTTCCGGGCGGCACAGGCCGTCGCCCGCTTTAATGGTGTCTTGCTCGTGCAAACCAATTTCGTCTTCGTCAGATAGCGCAACCGCAATTCCGCCCTGCGCCCAGGCCGTTGCCGAGTCGCTCAGATTCGATTTCGCCAGAACCAGGACGGTTCCCGCGGAGCTGAGCTCAATCGCGGCGCGCAATCCGGCGATTCCGCTGCCCACAACAGCGTAGTCGGCGTGATAGTTTTTGCGGGAGTTCGTCATGGAAATGGGGAGTTTTGCGCTCAAGTATGGTAGCACGAAGGAATTGAGCCGATAAGAAAGACGGCTTGTCTGTTCGGCTGTATGCGAGCGTGTGCTACATTGAAACGGTCTCGCCAATGAAACTCAAGCGAATCAAAGTTAAGTCCTCGGCTGGATCCTACTCTGTGGTTGCCGGCGTAGGCGCAATCAACCGCGCGGCGCACGAAATTGCCGGGTTGGGCCGATTCTCCAGCGTCCATGTGGTCTCCTCGCCGAAAGTCTGGCGTGCGGTTGGAAGAAAGGTGCCACGCGGGCTGCGGCTCTCGAATCGCAAGGCCGTTCATCTTTTTGATGATGCTGAATCTGAAAAAACGGTCGGCACAGTGGAAAAGCTCTCTCGCTTGCTTTGCCGCGCGGGAGCGGATCGCCAATCTTTGTTGATTGCCGTCGGCGGTGGCGTTGTCGGCGATGTTGTGGGATTCGTCGCGGCTTCGTATTTGCGCGGCGTGGCGCTTGTTCAGGTTCCGACAACGTTAGTCGCTCAGGTGGACAGCTCGATTGGCGGCAAAACCGGCGTGAATCTTCCCGAAGGGAAGAATCTGGTCGGCGCGTTTTATCCGCCCAAGCTGGTGCTCACCGACCCACAGCTTATTAGTTCGTTGCCCGAGCGCGAATTTCGCGCCGGACTGGCGGAGGTCATCAAGCACGCCATCATCGCGGATCCCAGAATGTTCAGCTTGTTGGAAAACAACTTGGACAAAGTCTTGCGGCGAGATCGCCAGTTCCTCGATTTCCTGATTCCGTGCAACGTGCAAATTAAAGCTCGGGTTGTGAGCCGCGATGAACGCGAGTCCGGCTTGCGCGAAATCCTTAACTTTGGCCACACCTTTGCTCACGCCCTTGAAAGCGTGACGAACTATCGGCGCTATCAGCACGGTGAAGCCGTTGCATGGGGCATGATGGCGGCGGCCTTTCTGGGCCATGAGGTCGGCCTGACTCGCGCGGACGATGTTTCCCGCATCGTTGCGCTCATCCGCCGTCTCGGCCCGCTGCCGTCCTGGCCGCGTGTTTCTCCTACGATTTTGTTGAACGCCATGCGCGCCGATAAAAAAGTGCGAAGCGGTGTCTTACGCTTTGTGCTTTCTCCACGAATTGGGGAGGCGCACTCTTACGATACGATTCCGCTCCAAGCCGTTGAGCGAGTTTTGCATTTCACACCGCGGCTCATCCAAGCGAGCGAAAGGCTTTCGCGGAGGCGAAATGGCTGAGGCCGCTGCGCCGGTCAAGGGAACGCGCCCCGAAGGCGCCGTCACCGAAGCGGACGCTTCGCAAAAAGTCCGCGAAATGTTCACGCAGATTGCCCCGCGCTACGACCTGCTGAATCATCTTTTGTCGTTTCAGCTCGATCGCCTTTGGCGGGCGCGGGCAGCCAGGCAGCTTCGCGCGATCCTCGACCGCCCGGATGCGATGGCGCTGGATCTCTGCTGCGGCACCGGGGATCTCGCTTTTGCGCTTGCGCGTGCCGGCAAAGCGCGCATCCTGGGAGCGGATTTCGCTCATGCCATGCTCGTTCGCGCGCGAGAAAAGAGCGTTTCTTTGCCCAACGCGACGAATAGCAAAACTGCAAATCCTGCGCATTTTTTCGAAGCGGATGCGCTCCGGCTTCCCTTTGCCGATGCCTCTTTTGATTTGGTGACCAGCGCGTTTGGTTTCCGCAATCTCGCGAACTATGAAGCCGGTCTCCGGGAGATCCATCGCGTGCTGAAGCCAGGAGGCGTGATTGGTATTCTCGAATTCACCGAACCGCCGGAAGGTTTCTTAGGGGATTTGTACCGCTGGTATTTCACTAGAGTGTTGCCAAGAATCGGCTGGCTTATCTCGGGACATCAATCCGCGTACACGTATCTACCGAAATCCGTCTCGCATTTTTTCCGCCCGGAAGAGTTTGCTGCGCTTCTGGCAGACGTCGGTTATGCGTCTGCCGAGTTTCGCGTGTGGACGTTTGGCACCGTGGCTCTGCACACGGCCATGCGACTGCGCTGAATGAAACTCGTTATTTTTCTAGCCCCGCGCTGCGCAGTTTCGCCAATAGCGTCTTTGGTGTGATTCCCAACTTCTCCGCCGCGCGTGTCTTGTTCCATTTGCAGTCACGCATGGTGTTTTCGAGCAGTAGTTTTTCCACGTGACTCGCCGCGCGGGAGGTGACTTCTTCGAGCGACCCTTCCCAGTTGAATTTCTCCGGCAGCATGCTTGCGGGCACGTGCGCAGCATCCGGCTTTGCAACCGGCAACTGCAGGGCACCCGCGCGGATGCTCACCCCATCCGCTAAAATGACCGCGCGCTCCAAGGCGTTTTGCAACTCTCGCACGTTTCCTGGCCAACGGTAGTGCAGCAACTGATCACGCGCGTCCGCGGATAATTCCAAGCCGGGCTTGCCGAACTCGCGGCTGAATTTTTCGAGAAAATGCTCTGCCAGCAAGAGCACGTCGTTTCCGCGCTCGCGCAGCGGCGGGATCGTGATTGGCACAGCGGAAATGCGGAAGTACAAATCTTCGCGAAATAATTTCTCCTGCACCTGCCTTTGCAAATCCCGATTGGTGGCCACCACGATGCGAACGTCCACGTCAATCGACTGCGTTCCGCCCACGCGTTCGAACCGCTTTTCCTCCAGCACCCGTAGCAATTTCGCCTGAATCGCGAGCGGTAATTCGCCAATTTCGTCCAGAAACAGCGTCCCACGGTGCGCTAGGTCCATTTTTCCGACTTTGCGCGCCCCCGCGCCGGTGAACGCTCCTTTCTCGTGCCCGAAAAGCTCATTTTCCACCAGCCCTTCCGGAATCGCGGCACAATTGAGGGCTACAAACGGCTGTTCCCGCCGCGAGGACAAGTGATGAATCGCCAGCGCAAACAATTCTTTCCCCGTACCGCTTTCGCCCAGCAGCAAGCATGTCGTGTCCGTCTGCGCTACTTTCTGAATTTGCTGGCTCACTTCCCGAATCGAAGCATGCTCACCAACGATTCGCGGAAAGCCGTAGCGCGCCGCGTATTCCGCACGGAGCAGCAGGTTCTCGCGCAGCAATTCTTGTTCTTGTGCCGCGCGTTTTACGAGGAGCTTCAAATGGTCCAGATCCACCGGCTTCTGAAGAAAATCGAACGCGCCTTCTTTCATCGCCGACACAGCTTCTTCCACCGACCCGTACGCGGTCAGCAGAAGCACCGGGATCGTCGCGTCGGCTTGCTTGGTCTCGCGCAGGACGTCCAGCCCCGACGCACCGGGCATCTTCAAATCCGTAATCACCAGCAAATACCGGCGCGCCCGCACCTTCTGAATCGCGGCGGACCCGTCTGGAGCTTCTTCCACGGAGTAGCCGGCGCGCTCTAGCGCCTTGCGCATCATGGCGCGGAGTTCGCTTTTGTCTTCAACGAGGAGAAGAGGTTCCATCTCTTTTGTTTCTATCACGAATCGGAAGGAGTGCCGGAAACAACACGAGGCACGTGTGCGGAGAAGGGAAGCACTGCTTGGGGCACAGCCTTTCAAATAGGGGGCATGTTAAGGCCCCAGTCTACTGTCCTGAAGATATTTCTGTTCAAAAAGGCGGATCTATCTTGCCCAGCCGGGGTCGCCTCCCGCTTTCCTCAACGCGGTTTCCATGTCGTCCAACTCTTGGCGGAGCTGATCGATCTCCTTCTTCTTGGCTTCGATTTTCGCGGTCTTGTCATTAATTTCCGCGCGGTTGTTTTGTTCGTTCATTGCTTTAGTCGGGTCGCTGTAATATTGCAGTTGCGACTTGTCCAACTCGCGTTGCAGCACATCGAGTTCTTTTTCCGCCTTGTCAATCTTGGCGCGCTGCTCGCTGAAGCGCTTCCGCCAGGCTTTCTCGCTGTTGGGGTCTTCCTGACCGGTTTCTTCAGGTTTTTGTGTAGTGGCCGCAGCCGCCCCGGCACCCGTTGCGGGCTGCGCAGCTTCCGGGGTTGCCGGCTTCACGTCATCGTCTGTAAAGACCTTTTTTGGCTTCTGCGCGTTTTTCTTTTCTTCGCGGGCTTTGCGCGCCGCATCGGCCACTGGATCGCCGGTTTGCTGCGAAGAGCTCTGCTGCTGTGCGGAGACGGGTAGAGCAGCCAGGCAGAGGCCCATGGCCAGCAACGCAGTTTTCATCCAATCTCTCATTCCCATACAATCCCGCCCTTCTGGGGCAGCTGGAAGACCCCTACTTTCTCAAAGCCTTTCTTTCTTTAATTCTACCGCCACTGGCACTTCCCGTGGCAACGGTAGCGTAATTATAAAGGCGGCCCCGCCTTCCGGCCGGTTTCGCACTTCCACCTGCCCGCCATGCTGCACGATGATCTTTTGCACAACCGCCAATCCCAGGCCCGTGCCATTGGCTTTTGTCGTAAAAAAGGGCCGAAACAGCTTGGGCATCGCCGCGCGCTCGATTCCCGGCCCATCATCCAGCACTGCGATGCGCTGGACCCCAGCGTCTTCCCCCTGAGCCGCTTCACCGCGAATCACGACATGTCCGCTGCCGTTCACCAGGGCGCAAGCCTCCGCCGCGTTCCGCGCCAGATTCAAAAGCGCTTGCCGCAGCAAGCCTTCGTCGCCTTCCACCTCGCCGAAAGTCCCCTCGCACGATAGAGTCACTTGCGGAATCGCCTGTGCCACTTCCGCGATTGCGCGGTCCACGACCTCTTGCAGTTCCACGCGTTCGTCGGAAATCTCCAGTGGCCGCGCGTACTTCAGGAACTCTGCCACTACATGCGTGACGTTGCGAGTCTGCTCTAGGATGCGCTTCGCATAATCGGCGGCATCGTTCGTGGAAGCTTCGGGAATCATTTGCGCGTACCCGGAAATGGTCGCCAGCGCGTTTTTAAACTCGTGTGCGATGCCTGCGGACAATTCGCCCAGCGCGGCCAGGTTTTCTTTCAACTGCATGCGTTGCTGCAGGGCCGCTAATTCCGTCAAATCCGAAAGCAGGCAAATCACACCGTTGATTTTTCCTTCGCCGCGGCGGATCGGAGAAATGGTCACGCCCAGGTGCCGGGTGTCTCCCGCGGGTGGAATGTGTTCTACTTCCTCGCGGCGGAAAATCTTCCCAGTCGCAAGGCAGTCCGCGACCAGACGCGTCAACTCCGAATTCGGCCCGAGCGCTTCGCTGTAGCGCCGGAATCCCAGCCCCCGAATCCCCAGCACCTGTTCTGCAGCCGGATTCGAGCTGGAGATAATCCCCGTCGCGTTCACGATCAGCAGGCCCGCGGGCATGTTTCGCGTGACTTCTTCGCTCAACCGCTCCGTTTGCGCCGCGCGCTCTTTTTCAATCTTGTGCAGCCGCTCCAGCTCTTTCTCCTGCTCGCGAAGTTGCCGGATTACGCCCTGCATCGAAGCGGTCATGAACGCCGACGGATTCTCCGTGCGCGCTGCGCCTGCGTCAATTTCTTCTTTTTCTGCCCCGCGCGTGCTCTGGAAAAACTTCCGCATCACGTACACAATGAGCCCGACCACGGCCAGGAAGAAAACTCCCAGCCCCGCCGCAATCACCCAGAGGTGCTGCGTGTTTCCGACAGTTTGGAGCGTTGCATCCATCAACCCGTCCATCTCAAAACTGAATCAGACGAGCATTCCTCCGAGGAGCGGCCATTCCGAGGCGGCTACCGGCGCCAGGTAAACCATCGCAAGCGCGCCAATCCCAAGGAACGTTCCGAGCGGGAGTCCGTATTTCCTCGCAATCCTCCAACGCAAGCCAAGGTCCATTCGCAATCCTCGTCTGCGCGCTCGCATCATCAACGGACTCTCCCAAATGCCAATGAAGAGAGCAAGAACGACCGCCACGCCAATGACGCTTCCAAGAAGGCTGCCTAGCAGCAGTGCCAGAAAGGTCCCTCGCAAACCCAGGAATGCTCCCATCATCGCCATCATTTTGACGTCGCCTAGGCCCATTCCTTCCTCTTTGCGCACCGCCCTGTAAACCACCGCGAGTCCCCACAACAAGAAACTCCCAAACGCCGCCCCCAGCAGGCCATCCAGCATGCCCTCCGCCATGCCCGTGAGCCGCAGATGCAATAGTCGCCAGCCCAAAATCACCGCAAAACCGTTTCGCGGCGGCACCACCAGCGAAAACAGCAGCCCAGCCGCAAATCCCGGCCACGTCACCAAATCCGGGAGCATCCGCACTCGCAGATCCGTTACGGTCAAAACCACAACCAGGCACGTGAAAAACAGCCACTTCACCGTCGCTTGCGTGATCCCGTATTCCCAAAACGCCGCGACAAACAGCAGTCCCGTCGCCAACTCCACCAGCGGGTACATCACCGAAATCGGCACCCCGCACGCCCGGCACTTGCCTCCTAGCCACAACCATGCGAACACCGGCACGTTGTCATAGGCTTTGATCGCCGTCCCGCATTTCGGGCAGCGCGACCCCGGCGAAATGATCGATATCTCCTCCGGAATCCGCGTGATGCAGACATTCAGGAAGCTCCCAATCACGATGCCGAACAGGAAAAAGAAAACTCCGAAGATGATGACCACGATTCGACGGGCCGCTCCGCTGCCTCTCTCTGACTGTGCCACAGGAGCACAGCGCCCTCAATAAAGCCGCTTTCCCCGCGTGCCCCATCCCTAACGCTTTGTTCGCCCTTTTCTCTGTGTCCTTTGTGCCTCTGCCTCCGTGTTCCCTGTGTTGGGCTTCTTTCCCCTGAGATTTCTTTTCTTGCCTGTCCGTCGACTGTAAACTGTCAACTGTCGGCTTCTTCCATGAACTTCTTCGAGCGCAAAATCCGCCGCTACGAGCATCGCCGCTGGACCACCGACGACAACCGCCGCGTCCAGCCGTTCGAGTGGGGACTCGAGCACATCGGCGGCTCGCCCGACGCTCCCGATCCCAGTGGCTTCTTCCGCCGTTACGCCCAAAACGCTATCGAAAACAGCGCCGACTGGTACGCCGCCACTCCCGCCACTGACTATCATCTGGACCGCGACAACATCCTCACCTTCACCAGCTCGCTCACCTCTCCCTGGGCAGGGAACAACACCGTGTACGCTCGCCTTTGGCCTGCTCGCCGCGACTCGCTTCTCCCCATCAAAGCCGCCAAGGGCACCGCCGTTCTCGTCCTTCCCAACTGGAACGCCAAATGGAACGGCCAGGACGGCCTCTGCGAGTGGATCGCGCGCTTCGGCATCACCGCGCTAAAGATGAGCTTGCCCTACCACAATCGCCGCATGGCCCACGGCCACGAGCGCGCCGACCAGATCTGCGGTCCCAACATCGGCCTCACCCTTCAAGCCAACCGCCAGGCCGTCCAGGACGCCCGGCGCTGCCTTCGTTGGCTCGAGCAGCAGGGCTACACCAAGCTGGGTATCCTCGGCACCAGCATTGGCTCTTCCGTTGGCTACATCACGCTCATGCATGACTCCGCCATCAAGGCTGGCGGTTTCTTCCACTTTTCCACCTACTATGCAGACGTCGTCAGCCAAGGGATGACCACCAACCATGTTTGGGAGGGGCTTCGGGGCCACGTCACCGTCGACGAACTCCGTGACTTCTGGGCACCCATCAGCCCCATGCCCTTTGTCGAACGCGGCATGGGCGCGGACCGCAGCTCCTTTCTTGTCTACGGCAGGTACGATCCCACCATGCTCCCCGAACTCAGCCGCCAGATGCTCGACTCGCTCCGCCGCCACGGCGCGCGCCCGCGTACCCTTGCTCTTCACTGCGGCCACTACTCCCTCGAGCTTTTTCCCTTTTCCTATCTCGCCGGCTACCGAATGCTCTCCTTCTTCCGCGGAGCCCTGGCCTAGGCTCATTGCATAGGGCGTCTCGCAATCATATAAAATGAACAGGGCCCCGCTGTTCGGATGTGTCCGATGGCTCAGTGCAAATCGAGTTTTGAAATTATGCTGTCTTACGGCTTCCGGATAGCTTCATTTCTGTTGTTGGTGAGTCTTTCTGGGCTGCAGAGTGAGGCTCAGGATGCCCCGCCTTACAAAGAATGGGGACAAGAGTTCAACACCGCCGGAGCTGAGTTGAAGGTCAAAGAAGTCAATCGAGAGAAGGTGGAACGCGTCACCGTCGTTACCTATCAATTCCTCGCTGCTGGACTGCCAAAGGACAAAACCTACAGGTTTTGGGTGTGGGAGTTAGGCAGAGACCCTCAGTTCGGGCTTGATGCTACGATCGATAGCGATGGCACCCTGCTCACTAAAGCGCGTCCCGAGCAACATGTTTCTGCTGATCCAATCACTCTCAAGTTCTTCGGCGTACCGGCCGAGCCTAAGCGATTTGCCTTGCTCTCACTCGATGGCCAGTTAAAAGCGTTTGGCAAAACCATTCCGTTTCCGATCGAGTCGACTGACGGCGCTTGCAGACTTTCCATAGAAATGGCCGCGCCTCTTTACACGCTTGTGAACTTGCGGGTTGACGGCTTGAAGCCAAATGAAAGTTTCCAAGTCACGCTTCAGTCTAGGCAGGAGCACGGCCGTCTAAAGCCAAAAGCAGACGAACTCGGGCGCTGGAGTTCCGTCATCGGACCTTACGTAAAGGGTCAAGAAAAAGGGTTCACACAGGTCGAAATTTCGGCGACGAACTGCAAACCAAAGGTCGAATTCCCCTGGGGAGTACACTATTACCAGTAGGTTCGGTGCCCCTCCGGG
>Ga0187780_10000659_pt1 | contig 25449 bp, 11 predicted proteins | sample 1015_Q2_SP10_20__FD_132429 | JGI IMG/M metagenome (GOLD analysis project Ga0187780, IMG submission 132429) | Tropical peat soil microbial communities from peatlands in Department of Meta, Colombia - 1015_Q2_SP10_20_MG | ecosystem: Environmental > Terrestrial > Soil > Wetlands > Peat | place... | reverse complement strand
TCGGCCCCGCAATCCATCCCCACTTTCGTGGAGGCGTACGATGCTTATCGCACCCAGGGCCAAAGATCCAATCGTTCTCTCCTACCTGGCGCTCAGGAAAGCTGTCGGCGGCATCGCTTTTGGACTCCCGTTCGCGCTCGCAATTCCGTGGTGGTTTCTCAGGAACCACATGATCGAGAGCTCCATCAGCGGCTATTACCACACCGGAATGAGGAACCTCTTTGTGGGCTGTCTTTGTGCAATCTCCATGTTCATGCTGTGTTGCCGGGGTTACGACCGCAAAGACGAGATTGCGGGCATGTTCTCTGCGCTCTGCGCGCTCGGCGTCGCCTTTTTTCCCGTTGCTCCGGATTTTTGCGCAACCCACCACCAGAGCGAAATTGGAATTGTGCACTATGTTTTTGCCGCACTCCTTTTTTCGACTCTGGCCTATTTTTGCCTCGTGCTCTTCCGGATGACGGCTGCGAACCAGAAACTGACCCGACAGAAACAGCAGCGAAACCGGGTCTACACGGCTTGCGGATCTCTGATCATCGCCTCGATGCTCCTGATCTTTGTCCTGAAGCTTCTCAAGGTTCAACACCTGGTCGCAGATCTCGCTCCGACCTTTTGCTTCGAGACAACTGCGCTCATCGCCTTCGGAATCGCCTGGCTCATCAAGGGCGAGACCTTCCTGAAAGATCAGAAGCCAGCGCCTGCCAGAACGATGACCACTGACGGTCACATTCAGATCGAAGAACCGCGGAGTAGTCCTCTGGGCCGAGCGAAATAGGGTGGCATCGAGGTTGAGCGACTGCCCCCTTCGCGGTGTTTGAAAAGTGGTTGATAACGGCGAACAAACTACCCCGGCCTTCGCAAAGTGCGCGAAAGGCCGGGCCACGCCCGGCTTGCCCATTCGCCTCTACGATTCCAGTAACATAATCCGTTGTGACATCCTGCATCGCAGCCATTGATCAGGGCACAACCAGCACTCGCTTCATGTTGTTTGACGAAGCCGGCAGGATTGTTGCCTCGGCGCAGAAAGAGCACAAGCAAATCTATCCGCAAGCAGGATGGGTTGAGCACGACCCGGCGGAGATTTGGCGATGTACGCAGGATGTAATCGCCCAGGCGTTGCAGAAGTCGGCAATTCCTTCTAACCAAATTGCTGCAATTGGGATCGCAAATCAGCGTGAGACAACGATCCTCTGGAACCGAAAAACTGGCAGGCCAGTCGCGAATGCCATTGTTTGGCAGGACACCCGGGTAGCGGACTATGTTGCCAAGCTCGCTCGCGATGGCGGCCAGGATCGTTTCCGTCCGCGAACCGGTCTCCCACTCAGCACATATTTCAGCAGCTTGAAAATTCGTTGGCTCCTGGACCACGTCGCCGGCGTTCGCGAACAAGCTGAGGCTGGGGAAGTGATCTTTGGCAATATGGATTCGTATTTAACGTGGAATTTAACTGGAGGTCCTGACGGTGGTATTCATGTCACGGATGTGACCAATGCCAGCCGGACCCAGTTGATGAACTTGCATACGCTCTCCTGGGACAAGGACCTGTTGCTTGCGTTTGATATCCCTTTGGCGATGCTGCCCCGAATCTGCACGAGCTCGGAAATTTATGGGGTTGTCGCTCAGGGCGCGCTGAGAGGCGTTCCGATCGCGGGAATCCTTGGCGATCAGCAAGCGGCGCTGGTGGGACAGACCTGCTTCCAGCAGGGCGAAGCCAAAAACACATATGGCACCGGATGCTTCCTGTTGATGAACACGGGCCACGCTGCTGTGCAATCGAACCATGGCTTGCTTACCACTGTTGCTTATAGGTTCGGTGAACAGCCGGGCCATTACGCGCTGGAGGGCAGCATTGCAATTACGGGTGCTCTGGTGCAATGGCTGCGCGACAATCTCGGCCTGATCCCTACCAGCGGGGAGATCGAAAACCTGGCGCGAACTGAGGATGACAACGGCGGAGTATATTTCGTCCCCGCTTTCTCGGGACTTTATGCACCCTATTGGCAAGATAGTGCGCGCGGAGTGATCGTGGGGTTGACCCGGTATGCGAACAAGGGCCACCTTGCTCGTGCTGCGTTGGAGGCAACAGCATTTCAGACACGCGAAGTGGTGGAAGCGATGGAGAAGGATTCCGGCAGTCGCCTAAGGTCTTTACGTGCTGACGGGGGTATGGCCGATAACAACCTGTTAATGCAGTTCCAGGCGGATATTCTGGATCGGCCCGTGGTAACGCCGGCTATCAAGGAGACGACCGCGGTTGGCGCCGCTTATGCCGCCGGACTTGCAGTCGGTTTCTTCGAGAGTATGGGTGACCTGTGCGCGAGGTGGGCTGCAGATCGAACCTGGACTCCCAGTCTCGACCCAACGAAACGCGAAGAAATGTACCGGTTGTGGAAGAAAGCGGTAACTCGCTCGTTCGATTGGGTCGACTAGCTGGCCTTTCTACGTGACTGTTGTCACTGCTGCGGACGGGCGGCGGGCTTATCGTAAAGCGTACAGTTATGTTGCCCCCGTCGGCCATCGAAGCTGGACTACGGCAATTTGCGCCGGAACAGTTGCGCGCAGCGCTAAGTCATTTCCTGCCTAAGAACGCCTCTCACGCGGAGCGGGTCAGCGCAATTGAAACTGCGCTGAAAAGTCCCGCAGGAGAATCCTTGCGCGGCACCATGTCGCAATGGATCGTGGATGAGATCGTTCCGGTGGAAAGTCTGGTTCCGGAGGCATACTCGAAGTGGCGAGCGCCAGTTCGGGACTGCATGACATTCGTGATCTCCCGGATCTCTCCGGCGCGCCTCGCGCCGAAACTTCTGGAACAACTCGAACTGCCGGCGAAAACTCCGCCCGAAGCCCGCTTGCTGCGCCTGATTGCGAAGGTGCCGGGACTCCAAAAGCTGGGACAGGTGATCGCGCGAAATCAACACTTGCGTCCGGCGCTGCGGAACGCACTTGCTCGTCTTGAAAACGGTATTCGCGACGTCCGACCGGAGGAGATTCGGGCCATCATCCAAAAAGAGCTGGGAACACGGCTTCAGACTTATAAGGTCGAGATCGCGTCCGCCATACTCTCGGAAGCCAGCGTCAGCGCGGTACTGCGCTTTACCTGGCGAAACCCGAATAATGGAAAGCGCGAGCGAGGAGTCTTCAAGGTCCTGAAGCCTCACATCCCCGAGTATTTTGCCGAGGACATGGACTACTTGCAGGGGCTGGCGCAATATTTCGGGGAGCGGCACCACAATTACGGGTTCCCGCGCCATCTGATTCCAGACACTTTCAAGAAAGTCCGCAGACTGCTGCAACACGAAGTCAACTTCGCACGCGAGCAAAAGACGTTGCTGGAAGCCGGGACTTTGTATAACTGTATGCCGGGGATCCGCGTGCCCGGGTTGATCAAGCCGCTATCGACCCCGACCATCACGGCGCTGACGGAAGAGCGGGGAATCAAGGTGACGAATGCGGCCGCCAGATTGCCAATGGCATGGCGTCGCCGGATCGCAGAACAACTTGTCGAAGCGCTGGTGGCGGTACCTCTTCTATCGGCGCGCGAGGACGCCATTTTTCACGGAGATCCCCACGCCGGCAACTTACTTTACGACAAGCGCAGCGGTGTGCTGACGATCATCGATTGGGCGTTGAGAGAGCATCTCAACCGTGAGCAGCGGAGACATCTGGCGCTCTTATTTCTGATGCTGAGCTTGCGCGACGCGGTGGGCGTAAGCAATGAAGTTTTGGCTCTAAGCCAACAGCGGGTGAGTACGCATTCGTCGCGGGCACACGCCGTGCGCGAGTCGGTCGAAAGTTTCATTGACGAACTGCCGCTAAAGCGCTTTCCCAGTGGCGCGGATGCTATGAAGCTGCTGGAACGAGTTGCACTGACAGGAATCAGGTTCCCCGGGCCGCTGATCATGCTTTCTAAAGTGATGTTCACGCTGGATGGGATTCTGAATGACATAGCGGGATCCGACACCGGCATGGGCTTCACGCTGGTGCGTCACATCGCCCAGCGTTGGATCAGTGATCGCGCCGCCTTCCGCTCTCCTCTGATGACTCGCGATTGGATCACCCTGCAGTGCAGTGCGTTTTTGTATACCGGCCGCTTCTGGCTGCAATGCGAACAGGCCATTCTGGATCGGCTCCTGCCCGCGACTGCCGCGGCTCCGATGGCGTGACGCCGGTTTTCGAAGAGCGCTGGAACTCCATCACATTATTAAATTGCGGTCATTAATATTTTGATCTTCCAGTACGTCATGCAGGCCGGGTAGGCTGTGAACATGAAACCTGGTCTGAACCGGTCCAAAAGTGCGAAACGCTGCCGACTTCCTGGCAAGCAACTCAGTCGGCATAGCATGCACAAGTTCGCACAGGAAATCCGCAAGGGTTTGAAACAGAGTCACAAATCCTCAGACAAGGGGTCATATGTGCCGAAGGGAGTCAACATGAGTTTGAATCACATTCTGCTTGCTCTTGGTTATGAAAGCAGTCTTGTGGAAATGCTAGGAAAGCGATACGGCCGGTGATTGGCCGTGCGACGATTCGACTTTCGGCTCCTGGTATCGGACCGGTGGGCAAGGAGACGGACCGGCAACCAGCGTCCTGATCAAATTTCCGCCTTGTTGCCACCATCCGTGGAAGAACCGCCCGGAGATGTGGCGAACCTTCAATCTGCTCCAGGCGTCTGTTCCAGCATATGGTTTTTCAATGTAAGCGACCACGGATCGTGTATCCGCCCGCAGCCCCGTGCCGAGCGCCTTAAGAGCACTTTCTTTTGCGCTCCAGAGCAGGGCCAGGAGAAGATCTCGATCCGCAGCAGCGGTTACGAGAGCTTGCTCTTCTGCGGTGAAGTAGTCGGCAAGAAAGGCGTCGCTGTGAACTTCGGTGATCTCGAGATCACAGCCTAAGGCGACTGCCTTATCCGCGAGCACACACGCCGCGACACCGCTTCGATGGCTCAGCGAAATGGCGAGATCTGTTCGCCGGTTGGCGAAGCAAACTTCGGGCGCGCCTCCCAGGGCAGAGGGGATCTCGATTTCCCTGAGCCATTGAAGTTCGTTTGATAACTCAAAGAACCTCGCAACGGCTAGTTTGGCGGTCCAACGTCCTAGTCGCCAGTCGGAGTGGCGCTTGGGAATGCGCATGCTGTTGAGCCGAAGGATTTCACTTGGGGTCAGCCAATCATCACCTCTGGGCACATCCGCCTGCGTTTGTTCCGTCCAATATACTTCCATAAAATCGTCAAATGCTCAGGCGGCCTCAGCGATTGCGTCTTCGGCGCCCCCAGGAGCTTGTGCGGCGAACGACTCCTCAGCTTTGTTAATGCCGCGCTGAACTGCGTCAATGAGATAAGGTCGCAGTTCTGCCGGCGGAATAATGCGATGTAAAGCTCCGACTTCAAGGGCCCGTTGCACGCTGTGCACGGAATCAAACTCGGCGGCCACTTCACCGAGCTTCTCCGAATGGACCACTTTGAAAAGCTCATCCCATTGAGTACGGAGCCGCCCCTTTTCCGTCCCCTCCGCCTTAGTGAGTGCCTCACCGAGTGCCTTTAGCCGATCATCCTTGCGAGCCCTGGCCTCGACCTCGCCCGCGAAGACAACCGCTGCGGCTGGGGCACCGCCTATGACGGAAGCGTAGGTTCCCTCCAGCGCCGCCACTGCGAGATTCTCGTTTAGCGCGCGGGAGAACACTACGTAAGCTCCGCCGTGATAACGGGAGATCACACAAAATACGATGGGCCCCTTGAAGTTGACTACCGCCCTGCCAATCTCCGCGCCATACTCGAGCTGCAGACGGCGCATCGATTCGGGCGATCCATCAAAGCCGGACAAATTGGCCAGGATCACGACTGGACGATTATGGCTGGCGGCGTTGATAGCGCGTGCGGCCTTTTTGCTGGATTGAGGAAAGAGCGTACCGGCACACCATTGATCCGGGCCATCGGCAGGCACGAATCCGAGCCGCGGCACGGGTTTAGATTCAATACCAATGAGGCAAACCGGATAACCACCGAGATGAGCATCCCAGACGACTACGGTTTCAGCAGCCCGCATGCCTGCCCAGCGCTCCAATGGTTCATGGTCCTGGTCCGCTACCGCTGTCATGACTTTCCGAATCTGGAACGACTTCTTCCGGCCAGGATTGGCCTCGTCGGAGAAGATCTCGCCCACCCGTTTGAACCCTTCTCCGCCGTTGTCATCGTGCGCGTGCTGCTGGACGTCGCGGTTGAGCGGATCGTTCGTGACAGCTCTTCTGGGGAAGCGCTCGCCCGGGGCCACATAGGTGTGTTCATAGTGCGCGAAGAGAATACGGCAGGCCTCATTAATGTCCTTCGCCCAATACTGGGCCTGGCCGTTGACTCCCATAATGCGGTCGTAGCCGCCGATACCCTGATTGTCTTCTGCGGAGATTCCACCTGAGTAATCGAGCGCGCGTTTTCCAGTCAGCACCATCGCAGCTTTCGGGGTCATCACCAGAATCCCACGGGTGTGCATCAGCATGGTGGCTTCAGCGTTCCAATAAGGTTGGGCGCCAACGTTAACTCCGTCGATCAGGAGGTTTACCTCGCCACCGGCTTGTGTGAACTCCACCAATCGGCGCAGGACGCGGGCGATCCAATCCATGTTCTCTACTCCACTGTTCATGGAAATCTTCGCGCCTGCCGAAATGGGGAACCATTCCAAGGGCACTCTCTTAGCGTGCGCGAGGTCCAGCGCAGCGATGATGCGCCGGCACTCGGCTTCGGCGAGCGCTCCGAGGTCCTTGCTTGGGTCGCCCAGCAGTGCTACTCGCGTCATCCCTTCCGGATATCTGCTTGTGAAGTTGCGGATCAGTCCCACGATGATGTTGGCCCTGTTTTGGCCGTATGGGCGATCGACACGAGCCAGATGGCCATTTTCGTCAAGATCATGCTCGAGGAAGTCGCCAGTTGGGAAGTCTGCATGACCGTCCTCCGGGCTGGGCGTGAGCATTTTGATAATTTCATAGGGATAGACCAGGCCGCGCTGGCGCATGCGGACGACTTTCTGCTCGTACTCGCTGAGGGGCTTGATCGGTTGTTGCAGGGTTGCGGGCCGAAAAGTCACCAGCATTCCGGTGCCGGCGGGATTCGAAATGCGCACCGCCATATCTCTTAACTCGCCAGTTGCAGGATTGGGAATGCGAGCGCGCACTACCACGAGTTCGAGGCCGAGGCCGCGCGCGGCGGGTGCGAGTCGCTGAACGATGAGATTCAATTCGCTGCGCGTGAGCATCAGCGGCTCCCAGACATAAAGGAGAATGCGGTTCCAGTGCAGGCGGTGCTGGGCCTGCCGTTGCGATTGGAACAGCCGCATTCCCGCGACTGCCTCCATGAACATGCGCTCCAAATGGGGTAGGGCCACAATATGACCGGCATCATCGCGGACTGGTGTACTGTCTCGTACCTCGGCGCACCCGAACAGCCGCTCGTCTTTGGGATTGTCACGGGCCACGGCATGAATCAGATACACGTCCTCCGCCGAGGGCAGGCGATCGATTTTGAAATTGCTGAGCCGCCAGAGATGAAGCCGCTTTCCCATCATCGGGTGCAGGCCGCGGAAAAATTCTTCTTCCTCATATCCATCTCTGCGATGCCGGAAGGTGAAATACCGCATGCTGTTCAAGTTTCGCCCATCATTGGTGCTGCCCACCGCCACCACGATCCTGCGGATCGGCCTCATGAAGCCGGCCTGATTGAGGACGGTCTGGGCCTGCTGCCGGGTGATCTCTGGGTCGGCTGGTTCGTCCGGACACCAGGTGTAGAAATCAAGAACGACATCGTCACTCGCTGGCACTTCCGCAATTAAGGGAAGCGTTGCTCGTACCGCTTCCGAGAGGCGCGAATACTCTGCGCACGTGGCAAACACATGGATTCGCTTTTCTTCGTGATCGTATTGAGTCGATGTATAGCAATGTTCACCGGCTTCCATCGAGCGAAAAGCCATCAGATTCCGGATCCGATAGAATCGCCGCGTAATTGCCTCCAACATCAATTTGCGCATGCCAGCGTCAGAGGCCGCAAAACGTCGACAAAACACAAAGGCCAGGGGTTGAGGGCACTCCACCAACGCGCGGATCCGCTCATTGCGATCCGCCGTCTCAGGATTTGCGGCTAAATAAGCGAGGTGGTTCTCGAGTTGCTCGTAGACTTGACGGCGGGCCTTCTCGAACAGGGGTTGGTCGAAGCAGCGATAGCGTACTTCCCGGGCCAGGTCAGCAATTGCAGGAAACAGGACCGTGCTCATGGAAACCAGCCTGTCAAGAACTGCGCGGAACTCTTCTCCCGCATGCGGCGCAGGCGTTTGCTGCTCACGCAGGCGTTTCTCAAGAACCGCGACCACCAGCGAAACCTGTCGTTCCACCCGCTGATGGGATTTGTATATCCAAAGTAAACTCTGCTCGAGTTCTCGTGAGCGGTCGAGACTTTGTACTCCATAGTGCGCCAACGCCCGGCGCAATGCGTCCACAAAGGATTTGGGAAGCCCCTCACCGCCCGTGTCGATCATTCGCAAGTACGAGAATAAGTAGTTTTCGGCGCTCGGTTCTTCGCCACTGTTGCGATGGTCTACTTCCGGTTCACGCTGAAACAAGCTGCAGATATCGACAAAGATTCTGAGAATTTCATCTTCCTGTTCGGTCAGGTCCCCGCTGTCTGTTGCATAGTTCTGGGTCAGGTCGGCGAGCAGGACAGAACTTTGTTTGGGATCGACGTCAAAACCCAACATGAGCTGGCGCAACTGCTTCAGCTTTTGCTCCAGAGGAGGAACGGGGATGACTTCGCTGATACAAGAAGCTCCCATTACGACTCGCTCCGGTGATTTCGCGGCATCAGTGGCAAAGGCAGGATCGATCTGAACGAGCGGAGCGCCGGTGTCGACTTGAACGTTGGGGATTACCAATACCTGACGTACCTTGCCAGAGAGAGGCGCGGTAACCGGCATCTCCATTTTCATGGCTTCGAGCACGGCCAACCGATCGCCAATGGAGACTTCATCTCCGGGCTTTACCGCAATGGAGACGACGACCGCAGGCGCAGGTGCATGCACAATTCCGCCGTCGTCCCTATCGACCTGGTGAGACACGCCGTCCACTTCGACGCGATAACTCTGCCCCTGGCTAACCGAGACGATGTGGAATCGCCGTCCTAACATGGTGAGCCAGTACTCGAACTCTCCCAGCCGTTCAATGTGTGCTACCACGCGAGATGTGTCGAGGTCGACTCGGTACTCCTGTGGCCCCAGGCGATACACTCTTGGCGAATAGGATTGACCCTGATAGCGAAGGTCGGCGCTCCGGCCAATCTCGGTGTGGACCTGTGGCCGGCCGCGCGCCGCTGACGCAAAGAACTGTTTCTGCTCCACTTCGAGTTGCGCCTCATAACTCTCGATAGCGGTCTGCACCAACGCAACATCAGCATAGCGTCGCGAGACATGATCTCCGCCTTTGGCTGCGAGGTCGAGCCAGCACACGTGCGCCGTTCCTTCTTTCACCTGCTCATGTGCCAGAAGTTGCAGAAGAAAAGATTTGTTACTAGCGCCGCCCTTGATCACGAGCACGCTCTCTCGTAAAGAACGCTGCAACCGGGAAATTGCTTCGCGGCGGTTCTGCCCATGAGCGATGATCTTGGCGATCATGGAATCGAAATGGGCTGGGATGATATCCCCCTCTGCTACTCCGGTATCAACACGGATTCCCGGACCACTGAGAATGCGGAATCTCTCAACTATGCCTGGCGCGGGCGCAAAATGATTACAGGGATCCTCAGCATTCAGGCGGACCTCAATGGCGTGGCCGACAGTACGCGGCGGTTCTCCTTTGAGGCGGCCGCCGCGAGCGACATGAATCTGGAGTTTTACGAGATCGAGACCGGTGGTGCACTCGGTCACGGGATGCTCAACTTGCAGGCGAGTGTTGACCTCCATAAAGAAGAAACGCCTGCTTTGCGGCTGGTACAGGAACTCCACCGTGCCAGCGTTTGTGTATCCGGCACTCTGGCTCAACCGGACCGCCATTTCGCGCAGTTGACGATCCTGTGTACGGGAGAGCGCTGGTGAAGGCGCTTCCTCCAGAATTTTTTGCTGACGACGTTGAATTGTGCAGTCGCGCACTCCTGCCGCCCAGGTTGTCCCGTACTCGTCCGCAATGATCTGGACTTCGACGTGGCGAGCCTGAGGCACAACCTGCTCGAGGAAAACCGTGGGATCACCGAAGGCCTTGAAAGCCTCGCTGCGGGCGCTCGCAAAAGCCTGCCCAAGCTCCTCCGCGGAACGCACGATCCGGATGCCGTGACCGCCACCGCCGGCGGTTGCCTTGATGAAGAGCGGATATCCAAGATGCTCTGCATGGCGGGAGGCATCGTCCAAGGTGTCGACGGGGCCACCGCCCCACGGAGCAACTGAGATTCCCGCCTGCTCGGCGAGTAACTTGGCGGCGATCTTGTCGCCCAACCGCCGCATGACCGCGGCGCTCGGGCCAATGAAGACGATGCCCAGATCACTGCAGAGCTCGGCGAATGCCGCATGTTCAGCCACGAAGCCCCATCCGACCCAGACTGCGTCAGCGCGCGCAGTGGCAAGTGCCCGCTGCAGGCAGCGATAGTCCACATAACTGCTCTTCGGTTGCCCGGTTTCCTGGTCAATGACTTGAGCCGGGCCAAGAGACACTGCTTCGTCGGCTTCGCGCACGAACATGGCGCGACGGTCCGGATCGGTGTACAAGGCGATCGTGCTTATCGCGAGGTCATGTTCCTGGTTGTACTCACGAACCGCATGAATGAAGCGGACTGCGGGTTCACCGCGATTCACAATCGCTACGCGCTGAAATTCGTGTTCCATAGGCAGCTCCGATTGGACATTGCGAGTCGGCTGACCAGCGGCCGCTAAGCCACCAGGGCTGTTTCTGCCGACATCAGGTTTTGTAGTGCCTTCAATCGATCGGCATTCACTGCGCCGGGAACTGCTACCGTCCTATAACCGTGGAGGCTGAGGTAGCGTTTGCCTGTTGCGTCCACCACTTCCGCGTCGAATGCTCCATTGCTGGCAGGAGTCACCACGCTGTAAAGCGAGACTTGATTGGCGTCAGGTTCGGGCAGAAACACGGACAGACGATCGACGTGCAGCGGGAGGCCCATACGCCCCTGCACGCCCATCTCCCACAACCCGGCAGCCTGGAAACAGAGTTCGATCAGACGGGGAGCAATCAGCGTCGGAAGCTCGGCGGGATGGTGATTATTGCGAAGACCCTTCGCCATGAGCCCAACGACCCGCTTGCGGTCCCACCAAGCCCGCTCCAGCACCTGGTACGCCGGTCCATGAAAATAGAGCCGGTAAATTTCGGCAGCCTCGATCACCGTTCCAGTTGGCTTACAAATGTCCAGTGTTGCCGCGGCCACGGGCATTCGCTTTGTGAGCCGCACACGACCGGTGAAATGGGTAGTGACTTGCGGGTCGGCTTGATTGGCCAGCGTGCGGCGGCCGATTAGTTTGCAATTCGCCAGCAGGGAATTTCCCGAAGGGGAAACCACCACCTCGGTGATCACGGTCCGCGGCTCGTTGCGATAGAACTTGAAGGGAGCGAGGAAATCGACGTCTTCAATTGTCTCAACGTGCCAGCCCGGAAGCAGACAAAGCGCGGCTTCTGCGAAGGCCTCGATCCCCATCACGCCCGGCAAAACTGGCGTGCCATCGATCTGATGGTCATGCAGGAATGGCTGCAAGGCCGGGTCAATCGTGGCTTCGATGGCAATGCCCTGATGCAGCATCGCGCTTGTTATCCTGGCAATCACAGGACCTTGCGCGGCGATTGCTTCGTCGTCGGGTTCAGACGCAGTTATTTCGATTCCGCCGGTGTCATCCCACTCGTTCAGCAGGATTCCCAGGCGCTGGCCGATGACGACCTCGCCACGAGTCCCGCCGACTGTGAGTTCGCGCCGGACAATTGGTATGCCGGCATCCGGCGGCAGCATCTCAATCCCGGCCAATTCCATCATCTTTGGGATCGAGCCGCGGGTAGCCATGCCGATGCCGCTCCAGGCCGTCCAGTCGATGACGATGCCGCGAGTAGATGGACGAGAAGTGCGTAAGCTTGAGGTGATCTTACACAGCAGGTCATTGGCCGAGCTGTAATCCGTCTGGCCAGCATTGCCGAAGCGGCCTGCGACTGAACTGAATGCTATCGTCGCCTTGAGGGGCATGTCACCGATAGCGTGCAGCAGATTGAAGAAACTATCGGCCTTGACGTCAAACACCAGGTCGAACTCTCGTGGATCCTTATCCGGCAAGGAATGGCTACGCTCAATTCCAGCCGCGTGCAGCAGAACATCAATGTGACCACTACGCTCTCGAATTTTCTGGATGGCGCTTGCAACGGCGTCAGCATCGGTGAGATTCAGGCTGAAATAGTGGGCTTTTCCGCCGGCGGCACGCACTGCGTCGATTGCTGCCTGTGCTGCCTGCGCACGCTCCAGTGCGGCAAGGTCTTTCTCGACAAGCGCCGGCGTGGCGCGCTCGCCGCGCGCCTGAATACGAGCAAAAAGATCACGCTTGAGATTCTCCTTGTCGCTGGCAAAGCGCCTGAGGTCGGGATTGTTTGGATCGGGTTCAGGCACCAGATCCAGCAGGTAAAAAGTGCCGCCCGAAGCCACAGCCAAGTCTGCGGTAATGGCGGAAACAATGCTGCCGGCAGCCCCCGTGACAACGAACACGGTGTTTTTGTCCAGAGTCAGGCCAGGCCGTCCGTCGGCGGCAGATTGCTCCTGCAGGCTTACCGTCCAGCGCAGTTCGTCCTTGTAGCCCATCTCTACCGCACCGGGATCACGCAAAGTTTCATCGATGAGGATTTCCGCAATCTCTTCCGCATTGCGTTGCTCTTCGAAATCGACAGCCTTAACTAGAGCATTCGGCCGTTCGCGTTTATACGCTTTGGCGAAGCCCACCACAGCCCCGCCTAAGGGAGCAACGGCTCCGGCTGTGTCGTAGCCATGTTGCCCGCCGAGACGAGTTGCCGTCAGGAAGAATGTTCCGGCAGCGGAAATTTGTTCGTGTAAAGCTCGCATTGTGAGGTAAAGATTCTTGATTCGCACCCGCACGGCCTCGTGCCAAGTCTCGGGGTTCATCTTGAGTAGAGGGCCTTCGTTGTCCAATGCTGGAAGCCAGTAAATTCCATGTACAGGGCCAGCCTTCAGCCAGGTTTGGAGCTTCTCCGTGAGAGCATCAGCTGTCAGGACGTTCTTGAGCAGTAGAACTTCAACGCCCTTCAACTCCAATCGTTTCGCTAACGCGCCGACGACACCGGCTTGATCAGGCATGATGACTACGCGGCGGGTGCCGTCGAGCGCGACACCTGTCGGCTTAAATAGCTTGAGTGACGGGCGCAGAACTGGAACGGGCACACGGCGGGGAATTCGATTAGCTGCTTCCAGGCTGGAGGGAATCGAGAGTACGGGGCCAGTGGCCTTGAGTGGGGATTCCTTCGGCGCCCCGGTAGCGGGCGCCTTAACGATTGCTGATCGCTGCTCAGCAAACCTGACTACGTGCGCAAGCGTCGGGAAGTCGCGCAGCTTCAGATTTTCGTCGCGGGGGATATTGTAAGCAGCTCGAATAGCGGCGAACATTTCCGCTTGTTTTACTGTGTCGATACCAAGATCGGCTTCCAAGTCGAGATCCAGGTCCAGCATGTCCTTCGGGTAGCCGGTTTTCTCGGCGACGATTGCCAGAACCTTCTCTTTAATAGAGCCGCTATCGCTGGCTTGTGCAGGTAAAGACACTTGCAACGGTGGCGCGATTGGGGCTTGGGAAGCCGCAACTGCGGGCTTGGTCTCGGGTCCTGCGACTCCCGTTGTAAGGTCAGGACGTTGCTCGTGGACGAAACGAATAACGTGAGCCAACGTTGGATAATCGCGCAGCTTGCGATTTTCATCGCGCGGGATGTTGTACATCTCGCGGATCGACGCAAACATTTCCGCCTGCTTTACGGTGTCAATGCCAAGGTCTGCCTCGAGATCAAGGTCCATATCCAACATGTCTATGGGGTAACCCGTCTTCTCAACAACCAGGGCCAGAATGCGGTCCTTGACCTCCTCATCAGTGTTGGTTTTCCTGGGCACCGTGGCGGCAACGGCGGTTTCAACTTCTTTTCTTGCCTTGGGTGGTGGTGTTTTGGAGGCTTCCGAGGCGAGAGCCGGACAGCGTTCATGCACAAATCGGATCACATGAGCGAGTGTCGGGAAATCGCGCAGTTTTACAGCGTCGTCACGAGCGATGCCGTAGGCCTCCCGAATCGTAGCGAAAACCTCGGCCTGCTTAACTGTATCGACGCCCAGATCGGCTTCCAGATCGAGGTCCAGATCAAGCATGTCGATCGGATAGCCGGTTTTCTCCGCGACCAACGCCAGTATCTTCTCTTTGACCTGATCGCCATGCTCTGCCGGTTCAGGCGGCGAAAACACAATTAGTGGAGGTTGAACCTGCTCATCGGAAACGACGCGGACAGGTGTTGGCGCCGGTTGGATTGGTTCGATTGGTACGGCTGCAACTAGCGCAGGCATGACTGTGGCGGTCGCAGGTTTTGTTTCCTGCGCTGCCTCACCGGCCCGAGCCGCGATTCCACGATCGTGCACCCGGAGAGTGCGCTGAACAACCTCCAACTCCGCCGCCGGCTGACCGGTAATTCGGGTGAGCCACGCGTTCCAGAGTGCGGGATCGATAACGCGGTAGTCATAGCCAAGAGCATTTGGACTGCGGCGGGTGCCGTTCTTGGTTGCGACCCAGCGGAACAGGGTCATGCTGATTTGCGATCCAAAGCCCGCGCCCAGCCGCAACGCGTACTCAACGGGATAGATGCCACCTTTTGACAGGTTCAACGTTCCCAGTTCGGGATCGATCTCTTTGAAGTTGATCACTGGCGGCACGCATCCGGTTTCCAACGCTTTTACAGCAACAACATCTTCAATACCGGCGGCCATCGCGTGACCGGTGAAACCTTTGGTGTTCGCGATGACGATCCGATCGGCATCCTCGCCGAACACCCGACGCAGCGCGTGAATCTCTGCGGAGGCGCTGCCACCGCGAGCGGGAGTGTATGTTTCGTGAGAGACGAAAACCGTTCTTGCTGCGATATCATGGCGGCGAATGCCTCGGGTCGCTTCCGCCTGTGAGACCACTGCCTCCATGACCTGAGTGATGTGCCGGATGTCCAGCCGCGAGCCGTGAAACGCGCTGTTGGCGGTGACCGCGCTCAGAACCTCGCAGATTGGCTGAATGCCACGCTCACGCATGGAATCGGCACTTTCGACCACGAGGGCCGCGGCCCCCATGCCAATAATCAGTCCGTGGCGACGGCGGTCGAAAGGAATGGCGGCTTCCTCGACTACTTCGTCGGTTGCGGCCGCCCCGCTGGCCAGGAATCCAGCGCCGAACCACTCCATCATGTGGTCTGAGGTGACATCGTCAGCGGACACGACAATCACTCGCCGGCAACGGCCTGCGCGAATCCAGTCTTCGGCCAGCGTTACGGCTTGCGTCGTGCTCGCGCAGGCGGCATTTATCTGTGTATTGGGACCACGCGCGCCAATGAATTCGGCGAATTGCGAATGTCCCATGGACAAGGTCCTGAACAGGAAGCGGCGATCGAAGACGTAGGGTTCTTTCTCGATGATGTCGCGCAGTTCTTCGGCGCGGCGGTCAATCTCCTGCTCCAGCGTGGAATGGCCGTTCGCTTCGACAATTCGGGTGCGCAGACTCTCCAGCAGAGCCAGTTGTTCGCGACGAGCCCGGTCGAGGTAGTAGTCCGACAGGATTTGCACGAAGGAGTCATAGCCGGGAAAAGCGGAAGCGAAGATTACGCCGGTATCATCGCGCAAGGCATCCGGCAAGGCCCAGCGATCGGGCAATTGCGTCCCTTTACTGGTGGTTTTGTAGCGCATGACCAGCGGAATCCCAGCATCCCGTAAAGCGTCGATGCCGACGGCCATCGCAAGCTGGGTAACGCGGTCGAGAGCCGCCAACCGATCTGCGGTAACTCCAAATTCTTTTTCCAGATCAAGAGTTCCGCCCCGGCCCGCGAGCTTGATCACGTCCGCAACGTCATTGATGGTTTCGAACGTTGGCCCACCATTGTCGCTCTTCACCAGCCGCGTAATGTGCTTATCGAGCATGGCGCGACGGAACCGGGTCGGGATCACATCGATAAATTGCTCGCCGCGCAGGATTCGACCAACATTGCCGTCATCAAAGATGTGTTCTGTTCCGGGCAGCCCCAAAGCGGCCCCGCTAATCGCTACTGGCTCGTTCTTTGGCCAATCAGAGGGCCGGTGAAACATCTGCCAGCCACGTTCGAGGACTCCGGCGAAGTAACGTCCGAGCTCTTCGAAGTGATCATCGTTCGGCGATGACGCTGGCGCGCTGGAGACCACCGGTGCTGCTGCTGCCGGTGGCGAAGCTTCGGACCCGGACGCAGGAATCTCAGGTGCAATTCGCTCCGGCGTACCCCAGCCCAATCCCGCGGCGTAGAGATTGCAGAGCGCTTGGTCGAACGCAGGAACATCTCCAAACTTCGGATGATTCGTAAATATTGCGACGATGTTGCCGCGCTCACCCAGCACGTCCTCGGCAAATGCCTGCAGTGCCTTCTTGGGGCCGACTTCAACGAAGATGCGCGCGCCAGCATCATAGAGAGTCCGGAGTCCCTTGATGAACTGAACTGGAGAGGCCACCTGCTGTGCGAGGATATCCAGCATTTGCGGGACAACATCCGGTCCACTGGGATAGAACTCGCCATTGGTATTTGCGACGATGGGCACCCGAGGCGATTTAAGGTGCAGGCGCGCCAACACTTTTCTTAGAGGCTCGCTGGCAGGGGCAACAATCGAAGTATGGAATGCGTGACTAACCGGTAAAGCGGCGACATCGTAGCCGGCTTTTTGAAAAATTTCCATCGCTTGTTCCACTGCATTGCTTGCGCCACCGATAACGGCCTGATGCTCGCTGTTGATGTTCGCGATCACCACGTAACCGTCGATTGTTTTCAAGATACGTTCGATTTCAGGCATCGGCGCAAATACTGCCGCCATGCGGCCGTTGTCGTCGAGAGAGAAGCGGGTCATTTCGCGGCCTCGAGCGCTGACAGCTTCCAACGCGTCCGCAAAGGGGAGAGCGTCGGCAGCGACTAATGCGCCGTACTCGCCGAGACTGTGTCCCATGGTGAAGTCGGGGTGGATGCCGTAAGCTGCCAGCAGCCGGGTAAGGGCGAGATCAACGGTGAGAACAGCGGGCTGAGTGATCGCGGTTTGGCGAAGATCTTCGTCCGCTTTCGCCATGGCGCGGGAATCCGCAGCGTCCGCGAAGATAAAACTGCTGAGCGGTTTGCCGAGGATGGGAGTCATGACCCGGTCAGCCTCGGTAAACGTTTCGCCTACGATGGGCTCGCTCGCACGCAGGGCAGCAAGCATATTGACGTATTGCGAACCCTGTCCCGGATAGAGGAACGCTACTTTGGCTGACGGACCACTGCCGCGAAAAATGCCTTGCGCTCGCAACGCTTTCCAAACCGCCGGCACGTTGGCCGAGATCGCTTTCAATGCGACGGCAGCTTTATCAGCAAGTTCACGGGCATTTGCGAAGTCGATTGCGATGCGCTCGGGAGCCCGCAAATCCGATTGCGCCGGTGCAGCCAGCGGAGGTGTGCGGCCAGACTCGGCTTGGGTTTTTGCAGCACGGAGCCGCTCGGCCAAGTCCGCCTCTGAAGCGGCACCAACCACCAGTGCGCCGCGCAAAGGAGCTTTACAGGAGCTCGGGGAAGTAGATGAAGCCAGCTTCGCTTCGACGACCGGTTGTTCCGAGACACTCGATATCGGTATGGTTACGGCGACTGATCGCTTGCCATTGCCGCTGAGGCGGTGAGGAATGTGCTCCTCGAGCACCGCATGGAAGTTCGTACCGCCAAAGCCGAAGGCGCTGAGCCCAGCGCGCCGCACGCCATCGGATGGGATCTCCCATGGTCTGAGTTGAGTGTTGACATAAAAAGGTGAATGAGCGAAGTCAATATCCGGGTTGGGATGCTCGCAGTGCACACTGGGGGGCAGCAGTTTGTCGCGGAGGGCCAGCGCGACTTTAAGAAATCCGGCCGCTCCGGCTGCGCCTTTGAGGTGTCCGATGTTGGACTTGACGGAACCCAGGGCAATGGAAGCGGTGGGGAGATGAGATCCGCCGAGTACGTCAATCATGCTTTGGACTTCAACGACATCCCCAACGCGCGTGGACGTGCCGTGGCCTTCCATTAACGTGGCCGTAACTGGCGACAAGGCAGCGTTGTGCCATGCACGCTCGATCGCTAACCTTTGTCCGATCGGGTTAGGCGCAGTGATGCCCTTTCCTTTTCCGTCGCTGGAACCACCCAAGCCACGCAGCACGGCGTAGACCTTGTCACCGTCGCGCTCAGCGTCGGCCAGCCGTTTCAAGACGAAGATTGCAGCACCCTCGCCCATGACGAAGCCGTCAGCTCCTTCGGCATACGGACGGGTCCCGGTCGCCGAGAGTGCGCCGATCTTGCAGAATTTCACAAATGTCGGCGCGCCCATGTTGCGATCGATCCCGCCGGTGATCGCCACATCGAAATCGTTCTGCACCAGCCCCTCGACTGCCGCACCGATCGCCGCCATCGCCGAGGCGCATGCGGCGTCGCAGACGAAATTCGGGCCGTGAAAATTGAAGATGTTTGCGATGCGACCAGCAATGCAGTTGGCCAATTCGCCAGGCATGCTGTCTTCGGTGATTTCAGGGAGGAATTTTGTGATGCGGTCGTGCAGCTCCCGGGTGATGTCCGCACGAACGGAGACTGGCAGGGACGCAAAGCTGACACTCTCGGAAAGTTCACGCGCGTATTCCGGAAAATAGATGCGCAGAGAAGTGAGATAGTGCTTCTCTCCGGCCATCGCATTGCCCAGAATCACGGCGGTGCGATTTGCATCCAGCGGACGCTTGGGATAGCCGTAGTCTTCCAACGCTTCGCGTGTACATGCGATGGCCCACTTCTGGGCACCATCCATCGCATCCACCACCTTCGGTGGGATCGCGAGGCGCCACTTCATGGGGTCCCAAACGAACTCGCGTACCCAGCCGCCTATCTTCGAGTAGGTTTTGTCCGGCGCGGAGGGATCGGGGTCATAGTAGAGGGCAGGATCCCAACGCTGAGGGTCGACGTCGCTGATGCTATAGCGTCCGTTCTTCACGTTCTCCCAGAATGCCGCGACATTGGGGGCATCGGGGAGAACCGCACCCGCTCCGACGATTGCGATAGCTCGATGGGCAGAGTTTTCCATGATGACGCTCCTCCTTCGTCAACCGGACCTCAGATATGAAAATGTTGCGTAGTGATGCCGGTCAGGCGGCTGCCTGGGACCGTTTCGCTACGCGGTTGTACAAAACGTCAGCCATGTAGTCCATGTCCGGGATGAGATCAGCCTGCGCACGATATATAGCAGGCAGCCCCAACCCGGTTTCGAACGAAGAAATTTCGGTGGCGCTTACGCCACCTGCGCCGATGATCCAGCGCAGCCCTTCTTCGGCGACCTTTAGTGCGGCTTCCCGAGCAAAGATCCGGCTCAGCACTGCCAGCGTAGTGTTGTCGAAGCGCCGGTTTGATTTTTCGTTGAGCTTGTTCTCGGCGGCGAGAGCTGCGCGGCGCGAAAGAGCGCCCGCACACTCCGCGTACGCAATTAGTTCACCAAGTCGCAGGAAAATGTGCTGGTAGCGGGTCAGGCGGGCGATGCGCGCCTTTTCCATAACCTCAGCCAACGCGTGCAGCGCCAGAGCTGCAACGTCAGCGCCCACGTCGGGACGGCTGGCATGCAGCGCTTCAAATTTTCTGGCCTGCTCGTGGTAGTGCTGTCCGCGAGTCTTGAGGTGGAACTGCCAGCGATCGCGGCTGATGGTCATCTCCATAATTTCAGAGGTGCCTTCATAAATGGTGGTAATGCGCACGTCGCGCTTGATCTTTTCCACCATGTATTCACGGGTGTAGCCGTAGCCGCCGAAGGCTTGAATGCTGGCTTCTGCGGCGGCATTGCCAGCCTCGGTGGCCATGTATTTGGCGATGGCGCCTTCCGTGTTGAGACTGCCCTCGCCGGCGTCGATGCGCTCGGCGGTTTCTTCGATATAGGCGCGCGCTGCTTCTAAATGAGCTACGTGGGGAACGATTAATTTGTGCGTGTATCCCTGCTTTTCGGAAAGCGGCGCGCCGGCCTGGATGCGCTTGGTAGAGTAGGGGATTGCGCGATCGACGGCAGACCATCCGGCTCCCAAACCGAACGCCGCGACCATCAGCCGCGTGTAGCCGAACACGAGCTGGGCCTGGATGAGACCTTGACCCTCGGTTCCTCCGAGGAGCCGGTCGGCAGGGACATACACATTGTCGAAAGACAGAGCGGCGGTATTGCTCAAGCGAATGCCGTGCTTGTCCTCGGGCTCGTCATGATGGAAACCCTTTGCGCCCTTTTCCACCACAAACCAGCTGGGCCCTCCGGGAGCATTGGCCAAGACCGAGTAGGCGTCGGCCACGCCTCCGTTGCTGATCCATTGCTTGTTGCCGGTAATCTTGTAGCCGACGACCTTGCCATCTTCCATGACCCGATCGGCGGTCGTGCGCAGCGCGCCGAGGTCGCTGCCGGCCTCTGGCTCGGTGGCCCCATAAGCAAACAGCAATCCTTCCTGGGCGATACGGGTCAGCCAATACTTCTTTTGGTCGGGGGTTGCACCAACGGTAATGGGATCGCTGCCCAGAAATGTGGCCAACACTGCGGTTGCGATACCTAGGTCGATGCGCGCCATTTCCTCGCAAACGCAATAGACGTCAAAGGCACCGCCGCCGAAACCACCGCAATCCTCCGGTATAAATAGAAGCTGAATGCCCAGTTGGTCCGGATCGCACATGTGGCGCACGATTTCCAGCGGGCATTCATCCCGTTGGTCCAGGTCCAATAGGACTTCCTCGGGAAGGCGTTTCTTGGCGAAATCCCGCAGTGACTTCAGGCTCAGCTTCAGCGTCTTGGCTGTGATCATGGCAAGAACCTCACTTGGTAGACACGGCGTGCGTTTCGCGAATTTTGTTCGTCAGCTCCGGCAGAAACTCAAGGATGTCGTCGACGATACCGACATCCGCCACCTGAAAAATCGGAGCTTTGGGATTCTTGTTGATGGCAATCAGAAAGCTGCCCTTGATTCCGGCCAGATGCTGAGACGCGCCACTGATTCCGCAGGCCAGGTAAACTTTGGGTTTCACGGTTTTTCCGGACGAGCCTACCTGGCGGGATTTCGGCAGCCACTTGGCATCCACCACAGGTCTCGAGCAGCTGACCGCGGCACCCAAGACTTCGGCGAGTTCTTGGGCGAGTCCGATGTTGTCTTTTTCCTGAATGCCACGGCCGACGGAAACCAGAACATTGTGCTTCGTGATATCGACATCGCCAGCCTCGGCGAGAACGGTTTCGAGATAGCGGCGTCTCGCGGTAAGATCTCCAACTTCGATCGATTTCTCCACCACCGCTCCCCGCACTGGAGCGGTTTCGGTGGCATGGAATGCTCCGGGACGTGTGGTCAGGACCGCACCCGAAGAAATATCGCAACGAATATGAGTACTGATTTGTCCGCCAAATTCCTGCCGCACGAGCTTCAGGGAACAACCGTCTAAGCGTTCAATGCCGGTCACATCCGAGACAAAGGCGGAATTCAGCTTGATGGAGAGCCCCGGAGCGAGGTCGATTCCGAAATGGTCATGTCCAAGCAAGAGAATGCTGCCCGACGGCACGACTTTGACGATCGCTTGCCGGACCAGTTCGGCGTTGGGATAGGCCAGAGACTCGTTGGTGATCTTCCAGATCTCGGAGAATGCTGCGGGCAGGGAGTTGCACGCCGAGTCCAGTTCGGGTCCAAAGCCGCTGAGAATGGCGATGGGTGGGGACGCGGGATCAATCTCTCGCGCTGCAGCCACCAGTTCGAGTGCTGATTCGTCTACCGCGCCGCCTTTGTGAGTGATATAAGCGAAAGTTTGAGGCATCACCTCAGCCCTCCTTTGGCTTCCAGAAGTTCGAGAACCTTGTCGATGTTTTCTTCGCGGCTGCCATGCAGAATCTCGGCGCCTTTGCCCAGTGCGGGAACGAAGTAATCCACGCGAGTGATCCTGGCGGCAGCGGTGCCCACTGCGGCAGCATCAATTCCCAATTCAGCTGCGCGCATCGACGGAATGGGGACGCTCGCCACCGCGCGGATGCCCCGCATGCCGACGTATCGCGGTTCATTGATGCCGGTCTGGATCGATAGCACGCAAGGGAGGTCGATCTCGCTCACTTCGCGATTGCCACCTTCAATCTCGCGGCTGACCTTCAGCTTCCTGCCGTCGAGGACAGCAATGGAAGTCACGAGGGAGGCAAACGGATAATCGAGCATCGCGGCCAACATTCCGCCGACCTGGGAGGCACCATCGTCTGCCTGCACGCCGGTAAGAACCAGGTCGTAATTCCCCTTCTGCGCGAAAGCATTCAGGATGGTGGCAACGCCTCGACCATCGGATCCGTTGAAAGCATCGTCGGAGATCAGCACGCCGTGGCTCGCACCCATGGCCATCTCGCGGCGCAGGATTTCCTCGTCGTCTTCACTACCGACAGTAACAACGGTCACGCTGCCGCCAACCTTTGCGACGATCTGAAGCGCCTCTTCGACGGCGTAGTTGTCAGGCTCGTTGATGGAATAAACGAGATCATCCCGTTCGATATCGTTGCCCGCGCTGTTCAGCTGGATTTCGTTTTCCGAAGTGTCAGGAACTCGTTTCGCACAAACCAGAATTTCCACGTTCGACCTCCAAGATCTCGTGTTTTCGGAACTGCAGACTCCTCGTCGCTAAAGCTCCCCGGAATGACAAGCGTTAAATTTGTTCAATACTCCTGCAAAGCAGATCCACCAGTTCTATGCAGCTTTCGAAGCGTTATGAACCATCTGCTGATCTACTAACTCGGCGAGGTCGATGGCCGTCATCTTTCCTTCCAAGCCAGCAACCTTGATCGCATCTTCCATATTGGCCATACAGAAGGGGCAGGCAGTCACGATCACATTGGCCCCGGCATCGGCCGCCATTCGCACTCGTTTCACACCCATGCGCTCATCTTCTTTCGGCTCGTAGAACAGCATCAGGCCGCCACCTCCGCAGCAGAACGAGCGATCACGCGAGCGCTTCATTTCGACTCTTTTCAAGCCAGGGATGGCATCGAGCACAGCTCGGGGCTCGTCGTAAATCTGGTTGTGGCGCCCGAGGTAGCACGGGTCGTGGTAGGTGTAGACGCAATCATTCGCAGGATTGAACCTGATCTTGCCGGCCTTCACTTCTCTGGCAATGAGCTGGCTGATGTGCTCTACAGGTGGAACATGTTTGTAATCGTGTTTCAGAGCGTTGAAAGCGTGCGGATCGGCGGTGACTATGCGCTGCACGCCAGATTTCTTGATCGTGTCAGTGTTGTGGTCGCGCAGTGCCATGAACAGCATTTCTTCGCCGAAACGCCGAACTTCATGACCGCTGTCTTTCTCCGCCGGACCGAGAATCCCGAAATCTTCTCCAACGTGATCGAGAATTCTTGCGGTCGCGCGGCCGATCTGCTGCATACGCTCGTCGTAGGACGTGATGCTGTCGACGAAGTACAACGTGCCGGCGCCGTTGCTTTTTTCCAGGTTTTTGACCGCACAGCCTTGACGGAAATCCGCAGCGCTGGCCCAGTCGGCTCGTTTCCTCTCCATCTTTCCGTAGGGATTGCCGCGGCTTTCAAGAGCCTGGAGCGGCTTCTGCAAGGATTGGGGTACCTTCCCGTCGTCGATCAGGCCGCGCCGGAGATCTACGATCTTATCGATGTACTCGAGCAGCAGCGGGCATTCCGCCTCGCATGCGCCGCAAGTGGTGCAGGACCAGACCTCATCGTCGGAATAAAGGCTGCCGACGAGCGGCTTGCCATTATCCTTTGCGAGATGAAAAACGGGATAGTGTTGAAACGCATAATCGCGGCCCTTGATGCTGAGAAATCTTGGCGAAAGGGGCCTGCCTACCGAGTTGGAAGGGCAATTGTCCGAGCAGCGGCCACAATCGGCGCACGAGTAGAAGTCGAGCATGTGTTTCCAGGTGAAATCTTCAAAGGTCTTTACTCCGAATGATTTCACCTGATCCAAGTGTTCTTCGGGAACGCCCCAGCGCACTGGCTTCAGCAGTTCGCGATCCAATTTTGCGAAATAGATGCTGAACAGTGAGGTCTCCACGTGAAACTGAATTCCGAAGGGGCGGTAGCAGAGGAGGAAGAAGAAGGTTATTTCGTGAGCGAAATAGGCGCTGAGGTAAATGGATTGCAGCTTTGCGGTTGAAACAGAGAGCAGAAGATTGTTGAAAGCCCAGGGCATGGAGAATACTGCCAGACTCTCAGTACGGTTTCCCTGCAGAGCATCAGCGGCGGCTTTGGTGCCGGCAAAAAGACTGTCGGCCACCATCAAAATGGCGATAAGGGCGAGAAGGAAAATGGCGTCGGCAGGATTACCGTTTCCGAAGCGCGTTGGCACCCCATACCTGGCAGGCTTGAATACCAGGCGACGAACTGCCGCAACTACCATGCACAAGAAGACGACGGTGGCAGCGTAGTCAGTGACGATGCTGTAAAGATGACCAGCTTCTCCCGACAAGCCCGGCATTACGAAATTCGGCGAGGCACCTTGTATTAATAAGGTGAAGGCACGCGTGGCCAGAAGAATGAAACCGGCAAAGATGAGGACATGCATGGCTCCGGCAAATCGATATCGGGGATGCCTCCATTGACCGAGCCAATACTTGAGGACCAGGCCGAGCCGGGCGCAAGGTTGGTCGAAGCGAACATCAGGTTGAGCATGAATCAGTGGGGTGAGGCGGCGCGCCACAATATAGGCAAACAGCGCGGTGCCGAGAAGAGGAATGATCAGGAACAGGATTCGCCCCTGAATAAACCAAAAGGTCATTTCGGCCGGTGATTGGAGACCTACCACCATCTCGGTTTCTCCGAGGGACCTGACAATCTTTCGTTCTGTTGCGCATTCGCAGGTCTAAGCTGTTAATTGGGTCAGGATTCTTTCCTCCTGAGTAGGTACTGTTTTGCTGTTGCTCTCCGCAGGCACAGGATCGACGGGACGCTGGACCGCCGCCCGCGCCTTCTCTGAGATCGAGACATCTCTCCCGTTTATTCCGGGCTCTACACGTGCAGGTTTCTTTTTTCTTGCCGGGGGGATCCCGGCCGCTTCTTGCAAATCCCGGAAACTGGATTTCAGCAGGCTTTCCAGGCGCTGCAGGTCGGGGGCTACGTGCACATCCCCGCTGAATCCGAAATAGAGTGTTCCGTCGTAGCTCAGCACCGCGCAGTTGAGCGGCATCTCACCGCCAACCGGGACATAGGGATACCAG
>Ga0187780_10000658_pt1 | contig 25465 bp, 20 predicted proteins | sample 1015_Q2_SP10_20__FD_132429 | JGI IMG/M metagenome (GOLD analysis project Ga0187780, IMG submission 132429) | Tropical peat soil microbial communities from peatlands in Department of Meta, Colombia - 1015_Q2_SP10_20_MG | ecosystem: Environmental > Terrestrial > Soil > Wetlands > Peat | place... | reverse complement strand
TCCAGCTCTAAGTGCGCATGGAGCGGAACAGTTTCGAACGCTGCGATCGCGGCTCTATCAGCTTCGAGGCAGTCAGCCCCTTCGGACGTTGTTGGTCACCAGCTCGGTGCCCGGTGAGGGAAAGACTTTTGTGGCGGCCAATCTGGCGCAGGCGATCGTTCGCCAGCCAGACCGCCGGGCGTTGCTTATCGACGCCGATCTGCGCTGCGCGCGAGTGCACACGGTGCTGGGCGCTCCTTCCGTTCCGGGGCTCACTGATTACTTGCGCGGCGAGGCAGACGAGATGGCCGTCATTCAACACGGCCAGGAAGGAAACCTTTGTTTTATCGCCGGCGGAAACGAGGTAACCAATCCCAGCGAACTGCTCTCGAATGGGCGCCTGAAGGCATTGCTGGATCGCGTCGCACCGGTTTTCGATTGGGTGATATTGGATTCACCCCCTTGCCTGCCCGTAGCAGATTCGACGATTTTGGCCAGTCTGTGCGACGGCGTGCTTCTGGTAGTGCGAGCGGGGGCGACACCCGGCCCAACAGTTCAGCGAGCCTGCCAAGAAATGCAGGGGAGCAACCTCGTAGGAGTCGTACTGAACGCCGTGCAGGAGGCGCACTTATATGGTTCCTACTACTACCAACAATACAGACACGACGGCGACGGAGCCAAGGTCTTGGGGAAATAGGAGGAGTTGGGTGAGCAGCGCCGGTTCGCGTTTTGTTGTTTCACACGGCGTTGACGAAACAGTTGCAGCGGCTATGGACCATGGCATGAGTACTTTTGAGGGCCGTTCCGGTCGAGGCCGATGCCGGAGAAAGGTCACGCAGTTCGATGTGTTCCAACCACGGTTGACCAAGGAGGCAGCATGATCACGGGCTCGCAACGGTTCTCATGGTTTGCGTTGCAGGTTCGCACTCGACACGAACCGGGCGTAGCCGGTTTTCTGGAGTCAAAAGGGTACGAGATTTTTCTGCCCTTCTACACATGCAGGAAGCGGTGGTCAGACCGGGTCAAGAGCGTGGAAAGCCCCCTTTTCCCGGGATATCTGTTCTGCCGGTTTGACTCTCAAGATCGACTGCCAATTCTCAAGACGCCTGGCGTCATTCAGATCGTTGGGTACAACCGCGTGCCGGTGCCCGTAGAGGAATCAGAGATCCAAGCGATCCAGACTCTCATGAAGTCAGGGCTCCCTAACCAGCCGTGGCCCTTTCTTTCGGTCGGGGATCGAGTCCGAATCGAGGCAGGCCCGCTGAGAGGCTGCGAGGGGCTACTCGTGGAATTCAAGGGAAACCACCGATTGGTTCTTTCTGTAACCCTGCTTCATCGATCGGTTGCAGTCGAGATTGATTCCACGTGCGTAAAGTCGCTGTCTGCGTCGCAGACCGCACGGTTGGAGAAGCCCGAAGCCCGGCTTCGCTCCTTGGGGCTGGCTGTATAGAGCTGTTGTGGTTTTTTTTGCCACGGCCTTGTTGGCAATCACTGATTCCAGTGACATTTGTCTCCGTGCTACGTGACGGATCGAAATGAACAAGACCAATAGCAGAACCTGCATAGTTGGGGGGCATGGAGAAACCCGTCGCCATGAACGTTGCTGGATTGTTGGGGACAAGAACTTACGCTGACCATGCCCGAGATTCTGTACCAAGAACCCGCCGCGGAAGTGGAATCGGGGAGAGGTGTAAGACGCGTCTATCTAATTGATCCGCTCAAGGACCCGCGGTGGGAGGATTTACTAGCGAGATCGCCGAGCGCTTCGCTCTTCCATTCAGCGGCGTGGCTCGAGGCATTGCGCAGAACCTACGGTTACGCGTGCACGGCATACACGACATCCGCCCCAGGCGAACCTCTTGAGAATGGCCTCCCATTTTGCCGAATTCAGAGTTGGTTGACGGGACGACGCCTGGTCTCGTTGCCATTTTCGGATCATTGCGCGCCGTTGGTAGAAAAGAACGGGGACCTGCGCGATCTCGTAAGCGCACTGCAAGAGGAATGCCGGAAGAAGCGATGGCGCTATATCGAGATGCGCCCTCTCGAATCGCTCGAAGCAGCTAGTCAACTTGTCCGTTCGGTTGCGACCTACACCCTCCATCGGCTCGATCTCCTACCCGATCTTGAGACCATTTTCGGCAGGTTTCATAGGGATTCGATTCAAAGAAAGATTCGACGGGCGGAACGCGAAGGTCTTACGTACGAAGAGGGCACATCCGAATCGATCTTCGAAAATTTCTATCGACTGCTCGTTGTCACACGGCGCCGCCATCGGGTGCCACCGCAGCCCCGCGAATGGTTTCGGAATTTGGCAGATTGCTTTGGCGACGCGCTGAAAATTCGCATCGCATGGCACCACAATCAGCCAGTGGCCGGCATGCTTACGATTCGCTATAGGGAAACACTCGTGTACAAGTACGGCGGTTCTGATGCCCAATTCAATAACCTCGGGGGTATGCACTTGCTGTATTGGCGGTCAATCCAAGATGCCAAGAAATCCGGTCTGCGAGTGTTTGATCTCGGGCGGTCCGACGCCGATCAGGCCGGTTTGATCACGTTCAAGAGCCGCTGGGGCGCTGCTCAGTCGAAACTCACGTACTGGAGACTTACGCCCTCGGGAAACAGCGTGCACATCTTCGATCCTGCTGTGCGCACTTGGCGAACACGGGTCGCAAAGAAAGTATTCTCGCGTGCACCCGCCAGAGTTCTTACTGCCTTGGGCACGATTCTGTACAAACATATCGGGTGAACTCAGATTGGTCCCGACCGATGTTGAGGAATCAAGATTGAGTCAAGCAGCGAGAAAAAGTGCGGCGGCCAAGATGACGGCGAGACATGCGTTATTCGGGGCGTTCGTTGTTGCTTTTGGAATCATCACCCGGAAGGTTTGGGTTGGGCTCGCCCTCTATTCGGTTCATGACGATTCTTACTCACATATTCTGCTGATCCCGCTGATTAGCGTTTCCCTTGTGTATGCGGCGCGAGAGAAGGTGTTTGCGGAGATCCGACCGTCGATCGGCCCCGGGGCAGCTCTGGTCGCGCTGGGACTTTCGGCATTTTGGCTAGCAAGTCGCCGCTCACTTTCGGCAGACGACAGGCTGTACCTCTCCGAGGCAACGCTTTCGATTCTTCTAATCTGGACTGGGGGATTCCTCGTCTTTTACGGTCGTCGAGCTGTGCGTGCTGCTCTTTTCCCTCTCGTATTTCTCTTGCTGATGGTGCCCTTGCCCGATGCCGTCCTAGGGCGGGTGATCCATCTGCTGCAGGAAGGTTCCACTGAGGTTGCGTTGCTAATATTTAAGGCGGTCGGCGTCCCGGTATTACGACAAGGATTTGTACTATCGCTGCCGACTGTCACCATTGAGGTAGCGAGCGAATGCAGCAGCATCCGCTCGAGCATCGCGCTTCTGATTACCTGCGTCCTTGCGGCGCATTTCCTGCTGCGCACAACATGGCGGGCATGGCTGTTCATTGCGCTGGTCATCCCTCTATCCGTAGTCAAAAACGGAATTCGAATTGCCACGCTTACTCTGCTGAGCGTCTATGTCGATCCTCATTTCCTGACGGGAAGCCTTCACCGTGAGGGCGGATTTGTATTCTTCTTCTTGGCGCTGGCGATGCTCTGGCCAGTGCTCCTCCTGCTGCAAAGGTCTGAGCGACGCGAGAGAAATGCACACATTGAATCGCGGAACCAGACAGCAACAGGTTATGTGGGTGGTTGAACCTGCCTTCGAGCTGCCAGAGGTCCGCGATTGATCGAAGTCGCCTGTTGATCCAAACGGGTTGGCCGGCAGAATCTCGCCAGCAAGTTCCTCTTTTTTAATAGGTTGCATTGGTTTCGCTGATCTTGTTTTCTTTCACGCGGGGAATGAGATTTCACAATTCCGGTATATGTTTTCATGGCAAAGTCTCCCGAACAGGCGTCCGGCCAATCTCGCCTGTTTTGTGCGCCGTGACAGCTCCCTATCCTCTCTCGTATCAGTAACTTGAAACAAGGTACGGCTAGAAACTTAGCCCAGGCACTGAACCCTGATTGGTCGGCGGATTGCAGCCGTATATATGGGCGGCCTTAGCAGTGGGGCTGCAATGGCGGTAGCTTGACCGAAGCACCGACGCCGCAGCAATCGTTCAAGTCGCTGCCTTAGCCGATAGGTATACGGGTCACCAAACCAAATCTATGGCGACGAATCCTAAGCCAGCGGGTCTAGAAGTAAAGTCCATTCCGTCAGGGAACGGACGGTCCAAGCGCTTGATAGCGCGCCCGTTGGTGAATCCTTCGGAGATGATGCGGAATATCCTGCCGGACGAACTTTTTCTTGGGATGCTGTGCCTGGAGCGGAAGCGCGCCGAACGTTCGGGCAGGAAAATTCTTCTGACGCTTCTTGACGCGGAGGATGCGGTCGAGAGCGGTCACAAACAAGAGATTTTGAAGGATCTCGTCAGAGCCGCCAACGCGGCGCGCAGAGAGACCGATCCAGCGGGTTGGTACAAGCAGAATTGCGTGTTGGGAATTATTTTCACAGAACTTGGAGCATTGGACGATCGAGCGACGATCGCCAAGTTGACCGATAAGGTTCGCGAAGCCCTTATCATGCATGTGACACCCAAGGATCTTCGCCGAGTCCACCTGACAGTGCACGTTTTCGGCGACGATTCGGACGATCACGAGCATGAAGGCTCCGCAAATCCGACTTTCTACCCGGATCTATTTCACCAGGAAGATTCAAAAAAGATACCGCGATTAGTGAAGAGAGTGATGGACATCGTCGGCAGCTTGACCGCCCTAGTAGTGCTTTCGCCTCTTTTTCTGTTAATAGCTGCGCTGGTTAAACTGACTTCAAAAGGTCCAGTCCTGTTCAAGCAGGAACGCTTGGGGCAGTTTGGAAAGAAGTTCCTGTGCCTGAAGTTCCGCTCCATGCAAGACAACAACAACCGCGAAATTCATCAGGAGTTCATGAAGCGATTGATCAGCGGCGCTCATGACGGGCGCGCTGAGGGCGCCGAACGTCCGGTGTACAAGATGACCAACGATCCGCGAGTCACGCGCATCGGTCGCATCCTGCGCCGAACGAGTTTGGATGAATTGCCGCAGTTCCTAAATGTGCTCAGAGGTGAGATGTCGCTCGTAGGGCCGCGGCCGCCGCTGCGTTACGAATACGACGAGTATGACATCTGGCATCGCCGGCGCGTGTTGGAAAGTAAGCCAGGAATCACTGGCCTGTGGCAGGTGCGGGGCCGGAGCAGAGTTCGCTTCGATGACATGGTTCGCCTCGATCTTCAGTACGTGCGCGAATGGTCGCTGTGGCTCGACATTCGAATCCTAGCAAGTACGCCTCGCGCGGTTCTTCTCGGTGACGGCGCTTACTAACCATCCATAGTTATCCTCTTAGCAGTCGAATTCACAAAAGATGTTCAGTGGAGCGACAGTATTTCTATCGATGAAGCCATCGGTCTCGGCGTGAGTCTTGGTCCAGCTCAGATGTCGTTGCAGGTCACGCCTTCTGATCAACTGAGGATCTCCACTGTCAGCCGCTTTCAATGGTACGTACGCCCGATCTTGCCTGAGTTTCAAGAAACGGCCGGCGGCAGCGATCCAAGTTCCGCACAGCGAGCGGTTGATCTTCCCACAGAGGTTAAACAATGAGTACAGCAGTAACGACCAAGCCAAAAGTTGACACGAATACGGTCGATGACGAAGCCGCGAAAGTCCATCCGGCAGGTGGGTTGCCCAACGTCGCCCTAGGTTCCTCCTTGCCGAGTGGGAAAGCGAAGAAGATATGGATCGACATTGATAACTCTCCTCACGTTCCATTCTTCTTGCCGATCATTGAAGAGTTGCGAAAGAAAGGGTTTCAGGTCGAGTTGACGGCCCGCGACATGTATCAAGTCCGCGAGCTGTTGCAGTTCTTTCAGCTGCCATGCAGGATAATCGGCGGCCACTACGGCAAGGCGAGAGGTCTCAAGATCCTGGGAACCTGTCTGCGCGTCGCTCAGCTAATGCCCACAGCGGTTAAGCAGCGCCCGGATTTGGCTCTCTCGCACGGCTCTCGCGCACAGATACTCGCCTGTAAGGCGCTTGGTATTCCGACAGTCATGATGCACGACTACGAGCACAGCACAAAAACGGGGTTTATCGAACCTGATTGGACGCTTACCCCGGATGTCATACCAGACAGGGCGATCGCGAAGAAATCTCGGAGGCGATTGAAGTATCCGGGACTAAAGGAGGACGTCTACGCCCATCGCCTCCAGCCGGATCCTTCGCTGCTGACTGACCTGAGCATTTCACCGAGCGACCTTGTTGTGACCCTGCGCCCGCCTGCGACGGAGGCGCATTATCACAATCCTGAAAGCGAGACCCTGTTTGCCGAGACGCTCCGGATGCTTGAGGACAAGTCTTTCGTGCGGGCCGTTACTCTGCCTCGAAATGAGCGGCAAAAACTTCAGCTTAAGAGCGAGTGGGCCGATCTCATTGCGACTGGCCGCATGATCATCCCGAAAGGCCCGCTCGACGGAATGAATCTGATCTGGTTCTCCGATCTTGTCGTGAGTGGTGGCGGGACGATGAATCGCGAAGCTGCCGCGCTGGGCGTCCCGGTTTACAGCATCTTTCGAGGCAGGATCGGAGCGGTGGATCGATACCTGACGGATTGCGGCCGGATGACGCTTATTGAGAGCGTTGAGGATGTCAGGACAAAAATTGTGCTCAGTCGACGGAACCGTCCGACTAAACCGGAGAGCACGGTCCGCCCCGCGTTACATAGCATCGTAAACAGCCTTATTGACATCTTGGAGGGAACATGTCGAGCACGCCTTCATCTCGCGTGATGACTGAGAAAGAACCGCTCCACGGATTGGAAGACATGGATCAGATGATCGAGCGCTTGAATGCGCTTGCGGTCAACGGACTAGTGCCCATGTTCGATCGCGACATGCAGCTCTTCTGCTTCAAGCTGAAGAAGACCGAACGCGGTATGGTTCGCGAGGGGATTTCCCGGCGTTACACAATGATGACCCTGATGGGGCTCAAGCGATTTGAGGAGAGCGGAGCGACATCGCCAATCGCAATCACGCCTGTGCTGGACGGCCTGCTCGCCAGTCTCGATTGGGTCGACAACATTGGAGACCTCGGAGTGCTGCTGTGGCTTTGCTCTGTTGTTTCGCCGGAACGTCTGGCCGAAGTCGAACGTCGTCTGGATGTGGCAAATTCGCTCGCGCGCTACGGTCAAGCTCGCGAGGGCCGGACGATGGAACTGGCCTGGTTTCTCACCGGACTTTGCCACGGAAAACTCGCCCGTATTTCGAGCCCAGCGTACGTCGAAAATCTGGCACAGAAGACGTATCAGATTCTCATCAAGAACCAAGGTGAGCGCGGGATGTTCGGACATGTGGCCAGCGGTGGCAGCGTCGCTGGCATGATCCGAGGCAGAATCGGCAGTTTCGCTGATCAAGTGTATCCGATCTATGCGATGACGCGGTTCAGCCAGGCGTATGGAGATAAAGCCGCGCTCGAGCGCGCCCTCGATTGCGCTCTCACCATATGCGAGGTTCAGGGTTCACTCGGGCAGTGGTGGTGGCACTATGACTCGTCGACGGGGCGCGTCGCGGGTAGATTGCCGGTGTTCTCGGTCCATCAGCACGCGATGGGGCCAATGGCTTTGCTGGCATTGGGGCAAGCCACTGGGTCGGACTTCACGCCTTGGATTTATAAGGGCCTGCAGTGGATTCGTCGAAACGAGCTAGCACTCGATATGGAGGATCCCGCGGAGAATGTCGTTTGGCGGAGCGTCTACCGTCCCACAGTCCGCAGGATGCTGACTACTGCGGTCGCTTTTCTCTCTCAGCGCGACGATGAAGAATCGCGGCGCGGCCTAAAAGTAATGTGGGAGTGCCGTCCCTATGAGCTAGGGTGGCTGCTCTACGCTTTTGCGAAATGGAACACCAGTGCTTCGTAGCTCCCAGAGACATCTCTGACCAAAAAGCACATTGGATCAATCGCCGAGAATAAGATTCCAAGGAACTCGAATAGCGTATGTATCTCGTTTCGATCGGATCTCTTTCAACGAACCCGGCCAGTTCGGACGACTGTCTATGAATCGCGGGGAGCCGTCGATCATGCAAACTGAGCGCATCGATCAACAGCAAGGACATCCAGGCATTGAGCAAAGTCTGCCAGCCGATACACCTTGGATCCTGTGTATCTTGTCTCTAGTCGCGGTCGTTCCGTTCTGGACAGTCCGCTACCTAGTCATGGTCGATTACCCCAATCATCTTGCAAGGTGGTTTGTCCTATTCCACATGAGGGACGGAGCCTATCATTTTGCGAATCTTTACGCGCCAGCGTGGGGCCCGCTTCCGTATATATCGCCTGACATTTTGGCCCTGGCGTTGCAATATTTCCTGCCCATCGAGGTTGTGGGTAAATGCATTTTGAGCCTTGGGGTTGTCCTTGCAGCTCTTGCCACCTATTTTTTCCTCAAGCAGGCTTGTCCTGAAAATGTTGCGCTGGCGAGCTTCGGTGTTTTGATCGCTTTGAATCCCATGTATTTAATGGGTTCGATAAGCTATGGATATAGCCTCGCCTTGTGCTTGCTCGTAGTTGGTCTATGGGTGAATTACTGCAAAGCCCCCAAAGTTTTCACGGCTGTCGGCATCGTCGGTGGCCTGATCCTAGTCTACTTCACGCATTTGATGGGATTTCTCGTTGCCGGCCTCGTGATGGGTGTTTACGCACTTTTCCAAAGGGACCGTTGGAAGAGGGTAGGCATCCTAGCAATATTGTCACTGCCTGCACTTCTGATTCTCTTTTACAATCCCATTCACGCGGGGGGTGGCCCGGCGTTCGTGTACGCGGGAGTCACTATCTCGGACAAGCTGAAGGGTCTTCTCTTCCCCGTACGACTATATTCGCTCAAGAAAGACTTCGTTCTTTTGGCCGGTCTCGCGTTTCTTGCTTTTCTCGCACTGAAGAAGAGGTCGACAGCGGCGTTGCAACCCGTTTGGCTGGCCGTGTGCTCGATTTTGCTCGTGGTCTACTTCGCGGCGCCGATTCAGTACGGTGCAGTCGGCGGATACTTCGACGTCCGGTTCCTGCCCTTCTTATGCTTGTTCCTGTTAGCAGTGATCCGATTTGACCGGGTTCCGCGCTATCTGTACGCGGGATTAGCCCTCCTGGTATTGTTTCGTGTTGCGACAGTGGAACAAGTGTACGTCTCTCACCAACGCGAGCTAAAGCAACTGAATGCCTCCTTTGAAGCCATTCCGCGCGACGCGAAGGTTTTGCCCCTGGTCCGTTTGCCTCACACTGGTATGACCGAAAGGGGCGACATCCACTATCTGGAGTACGGCGTGGTCGAGCGCGGTTTTCTAGATCCAATGGTTTTTCATCTCCAAGGAGTCCAGCCAATACGCCTTGTCGGTTCGCCATACTGTCCGAACGTTTTTTGTGATTCGGCAAACGGCGCTCCCGAAGTAGATTGGCGACAGATCGCGAATTCGTACGACTACCTGTGGGTGCACAACGATCCCGAGATCGCTGTATTCGCGTCCCAAGTGGGCGATGTGGTTTTCTCGAGCGATTCTGTAACCGTTTATCGAATCCGGCACCCTCAGTCCTAATAGCACACGCGTCCGGAATGAGTGAGAAGCAGTCACAGATTGAAAGGGCACTTCCTTCACATATGAAAATCATGCTCATCGTGGGAGCGCGGCCGAATTTCATGAAGGCCGCACCCCTTTTTGCGGCGATTCGGGAACAAAATCGCAAGGACTCTGTGTCTGACAAGCATCCGACGGAAGCGGAAAGGATACAGGGGATTCTTGTCCACACCGGCCAGCACTACGATGAGTCCATGTCTGGTTCATTCTTCGTCGACCTCGAACTTCCAAAGCCCGACATCCATCTGGGCATTGGTTCCGGCTCGCACGCCCAACAGACGGCGGAAATCATGCGCCGATTTGAGGAAGTATTGCTAGGGGAAAAGCCCGACGCCGTGGTCGTTGTGGGCGACGTGAACTCTACACTGGCGTGCGCTCTCGCGGCGGCCAAGATCTCATACGACTCGAACGGAACACGACCCTTGATTGCGCATGTTGAAGCAGGCCTGCGCTCGTTTGACCGTGCGATGCCAGAAGAAATAAACCGCATACTTACGGATCACCTGTCGGACCTCCTGTTCGTGACCGAGGAGAGCGGAATTCAGAACCTAAAGCACGAAGGCATTGCGGACGACAAGATTCATTTCGTTGGCAACACCATGATTGACTCACTCCTGACCTACAGGGACAAGGCTGAGAAGTCTCTCGTCTTGGAAAAGCTTGGTCTGCGCAACGGGTCAAACGGCATTTCACCGGCAAAAAGCGTCAGCCGGTACGCTTTGCTGACTCTGCATCGTCCGTCGAATGTGGACGACCGGGGCACATTTCTGAATATCCTCGAAGGCCTTGAGGAATTGTCGCGCTCGTGCCCGATCGTGTTTTCAGCGCATCCGAGAACACGAAAACGGATTGCCGAGTTTCGACTCGAACGCTTGTTTCATTTGCAGGAAGGGAGCCATGTCTCTCCTGGTCCGGCAAATGGCGGCATCCGCATACTGGAGCCCCTTGGGTATCTGGATTTTCTTTGCTTGATGAAGCATGCGGCTCTGGTGGTGACGGACTCGGGAGGGATTCAGGAAGAGACCACGTGCTTGGGGGTTCCCTGCGTCACCGTCCGGGAGAATACGGAAAGACCCGCTACGGTGACGTGCGGGACGAATACGATCGCGGGGACCGATAAAGAGAAAATCCGGGAAGCCGTGAGAGCTAAACAGGGCAGCCAAGCAAGTGGTCGCGTGCCGGAGAAGTGGGATGGCAAGGCGGGCATGCGCATCATTGAGACGATTGCAGCCGAATTCGCGAATCGGAATCTCGAATCGGCAGTTAGATGACCCGCCAGAGCGTGCCACCTTCGAAATCGCGGCGATCGAACACCGTCACTCGCGACAAAGCTAGTCATGATGGTGCGTGCGCGGATACACCATTTTTAGAAAGCTAGCGCGATTTCTAATCGACCGATGATGAAAATAGCGCAGTCCGACACTACGGCGCAGAGAGAAGAGCATAGGGACGGCAGGACTGTGATGCCCAGTGATGCTCCACGGCGACTAAAGCTTCTATTGATTGCGAGCGGCTGCGACGGAACCGATGTTGGGGAGTTATCCAATTCGTTTCAATGGGCCAACCGTTTGAGAAAGCGCCACGATGTCACACTCTTAACGTACCGAAAGCGAGATCGGCCGTCTGCGGTCCCGCAACTTCCGGGCGTGCGCGTCATCGAGTGGCTCGACTTGCCGTTCATGAAGAGGTGGGAGCGCTTTAGCAGCATCTTGAAGCCGGGTTACATCAGTTTCTATGTTCATGCGCGTCGTTGGCTCAAGAATCATCTGCGATCCGGCGAGACGTTCGAAGTAGCGCATCAAGTCACGCCCGCGTCATTGCGGTACCCGTCCCCTGCAGCTGGCCTTGGTATACCCCTCCTGATTGGGCCCGTGGGTGGAAGCATTGACAATCCGGTCGGCTTTCAGTCCGAGCTCAGAAATGACCCTTGGTATACGAAGCTCAGGCTTTTGGACAAGTGGCGCCTGCGGCACGATCCCCTGCTGCGACGCAGCTTCGCTTCCGCGAACTGCATTCTTTGCGTAACGCCCTACGTCAAGAGTCTGCTGGGCAACTTGCCTTCTCACGAAGTGGAAGTGATGAGCGACAACGGCGTGACCGAGCTTCCGCCGCCGCGCAGCTCTGTCAAGAAGGACGAAAAACGGCTTCGAATGCTATTTGTCGGCCGAATGATTCGGACCAAGGGCGCAAGGGACGCGATCCGGGCAATCGCGAAACTCCAAGATCTCGAGGGTATTACGTTCGACGTAATCGGCGATGGGTACGACCTTGCCACCTGCAAAGAAGAGGCACAGAAGCTGGGCGTCGAGAACACGGTGACATTCCACGGGAGGTTGCCGCGGAAAGAGATTGATGCGTTTTACGCGCGCTCGGACGTGTTCCTTTTCCCGAGCTTTCGCGAAGCGGGTGGGATCGCCGTTTTCGAGGCCATGAGTCATGGTCTCGCGATGATTGTTGCGGATCGAGGCGGCCCCGGATTTGTTGTTGACGATTCCTGTGGAATCCGCATACCCGTCACAGACCCGGAGCGATTTGCCGATCAAATCGCGGGCGCTATCCGGAAACTGGCTGCGGCACCCGACTTAGTTGCCGCGATGGGCAAAGCCGCCCGGGAAAAGATCCAACGGCAATTCCTTTGGGACATGAAGATAGAAAGGATCGAAGAGATCTACCGTAGAGTTTCGGCCGAGTACGCGGTCGCGAATCCGCGGGTAGCCTGAAAGAGAGATCGTTTCCATAAGTCCGTCGCTTCGATTTAGTTGATTGCGGCAATGTTAAGGTCAGCCGATGGATATACTTGCAGGGCACCATAGTTGTCTAGCAAGTGCAGGCGTACGAGGCGTACAGTCCGACACCTGTCCCAAAACTGGGCTATGGGCCAGTTGTTGAACAGCCCGCGAGCCGTACAAACTGTGCACCGCAAGTCAGCTGCCTAGTATGGGGGCACGGTTTAATGAAACGGCTCGTTCGTTACGGATTCCTAGTTGCGTTCCTTGTTTGCGCACCTCGCGTTAACGCTTCGACAACGGCGGGCGGCGCATGCCCGTCCCCAGCGAATATGGACGGCGGCCCCAGCGGAGGGGGATACGCCGCGCCGACAAATTGCTACTACGTCGATTTTGCGAATGGTTCCGACTCCAACTCGGGCACAGATGAAGCGCATCCGTTCAAGCATGCGGTGGGCATGATGGGAGCCGGCGGCAACGTGCCAACTAGCTGCAGCGCAGGGGTTGGATGGATTTTCAAGGGCGGCGTGACATGGGATTACACCATTTGGCCGTGGTACATCGGAGCCGGCGCCAACTGCACGGGGGATTCAGGCGGAAATGATGCCTATGGTGGCTGCACTGGATCGCATTGCATTTATTTCGGCGTGGATCATTCTTGGTACGCTGGAGCCTCGTGGACGCGGCCTATCCTGAGCGGGGGCGATTGGGCGAATCCACCTACGAATACGGTTTGCAACTATGACGTGGACGCTTCGCATCCGGGGTTCCAGCCAACGAACCTGTGGAATCTTTCTTATCAGTCCGACATCATCATCGACAACTTTGAGCTGACCGCAATGTGCGCGGCGACAACCACCAACTATCTATATCCGCAGTCGAATTTCATCAGTAGCACGAACGGAAGCGGCGGAACAAACTTTACCATCGAGAACGTGTACATTCACAGATCGGTGTACCCGGCGGCATGCCTTCCTGGCGGTTCGGTTCCTAATCAATGCGGCGTTTTCGAGTACGGAATCGGGGTAGGAAACGAAACTTTGCTGCACATCACCTATTGTGTATTCGATTTCTCAGACTCCGGCCCGACCACGACAACAACGCAAGGTCAAGGCCCACTTGCCGCGGTGTGGACCGCAGAGGCCATCTATCAAGGCGTGACCTACATTGACCACAGCGTTGCTGCTTACATGACAGATTTTAGTTCAAACGCATGGGGCACGGTGCGCGATAACCTATTGCTTCAAGCGAGCAACGAAGCAGTGTTCAACACAAGCCCGTCGGGTCACCAAAACACGAACACGCACAGCCACATCACCAACGATTCCGGTTGTACGACCTACAACTATTGGTACAACAACGTAATCGACACCGTGGCTTCGGGATATGTGTTCGCACAGCAAGCTGGCACCCCAAACAATCCCTGCACGGCGTATATGTTCAACAACATCCTGACGAACGTGAACACTGGGCGCGTTATCAACTTCGGCTCGACCTCGGCGGGAATCACCACTTACCTGTTCAACAACACGCTGGAATGTGGCGACGATACTTCGGGAGGAATGGGCGGACCTCCGAACAACACCTGCGGAGACTGGGGATCGTCAGCGGCGGACTACGTCTACAACAATCATTTCATCACCCAAGTTGGGACAAGCGCCTTCACCTGCGGTCAGTCAGATGCAAGCGGTCCATGCCCCTCGTTCACGGACAGCCTGACGACAGTGACGAATGCGACGTTCAATCAATGGCCGGGTGGGACTCCAGCAGACCTTGTAACCCAAACGCAGGCCGCAGCGAATGCGCAAGGCTATGCTTATACGCAGGCGTATGAGTTCTCGCCGACATCCAGCAACGGGGCAACTGTTGGCAAGGGCATCAACGAGGCTGCGTTATGCAATTCCCTGCCGGATGGCAGCGCTGCTGCTGCCTGCATGACGGAGACAACCGGGGGGGTCACCTACAACACGACGAATCATACAGCGGTGTGTTGCGCCATTTCGTCACCTGTTGCGCGGCCATCTACGGGTGCATGGGACGTAGGGGCTTATCAATTTTCAGCGGCATCGGGGAGCGCGCCGGCCCCTCCGAGTGGTCTCACCGCGACCATCGACTAGTGTACCGCCCATAAATAGCTTTACTCATGACTAGATCGCCGTTATGGATCTATGGCACGAGTAAGCGAGCGATGCGGGAAGAACCAACGAATTTTGGGGAACATCAGGAATTCGTCGGGCGCGCCGACATACAGTGGCCTGACAGAAGTTCGCTTGCTGTAAAGTACTTTTACCTGCTCACAGAAAGCAGCCGTTGCTGAATTTTCTCCTGTAACTTTTCGGACCAGCGCTCAGCCGGAACAAACAGAAAATTGTTCGGATAGACAAAGTCCTTGCGCGGGACATCATTGCGGAGGACGGCCGCATTCTGCATCGCGGGCACAAAAGACTCTACAGGCAGCAAGCTTTTTCCAGAAACGAAGAGGCCTCGATAGTTGCGCTCGGCGAAAAACGCAAATAATCTTTTGGTAGCGCCTGCGTGATGCCGCTCCTCGGCCTCGACAAGAAACGTCGGGCGTTGTTTGGCAATGAGCCGCTCGGCACCTGCCAGGACATTCAATTCGTGACCTTCTACATCAATCTTTACAAAGCCAATATTGCGGTCAGCCAGTTCGTCAAGAGTTGCAGTCTGGACCCGAATTTTTCTGAACACTTCGAAGCTTTGGTGGTCGTCGATACTGGCGAGACCTTCTCCTTCGACACCTTCAAACTCGGGCACCTTCAGATATACAAATTTCCCAGATACATCGGATAAGGCGACCTGTCGGACTGTAACCTTATTGTGCGGGAATGTGCTCAAAAGGCGGGCAAGTCGCGGATGAGGCTCGAACGCGTACACGTGGGGCGTCAGGATTGCGAGCTGCTCAGCATAGTGTCCGATGTTTGCGCCAACATCAATAGCTTCTCGAGTCGGATCCACAATCGCGGAAAGGAGACCAATCTCGACTTCGATATTCTTGGTTTTGCGCAGATTACGCCGGTGCGCCAGTCCTGGGAACCCGTAATGAAATACCAGAATGACTATTTTATGGAGCCGGTTGTACAGGTTCCGACCTAGATGACCCAAGGCATGCTCCCCCGTGAAACATGCGATTCTACAATATGCGAAAGATCGCGTCTAACTGTTCCCTATGAAACCGATCATCGTGATGCCCAGGCGGGAGCACCTGAGAGAAACACGAAGTGACCACCAAGTCGCAACCGCAAGGGGGGTCGAGCGGAACCGATCCATCGTCGTAGCCCAAGATGAATATCCGGAAGCTAGAACATGAAGAATCGCTCTCCGCGCCGGCTAGGATGGATTGGAGAGAAGGACGAAATGGAACATCATCTCGGCCAAACGAAAGCGACTGACAAAAATGGAGATGTATTCGCAAGGAATCGTATTTGAGATTTCGCCAGCGGCCGCCTGGGCATGTACGCGTAAGTCGATTGCCATCGAAGCGGGAGGCAGATGATCGATGCGTCTCGGAGTGCTGTCTAACGAGAACTTGAACCCGTGGGTAAATTGGACGACGCTCGGCCCTCCGTTGCTTAAGCCATTAGCGTCACATGACAACGGGCGCCTGATTTCCCCTCCTCACTTTACCCGAAGTAAATTGCGCGATTGGCGGGGTGTTTTGAAGGGCGTCTGGTCCTCCGACACGTTGTTCTGGCTGCAGGGACCATCGCGGCCAGAGTGGCCCATACTCTTTGCTTCCCTGGCTCGGGGCCCCATCCGGCGGTCTGCCTTCGTATTCGACGCTTGGAAGTACCTGATTACAAAGATAGGAACGTTTGCAATCCTCCAGCACCTAGATCCGTGTTTCGTTGCTTTTCGGGAGGGTTACAAAGAATTGAAAACGCGCTTTCCTTCAGGCCGGTTTGAATGGTTGCCCTTTGGGATCGATGCAAATGTCTTCGATTCTGTGCCCGGCGAGCGACCTATATTTGCCTACTGGATGGGTCGTCGTCACGAGCCATTGCATCAGGCGATGCTTCGCTATTGTGCGGACCGCGGACTCGACTATCGATATACCCTGCGGTCGGGCGAATTTAGCCCGTCGGAATTGGGACAAATAGTCGGAAGCTCCCAGTATTTTCTTGTGACTCCGCCTGATGTGGATCATCCCGACCGCACAGGAGGGTTTAGTCCGCTTGTAATGCGATATTTCGAAGGTTTGGCTGCGGGAGCTAGATTATTGGGTGTTTTGCCACGGAGTGGTGAGTACGAAATGCTTTTACCGCTCGACGCGATTCTGCAGGTGGCGCCTGACGGCTCCGATCTTGCCGCCAAGTTGGATGCCGATCGGAATAATCCGAATGGTCGCGCTGCAGTGGAAAAGGCACGGGAAATAGTCAGACAGCGTCATTCATGGGCTAGACGCGCGGAACAGATCTTTGATCGCTTGAACACAGGAAAGCCGACAGGATTCAACCAGGATTAAACCTGCTGGAGGGAGTGAGCGGGGCTAGGCCGCGCCGTCGGAGCGGCGGAAGGAAAAACAGAGGCCCTCAAATTGAAGATCACGTTCCTACTACCGTACTATCCCGCCAGGCCATCGGGCGGCTTTCGGGTCGTTTACGAATATTCGAATCGGCTCGTTTCAAGAGGGCACAGCGTAACAATTGTTCACGCGCGTCAGTTGAGCGCCGCCGCGCCCCCTGCCGGGCACCGGAGTCTTTGGGATCGTGCCAATGATGCTCGGAGTTGGCTGAGGAACCGGTTGATTCGTCCGAAAGTCAACTGGCACAAAATCGATCCGCGAGTTGAGTTGCGCTTTGTCCCCACCCTGGACGAAGCGTACATACCAGCTGGGGACGTAATTTTCGCTACAGCTTGGCAAACCGCCGGCCCCGTTCTTGGATATTGTCAGGATAAAGGCGAGAAATGTTATCTGATCCAACATTACGAGACCTGGATGGGGGACAAGGACCTCGTCGATGAAACATGGCGGTCAAGTCTCCACAAAATCGTCGTGTCAAAGTGGCTTTATGAAGTCGGCAAGAACCTTGGGTGCGACGACTTGACGCATATATCGAACGGAGTGGACTTGAACCACTACCGTCTAGTACAGCCCATCGCTCGCAACTCAAGAGTTGCCATGATGTTTTCGAAGGTTCCGTTCAAGGGTGCTTCAGATGGAATCAAGGCTCTCGAGATCGCCCGAACAAGGCATCCGAACCTTAAGGCAATCTTTTTTGGCGGCTCGGTCTTTGGACGCGGCATTCCTTCCTGGATCGAATATCATTCCAATCCTCCGCAGGATTTTATTGTGAATGAGATTTACAATAATTCGTCCATATTTCTTTGCCCCAGCGTATCCGAGGGGTTCGCTCTGCCACCGGCTGAAGCGGCGGCCTGCGGCTGTGCCATCGTATCCACCGATTGCGGCGGAGTTCGCGACTTCATCGAAAACGGAATCACGGGGTTGCTGTCACCGCCTCAGGACCCGGAGGCTCTGGCTGCCAATCTCTGTTTGTTACTGGAGAACGAAAGCCTTCGAGTGAAGTTGGCGACGGCAGCAAATCGCTCCATTAGCCGACTCGACTGGGAGTGCAGCACCGATCAAATCGAGCACTTCTTCGATTGCATCGTGCCGGGCAGGGCTTCGAAGGGTAAACTTCCCGTTGCACGGTGACGCAAAGTTGGCACAACCTTCCTTGAACACATCTTCGGAAAAACGTTAGCCGCATGGCGGAATTCGGCGAGGATATTGAATTTGTTGAGTCACGACTACCCTAACCAAGTGCTTGCACGAGGGATCCAATAGACTTATGGCCTTCGAAGCCTACGAGAGAATGAGGCGAGCCGCAGGGGGCCTGTTTGGCGGCGATACGTTGAAAGCCAAGATGCTTCGTGGCGGAGCTTGGCTAGGGTCGGCTAGCGTCCTGGAACAGGTTTCCCGATTCGGCCGGAATATTCTGCTGACGCGAATACTCGCTCCGGAGGCATTCGGGACGATGGCGCTGCTCACTTCGGCTACGGGCGTTCTTGCCACGCTCCTGGACGTTGGAGCGCGAGAAGCGCTTATACAGAATGCTAAAGGACACGAAGATGGGCACGTGGGAGCGGCGTGGTGGATTACCTTCGGACGTTCGCTTTCTCTTTACCTCCTTTTATTCTTGCTGGCGCCCCTAGCTTCCCGGGCTTATGGCAATGCGGAACTGACAACGCTATTCCGCGTCGCAGGAGTGGGGCTGCTGTTCGAAGGCATGATAAGCGCCCGGGCGTACGCGGCTATCAAGGCGATGAAGCTATGGAAGTGGGCGGCAATCAATAATGGGGGTGGGATTACAGGCGTCCTGATCAGCGTGATTCTGAGTTTTTTTATCCGTGATGTCTGGGCTCTCGTGCTCGGCTTCGTTGCTGAAAACGCAGCCCGGTGTCTTCTCTCCTATTTGTTCTGTCCATTCCTTCCCCCATGGCGGTGGGATCGAGCCGCGATGCAGGAGCTGCTCAAGTTTTCGAAGGGAGTCTATGGCCTCTCGCTCATGAGTCTGATCTTCCTGCGCACGGATATTTTCGTGCTGGCAAAACTGTTTTCTCCCGCGGTGCTAGGCTTGTACATCATGGCGGTTTCCTCAATTCAAACACCGACAAACTTCATCATCAATATTATGGGCCAGACGATGTTCCCCTCCTTTACTCAGATTCAGGATGACAAGGCGCGTATCAATCGGATATTGCTGCAAGCTACCGCCGCAGTTTTTTTCCTGGGGCTGCCGATTCTAGTCTTTTTGTTTTTCTGTGGGCATTTCTTGCTCACGATGGCCTACGGATACCGCTACGGCGCAGCCGCGGGGTCTCTGTTCTTGGCGGCCTGCGCGGCGTTGTTAAACATGGCAAACGCTCCGATCACAAGCGTAATTTACGCGAGGGGTTGTCCGGAGTTTCACCGGAGATGCGTCGCGACAATGGCGATCTTGATGATTCTTCTGATCTATCCGTTTGCGAAATGGTTCGGACCGGTGGGCGGTCAATTGGCCTGCGTAATTTCAATGGCTGGCGGTTATCTTACCCAAGTTGAGCGGATTCGCAAGGTGACTGGCCTTGCGCTGTCGAGATACAAGAAGAGCATTCTGGTCTCCGTAGCCATATCTCTGAGTGTCTTTGGGGCAGGTCTGGCGGCACGAACAGTCGTCAGCTTGAGACAACCAATCTCGAGCCTGCTCATAGGCATCGTAGGATGCGTCATAGCTTATGGTATTGCGTATGCGATCCTTTTCGGAGGCGCAAGGAACCGTACGGAGTCGGTTCTAGGGCTATAGATAATGCTCAGAATGGCGTTGAATCATTCGCGCGGTGGAGCAGAGCGAGGCGGAATCCTTGGAACCTGAAAACCTACACCTACGGTTCGGCGGCGGAACTGTTGACAGCGTCTTCAATCCAGTTGTGCTGGTCATAGTGCTGATCGCAGGAATCCTCTTATTACTCCTGCCGCGAACAAAGGCTATTTTTCCGTTCCTGCTCGCGGGCTTGCTGATACCCGGTGATCAGGTTGTGGTCATCGCGTCGATCCACTTCCCCATGCTGCGGATCTTGTTGCTATTCGGGCTCGCCCGGATCGCCTGGACGAAATTTTCCGGGAAGGGGCAAGTCTTCAGCGGGGGATGGAATGGGCTCGACAAGGCCGTGATTCTCTTAGGTGTATTCATTGGCGTGAACGGGATGCTGCTGTACAAGGAATCGGCAGAGGCGATTTATCAAATAGGGCAATTCTATTCGACCGTGGGAAGCTACCTCGTGCTGCGCTTCCTGATCCGGGACGAAGAAGACGTGAAACGAACGATACGAGCACTGGCGTGCGTGACGATCGTGGTTGCCGGGTTCATGACGTACGAAGCATTGACGGGCAGAAACCTGATTTACGCGACGCTCGGCGGGGTGCACGGTTCCGAAATGCAGTTGGCAGGGCAACGAAACGATCACGTGCGCGCAGCGGGCGTTTTCGCGCATGCGATACTGGCGGGCACGTTCGGCGGATTCATGCTACCCCTGTTCATTGGACTCTGGGCGAGTGAGAAGAAGGGCCGAATTTACGCGGTGGCGGGCATCGTTGGAGCGGTAATCATGGCGATAACCGCCAACTCCAGTACCGCACTTATGGGGTGCCTGGGAGGAATTTGTGGCCTCTGCTTCTGGCCCCTGCGGAAGCACATGCGCGCCGTGCGATGGGGCATCGTTGCAGCACTCGTCGCACTGCAACTCTACATGACGTCGCCGGTCTGGCACATCATCCAGGACATCGATCTGGCCGGCGGTTCATCTTCGTATCACCGGTACGCGCTTGTGGATCAGTGCATCCGGCATTTCTGGGCCTGGGCGCTTATAGGAACCAAGGACTACGGGAATTGGGGCTGGGACATGTATGACTTGAGCGATCAGTACGTCGGGATTGCCGACACAGCAGGCCTGATCCCGTTGGTACTTTTTCTGGCGATTCTGGTGCTGGGGTTCAAGTATGTGGGAAGGATGCGCCGCGCCGCCGAAACCACAGACGACAGGAAACTGGAACTGTTTATTTGGGCGATTGGTGCGTCCTTATTCGCCAATGTGGTTGCCTTCGTTGGAATCAGCTATTTCGATCAAATCATTGTTGCCTGGTATGCCTTGTTGGCTATGATCACGACCGTCACGCTCCCCATAAGGAAGGCCGGGCCGGCACGCGAGGCGGCGTTGGTTGCAAAAACAGACTTTACATTCTCTTCCGAACTTGCGTCGGACCCTGCCGGAAGCCGACGATCGATCTTGAGAAAGAAGCAAGATCGCAATGCAAGGGCGGAGTTTTTCCAGTCAGAAAATACGGTCTTCCAGAGACGCCTGAGGTGACGCATTCGCGCCGTCCGCTCTGAACATATTAGATCGAATCTACGGGGTATGTGATTCTCTGCAGAGAACCTTACGATGAAACTGTCCATTGTCATACTGTGCTGGAACGACCTGAAAGTCATCGCCAATTGTCTTACTTCCATTTACGGAAGGACGCACTCGATCGATTTTGAGGTAATCGTTTCCGACAATGGATCCACCGATGGATCCATACAGTTTATCCGCGAGAACTTTCCTCAGGTTCGTCTAATTGAGAACGGGAGGAACCTGCGGTTCGCCAAGGGGAACAATGTTGGAATCCGCGCGAGCGAAGGGGAGTACGTCCTCATCCTGAATCCAGATACCATCATTCATGACGGAACATTGGATAAGATGGTGGAGTTCGCCGATAGGCATCCGAAAGCCGGCGCCTTCGGATGCAGGGTGCTAAACGCCGACGGTTCCAATCAGGAATATGCCAGACCCCTTTCATCGATTCTGAGTGAATGGATCCAAGCCCTCTGTCTTAAGCCGATAGCGTATCTCTCTGATTCGCTCAACCCAGGCATCTATGTCAGATGGAACGGCGAAACCGAACGTACGGTTGGCTGGCTAGCAGGGTGCTTCATATTGATTCGCGGGGACCTGCTTAAGCGGTTGGGGGGCTTCGACGAGCAGTTCTTCTATTATTACGAAGACCAAGATCTATGTTGCCGCCTGTGGAATGCGGGCTACTCAATCATTTACACACCCGAGGCGACCATCACTCACCTCGGGGGCCAGTCCACCATCAAACGCTTCCCCCTGGCTTTTGCATTAGACAGCGAAGTGACCCGCTACCTCTACTATTACAAACACTACGGTCGACGTGGGGCGCGCCAGTGCCGGTGGTTTTCTTTGGCGTTCTTGGTTATCCGCCGTCTCGGGTACGGGTTGCTCCAGATCGTAAGACCCACAGAGGCGCGAAAGAAGCGCTTGGAGTTACTGCGCACACTTTATGTCTGGAACCTGCGCGTCGATCCGATACGGCTCGTTGAAAACGGAGAGGAACCCCAACTCGAAACAAGCTCCGTATCCCGCGTGATTGACAGATAGGAATCGCCAGCGCCGGCAGAATATGGTGAGGGCCGGTTTGGAGGTCCGTCTGATTCGTCTGGAAGTCACACTAGGTTGCACACCACAGTAAGTACAGAATCTGGTAGAAACAGTGATAAATCGTACCGTTAACTCAGCCAGTGGCGCGGTGTTCCTCAAACTTTTGCCAGGACGCGCGATCTGGCGTATGCCTTTCCGTTTTCACCTCGCAAACGTGTTGGGTTCCCGATACTCGTTGAGGTGTGTGCTCTTTCATGACATTTCGGATCGGCCCTCATTGTTTACGAATGGAATCGGGATCACGCTAGCTAAGAGTGATTTCGAGGACAAGATCCGTTTTCTCGCGCACCACTATTCACCTATTAGCTTGGAAGAGGTCTTGAATGATTCCGTCAGCAGCAAGGGGCGGCGGCCCGTGTTAGTGACCTTCGATGATGCCTATGCATCAGTTGCTCTTGAGGCCGCCCCCATTTGTGAAAAGTACGGCGTTCCAGCTCTATTCTTTGTAAACGGCCGATTTCTAGACAACCAAGATCTGGCTCTGGACAACCTGATTTGCTACGTTGCAAATACCAAAGGGGTGGCGGCGGTCAATTCTGTTGCCCGGGACGTTTCCAAGTCGAGAGACTTACGTCTATCCTCAATCGCCGAGATAATCGGAGAATTCCTTCCCTTGCTTTCCTTGAAGGCCCGGAAGGTTTTCCACGAGAGATTAGCGGATTCAGCGGGCGTCCACCCCAGTGGACTTGCACGCGAGGCTGGGCTTTACCTCAGTTCTGCCCAGCTTCGAGTCCTCGCATCGTCCAATTTCGAGATTGGGAATCATACTTATTCACACGTGCACGGCCGACAACTTATACCGCAGGACCTCACTGAGGAAATAGATAAGAACAAAGCTGTACTGGAATCCATCACGGGGAAACCAATACGGGCTTACAGCGCGCCATACGGCTCATCCGCAGACCTGCCCGACGAACTGGCGGAACACCTCCAGCGGTCTGGGTATCGATCTGCATTCTTCGTTGAAAGTCTTGCGAACGCTCCCTCACAAGACCTCTATCACCTGTATCGGGTGAGCGTTCAAGCGAAAAATGAAGCCGATTTCTTTTCCGAGCTTGAAATTCTGCCGCGTCTCAGGTCGATCCGACACGCCTGGCTGCGCAGAGGAGCCAAAGAGAATTGCTGAACCAAGAATCGAGTAGCAAGTCCATTGAAGAACAAAGAGTTGTTCTCATTACAGGCGACGATCTCGAACATCGTTACGTGGCAAATGTGTTGTCATCGGCATTCCCCCTCGCAGGTATCGTCGTGGATCACGGGAAGAGATTGGGGATGCTCGGTCGGGTCAGGCAACTATGGCGCCGATACACAGTCGTCCAGCTTCTATCACGAGCCTGCCTTTCGTTTCTGAGAACGCTGTGGCGAGATAAATCCGTTCGCCAAGAGAGAATTATGGAAGTTTTTGGCAGACGGAATTGCTCTGAATTCCTGCGTCCCGAACTGCTCCACCATGTCCATGGAATCAACACACCCGAAGGCATTGGTGCGGTCAAGGCGCTGCAGCCCGATGTTCTTTTGATCTATGGTACGGGCATCGTCGGTCAGAAGGTTTTGTCCCTCGGTCGTCGAATTGCGTTGAATATGCACACTGGCATTTCTCCCTACTATAGAGGATCTGACTGTGCGTTCTGGCCAGTTCACAACGGAGAACTCCACATGCTCGGTGCGACCGTGCATGAATGTACCAATCAGGTTGATGGTGGACGAATCTTTGGGATCGCCAAGGCGTCCGTGCAGTCAAAGGACTGCCTGTTTACCATATTCGCCCGGTGTGTCCAGGCTGGATCTGAACTCTACGTGCGAACCGTACAAGAAGTGGCCGATTCTAATCCTGTCGGGATAGCGCAAGATTTTAGCATTGGACGAGAATATAAGGCATTTATGAGAGGAGTAAGAGCTGAGTGGCGCACCCGTCGGAAGCTCAAAGCGGGTTTGGTCCGTCATTATGTGGAAGGACAACATCGAATACCTATGGATTCAACAAACTCTTCGACAATCACGGCAAGCGATAAAGATATGCAGAGAATACCCTAACAGTACGATCGGAGAATGCAGTGAAGATCACAATCGAATCCACGCACATGTCAGATGTGGTCGTTTTGGTACCAGAAATCTTTCAGGACAGTCGCGGCTTCTTCATGGAAACATTTCGGGAGGACCAGTTCGAGACACTTGGCCTGCCCTGTAGATTTGTGCAAGACAATCATTCACGCTCGGCGCGGGGCGTCGTGCGCGGGCTACATTTTCAGTGGGACCCACCCATGGGGAAACTCATGCGCGTAACCAACGGGAGCGCATTCCTCGTTGCAGTCGACATCCGCAAAGACTCTCCCACACTCGGGAGATGGGTTGGCGTCGAGGCTTCAGCGGAGAACAGACGCCAGGTATGGGCCCCGGCTGGTTTTGCTCGTGGCTTTTGCGTTCTTTCTGAGTCGGCGGAGATTCAGTACAAGTGCACGGGCCTTTACAACAACAAGGGCGAGTCTGGGATTTTGTGGAACGACCCCGCGATCGGCATCGAGTGGCCTATTTCTGCTTCCCAGGCTGAGCTTTCTGAGAAGGACAAAAAGGCTCAGACACTGGCGCAATGGCTCGCTAGGCCCGAATCGGACAACTTCAAGCTTTGATGCAGGATCGAGACTGAATTCAAGGAGCAAGGAGAAAGTCATGAAGATTCTATGCGCTGGCGGTGCGGGATACATTGGCAACGTACTTATTCCTAAACTTCTTGACCGCGGTTACAAGGTAGACGTCGTCGATCTCTTTTGGTTCGGCAACCACCTGCCGCGACAGGTAGGCATATTGAATAAGGATCTCTTTCATCTCTCCGTAGAGGACCTGGAGCCATATGAGCAGGTTATTTTCCTTGCCGGGTTGTCAAATGATCCGATGGCTGAATTTTCACCGAGCAAGAATTTCATCTTCAATGCCGCCGCACCCGCCTATTTGGCGTACACGGCAAAAAAAGCGAAGGTGAAGAGATACATCTACGCCTCTTCTTGCTCGGTCTATGGATACACGGAAAATGAGCTCTTCGACGAAACCCGCCCCGTGAGCTCGAATTATCCCTACGGAATCTCGAAACTTCAGGGCGAGCAAGC
>Ga0187780_10000657_pt1 | contig 25469 bp, 21 predicted proteins | sample 1015_Q2_SP10_20__FD_132429 | JGI IMG/M metagenome (GOLD analysis project Ga0187780, IMG submission 132429) | Tropical peat soil microbial communities from peatlands in Department of Meta, Colombia - 1015_Q2_SP10_20_MG | ecosystem: Environmental > Terrestrial > Soil > Wetlands > Peat | place... | reverse complement strand
TATTCACAGCAATGCGATACAGCCAGGTGGAAAGCGCGGAGTCGCCGCGGAAGGTGGAGAGCTTGCGGAACACCTGCATGAAAGCGTCTTGCGTGAGATCTTCGGCTTCTGCTGTGTTATTAGCCATGCGCAAGCAAATGGAATAGATCCGTGCTTTGTGCCCATGAAATAAAGAGGCAAATGCATCAGAGTCACCTTGCTGAGCTCGTCCAACCAGATCCAGATCCAGATTGCGTTGAGTGGAACTTGCGGTGGAGTTGACTTGACTGCTCACTTGCGTCTCCTTTCAACTCTGGACGAAAGGACTCTTGTCGTCCGTTTCAGCCACGAGCGTACGTTCTGAGGCGGAAGCGCACCATCCGGTGCACGCTGTAGGCGAATGAATAACTTGCTGTACCGCATAGATTTGCCTGGGCCTGCGAAAAACCGCATGTGAACTACTCTCTGCAGTATTGGCTGGTCGGGGAGCGCGAGCGGAACAAGGGGAGCTAATGATGTGCGTCGTTACTGGAGGGAGAACAAAGGAGTTACCTGGAGTCGGCGAAATCGGATGGGCTGTAGCCTCACTGTGTTGGTTTGAAGAGAACAAACCGAAACAGTTTCAACAGGCACTCAAGGAGCTTCAGGGTCGATGAAACGGACCGGAAACGCACATCCGAATCCGAACGGATCGCGCCTCGCACTTTGCCGACTAGCCGCTCAACTCGCGAGGAAGATGCACAACCCAACAACCGACCGTCTCCCTGTCACAATCAAGCGATTCGACGAGGACGAAGAGTTCTAGACTTTCCCCGATCTGTGGTCGGCAAAATCAACTTAGGAGATAGTATGAAGCAAATGTGTTTGTGGTCGCTGTTGCTATTCAGTGTTTCGGCATTCGCGCAAGTCAGCCCGGATGCTGGTGTAATCTGTCCACCGTACCTCAGCACTGTGTCGGTCACAGCACTAACTTACAACCTCGGGAGTGACGGGGATTATTACGTCAACTTCGGAGCAACCGGCACCTTGACCAACAGCACGACAGAGAACCTCACCTCAGCGGGAACGTGGACATCAAACAGCCCGTCTGTTTTTACATTCACATCAACGAAGGGTCAGGCGAAAATCTTGAACCTTAAGGCTGTGGGGAGTGCAACATTCAACGTGACCGAACCTGTGTACGTGATAGTCGAAGATTCACACGGCGACATCGGCTGTCAGGTTCAATATGTGTCATTCCCTTTTTCGTTCGATATAGAATACGCCACTTCGTCTCTGCTAAGGCTTGAAGACTTGGCTTGTGTGGGATCGGGTGACACTGAAGTTTGCAACTATAGTGTCACACCGTCATGCAGCAACGTGCCGGTGTATGCTTGGGCGAACATCGATTATCTTCCGCCTTACATACAGAGTGCGGGACCGGCTTACGCACCGTCGAGTTGGCAAGTTCACACCTTCTGCGAACGTTTGGAACCCGGAACGAAGTGGGCTTGCCTCGGTCCACCAGCCGCGATTGCGATTCCCAACGCAAGCAACCCGACCTATTGCACGTATAATCCGTAAAGGAGACAAACTAATGTTACGTGTGAATGTCATCAGCATTGCGATCGGACTCGCATTCGTGATTGCGACTGCGTTGATTCGAGCCTTCTATGTGGTGTGGCGATTGAAGAATGCCGGACTCCCGAGTGGTGGAGCGATTGACATCCGGCTTCTGTTCTCACACCCACTCCTTTACGCGGTGATTGTGTTCTTCGCCGGTCTGTACGTCGGCGGTCGAATCTTTCACTGAAAGCCTGGAGCCTCATCCCTGAGAGGCTCGGATTTTTCAAATCTCTCGTGTGATGCCGGGATGCCGGAGCTTCTTCAACAGCTCGCGAACGCGAGCGTCATTCTTCCTGACCCTCACCAAGTACTCACCAACTCTCCCAGGCTCAATGAACGGCTCCATGTCCTCGAAGATCATGCTCACGATCATCACCGCTTCTTCGCGGCGAAGCTCGCGGTCGATACGCTGAGATCAAATTACAGAGTCAGCAGGATTGGTTTCGCATTGCAAACCTATTCCTGGTGCATGAAAGTTGCCCACCGTAATCCCACCTCACGGGCAGGCGCCGCTCTCTGAGGATGATTATGAGGCCGGCTCCTGCTTCTCGCCTCTCTCGCCGGATCAGTAGAAAGGAGGCCCGCAAGAATCACGGGCCTGTTCGAATATGGCTAGGTCGTTTCCAGTCCTGCCTGCACTACGTGCACAATATTATTGCGCACCGCGTAGAGCACGAGGTCACTGACCGAGTGCAATTGAAGTTTGCGCATGATGTTGGAGCGGTGCGTTTCTGCGGTTTTGACGCTCAAGCCAAGCGCGACGGCCACTTCTTTGGTGCTCTTTCCTTCTGCCAGCAACTGTACAATCTCGCGTTCGCGCGGCGTCAGCCGATTCCGGCTCACCGGAGCCGGAGTCGGGCCGGTCGAGCCCTTCAGGTAGCCTTCCAGCACCATCGAGGCGACCTTTGACGTGAAATAGGTCTTGTCTCGCCGCAAGGCTTCGACGGCGGCAACCAGGTCGCGAGCGGCGTCGGATTTCAAGAGAAAGCCACGGGCTCCAGCATTCAGAACATCGCGCACCACCTGGTCTGAATCATGCAAGGTGAGAATCAGGATCCTGGCATGGGGATTTGTCTTCAGAATCTGGCGGGTCGCCTCAAGCCCATTCAAGCTGGGCATACCGATGTCAAGGATTACCACCTCTGGCTTGAGCTGCTGCGCCTTGTCGACGGCCTCGCGGCCATCCGCGGCTTCGCCACAAACCTGCCAGTCGGGTTGTTGTTGTAACAGCGCGACCAGACCTTTTCGTACGACTTCATGATCGTCTGCGATCAAGATTCGAAATGCCACAGAACACCTCCCAAACACTTCTCCCTCTGAGGTCAGATGAAGCTCATTCTGAGAATCCGAAATGATTCCTGTGGAAGTGTAAATAGTAGTTGCACAGCAATCACCAAACCCAAACTGTTGACAACTGGTCGCAACTTTGAATCGTCTATGTAAAACTTACCTACGCAGGTGTTCTCGATTAACAGTGATTGGTATCCGGGCGAAGTCCGCCCTGACGATCCAGCGGGAGATCGGCCGCCAAAGGAATTATCTTCAGTCCATGCATCGGTTCCAGCACGAGGCTCATACTCGCTGCACAGCGCCCACACAGCCAGAACTGCGCTGTCAGGCTCTTCGGCTCTTCATCAAAAGGTGCACGGGCCTCGTCGGTGGCTGAAATGGAGATAGATACGACTTCGAACTGAAATAGCCGGCCTTCGACGAAAGAATGCAATTGTGTGCCGCAATTCGGATTAACACAATGCGCAACCATAGTTGACCTCTTTGCCGTCGGTTTCCGCTGAAAAAATGAACGGCTGCGACCTTACAGCTTTCGCCCTAAACTGCCAATACAGTGTCCACTGTAGGGCCAGTTGTCTCGTTCGGTGACTGAGCACTAAACGGCGGCCTAACAAATATCTCTCTGACTCAGAACCCCGCCTCTAATAAACTTGGATGCATCCTATCGCCGGCCGCTACAGAAAGTCGCAAATGACTGGAACTGCGAATCGAAATCATGCTCCGATCCTCCAGAGGCCGACTTTAGAGAGCCTGCGCCATGCAGCAGCGACCTGTAAGGCGTGCGATCTGTGGAAAAATGCCACTCAGACCGTATTCGGCGAAGGGAAGGCCGACGCCAGGATGATGATGATCGGCGAGCAATTTCTTTCACATAAGCACAAAGCTGCCTGATTCGCCTGTCCTCCAATCCTGCGCGTTGATATCAGGAACGATCACGTTACCCTGACGATGGGATGGCGTTTTCTTTTCTGGTTGATGAGACTTACGACACACTTCCTGCGTGACGCGCATCACGGCAAGCAGCGCCACGCTCAAGTAGGCTCAACTGTTACCTCATCCAGGGAGCACAACCATGGCCTATGTAATTACTGATAAGTGCATCAAGGATTTGCTCTGTGCTGATGTATGCCCCACCGATTGTATCCACCCCAAAAAAGATGAGCCTAATTTCGAAGAAGTGAAGCAAATGTACGTCGATCCGGCCGGCTGCATCGATTGCGGCGCCTGCGTCCCGGTTTGCACCTCGGACTCGATTTATGCAGTCGATGATCTGCCCGAGGACTTGAAGCCCTTCGTCGACATTAACGCCAAGTACTACGCGAATTAGCGGGAGTGGTCGCCTTTGCAGCAAGGGTGTAGGCTGCCTACGGGGCGTTCAGGCGGCGAGCGCAACTTCCCAGTTTGCACAAATACAGACCCGGGGTGGGCAGAAATCCCGCCGCTGATATCAGCGTCCACAGGCTCTTACGCGTTGACTTTCCTGAGCGAACCCACCTAACATGCCAGTCTGCATTTACAGGCCTGTAGCCCAGCCGACTTCTAGCTCGCCGACAGCCAGCCCTAAGATTGCTCAGTCTGCGGTCTCAGGCGCGATCACCCGGAACTTTCTGATGATTCTGAAAAGGAGGCAATCCTCATGGCAGCACAACCTCAACGGTGAGCACCGGCAGCGTTCTGACTGTGATCCGTCGGGCGACACCGGCTGATGCCGAAGCATGTGGACGAATCTGCTTCGCAGCATTTCAAGCGATTGCCGATCAACATAGTTTCCCTCGAGATTTTCCGACTCCAGAGATTCCGATGGGATTTCTCTCCATGGCCTTTTCTCATCCCTCTTTTTTCTGCGTAGTTGCCGAGCAGGATGGAAGAATCATCGGAAGCAACTGCCTCGACGAACGAACAACGATTGCCGGGGTCGGTCCGATTACGATTGATCCCAATTCTCAGAACCGCAGCGCGGGCCGTCAACTGATGCAGGCGGTTATCACGCGTGCGACGGAACGAAAATTTGCCGGAGTCCGCCTGGTGCAGGCGGCGTATCACGGCCGCTCTTTGTCGTTATATGCCAAGCTCGGATTTGTTGTCCGCGAACCGCTTGCCTGCATGCAGAGATCGACAAGCCTGAAAGTACCTCCAGGTTATCGCGTCCGTCCGATGGAAGCGAGCGATGTTGCCGCCTGTAACGATCTCTGTCTTCGAGTTCACGGGCACGGCCGCGGCGGCGAGTTGAATGATTCGATTCAACGCGGAACAGCTGTCGTTGCTGAGGCGGAGGGCAGAATTAAAGCATATTCCCCCGCGATTGGCTTCTTTGGTTACGCGGTGGGAGAGACAAACGAGGATCTGCAGGCACTGATCGCCTCGGCTAACGATTTCATGGGCCCCGGGATTCTTGTGCCAACTCGCAATGCCGGACTATTCCGCTGGTGCCTTGAGAGCGGACTTCGAGTTGTTCAGCCCATGACGTTGATGAGCATGGGACTCTACAACGAACCCGCGGGAGCATTCTTGCCTTCTATTCTTTTCTAGGCTAGGTACCCAGCAGAAGGCATGAATATCGTCAAAGCCACACGCCGTTTTGAGAAATGGCAGGCACAGCACGTCACGCTGGTTCCGGCGGACCTTCGTTTCAAGCATCAGCGGATGGCGGAGTCACCATTCGCGTTTTTTCGGTCTACCTTTTATCGCTGGATGCAGCTTTGGCCCGAGGTTGGCGAGAAACTGACAGACGCGCCTTCTGTCCTCGCCGTAGGCGATCTCCACGTCGAGAACTTCGGAACGTGGCGGGACATCGAAGGACGCCTGGTCTGGGGCGTAAACGACTTCGACGAAGCTGCGGTCCTGCCTTACACACTGGATCTGGTTCGGCTCGCGACAAGCGCGATGCTCGCAGCTGAAGAAGGACATCTCTCGGCCAACATTAAAGACGGCTTCGCCGCCATTCTCGACGGCTATCACGAAGCTCTAGTGGAAGGTGGACGACCGTTTGTCCTGGAAGAAGAGCATGAATGGCTACGCGAGGTTGCACTGAACGAGTTGCGTGATCCCGTTCGATTCTGGCAAAAAATGGACGGCTTGCCAAAATTCGACGGCCGGCTGCCCAGCAAAGCCAGGGGTGCTCTCGAGCAGCTTATGCCAGAACCGGACCTATCGTATAAACTCTGTCGCCGGGTTGCCGGTCTGGGAAGCCTTGGGCATGTAAGGGCTGTGGCGCTCGCCCTATGGCACGGGGGCCGAATCGCCCGTGAAGCCAAGTCCCTGGCGCCATCCTCAGTCTATTGGGCAAAGAAACATAAGGGCCCGGCAAAGATCCTTTATCCGAACATTATCGATGCTGCTGTACGCTGTCCTGATCCCTTTGTGAAAGTGCGCGGGGTTTGGCTCGTTCGCCGGTTATCGCCACATTGTTCGCGAATCGAACTCACTATGTTGCCGAAAGAGCGCGAAGAACTCAGATTACTCAACGCGATGGGATGGGAGGCTGGCAATATTCATCTGGGAACCGCCGGAGCGCGCAAGTCTGTTCGCAAACATTTGGATGGTATGAAGCCTGGCTTGCTAATGACTGGTGTGAGAAAAATGGCGAAAGCGGTGACTAATGACTGGAAGGCCTGGAAAGCGTCCAATGCGGCGCGATCCCCGGCTCGTTAAACTTGTCTCATTAGTCTGGTGCTGATGGCTGATTCCAGGCGAGCTGAAGCGCCGGCCATCTCCCGCTCTAGCGCATCCCGGAGTTCATCGAGAATAATCAGCAGCGAATCTGGATTTTCAGTCAGGGCACGTCCCACGCTAGGCCGGTCGACAGCCAGTTCGCCAATTTCCCGAGCGCCACGAGTATCTGGCTCGGCGACAAACGGTAACGCAGAATCGCCGGGGCCGCGCGAACCGTACACAGATTCCGGGTGAGTCAGCAGGAAATCCACTCCGCCGCTTGACATCCAGTAAGTGACCAATTCCTGCACATGGGCAGGACAGCAGGCACTGTGCATGCCCTGGCGAGTGGCTAATTCATCTTCCCAGCGAAGAATCTTCAGCTTGTCCTCCCAGTAGCTTTCGGCCACCAGGAACCACACCTGCCCCTCGGACTTTTCTTCGCCGCAAATTGTACAGATTTGTGTACCCATTAAGACCGCATCCTTTTCTCTGTTCACGCACCTTCTGCGAGTGCTGCCGCCATGGGCACCGAAACTGCCGGCTTCTTTCTGATCGGCTCGGCCAGGGGAACTGTCTTAAGACCCTTGCCCTTCTCAAACGCCAATGTCAAAACCGAAGCACACTGCGTGCAAAGCCAGAAATGCTCAATGCGATGTTGCACGCCCTCGTCCCATCGTCGCAGAGTCGATTTGGAAGGAGAGTAGGTTTCGGTTTCAACCAGGAACAGTTTTCCTTCGCTGAGCTTGCGAAAAGGATTGGCGCAAGTCGGGTTCGCACACTTATGTAGCATGGCTGCCTGCTGTGCATGTCGCTGACCAAATGGAGATCAATCTACCGGCAGGCAAGGTCTTCGCTGACAATGTCGCATAGCGGCTGATGAGCTTTCCACAAGGGCCGGCTGCCGAACCGATAGAGATCGTGCCGAAAGCTCGTCAGTATAAGCACAAGGTGAGGCCGCACGGTGAGGCGCGATATCATCACTGATGATGCGCAACTCCGTCCTCATGTGTCCCCCGACTTTCTTCGATGTGCGCGAGCCGAAAAATCCCCACATGGGGCTGCCCATCGACCATGTCCTGGCTCATCACCAGTGGGAAAATTTACGGCGCGCACTGATTGACGCAGGTCTAAACATACACTTGATTGATCCTGTCGAAGGGCTTGACGACATGGTGTTTACCGCCAACCAGGTTTTCGTGGGGAAGCACCCGGACTTGGGGAAGTTTATTGTTCCAAGCCGGATGCGTCATCCCTCACGGCAGAAAGAAGTGCCATATTGCGTCGATTGGTTTCGTCGAAGCGGATACCACATTCTCGAAGTTGCGTTGGAAGGCGAGTATCTGGAAGGCCATGGCGATCTGCTGTGGCATCCCGACCATTCTCGAATATGGGCGGGATACGGATTTCGCTCGTCGCGTGGCGGAGTAGACCGATTCGCGGCAGCAGTGCAGAAGATCGGATTTTCGGTCACGCCGCTGGAGTTGGTTGACCAGTATTGCTATCACTTGGACACGTGTTTTTGTCCGCCAATGGAGCGGCTGTCTTAATCTGCCCCGAGGCACTTTCGTCCGAATCCGTTGCTGAAATTCGCAACAACTTTGAACGTATTCACTGGCTCAGCCGTGAGGAGGCGGTGCAGTTCATGGGAAATGGGGTTGTGGCGAACGGGCGCTTCATTACCCCGCGCCTGAGTGGCAATCTCTCTCGTATTTTGGATGCGGAGGGACTGATGCCTGTCGTGGTTGAAACCACGGAATTTGAGAAATCCGGCGGCAGCGTCTTCTGTATGAAGACCTTCCTTCCAGAATAGCCACTCTGAAACTCAAGCTGACGTGTGCGCGAGGTTTGAGTCGCGAGCGGGCGTAGGGTCGACCCGCAATTGCAAACCATCAACCCGCCGGACAATTACAGTTTCGCCGGAGGGCACATTTGCTGAGGCGATAGCGTCCCACAGCTCGCCGTGCACGAAGACTTTGCCCTGAGGCGACAGTGGAGTCTGGGCCATGCCGATTTCGCCCACGAGTCCTTGTACTCCAGTGACGACCTTGTTCCGGCGCGCGCGGACGGCGATGCTCATCAGGAAAGCCGTAATCAGTCCGAGCGGGATGCTGACCGCCAGGGCAGTAAGCAGGTGTACGCGCATTTGGGGGATCGGAGCGTCCACCAGCAGCAAACCGCCCAGGGTGAGGGTTACGATGCCGCCGATGGTCAGAATGCCGTGGGTTCCGTATTTGGCCTCCAGCGCGAAAAGAACGAACGAAGCTGCAATCAGAACTACGGCGGCAAACCTTGTGGGCATAAGGTTCAAGGCAAAAACTGCCAGCAGAATGAAGATCACACCAACGACGCCGGGGACTACGGCGCCCGGATGATTAAACTCAGCGTAGAGAGCCAGCGCCCCGATCGCCAGCAGGATGAAGGCAACGTTCGGATCCATCAGGTACGCAAGGATACGTTCCTTCAGCGTCATGTCGTAGTTGTGGACGGGTTCGCCGACCAGATTCAGCATGACCGTCTGACCGTTAAAGCGCTTCAGCGGCTTGCCCTGCATTTGTTTGAAAAGATCTTCCTGGCTGGACGCGACGTAATCGATCAGCTTTTGTGAGAGTGCCTCCTGCTCGGTAAACGACTTGGATTGCCGGACCGCGCTCTCGGCCACCTCGACGTTACGGCCTCGCTTGGCGGCGACAGAACGCATCAGCGCAGCTGCGTCGTTCTCCATCTTGGCTTTCATGACATCGTCCATTTTTTCGCCACCAAGGGTGACCGGATGGGCTGCCCCGGTGTTGGTACCCGGTGCCATTGCTGCAACATCGGCGCTTTCGAGGATGAAGAAACCGGCAGACGCGGCCCTGCTGCCACTAGGTGCTACATAGATAATTACAGGCACAGGCGAAGCGACGAGTTTTTCGATAATCTCCCGGGTAGATTCGACCAGGCCACCCGGCGTGTTCATTTCAACCAGAACTGCCTGATCTTTCTCGTGATCGGCTTCAGCGATGGCGCGGCCAATGTACTCTTCCGTGATCGGCTGGATGGTGTCGTTGACAACGATTTTTAGCACCTGGGCCGAGGAATAGGCCGACACCAGAAGCAGGAATCCAGTCAGAACAATGTATATGCGGGTCATTGCTGTGGCAGCGGCTGCGCTTCCTGCGCCAGCTTGGCTGCGACGGATCGCCTGAGGGCCTGCGCAACTGGATTTGAAGGCTCCAGGCGCAGGGCACGATCAACCTCCTCAGCGGCAGCTCCAGTTCTATTCTCTCGCAAATTCAGGCGCGCCAGCACCAAAAGCGCTTCGGCGGACGGCTGCATTCGAAGTGCTTCCTGTGCTTCGGAGCGTGCCTGATCGACATGATTCGCACGTTCTAAGATCGTGGCCAGTCCGGCATGGGCGTCGGAGTTGGTTGGGCTCAGCGCAATCGCCTCGCCAAACTCTCGCTCGGCTTCCGACACGAATCCCTGTTTCAGCAGTTGGTGCCCACGGTCGGCATGAAATTGGGCATGCGTGCGAGGATCGGTCTTGGCCAGACGCTGTTCGGCCACGGCACTGATCTTCAAAGCAAGTTGCCGAAAGGAGCCTTCGTCATAGGTGGTGCGCATTCGAGGTTGTGGAACCTTGATGCTGGCCCGCACGACGCCGCGAGCGGACCCGCCCGCAATGTTTTCCAGGAATGACTTGGCTTCTGCATCGTGCGGGTTTAGCGAGACGACTTCACGCAGTTGGCGGGAAGCTCCAGTCAAGTCTCCCGCACCATAGAGCTCAATAGCGAGATTGAAGTGGTAGTCGGGATCACCGGGATCTTCAGCGATTGCCTTCTGTAGAAATTCTGCCGCAGCGGTTCCATCTCGGTGCTCGATGGCGACAGCAATGTTGTTGTACATCTCGCTTAGCGGTAGCCGCTCAGCCACAAAGTTGAAAGCCGATTCGGAGCGAGTGAACTCTGAGCGATCGAAGGCCGCGAGTCCAAGATAGAATTCTGCTTCCAGTGCCGCGGGGTCGGTTTGAGGAAGCTTCGAAAGCCATGCTTCTGCCTGGTCATACTGCCGCTGTTGATAGTAGGTTTCGCCCAAGCAGAGAAGCGCTGGGCCATACGACGGGCCAAGGCGAACTGCCTCGCGCAGATGCCGTATCCGCTCCTCGCCTGTGGACGCAATGACTCCCTTAATGTAGTACTCAAAGGCATCCAGGCCGACTGGTGGTGCCTGGGCGAGAAAGGTTTCTCGAGATGTGGCCTCGGTCGGAAACAGGCTGTGCAGAATGTCCCACGCGAGGTTCGTTTGCAGCTCGATCAGCTGTGGAAGGGGTCCGGATCGCTGCATCTCCGGCAGGAGCTGCTCGTGCCGCATATCGAGCAATTGTGCGGTGGTGGTGAAGGTCCGTCCGTCGAACTGGTAGTCGCCAAGGACGACGTAATCCACGTCCAGTTGCTCCGCTATGCGATAAATTGTGGGACGCGAAGGACGAAGTTCGCCAGGAATTCCCAGGCGATCGTAGGCGCGAATTCGATCTTCCCGGGGAAGAAGATAAAGGGTTGGAGAATCCAGTCTCTGTTTGAGCAACTCGGGGAAAGAATCGCCCACCCATTCGAGGCCGGGGGCTCTGGATCGGTTTTCGAAAGGAACAACTAAAACCGTCTGACCTGCCGGGATGGCGCTTTGTCCGCGAACCGCAGCGGCAAGAATGATCGGGAGTATTACGGTGACCCAACGCAGTTTCAACGTGAATAAATTATAGCGGTTGTGCCGGAAATGGCTAGATACGGAAGTATGCAAGTTAGGCCACCAAAGAGTGTGGCGGGAGCACTGTGGCAAGGGCGTTCACAATCGTAGGGTTGGGAGAATTGCTTTGGGATATGCTGCCCCAGGGGAAGCACCTCGGGGGAGCTCCAACAAATTTTGCCTACATCAGTAGCCGTCTCGGAAACCTGGGGGTTGTCGCCAGCCGCGTAGGAAATGATGACCTCGGGCGGGAGGCCGTCCGTCAACTTCAACAGTTTGGACTGGAGACCTCGCACGTGCAGCCGGACTCCGAGCATCCCACCGGAACGGTGCGAGTGCACCTGGATCGCGGTGGCCAGCCGCGTTTCACAATTCACAAAAACGTTGCCTGGGACTTTCTGCACTGGACTGCGGGCTGGAAGAAGTTGGCGAATGAGGCCGATGCGGTGTGCTTCGGTACTCTGGCTCAGCGGTCATCCTGCAGCCGGGCCACGATCACACAATTTCTGCGGACAACGCCGGCTATCCGGGTTTTCGATGTCAATTTACGGCAGAATTTCTACGACGCAGAAACTGTGCGACATTCGCTCGGCCTGGCCACGATCGTAAAGATGAATCATGACGAACTCCCAGTCGTCCTGAAGTTGTTAGGACTGAAACCCTGCATTGGCGAAGCCGGGGCGCGATGTTTGTTTCCGTTCGGCCCGAAAATTGTTTGTGTCACCCGAGGACGTCGTGGAAGTTTGCTGATGACTCAAAATCGTACAACCAAGCACCCGGGGTTCTCAGTCCGCCTAAAAGATACGATTGGTGCCGGAGATGCATTCACTGCGGCCCTCGTTCATGAGTATCTTCGAGGCGCATCGTTTGAAAAGATGAACGACACTGCCAATCGGATGGGTAGCTGGCTGGCGAGTCAGATCGGCGGAACACCGGTGGTCAGCAAAGCCGACCTGCGCAGACGTTTGGCGGAATTGGTGCCCAACCGTACCTGAGCCTGGCGACAGAACTTTACAGTCGTTTGACGATTCTTTACTGCCTCCGCGTGTATCCTCAGATAGGTATTCTGGAGTCTAACTTCTCGTATATCCACAATGAATGTGCTGAGAATAAAGGCGGATAGGTATACGCATCTGGGCGCCATTGTGATACTGGCCGCCGCTCTGGCCTCAGTCGGCTTCGCGCAAGACACTTCCCAGGGGTCTGGCGCCGCGCCTGTGAAGGCGCTGGGGACAATCGATTCAATATCTGGAAACAAGGTCACGATCACAACCGACTCAGGCAGCCCGATGACGATCCTTGCCCAGGACTCCACACGCATTCTGCGCACCGCGCCGGGTGCGAAAGACCTCAAGGAAGCGACAACGATTACTCCGCAAGATCTACAGTCGGGCGACCGCGTGCTGGTGCGCGGGAAAATGGCTGACGACGGCAAATCGCTGCTGGCTTTTTCCCTTGTTGTCATCAAAGCCGACGACGTCGCCGCCAAACAGCAACAAGAGCGCGAAGACTGGCAGAAGCGTGGCGTTGCCGGCCTGGTTACTGCGGTCAATACGGCAGCTGGGACGGTCACGATTTCCAATTCCGCAATGGGCGGAAATACCATCACGATAATCCGTATTTCCAAGAACACCATCATCCGGCGATATGCCTCTGATTCCGTCAAGTTCGATGACGCCAAGGCAGGAACCGTGGACCAGATCAAGGCCGGGGATCAACTTCGCGCACGCGGAACGCGCAGCGCCGGTGGCGGCGAACTCACCGCCGACGAAATCGTCTCCGGCACGTTTCTTAACGTTGCAGGAACTGTGATTTCTACGGACGCCGCCAGCAACTCCGTGACCGTACGGGATTTGTTAAGCAAGAAGCCTGTAACGCTGAAAATCAATGCCGATTCGCAGCTTCGCAATTTGCCGCCAATGGCGGCCCAACGCATAGCAGCCCGATTGAAGCGAGGGCAGGGTGATGAGGCGAAGGGGAGCGCAGCCCCGGCTGCGCCGCACGAGGCCGCATCTGGGGAAAACGCCGGAGGTGGGCCTCGGCGAGGCGGAGCACCAGATTTCCAGCAGATCCTCAGTCGCATGCCGGCGGTGACGCTGGTCGATCTCCAAAAGGGCATGGCAGTGATGGTGGTCGCGACCGAGGGGAGTGCCACCAGCGAGCCGACAGCAGTCACTTTGCTGACGGGTGTCGACGATATCTTGACCGCTTCCCCCGATAGCAGTCGTGCGGCCATGCTGCTGTCGCCATGGAACCTGGGCGGCGGGGAGGCAGCAGCGGCTAATCAGTAATATTCGCTGACTCAATTGCATTTGAGCGAAGCGAGTTGCACTTCGAAGCCGAGATTCACCGATCCTTCGCAGACTGACGGTCACTCGGGATCACAGATGATGAGCAGTATGAAGGCAAGCCTTAAGTTCGCCGCTGTAGTATTCCTGCTGGTTTCCGGATATGGATTCGCGCAGAATTCCGGCACCCTGCGGGGCCGGGTTACCGATCCCTCCGGCGCGGTGATTCCGAGTGCCAGCGTTACCGCGACGAACTCCAATGGTCAACGCACGACCGCGGTCACCGATCAGCAGGGCGCCTACGAGATCAAGGGGCTAGCACCGGGAAACTACACGGTCACAACCTCTGCGAAGGGATTCGCGGCATCGATCGAGCAGAATCTGGTGATTTCACCTGGGCTGGCACAGCAGTTTAATGTCGCGCTGGAGATTGAAGTTGAGAAGCAAAAGCTTGAAGTCCACGACGAGGATGTAACCGTCAGCACTGACGCGTCTAATAATGCCAGCGCGATTGTCATCAAGGGCCAGGACCTGGACGCCTTACCAGACGATCCCGACGAACTTGAGCAGGATTTGCAGGCGCTGGCTGGTCCTTCCGCAGGTCCGAACGGCGGACAAATCTACATCGATGGCTTTACCGGCGGGCAGCTTCCGCCAAAGTCCTCGATTCGCGAAATTCGCATCAACCAGAACCCGTTCTCCTCGGAATATGACAAGCTGGGCTACGGGCGGATCGAGATTTTCACCAAGCCCGGCTCCGACCAGTATCATGGCGAATTATTCCTGGATGGGAATGACTCGGCATTCAATTCGCTGAATCCGTTTACACCCCAGGTTCCCGCCTATAATTCAGAACTTTTTCATGCCAGCGTTGGCGGTCCGCTGTCTTCGATCTCGAAGAATGCATCATTCTTTTTTAACGTCGAAGGGCGGCACATCAACGACTCAGACATAGTGAACGCCACAGTGCCGGAGGCGACTGATCCCTCCCGGACCCAGCAGTTTATCCAGGCGGTTCCGAATCCACGAACGCGCATCAACGTCGGGCCGCGAGTCGATTACCAGGTCAGTAAGAACAACACCCTTACGGTTCGCTACCAGTTTTTTCACGAGACCGAAAACAACGAGGGTATCGGGCAGTTTTCGCTTCCCAGTCAGGCTTACAACTCCACCGAAGACGAGCACACCCTCCAGATCAGCGACACGCAGGTGATAAGCAGCAATGTCATCAACGAAACCAGATTTCAGTTTAATCGGGACAGCACCAGCCAGATCGTGCAGAATTTTTCACCCACAATCATGGTGTTGGGAGCATTCACCGGCGGTGGAAATCAGGAGGGTAATCAAGTCGACCACGAGAATCGTTACGAGTTTCAGAATTACACCTCGGTGGTGCATCACAATCACTTGATCAAATTCGGAGGCCGGCTGCGAGGTACAACTGACTCGAGTAGTTCGGTTGCGAATTTCAATGGCGTTTTCACCTTCTCGTCTCTGCTCGCCTATCAGAACACGCTTCTCAGTGGAGGCACTTGTGCGCCAGTTTCCCTTCTGCCCTGTGGGCCCAGTCAGTTCTCGCAGACGAAGGGTGAACCGCTGATCAACGTGGGTGTGGTGGACGCAGGACTCTACGCGCAGGATGACTGGCGAGTCAGACCGAACATCACACTCAGTTATGGATTGCGCTTTGAAACGCAAAATCAGATTCACGATCATGGCGATTGGGCGCCGCGGTTATCTTTGGCGTGGGGCTTGGCCCGCGGGAATAATCCTTCGCCGAAAACCGTTCTGCGTGCAGGGTTCGGCATTTTTTATGACCGCTTTTCCTACAACTTGATCGAACAAGCCGAACGCCTTGACGGAATTACCCAGCAACAATCTATTGTGACGAATCCGAACTTTTTCGTGACTGTTCCGCCGACGCTCGGAGCGGCAGCCGAAGTTTCACCGACGATTTACCGGATCTCTCCGACTCTCCGTGCTCCTATGACGCTACAGTCGGCTGTCGGCATCGAGCGCCAGGTTACGAAGAGCGCTACGGTGGCACTCACATATCTGAATTCAAACGGACAGCACCAGCTATTCCTGCGCAATATCAATGCCCCGCTCCCTGGTACCTATAACGGCCCTGGAACTGGCATTCGTCCATTTGGAGGAAGCGACAACATCTACCAGTACGACTCGGAAGGGGTATTCCGCCAGAACCAGATAATTGCCAATGTGCGGATCAACGCTGGCACAAGACTTTCGCTGTTTGGCTACTATACCCTCAACTACGCGAATAGTGATCTTGGATCGGGCGCGGGATCGGGAGGCGGAGCCGGTTTCTTTTCCGGCGGATCATCCAGCACTCCGAATTTTGTAACCAACCAATATGATCCGATGGCCGATTATGGCCGGGCGGGGTTCGATGTGCGGCACCGCGCATTTCTCGGGGGCACGATCACCATGCCGTACGCGTTTCGTTTGAGCCCGTTTATGATCGTCAGTTCCGGCGTGCCGTATGACATCACCACCGGGACTGATTTGAATGGAGACTCGATTTTCAATGATCGTCCAGCCCTGATTTCGACCACGACTTGCGCAGGGAAGGTGCCGGTAAGCCTGACCATTTACTGCACACCGCTTGGCACATTTAATGCTGTGCCACTCGCAGGTCAGACGATTGTGCCGGTCAACTCAAACACGGGGGCGACCTTATTCACACTGAATCTGCGTTTGAGTAAGACGTTTGGTTTCGGGCGGGAGACTAAAGGAGGAAGTTCGTCAGGAGGCCCGAAATTCGGCGGCGGTCGCGGCCCTGGTGGCCCGGGAGGTGGTTTGGGTCCCGGCGGGTTGTCGGGTGCGGGCGCCGGCGCTGGTGGAGGACGCGGCGGAATGTTCGGTAATGTGAGCTCAGGGCGCCGGTACAGTTTGACTTTCAGCGTTTCAGCACGCAATGTACTGAACCGCGTGAACCTGGCAACTCCAATCGGCGAACTCACTTCGCCTCTGTTCGCGGAATCGAACGGGCTTGCGGGCGGGCCGTTCTCCTCATCCGGGGCAAGTCGCCGGATCGATTTGCAGGTGTTATTCTCGTTCTAGTAACTTACTTCGAACCTACTTCGCGATCCTAAAAGGAAGGGCCGTGTCCGATTCCAGAGTTTGTGGGTTGGTTGTTTTTTTGATCCTTCTCTGCGTTTTGAATCTTCCAGGATGCTCCGGGAAGCCGGCAATAACAATCACACTGACGCCGGCCGGATCGCCGGCATGTGGCACGAGCAGTAACAGTTCATGTGCGGTCACCATTAATCAAGGAGCGACCGAGAACATTACGGCGAGTGTCGCTAATGACTCCACGAATGGCGGCGTTACCTGGAGCCTCGGTAGCAGCGTAGGCTCTTTGAGCAGCCAGACCACGACTTCGGTGACTTACGTCGCCCCCACGGCATTATCCACAAACACAACGGCCACGCTCACTGCAACCTCGGTCGCCAACACCTCCGTGACCGCCTCTGTAACAATCACAATCAATGCTGTGTTTGAGTTTCAAACCACATCGCTTCCGATCGCCACGCAGGACGTTCCCTACAGCGCTACGATCAGCACAATCGGTGCTACGGGTCCCTTTACATGGATTATCCTTTCGGGCAATTTGCCTGCGGGTCTGACCTTATCAAATAGCAATGCGGCTTCAGTCAACATCACTGGGACCCCGACCACCATAGGGACATCAACCGTAACCATCCAGGCGACGGACTCCGCTGGTACCCCAATCAGCAGGACCTTCACCATTACGGTCAATCCGCCGCCGGCCCTCACTATCACGACGCCCTCAATCATCACTTCTGGAACTGTTGGCCAGCAGTACAGCTACACCTTGCAGGCCGAATTTGGCACTCCGCCGTACACCTGGAGCCTGGTCAGCGGAAGCATGCCGCCCGGGATTAATCCGCCCACGAGCAACGGCATCATTTCCGGAATGCCCACAACGGCGGGTACGTTCACATTCACGGTGCAGTTGAAGGATTCAGCGGCGCCAAACCCCGCCGTGGTGACAAAAAGCCTGACGCTCAATGTTAACCAGGTCACCGTGAACCAGGATTTGACAGGAAACTACGCATTCCTGGTGAGCGGCTTTGATTCCAACGGCAAGCGCTTCGTAGCCGCAGGAAGTTTTTCCGCCTCGAGTTGCGTCCTGACAAATGGCACGATTGATACAAACGATGCAGGCACGATTCAGAGTTTGCCGAACCTGTCGGGAAACTGCACGATTAACGCGACCGGATTGGGCCTGCTCACCTTTGCCTCGCGAACATTTGCCATGAGTTTTGTGCCATCGAGCAATTCGACGCCAATCGCAACCGCTAATCTCATTGAATTTGACACCGCTGCCCAGGCTTCTGGTGTGTTGCTGCAGCAGCAAACTGGTTCTTTTGCCACGCCGTCAGGTAACTATACGTTTGGGTTGCTGGGAGGAGATAAGAATTCGCTGCGATATGGTTTGGCGGGGTCGTTTGCGGCGTCCAATGGCATTGGCAGTGGGATACTCGACTCCGATGATGCGGGCGCGTTGCAAACGAGCACAGCATTTACCCTTTCTTTGAACGCGCCGGACACGACCACCGGTCGTGGAACCATGGCTCTTAGCGTTTCCGGTACTGCAACCAGTTATGTCTATTACGTCCTCGATCCCACCCGAGTGCTCGTTATGGAGATCGATCAAGGGCCGGGATCCGTGCCAACGGTAGCCGGAACCATATTGGCGCAGTCGGGTTCGCTGGGAGCCCCCTCATTGAGTGGCGCGGTTTTTGAAACCACGGCATCGACCCCAGGAACGGGCCTCACTCAGCTCGGGGTGATCACTACGGACAGCGTTTCAACGTTGAGCACCTCTTTTGATAAGAGCAGCGGTGGGACGACCCAGTCGAGTACGGGAACTTACACCGTCGACCCGACCACCGGACGCGCAACATTGACCAACTCAGGCCTGGCCGGCGCGGGCGCGGATCCAGTTCTTTACCTGGTGCAATCCAACCAAGGCTTTTTCGTCGGCACGGATGCGGCTGTCACCTTCGGTTTCCTTAAATCACAATCAACAGGCTCAACCTTGAATGGCACCTATGCCTCAGTCTCGATTCCACCGACGCTTTCGGGTCCGAGTGGCATCGTGAGGGCCGCCACTGCCAACGCCGGGACGTTGCTTTCTACTTACGATGCCAGCACCAGCGGTGGGCTGGTTCAGAATCAGAGTTCCAGCCCCAGCTTCACCGCCCCGGTGAGCAACGGCAGAGGCACGACTACAAACCCTGCTTCTATTTACTACGTCGTGTCACCGACTGAGTTCTGGACGCTGACGCCCGGCGCAAATGGAGTGATTGAGATTTTCCAGGCGCCCGGTGCGGTTGGATTGTTTCAGCAATAGACGGAGCACGGGACATTTCATGCAAGTGGTGAGGAGATCGAGCGCCTTACTTACCTGCGTAGAACCCTTCTTTAGCCTGCACCACAAGATCCTTCTGTTTAGTCGTCAGCAGAATCTTGTGATAGCCCGACGAATCGCCGGATTGTTCCGGTGTGTAACTGATCGCGTATTGATGCTGTAAGTCGTCCTCAATCGTGTGGTAGGTCTGGTCGATTGGCTGCTTCCTGGAGATCTCAAAAACCGCACCACCCGTTGCCTTGGAGACCTGATCAAGAATTTTCTTTGCGTCGGCAGGTGTTTCCTGCGGCACTTGAGGTCGGCTTCCGCCTCTCGGCCGCCCCATTCCGCCACCACCGGGAAAACCGAACCCACGATGTTCCGGGGCAGGCTCCTCATCTTTGAACATGATGTTGAAAACCAGCGTGTCAGCTCGTTGCGCTGACTCGATGGTACTGCCCACCGTCTCCTTGCTGTGCCGGTCAATGCCATCGGAAATTACGATCAGGACCTTGCGGCCACCCTGTGTTTTCATCAATTCATCACACGCCAGGAAAACTGCGTCATACAGCACACTCCCGTGACCACGCTTCTGTCGGTTCTCGCCTGCTTCCCCTGAGTCACCTGCGCTCTGGAAACCGGGTCGCGCAGCTTGCAAAAGGCCTAACGCATTAAATAGCTTGTCGCGAGAATTGGTTATGTCCTGAAGCAATTCCACTTCGCTATCAAAATGAATAATGAATGCCTTGTCTTTGTTCTCACGGAGTATTCGGTCGAGGAAGTCATGGCTGGCACTGCGTTCCCGATCAAGAGCGCCGGCCTGATTCATGCCGGTGTCGAAGACTAAACCAATCGTGAGTGGCAGATCGCTTTCTTTGGTGGACGATTGAATGACCTGCGGACGGTCATCTTGCGTGAGCACGAAATCATCCTTCGTCAGGGTGGCGACAATTTTTCCATGCTTGTCGCGAACGGTTGCGAGCAGGTTGATAGAGGCATTGTGGCCGCTTGCGCCGTCCTGATTTTGGCTCTGCGCAGAGACGGCGTTACCCAGAAGCAACATCAGGAGCGCGATAGAAGTTCTTAATCGAAACGTGTAGGTCAATCTCATCTGTCTGCGTTATGAATATCTGACACCAACTTAGATTATCGAGAAACCGCGTAAAGCTCGGTAAATCAAGGCAAAGTTCCGTAAATTACACGACCCATCACTTTCACAATGAGGCGTTTATCGCGCTTCTGTGGACCTTCATAGCTCGCTCCGGGAGTTCATGGCTCGAATTGTACCCAAGAACATGGCACAGATGGGTACTCACCGACGTTATCTCACGTTGTCGTTCAAGTCATGCGAGACTGGCGGGTAATGCAGCGCGGGGGGCGCTCTTCGTCGTGTTGAGACTGGATTATCTTTCGTGTGTCCTGACGGTGGCTTCGACCATTCTGGTGGGGAGAAAATGCTGGAAAGGGTGGGCTCTGGCAGGAATTAACAGTGCCATCATCTGCGTGATCGGTTATCGCACAGCTCAGGTCGGATTTATCCCGGCAAACTTGCTGTGCATGGTGATGTACGGCGTCAACTTGCGGGCCTGGCGCCGAGGGGAAGTATAGTCTTCCCAGTCTCAGGATTCGCGCCGATCTCACGCTTCGACACCTTGGCCCGGTGGCAAGGCCATTTACCGCAGGGATTCTTCTACCTCCGACAGCCAGTTGGGTCGCTTCAGAACTTCGCGGGGCTTAGGACCATCAGCAGCCCCCACGATGCCGTCACGCTCCATTAGGTCGATGAGATGAGCGGCGCGGCCATAGCCAATCCTCAGCCGCCTTTGCAGCAGGGAAGTGGAAGCCTTGCCGAATTCCACCACTAGCTTAACCGCATCCTCGAAGAGCGGATCGTGCTCGGATTCGCCATCTTCGCTGCCTTCATCGAGCCTGCCGTCCTCGCGTTCTTCCTTCGGAGCTTCCAGGAATTTTTGCTCGTATTCGGCAGCGGCTTGCGAGCGCCAGAATTCCACGACTGCGGCAATTTCTTTCTCTGTGACAAACGGAGCATGCAACCGGTGCACCCGCGCTGAGCCGGATGGCAGATACAGCATGTCGCCACGTCCCAGGAGGGCTTCCGCGCCGTTCGCATCGAGAATAGTTCGCGAATCAACCTTGGTTGCTACCCGGAACGAAATTCGTGCGGGGAAATTGGCTTTGATCAGTCCAGTAATGACATCGACCGATGGCCGCTGCGTCGCGAGCACCAGATGAATCCCAACCGCGCGCGCCATCTGGGCGAGACGAGTGATCGATTCTTCCACGTTGCCCGAATCCAGCATCATCAGGTCGGCCAATTCGTCGATGATGATGACGATATAAGGCAGCGGGCGATCTTCGGGGTTTTCGCTGAAAAGGTTAAGCGAGTCACCCTCTTCAAACAGCTTGTTGTACTGGTCGATATTGCGCACGCCTTTTTCGGCCAACAGCTTGAGACGGCGCTCCATCTCGCGGACAGCATTTCGTAGCGCATTAGCAGCCAATTTCGGCTCGGTAATGATCGGCGTGTAGAGATGTGGAATGCCGTCGTAATTGCCTAGCTCGAGGCGCTTCGGGTCAACCAGGATCAGCCGCACCTGATCGGGAATCGCCTTGTACAGAACGGACATGATCATGGCGTTGATCGCCACGCTCTTGCCAGTACCGGTCGATCCGGCGATCAGCAGATGCGGCATCGCCTTCAGGTCGGCGGTGACGATCCGGCCATTAATATCTTTTCCCAGTGCGAGTGTCACTTTCGACTTGGATCCAATGAATTCGGAAGATTCGATGTTCTCGCGCAGCCAGATGATTTCGCGCTCGCGATTTGGCACTTGAATTCCGACTGTCGACTTGCCGGCCATGCGCTCGATGAGAATGCTTTCGGCTTTCAGCGCAAGGCACAGGTCGTCAGTTAGGTTCGTAATCCGGCTGTACTTGATTCCGGCTTCGGGCTTGAACTCGAACGTCGTCACCACTGGCCCTGGGTTGATCTGAGTGACCTGTCCGGTGATGTCGAATTCGGCATATTTCTCGGTGAGCACCTGAGCCAGGATCTTGAGTTCGTCGGCGTCAACCGCACGTTGCTCATCGGGACGGTGCAGCAAGGAACTGGGCGGCAGTTTGAACGTGCCAGCGACGTGCGGCATGGTTGTCTTTGGCTTACGTTCGCTATCGGCGCGTTCGGTGACCTCAGGTATGGGCGGCGGAGCGACAGGCTGGACCTCAGCCGGGGTTGCAGGTTGTTCCTCAGCGAAGGTTTTTTCAATCCCACTATGGGCTGGCTCGGAAGGCGGTGGCGCGATGGTTCGAGCCGGAACCATCCGGGTAGTGATCACCGCTTTGGGCGCGGCGCGGCGCTTCTCGAGTTCCCGCTGCATGCGCTTCTTGGCACGCGTTTCTTGCCAGTCTTTGTAGCGGTCCCATAATGCCAAAGCAAATGCAAACCGAGTTGGTGCCCACACTTGCACAGCGGCAAAAGAGAACGCCGTTGACAGATATAACGCTACGGCCAAGACGCTGAAGCAGACGATGTTCGCTCCTGCCGGGTTGAAATAATGAATCAGGAAATCCCCTACGATGCGGCCCAGTAACCCTTCGATGGGGATCACTCCCATCCAGCGCAGGTGCCCAGGAAGCAGGCCAAGCAGCGCAGGCAGGAAGATGAGCATCCAGCTTGCACCGAGAAGTTTTGCGACTGGAGAGCCAATCCTCCGCGAGCGAAACCAGCGGAATCCCAGCAAGGCGGCGAACAAAGGAAGCAGAAAGCCGCCAACCCCAAAAAACTGCAAGACGAGGTCGGAAATGAATGCGCCGACAACGCCAATCCAATTGCGGGCCCCATGTGCCGGGGTCAGAACCGAGGCGCTGTTCAGCGACGGATCAAGGGGCGAATAAGAAGCCAGCGCGAGGAAGAGGAGGAGCGCGGAGCTGCACAGCACAAACCCGATCAGCTCATTGAGCCGGCGGTTGCTGGATGGAGTCAGAGCCTGTGAAAGGTACTTCATCGAGTTCGCAGCATCCGGCAGAGACACCTCCGCCGGAAGCGTCACAGTTCGGCCAGAGCCCAATGATTATGACAACAATCCCCCTGCGGAACAATGCACGATTGCCCCCAGTATCCAGAGTGACAAACACAACCTGTGCGGCAGCCGATGGCTGCTGGGCCTATCTCATGGGGCGGCAGCGTATTGTGGAACGGGATCCTGGGGGTGAGAAGCGAAGCAATCGGCGAAAGCATCGGTAATCGTGTACCGGATCACGTTGTCGTAATCTGCTCCCAGGAACGCACGCAGCCGGTCAGTATTCATAATGTATTGGCCGGTCATATAGGGCATGGCCGCCGGGGGGATTGCAGAGATTCCAAGCGACCACAGGGTCTTCAAGATCATCCGAAAGGCCGACCTCCCAGGGACACGAATCAACCTGCTGTTCGCGAGCTTGATGCATTGGCCAAATGTCATGGCCTCGCCGCGGCCTGCAACGTTCAGAATGGTTAGTCTTTGGGCCTCCGGTTCGGCCTTGCGGACAAGGCAGGCCAACAACCGGGCCATGTCGTCGACATGAACAAACTGGATTTTGTTTTCCAGATAGCGCGCGCCAAAAGGGAGCATGACCGGGAGCCGTCTGCCGGCCGCCCGCATGCGGGCGGCCCGTTTTGATCTCCCGTTAGGCGTGCCGCGAAATGCGCCGACCAGGTAATTCTCCACGCTTGCTCCCGCGAAAATGTGTGGTCTTAATATGTAGACGCTGCTTCCGCGCAAAGCCGGAGCACGCTGCTGCACTACCTTGTCCGACTCCATCTTGTGGATCGCATAAGGCAGGGTTTGAGCTCCGAAACGGAAATCTTCGGTCGCCGTCTCAGAAAAATCCGGGCCATATACGGAAACACTGCTCGGGAAAATGAATCGGTCGACGATGGTTTCGTCGCGATTGGCTTCGGTAATGGCTTCCATCACTCTTGCGGTTCCGGCAACATTGATTTGCCACATGCGCTCAATGTCCAGCACGCCAGTTCGCACCGGATCGATCACAAAAGCCAGATGGAGCACAGCAAACGGGCGTGCCTCTTTGAGCAACAGAAACATCTGACGGCAGGATTCTTCTTCCGCGAAGTCCATACGCACAAAACGGAGTTGATGACTTGCGGTGGGAGCATTCAGGTCCACGCCGATGACGTGATAGTCGGAGAGCAGCGGCAACAAACGTAGTCCCAGGTTGCCTGAAATTCCTGTGACCAGAACAGTTCCCTTTGCATTCATTTACTTCGGTCCCGGCGGTGGATTCGGGGTGGTTGCTGGGGGCGGAGTGCCTTTGGGCTGGGTGCCGAGCGGCGTTGTAACATGCTGCGGCGTCGGCTCCGGCCCGAAATAGGTCTCATCCAAAGTCGGGGTGGCGGTTTCCTGAACCGACTTCATTTCTTCCTGCAAGCGCTGTGAGCGAAGTGTGCCCTTGATTTCGTCTCGCGCCTTGTCCAGCGGCATCGTTCCCTTCGAAATCATCTTATAGATAAAGAACCCGCTCTGGTCCGCCATAACCGATGAGACCTCGCCCGGTTTTAGCTGCATCGCCGATGCCTGGCTAGGGGGGAGTACATTGCGCCGCACCTCAGCCATACTGGTGTTCGGAGCCGAGGATTTGATGCCGGCAACCTGAAAGGCTTCGGCCTGCAATTTGTTGAAGTCCTCCCCAGCGGCAGCGCGCCCCCGCAGCTTGTCGGCCTCAGCTTTCATCGTTTGTTCCGCGTCCTGCGCCCGTTTCTGCTGCTCTGCTTCGTTCAGGGTCTTCTTGTCCTGGTCCGGCGGCATCTGCTGAGCCTTAGGAACGTAGATGCGCAACATCTCCGCTTGCTCAAAATTGTCAAGGTTCTTGTGGTAGTAATCCTCGATTTCCTTGTCCGGAATCTCCGAAGCTTTCTCTTGCAGTTCCTTGTTCAAGGCCGAGGCAAGCACCTGCATCTGCGCGAGTTTCATGCGCTCTTCATAGTCCGGCCCTTTGTCCAAGCCCATTTGTTTAGCTTTGATGGACATTGCCAGGATGCTGGCGTACCGGTTGGCGAACTGACGCCTTGCTCTGGCCGGCATGTTCGGTTGCACCGCATCCATCACTTTCTCGAATTCAGCGCGCGAGATCTGCGTTCTGCATTCGAGGGCGGGGCTTTGACTGGCCGACGGCTCACAGACGCCCTTTATCGTGATCACGGGGGCATTCGGCGGAACTTTCGAAACGTCGGAGGACTCCGACGGCACAGTTTGTGGGGCTGCCATATTGCTGCTCTGGTTCGCCTGTTTCTGAGCAGGAGCGGCTGAGTTCGACGCTTGCCCCCAGGCCAGGGTGATCAACAGCAGGCAAGCAAACCCGTGTCGGGCCATATCAGGGATTCCTCCGGATGATTGTAAAGTGAACTAAAAATCCTAGCATAAAGGGTGTGGGTCCGCCGTGAGTCCGCTTGGGCTCGGCGATGCTTTCCATGACCAACTTGGCAACTGGTGTTCGGTTTGGAGTCCACGCCC